>ENA-UOOM01001434-UOOM01001434.1-fermentation-metagenome-genome-assembly--contig:-NODE-1434-length-22939-cov-131.084906_pt1 | contig 22939 bp, 17 predicted proteins | sample MGYA00245781_ERZ724031 | MGnify/ENA primary metagenome ERZ724031 (study PRJEB28704, sample SAMN03018317) | fermentation metagenome | biome: anthropogenic terrestrial biome; feature: soil... | reverse complement strand
AAAATAGAATCCACCACATACAATCATACCAGCCGCATTGAGATAGTGCGTTAGGGTGCACGTATGGAAGCCAAATTACAACGATTATACCCATAAACCAGTTGTAAGGGAATCCTTAACAACTGACCCAGGGTGAGAGCAAACAAAAAGCCCCGGCATAAAACCGGGGCTGGGTCTGGTGTTTCGTGGAGGGATTAGCTATTGCCCTCCCCAATACGGAAAGAATTATCCCGCCCATTACAGCCAATATCGTGAAAAACAAAGTATTTCTTTGTCTTGCTAATATGGTCGAGTCCGCCGAACAGGACCGGAATGTTTGGGTTCTTTAAGTTGTAATCTTCATCGAACAAAGTCTCCCACAGTTTGCGATTCCCGGCACCATCAGAAAGACATTCCTTTAGTTCGGTGTAAAGCTGGTGATCATAAATGGTATGCATTTTAGCTCCTTTTTGGTTTGGTTTGGTTTGGTTTGGTTTGGTCCAGGACTTAAACCCTATCCCAGCCGGGATCTTCTTGATGCTGCCATCGGCACACCGGTACACGAAAGCCAGGCGGGAGATCCCGCCCAGCCGGGTAAAGACTACTCCTATCAGGGTCATGCCTGCCCCCTCTTCAGATCCCATGCACAGCGCCCGCAGACGCAAGCCATCGGATTGTCATGCCCCCAAGCGGTGAGCTTGCCGCAGTGGATGCAGTGCTTCCTACTGTATGCATATATCCATATGTAGCGATAGCCGCCTTTGCCGTGCGGGTTTCCTTCAGCTCCGATGATCTCGGCCGCAAGGACGCCTTCATTGGCTCGACGCGCACGGGAACCCCATGCGCTGTCAGATGTCTCAATGATGTTGATCTGCTGCCCCTTGTGCGCCTTTGCGAACCAAAGCGCAGATTGCAGCCTGCCGGAGCGCTCAACCGGAGTTGAGTCTTTTAAGCCAAGGGCTTTACGGAATCTTTTCTCTTGCTTTCTCATTATTATAACCTCCAGGTTAGTTTAGGTGATCCTGTCCGAACCACTCAGCCCGGCACCCGGATAAGATGCCGGGGCTGAAGGGTCAGGCAAACCGGGAATAATCGGACAGCATGATGTCCCCCTAAAACCTAAGATCCCGCTTGCGCGCGACCGGAGCAGCTTCCAGACATACCCTATTGATCCCCATGCGTTCGCAATAGCGCCAGGGGGCTTCCATGTAGCCCCTTTCGCTGATCTCCGGCTGTATGATGTTGGCATCTGCCAACGCAGTAAAGACATCATGCTCGATTTGTGAGCCACCTCCATATTGGAAATGAAGATCAGCAGCCACAACGCCGTCAACTACAGCCTTGGCGCTATAATATGTGTTACCGTTCACACGGTCAAACCAAGTGCGGGACACGGTAACTATTGAATTGATGTTCTTCATTTTACACCCCCTTTACAATAAGGTTAACGCTGACTTGATAGGTCTTGCCGTCATCGGACTGTACGTTGATAAAGCCGTTTGTAGATGCAGCAATCCGGCTCTTGCCACTTTTGCTGTAAGGTGGGTTTGTGCTGATCTCAGCTTCCAGGGTGAGCTTGCCGTTCAATACTTGTGCTTTCATTTTGATACCTCCACGATATCTACTGGTATTGGCTACCAGCCTGCCATGTCCTGAGACACGATGTCAGAATAATCGAGCCGGATAATCTGTCAAGAGAAATTTTCGCAGCATGAAAGTCCACGCAGCATCAAACCGCTGTTAAACAAGGGTGTTATAGCGATAAAAAAAATACATATGCTTAGGATATCACCGGGAATTAAAAATGAACGATATTCAGGGAATATGCGTAACTACACATAAACACACCACTCTACGACGATGGAAAATCAGGGAATGCGCCGGGAATATGAAAATTGGGGGGATAAGTGACTGCAAAACAATATGATTACAGAATCGGGAATCTGGGAATGTGAAAAAAACAAGGTTCAAAAATGGTATATAGGGTATGTGTTGATATATGTCAACATGGGAACGGGTTTGGGGGTGATATATTTTCACGAAGAGAGCATAATAAAAACTAAATTTTGCATTTTCCCAGATTCTCATACAAAAAACATTATTCTATATATACTACTTTTCAGCACTTTAGCCTACCCAAAAGCCCCTATTTTCGATTTTCTCGCCCGTTCCCAACCATTGCCAAAAACTTTTCAGCGCATGATCTAAACTCTTTCTTTGCAGGGGCTTATCTCTTTTCGCTGAATTGCGTTCAAAACCAGCACAAAACGCTGTAACTCATTGGGAGACAAATCCGTTCCCGGATTCTCTGAGTGCCGTTCATTATTAGGGTGTCAAATATTGCTCTGGGGACAAAAGGGGGCTCTATCTTCTTGCGCTGTATGCACTTCCACCGCTGCGCAAAACAGCCGGAAAAACACCAAAAAAAAATTACCTAATACCAATATATATATATGGCAATATCTTCATCGGCAAAAAACTGGCTTTTTTGGGCTGTTTTTGACCTGATTTACAGAAAATCACAAAGAGCTAAGTGCAAGTTAAATATGGCAGATAAGAATTATTATAAACATTGACTAAAAGGTTGCTGGAAATATAACAATGACAAAAAGCGGGGTTATCACTATGAGCCGCAGTAATATACGGGATTGGCGAATCCGGCAGATAATTTATTTTCAGCCTAAAAATCCGTCAAACCGGGTGGCGAAGCTGGAAAACTTTCTGGATTGGGATCCGAAGAAGGAAGATCTTTATCCTGCAATCAATCAAACCAATGGGCGAAGCAGGACAGAAGCAAACCGCTGCACACAAAGTTTACAGTCTTTGTCCTCAATCCGTGTCGCTTCATTAACACGTTTTTGCATCACTAACGTTATAAATGTTAATGAGCGAAAAGCAAGTTAGTGATTTGATTATCGCCATCATAGTCGCCGTCATGGTCGCCGTCATGGTCGCCAATACAGCGATTACGCAGCGAAGCAGATCCAGGATTGATAGCTACCGGCAGCGGAAGAAGAAGAGGCTACCGAAACCGGACAGAGGGAGGCTGGAAGGCATCCAAGGCTACCCCCATAAGGAATCCGCCCATCACCGTCCATATAACCCACCTCGTAAGCGCTATTCCCCCCCTATTGTTATTTCCTTAGCTATCTCAAATTTTTTTCTTGACTAAAAACTGCTGTTCTATAATCCCTTACACAGAGGTAAGATATGATAAATGATCCAAATGAATTTACGCCGAGCGATTTAAGGCCAGTATTGCGTCCGAGCAACTTATTCAGCAGTAGTATTCCGCCGAGTGTAGTGTTTAAGAGTACGATGAAGGCTGGTTATGGTAAGAGTGTGAAGTCATCGATATGGCGTGAGTATGTGGCTCATTTTGGTAATCGTGTTGGTGATTTTTGGGTACATTTGATGCATGGTACTGCGTTTTTATTATATAGGTATAAGTGTGCGAGTCAGGACATTCAGCGCATAATGGTGTGTTATGGTCAGCAGTTTTATGTAATGCGAGATAGTTGCAAGCATGTTGACAAGGCGTTTAGTATGTTGAGTACTCCGATGTTTCCGTTCAATCCTGGTACGGGTATAGTGGAGTATGATTTTCCTCATTTCAACACATCTAATTTAACGATAGATGCGTGGAGTAGTCTTACTGGTTTGCTTTGTCTTTGGGGTATGGCGTGGTTTCGTGTATTCAGGATGTTTCCTGGTGGTGAGTTACGTCCACAGAAGTATAAGGCTTTGGATTTCAATGAGTCTTTGGACAGTGCGTGGTCATGTCTTAACGACATGGAGCTTCGGATAGTTTCTGATTATGAGAGTTGGTGGCGTTCTAACAGCAAGGGTTTTGCGGTACAGTGGCATGAGTATCTTTCTGCGAACATGAATGACAGGGTTGGTATAGCGAGGGCTGCGTATGATGATCCTGCTATTGACCGCAGCAAGATAAGCGAGGCTCCGAGTGTTCCGGTGTCAAAAGATAATCCTTTAGGGATAAAGAACTTAGGTGAATGGTCGGTTGAGGATTTCTGGGATGAGGTCACGTATTTATATTCTAAGGTGAAGAGTGAGGACGACGTAAAGAGCATGAAGCAGATACTTGACATGAAGGGTAAGAGTATGGGCATATTAAGTGAGGGGGATCGTGGTACGACGAATAACATCATTTTGATTCAGCAGAAGGCGATGAATGCTTTGGAGGTTCTTGGTGTGGGTAAGAGGATAGTTCATGAAGAATAAGGTTATTGACTCATCTCTTGGCAACATGGTGGAGATACTGGAGTATCGTGGCGAAGAGTATTTGAAGCTTAACGTCCAGCTAAAGAAGTTAATGCACAGCATTGATGACGAGGACATGAGGCTTTCGATAATGCAGGCTGCTCTTGCGGATCCTATGCGTTGGTGGTGTCCTAATGGGAAGCAGGAGGAGTTAATCCTGACAATAGTCGACAGGATGGAGAGGAGCAGGACTCCGACTGTATTACTTTCAGCGGCCAATGGTTTAGGCAAGACGAATGGGAGCACTAACATTCTTGGCAACATTATTTATGGTGCTCAGAATGGGTGGTTTTTACATAGGCCGTTTTTAGCGTGGAACAATCCGAAGGTAGCGTGGTATATAACGACAAAGACTGGCCTTACTGATGTATTAATTCCTGAGATAAAGAGGCTATTTCCTGCTGGCACATACGAGTTTTCCAAGATGGGTGCTGCGGTTGAGCGGGCTATACACTTTGAAAATGGGTGGGAGCTTAGGTTTTTTACTATGGACGTGGGAGTTGACCAGATGGAGTCTGCAAGTGTCGGGCTTATTATTATTGACGAGCCGGCTCCAGAGTCGATATGGAAGGCGGTAAAGTCTCGTGGTCGTATGGGCTGCTTGTATTTGCTGCCAATGACTCCGCTAAATGTTGAGCCTTATATCCTTGACGAAATAGATAGGAACAAGAACGACAACTTATATGCTCGTGTCACTGCAAGTATTTATGATGCGTGTGAGAAGCGTGGAGTGCGAGGGCACCTTGATCCTCAGATCATTGATGAGATGGTGGAGAAATATCCGGAGGACGAGAGGCAGGCTCGTGTTTATGGCGAGTTTATGTATTTCCGTGAAAAGATATGGACTGCGCTTGATCCTTCGATCCACTTTGTTAATCCTGAGGATTATCCGGTAGATTTTGCGAAGGACTATATTGTCCAGACGGTTGACCCTCATGACAGCAGACCATCAGCCTGTGTTTATGGTGCGCTCCAGCTTATTGAGCATAGCGAGGATTATAAGCGTAAGATACTTGAGGGCACTGCGTATCAGCAGGTGCGTAGAGTTATCTTTGCCGAGACCCCTCGTGACCAGAACCAGCCGTATTGGGAGATGTATAGGAGTATACGTCTTGATGAAGAGCCTCAGCAGTGGGCTGAGTATGAGGATGAGCTTGGCATATATGCTGTGCACCGGAGAGTCATAGATAAGCGGTATGGCTTCCAGACTAAGCTAAGTAGCAACATTGCAAGTATTTACGCTAACGCTGGCAAGGAATTGAATTCAGCTTTCCACGGCAACAAGCGGTTTGTCTATGAGCCAAGCTATGATTTACGGTCTACGGACAGTGATGGTTTGGGCGAAATATCCTATGGTCACAACTTAGTTAACAAGGCTCTTGATTTGCTTGAGGATGGTAAACCGGGTTTGGTCGTATGGAATAATTGTTATCACACAAAGAATGGCATGACCCACTATATTCGCAAGCGGTTAACCAATAGGAACGGTAATGAAATAGCCGTGGGCGAGAGCAAGATTATTGAGAGATATAAGGACTTCAACGATGTTCTCCGATATTTTACGGCAGTAAATATGACAAAGAGTTATATCGAGCTAAAAAACGAGAGCGAAGAGAACGAGGTATCTAAGCGGAACAGAAGTGTTCCATATCACCAAGTAAATGGCAGTCGCAATATATATAAGGTATTGGGTCGCCAAATGAGAAAAGCGAGGCAATGATGACCTTAAAAGAGTTTTTGGAAAAGCGAGAGCGTGGGCTTAAGCGTAATCGTTTAGAGAATTGGCTTGACAGGCTTAACTTTGCCCAGATGGGCAGACAAGATTGGGATAAGCGAGCCATAATCTGCGACAGGATAAGGCATAACGACATACCGTTAATGGACGCCGGCAGCGAGTTGCCTGAGTTTACCGATAAATATTATCGTGATAACTGGATAATGAAGTCCAATGTGTGGAAGGAAAGCTATATCAGGGCTGCCGATATAATTGTTGAGCTTAAGAGCAGGGCGTCGACAGACATGGACGACAGAAATCGTGAGTTTCTTGAGATGGAGCTTAACTATACGATGGATGAGTTCGACATGATAAACGATACTCCTGACACTATCTCCGACTGGGTTTGGTATGGCTACGGTGTGTCCTACCTACCGTGGAACACAATGAAGGCTGACAAGAATTGGCGCACCGGAGTCCCTGAGTTTCGCTATCACCCATGCAAGTCTTTCTGGGTAGACGAGAGTTCAAACCATAGTGGTTGGAAGAACCGGAGATGGCAATTTGCCAAGTTCCCCATTGACGCTGACGAGGCGAAGGAAATGTATCCTGAGCATGCAGAGAAGATAGTAGAGATAATGGATAATCCGGATCATGGTGACAGCGAACACAAGCGAGACCTATTTGACGTATATTTGTGTCAATATAAAAGTAATATCCGAGTCGATATGGTTGATGTGACGTGGATAGACGGTGGTCAAGAGCACGTGGAGCAAGTATTCTACAAAGAAATTGAAGACTATCTTGCAAATGGCTCGGAATTAACCGACCCTCCAGACAACATATACATAGGCGACAGATATACCATAGAGCGAGAGTGCTGGTTCCAGTTCTTCTTTAGTCCTGATATATCGGAAATGCTCACCGACATAGAGTATATTGGTGACAGGGGTCACTTCCAGATATTGTGGGGGATGAAGATGGGTAACGATGTTTACCCAACAAGCTGGACATATCTCTTGTCTGATCTTCTTGACATTAAGACGGTTGCTATGACCCTTGCCGCAGTTCAGGCTATAAAGAACGGAAACCCTATGCCATTGGTACAAGAGGGTGCTATAAAGAATATGCAAGAGTTCAAGGAGCAGCGCAACAGCCTTGATTATGTGGCGGAAATATCTGAGGACTGGGCAAGGATGCATCCCGGAGAAAAGCCGATATCCTTCGCTGAGGGCAGGTTTGATCCAAATGTAATGATGGTGCTGAACAATTATATCACTGAGGCGATAAAAACCAGCACCGGGGCGATAGACTCTGCACGTGGCGAAGCGCAATATTCTGGGCAGAGTGGAGTTCAAACAGCGCAGCTGCAATCCGCTGCCGCAATATACACAAAGCAGGATGAGCTTAGTTTCAGGGACTATCTCCGCCAGATGTCAGAATTGCTATTACAATATATTGGTGAATACCGCATATACGAGCACAGCCTCAGGGGCGTAAACGAGGTTGGCGAAGACGAGACCATGACCATAAATGAAAACAATATAGCGGATTGGGACTGGGAGTTATATTATCCGATACCGATTATAGAGAACACTCCTGAGACAATAAAGCAGCTGAGGCGTCAAGAGGCGATCCAGCTTAAGGGCATGGGAGCTATAAGCAATATCGATATGTTAAGGATGCTCGACTACCCCAACGCAATGCAGCTTGAGCAGAACCGGATAAACGAGAACAATATCATGCAGCTTGCTAAATTCCTCAATGACAACCCTGACATAATGAACGCAGTAATGTCTGGAGTTGGTAATACTGAGGGGCAGGGAGAGCCATCCGAAGAGAATAATGAGCAAGAAAATCAAAGAAATGAAGAAAACTCTTGACATAAAACACAATGGCTAAAGAATATACACAAATAAAGATGGAGCAATTCTTTGAAACTCCATTGGAGGAATAATGACGACACGTGACGAAGTAAGTCCCAACGGGAGCAATGGTAGTTCTCCCAATGACAACGTAGATACTGATATCAGAACTTTAGAGATTGACGGGGAGCAGTTCGATTTCCGTGAAACGGACGACAGCATTGACATTATTGTCCCCGACGATATGCCTGAAGAGAAGCGAACCAAGATTGAGAATAAAGCAGAGGAGTTCAAACATACCCTTGCCTCGGCAAAGCGGAAAGCAATGGAAGCAAACCGAGAGCGAGAGGATGTAAAGCGTGAGCGAGAAGAGCTTGAGCTTGAGCGAGAGCGGCTCCGCAAGGAAAAAGAATCCCTGCATTCTCTGAGGGGAAGTAACGTCACAAACGATAACGCCATACTAAAAGCGTTTGGCGTTGAAACGTGGGATGAGGTTTCACAGCTTCAGGTCGAGAACCCGGAAGGATATCACAGAGGGCTTGCCCGGTATAATGCCGAGATAGCAGCCCAGGATGCTTATAGCCGGCTTCGCAATGAGTCTCTTAATAAGACCATTATGGACGAGGGATACAACCCATCAACGGTAGCGGCGTTTGCAAAGGCAAAAGGTATAGCTAACCTTGATGTTGCATTTGACTATTATAAGCGAGTAAGTGAGAAGCCAAAGGGAATTAGCCTTGCTGATATACAGAAGAAGGCGGTGAAGATCGTTCCCAAGGGATCGGTTGAGCCAAAAGAATCTAAAAAAGCAATAGGACTCAGAGATCTGTATAAGGAAATAAATGACTAACCTCTGTGTCCACCAACATATGAGAGGTTAAAATGCCTAAATCTGGCTTAACATATGGCGTGGATATTACTTCACGCACACAACTGATTGACGGGCTCGATTCTCAAAGAGTATTCTTTGATGACGATGCGAAGCTCCACGAGCTTGAGCCATCAGCGAACCCGTTTCTAACCGTCCTTTTGGGGATGAAAACTGCTAAAAAGAAAGCCTCTGGCGATCTTGAAAGCTATGTAGAACATCGTGGGAGCTATATCAACGACCCGCTTTACTATGTAAAGGCGTCAGATACCACCGCTATCGCTGCACTTAATGCAAATGCGGCAGAATACAGTGGGCTGTCAGTATCGCTGACTCCCGCTGGCAATGCGATTAGCCCTCACCCGTTCAAAAAGGGCGACGTGATGATTCTTGTTGACACCGTTGACGAGACCAAGACCGCAACCATTATTATGTCGGATACAGACGACGACGACGAGATTAAGTTCAAGCTTTTGACTTCTACTCCGGGCTTTGACATTGTTGCTAATGCTGCAAACGCAACAAAGCTTTATCATGTTGGCAGAGCCTTTGCTGAAGGAGCAGAAGAGTCAGAGGCAAGATATGAGAAGCCGGTAACCTGTTGGAATGAGATTGGGTCTTTCAAAGAAAGCTACTCTATCACCGACCAACTTGCCGCAAGTACTCAAATCGTATATGGCAATGAGATGCTCAAGCAGCTATCATGGGCACAGATGCGCCTACTTAAAGACGTTGACCGTATGCTTCTGTATGCTTCTCAGCGTATCAATGCAACCAATCCATTCGCAGCTCCAGGCAATTCTCCCCTGCTTAACGCAGATGGGGAGATAATCAGAACATCTATCTCGATGGAGCAGGCTATCCGAGCTGGAGAAGCCGTTGGCATCGGAGGCAATCGCCTCTTCAAAATGACTTCGGCTACCGTAACCCCGGATATCTTCGACCAAAATGTGATCGATGCTACCAGATATGGAAGCAATCACCTCTGCTTCGCAGGGGCAGGATTTGTGGCGGCTCTTAGCTCAATGGCAAGACGCAACAGCCAATACAAGCTTGAGCCCGGCGACACGATGTATGGCATGAAGCTGAAGAAGTATATTACTCCTTATCAGGATCTTGACATCGTGATACACAAGGGGATGAAGGGACGCCTTGACAATGCTATGTTCATGGTTGACATGAATCAGATCCATTTGCGTCAGCTTATCCCGATGTATTCAAAACCGCTTGTCACCAATAGAACTGCCAAGAAATGGGAAATGAGATGGGATGTTGGACTTAGAGTCTATCTTCCTGAAGCCCATAGCCTGTGGTTCATGGTATAGGAGGAAAAGATGGCAAAGACAACTAAATCAGTCTCTCCGAGCATAGCAACCGTAACTGACGAAGCTGTAACTGCAGCGTCTAATGTAATCACCTCCGAGGCCTTCGAGACCGAGGGGATGGTTGGCAAGACAGTTCTTGTTCAGCCAGAGGTGACAACTCAGCTTACGCTTGGAGCTACCTCCGCGTTACTTGGTGTGACCATCCAGTATTCTATGGATGGTGTCAACTTTGTTGACTCACCCAAAACTGCAATCACGCCAGCCATTGCAACGGCAGCAACAGCCCTGACCACAGGGGCAAAGACGCCATACGTAGTCGATATGACCGATTTGCTTATGCCTTATGTTCGTGCGGTGTGGAAAGCATATGCATCTGACGGAACAACTTCCAAGAATATTACAGCAGGAGCTATCAAGACTACCTTCTGCTTTGGGCGATAACGCCTCCTCAACAGCACTAAGCCGGGGGAGAGTTTTCATCTCCTTTTCTCTCCCCCATATTTAAGGAGATATTATGACAAAGTATACATTCATCAAGGAGCGGCAAGAGTGTGGAAACATAGACGGCTGCAAATTTGTCGGCGACGTATTTGAAACCAACGATGAGGAAATAGCTGCAAGATTAAGGCAGTCAAAGACATTTAACAAAACGGTAAGGGAAATAAGCAATTCTACTTCCAAGAAAGAGGATAGCGATAGCGTTGTGGGATCAGACAATTATGACGACATGGACTATGCGTCTCTTGTCCAGATGTGCAAATCAAGGGGACTTCCCGCCAACGGGAAGAAGGTTGACATTATAGCCCGCATAAGAGAAAGCGACCATGAACATAAATAGCGTATATGCCAATGTGAGGCTTGCTGTCCCCGATGCAACATTGGTAGAAATGAATAAGTACCTTCTGGCAGAGATTGATGCGATTAATGCCAGCGGAATCGAGTCCATCCGCAAATATGAGATAGTTTACCCCGTAGGGTCCGAATACGGGACAGTATCCGAAAGAAAACATACGCAATCCTTCAATTATTATCCCACCGAAAAGTGCTTTATTCTTCCATCTGATGTTGTGCTTGTTGAGAAGATATTTTACTCTGGAAATCAGATCAAAGAGATGAACACGGCACAAATGGTAAGCAAAACGAATTATGGCTATTCATATTATATAACCAACACCGGAGAGATGTATTTATCTTTTGATCTTGCAGATGGCGAAACCATTATTATCATGGGGTCGTTTGGCGGGCACACCACCGATACTCTACCTGATAAATGGATACCATATCTATCAAATTCCATAATTGCAGGTCTTGTTTCGCATGAATATAAAGACCCTGATGCCTATGCAGTTTATTCACGCAAGGCTATGGATAGTAAGGCTTATACCGTAAGCCCTGCCACCCAAACAAAATATATGCGTAGAAACGGGAGGCTATACTAATGACCGTTGCACAGCTTGCTGCAGAGATATGTAGTCGTGCCGGAGAGGGATACCAGAATTATACTGCTCGTGCCTTGGCTCACTTCAAGTCAGCCGTGCTTGCCCTTTTGAACACATCAATGTCCCCAGACGTTGACGCTCCAGGTCTTTGTGCTATATATGAGAATGAGAGCTATGATGTATCTGGCGGAATATTGCTATCAGCCATATATGATGCACTTAGCCTTACTGATGCAAGAATACTGTCAATAGAGGTGAAGGGAGAGCCGCTTGAGAGACTGAGTGCACAGCAGTATGCCGCATCAAAGCTGAGACCAGACATATTGATAAACGGCTCAACCTACTATCTTTACAGCAGTGAAGATGAAACGGGTGGGAAAATTGTTATACTTGATTATGACAGTGCAGAGGAGGTTCCCTTAGTAATACGTGCCATTGGATGGAGAGCAGAGCTGTCAAGCACGACAAGCGATATTAGCATTGAAAGCTATTTTTCTACGAATATGTTAGAGAAGGCGATCATGCTGTCCACGGAAGAGCTAAAGCGGGAAATAGCGGCATGATAAAAGCCATAGATATATCAAAGGGCATGAACAACGTTGCCGATGTACACCTCATGAACGATGGGTATGCCGCAGAGATAACCTGCCTATATCTTGACGAGAGTGGAGTGTGGAAGGATATACATAAAGCCAAAGAATTGCTTGACTTAAGTGGGACACATTTTGACGACGCTGTCAGGGTAGCCAAATGGAAGCCCTACGCTTTACCGACATCTTGCATTGATGATTATGTGTATGTAGTAATCAACTCGTCTGGAAGAGTTATGCTGGTATGGCGAACTGTGGCAACTCCAGAGGCGTGGGATACCAAGACGGTATTTACCGGAGTGGATGATTCCGCTTATGTTTACACGCTGGACGCAACACAGTTTCTTTTTGTTGATGGCATCAACGGACAGCGCGCAAAGCGCATAGTCATAGAAACCGATGGAAGCATAGTCGGGTCAGATACGGGTTCGACGCCTCCGACAACCAGACCAATATTTGAAAACGTAGTATTAACAAGCGAAAGGGACGTTGGCACTCGCATAAAGCGTGGGCACTGCCTTGCCATCTGCTACACATATGTAAACGACAGAGAGGAAGAGAGCAATCCTTCGCCTACCCTTATATTAGACAGTGTGCAAAGGCAGGCGCGTGGGCACTTTTCTAAAGATGGGGAGATATACTATTACCCTATTACTGGCGGCGAATATGTATATACACAAGAATTAACTGGGTCAATAGATAGCATACTTTTAACCGTCCCGATAGACAGCGCTTCCGTTAAAAGGGTGAACATATATCTGTCTGACGTAAATGGAGTTGAAGCAATAGCCCCATTAGCGGAGATGAGGTTAGCCTTGTCCAGACCAATATATGGTTCCCCAGACACAAAGAGTATATCTGTTAACGTGCCCTTATCTGATTTAGAGGTGAGCCACGACAATAACGTTTCTACTAAGGGTGACACAATTACTTTAGTGGATGGTGTAACGTATGTTGGGAACTCGGTGCAAGGCACTCCGCTAATTGATAGTGCTGAGAGGATATGGGAATTGCGCATTTTTAATGCCAACAAGTATAACTATGTAAACAGATTTATAACGATAGACTTATACGATGAATCCGGCACACGCCCCAATGACGCACTGTTTCTTAAGGGTCTTGACTGGGATAATCAGGACATGAGCAAGATAAGGCTCTATGATGACGATATGATAACTCCTCTTGAGGTGTACTACTATCCTTTGGATAGTGTCATCCAGCTACATCGTCCGGTCACGGCATCATACGATGCAACTGCGGCAAGTGTTTACGTCCCTTCGTCTGGGGCGAACAAGCTCTTCCTTAAGGCAAAGCAAGCAGGGACGGTAGGTAACTCTCTCACCGTTTCGTCTGGTGTTATCCCAACACAAGCATCAATCGCCTTTGAGAATGATGGGTATATTCTGCTTGAGAGCGTGGGAGACAATTATAACATGGTCGTTACCATAGAATCTGTTGCTCCATCACAATCATTGGACATGAATATAGATACATCGGATCCTGAGATATGCTCAATTAAGATAGTGGCAGAGACAGATACCGGTGGGAACATACTGTCAACCTTAGGCGATATTGTGGGTATAATATATGGGTATCAAGATTATGATGACTACGTGACCATAGTAGACCAATCTTCTAACTCCAGCGCATTACTGCTTAGTCAGCCAACTATTTATGCCAAGTCTCCCTTACTGGCATATGCTGAAAAGATCGGCACTGATACAGTGCTTATGTTGCCCTATGACTCCGAGACAGAGTTATTCACGTCAAGATTTATTGATGTGCACAATGCCATAATTAGCTCACAAGACGTAGACATAGCATCAGAAATAGTTGAAGGGACAGAGTATGGTGCAACATTTGAACCGTTCACTCAGGCACTATTATCAGGCGGAACTGGAAGCGCATCGGCACAGGATATTGATGTGCATTGTAGATGTTTATCAATGATAAGAGGGTGCGTGATACCGTCTAATATAGAGAAAACGTTATATCTCGTAGAGCATAAGCAAGACCCCAAAAACGAGGGAAGGTTTATTGAGCTGACCGGTGGCTATGCAGGCGATAATCAGATAAATATTGATGAATTTTATAGAGAAAAGCTAATACACAACCCCATACAAGACATAGACACGGTTGTAGTTTCCCAAATGCATGAAATAGAGGGGGCAAATTATCCCGGAGGTGACATTGACACGAGGATGCGCAATGCCGCCAATATATTTGACGAACTATGGGATGATGAAAGCGGCGATCAAGAACCACACGGTGTAAGTCTAACCCCTACTGGCATCCCTGATCCATATCTGCGCACAAATGCCATACTGAATGCATACTCCCTTGATCAGGAAACTGCCCCACACGTGAGAAGAATAAGGACAAACAATAAATTTACAGAGACAGGCACAATGTGGTGCAGATGGAGTTTGAAAGTTCCGTTACCAGAAGGCGAAATGTTCGCACCAATGCTAAGGGTAGTACGAGGGGGGGTAGCCAGTGCTGATGCTGATGCAATAGGTGCCATAATGAGGATGTCTAATAGCGTTGGGGGTGGTGGCATGTATAGAGTAGTGGTAGACGTTTACAGTAGCAGCATACATAGCATACGCATAGGCTCTTTCTCGATATCGATTCCAGACGGGATTTATCCTTGTGGCATGGTTGTCTCATGGCGAAGGGGAACCGCTTTTGGTGACAATACGCAATATACCGTAGCTATACTTATAAATAATACACTAAAATTCTTTCATCACACCTTAGAGATTCACAGTGTCGACATGAATAATGATATGCTCCTTGCTCACTCAGTAAAGGATCGTTACGACGGAGAGGATATCCACCCGCATTGGCTTGGCTTGCGGCTAAACAGCTATGTCGAAAACGAGTGGCAGGCGTTATCGATTCTGCGGTTCATGCCGTTCTACCCAACTGATGGCATAGGTGCGTATAACGAGTTTGGTCTTATTGGGACTAATGAAATTGGTTTTATGAACAGCAATGTAGACATCGGCGTAATGCAAATCAGTAGTGACATTCGCCCTGGAAGGGTAACGTGGGGCAGTCAATATAGCAGGTCTGCCATGAATGAGATAAATATAAATGAAAACGTGCTTGCTCTTGCCTCCGTTAGATCCTTCCAGCCATCAGATGAACATAATACTGTGCTTATATTTACGCCAGACAACGTTTATATGCTTTCCTTGCTTGGAATGAATGCAGAAGATTACCGGCTACTGAAATTCATCTCAGGTATAGGCATTGCCAACAAGTATGCGATATGTGCTACCCACTCAGGTATCGTATGGCTGTCCGATCATGGTCTAATGGAGATTTCCGCCAATGGGGTAGCGAATATAAGTAAGGGCACTATGGACATGACTAACGTCAGCACAATCACATACGACGGCGAGCATAACTGGATATGGGCAAGGGGCACCGTTTCAGACAAGGATATCTGCTTTGTTTTCCAATGCGATGAGAGAGTGTGGTGGGAATACAGAGGTTACGTTATGCCCGATGATTTTATAGGCGGAGTAAAAGACTGGGCATGGGTATCATATGCAGACAAGAAGGTGTATGAACATGGCGATGAAAGCAATGGGGGCGACAACACCATAAGAACAAAGGCAATTATGCCTTTAGGAAAAAAGATTGGCAGGATAAAAGCAATAAGTTCAATGCCATATGCTTCGTATAATTTAAGCGCAAAACTATATGGCGAGAATATAGAAAATAGCAAAACGTCGTCCACCGTGACGGCACAAACTAATAGGAAAACCGCTATTCCGGGACTATCTGCGGACTACATACAGCTTATATTAAGCGGTATAAGAGACGTTATCACTATACAGACAGAGCAATAAGAGGTGCATAGATGGCAAACCAATATGAAAACTACATAAAGAGACTGAGAAGCATTAGAGCAATGCGCCCAGAAATGCGCGTTTATGAACGCAATATTGCTCGGATGGCAGAACCCTTTAATATCATGAATCGGCGCATTGCACAGACGACCAAGGCAGGTGGTGCATCAACAGCCGCACAGGTGGCAGCTCTATCCGAAGGAAGGCGGGACTGGAACAAGGCTCAGACAGAGATGTATGGGCAAACAATGGATGCTATAGGCGAGAGGGAGATGCAGCTTGACACCAAGATAGCCGAAGTCGAGTTCCAGAACGAGCAATACAAGGAGCAGCAGAGAAGAGAAAAAGCTGCGAAAAGATCGGGCTTGCTTAGGACGGTGGTATCTGGTATAGGCATGGCTGCTGGTGCCGCTCTTGCCCCAATAACCGGTGGTGCATCGATGCTTGCAGGCGCAGCTCTCGGCGGAGCGATAGGACAAACCGCAAGCGGTTTCATGGGGATCAATAAAGATGGCAAACTAAGCCTTGATCCCGATGAGTGGGATATGAACACAATAGAGCAAGGCATGGTGTCGACAGTGACACAGCTTGCAACAAATGCAAACCAACGGGCTACGAAGAATACGTTTGGCGCATACGCCGAAAATTCTGGCAGGATCATGAAATACATTAACGATAACCCAAACAGTGCGACGCAGATAATGTTCGACATTCAGCGACTTCTCTCTGGCGGCAACGAGGTCGAGCTAAGGGAATATATTGATAATTTATTTGGAGGTGAATGATGCCCATTAACTTTACAGAGCTCGTTGAGAGAGTAGAGGCAAAGAACAAGCAGAATCGTGCAGAGCTAACCTCGCAAGTAATGCCGTTTCTTGAGGTTGCAGTCAAGAAATCGTTGTATGAGCAGGAGAAGAGAAGGGCAGCCGATGAGTCTGTAGCGGCTCTTACTCAGCTTGGGAGGACCGCCGGAGTTGACTTCGCTCCAATGACCGGAGCCGGAGGCGAGGCTCTTGACCCTAAATACCAGCAAATGGCATATAGCGCTCAGGCTGAATCGCAGGCACCGATAAAACAGATGGAAGCGTTTGCAAGTGTCTTTGGAACAGACCTACCAGAGAACTACAACAAGCTAAAGCCTCAGGAGGCAACGCTCGTATTGGAAAAAATGAAACAAGATTATGCTACGGAGCAGACAATAGCAGATACGCTAACTATGTATCCAGATATAGCAGAAAAGGTTTCAGGAGACCCAAGATATCAGGGCGGTAACCTTAGACTCAAGGCTGCGCTGATTCGCAAAGCATTAGGCGATAAAGAGGCTCAGGCTGAATTTGATCGGAATGTGCAAAAAAAGATTGCTGAGTCAAACATTAGAATTAGCGAGTATCAGGCTAAGTCAAACATAGACGTGAGAGAGGCACAAATAAAGAATCAGGTGGGCGGCAGCGCAAGCGCAAGCGCAAGCACAGTTGGAGAGCGCAGGGCAGCTAATATAATAAAACAGTACGAGGGTGCTGGCAAAGTATATGGCGGGTCTACCGTAACCATAAAGAAAGAAGCCGGTGGGATAGCCGCTTACTCTAACATACAGGGCTATGAAATAAGGAAAAGGGGTGGAGCCTACGAGTTTAAAAGCGGAGACAAGTGGAGACCGTTAAAGATAGACAAGGATAAGCCAGCCAACCTTATCATGACAAAGGGCAGGAACAAAACGATTTATAACGCCAAGAACATACTTGATGGGGCGTTAACAGAGTATAGTAACAGCCTATCTACAGTTGGAGTCAATCAGCAACAGCAGGCTGAGCCTCCAGCTAATAATGCAAAAACATATAATGAATTTGACGATATATTCTAATGAGTAAGATAGAGAGATTCCTTTCCGATCCGAGATATCAGGCGCTTGATGACGCAGGCAAGAAGGATAAGCTTGACCTGTTTTTCAATAAGTATGTAACGCAGGACGCAAGATACGCTCCCCTTGACGAAGAGGGCAAGGCTCGTGTTTATTCTAAATTTATGAGCAAGTATTATGGCGAGCCCGAGGCGAAAGCACCTAAGCAAAAGACACCGTTCACAGACTTAGGAAGCGAAGTTGAGAACATCACGTCCCTTACAACAAGCGCAGAGGCAATCAGCACCGGATTGGTTGAGACGCAAACCCTTGACAGGAGAAATAAAGCTTATCAGAAAGTTATGGCAGACAGGGAAGAGGCTCTAAGGATAATAGATAGAGAGCGCAACCTTAAACATGTAGTCCCTCAAGACAGGGTGGCTGCCGGACAGCAATACATTAAGAAGGTGGAGTCCATGCAGGGCGCCTATAAGTATCCCATTAAGTCACAATACACCGCAGCGATGGAAAGGCTGCAACCCAATAACTACACAGACCCAATAGAGCGACAGGTAGCCCACGAAATAGTCAACAAAGAGAAGCTTAATAAAGCGCAAAGAGAATACCAGCGCATAGCAGAAAGAACGGCAAGCGCAACGCCTGAAGAGCGCAAAGAGATAGCGAAAAGCTTGGCTGCCCAGCAAACCCTCATCGACTATTATGCTACAGGAATGACGGCAGCAGAAAGGGCAGCATATCAAGCAGGGCAAGAAGGCAGCGAATCATTCAGAATGGTAAAAGCACTTGGCGCCGGAAGCATTGATCTTGCAAGCGGCGTATATCAGTTATTTAATCCTGACAGCAAGTTCGCAAGAACGATTAACGCTTACTCAGCAGGACTCCTTGAGCAAAGCGGCAACCCGCTTGAGGATGCCTTCGCACAGGTTTTTTATTCCATGCCAATGACTCTCGGCTACTTCATGACCAGCGGTATATCGGGTGCAGTGGGAACTGCGACAAAAGCAGCGGCTATCGCAACAAAGGCAGGGGAGGTTGCATCGCTCATGCACTCCGTAAACATCAACGCTTACATGACGGCAAAGAAGTACTCTGAGGCGATATCTGGATATGGCTCTGCAACTGCGGTGCCGGAAGGCGTATTATTAGCTGGATCAACCTCTGCGCTTGTAGAGTCCGCTATTGAAATGCTGTCAGATACGGCTCAGGCAAAGATCGTTCTTGGGCAAGCCAAACGAATCGGGCGCAGGGGCGCAGAACAGATCATTAAAAACTCCCTAAGCGGAAAAATAGCCGGCTACGGCACAAGGCTCGCTACCGGCATGGCGGAGAGCGCAACAACTGAATTTCTGGAAGAGATAACACAGGGCGCATCCGGGATGATTTTTGATGTTATGTCGAACCAGCGAGAAGTCCCGTCACTTGAGGAAGCGTTCAAAGAGCTTATGTATTCAGGAGCAGTTGGCGCTCTTGGCGGAATCACCTTCGGTCTTGGTGGTGGCATCATGGTGCAATCGTCAAACTATCAGAACTGGAGAGAGGTTAAGAAGCAGGCGGCATCTGGCAATAAGCATGCAGCAAGGCTTTGGGAAGCAAGGTCTATCCTTGACAAAAGCAACCCTAACGGGGAAGTTACGAAAAGCGATGTTCAAAGGGCATACGATGTTATCAAGTCAGACCTTCATGCTGTCACAGAGAACAGATACCAAGAGGACAATCCAAGCATAGCTCAGGCTATGGCTCAGATGTATGACGCATACGCTATGGTTGACATGATAAAATCTCCGCAACAAGAGGCTGTGCGTGAAGCTATAGAAGCAGGAGTACAGAGAATTCTTGACCAGAAGCAGGCTACAGCCACCCAAGAACCCACACAGCAGGCGACAGAATCAGAACCGCAGAGCGTTGAGGACACCATTGTAACCCTCGTGCAAGAGGGAGATATCGAAGCGGCTGAAAATGCGCTCAATGAAGCCATTAAGAATGGGACAACTGGCATAAATATTCCCTACCTGAGGACACTTGTTAATGAGTCTAAGGCTGTGGCAGCGAGAATCGCAAAAGAAGAGGCAGACCAGAAAGCAAGACAGGATATCATAGATAAGTATGGTAAGTATGCCGAGATGTCTCACAGTGAACTACAAGATGAAGCCAAGAAGCGTGGGCTAAAGGCAAGCGGCAAATCGACAGACATTATGGCAAGACTGAAAGAGAGTGATGAAAAGCCAAAAGCCGAGACCATGCCGGCAAAGCCAGCCGCAAAGAAACCACTTACTGCTAATGAACTAACTGAGCAGCAGCAAGATCGAGCCATTAAGGAATCCTTAATAGCTGAAGAAACACCTAAGAAGGCAAGCAAATATGAGTCAATGGGCTATAACGCCTTGCAGAAAGAAGCCAAGAAGCGTGGCATAAACTCGTTTGGTGTAAAGAAAGCAGAGCTTATCAGGCAGCTCGAAGAGAAGGAAGCCAGCATAGAGAAGACAAAGGCGGAGAGGGCGGAGGACGATCAGAAGCAACCTGTTTCCAAGCGGAAAGGGATCATCTCCCCGGTAGAAGAAAAATATGGGTTTACGGGGAAGGATGCAATATCAAAAGGGATAATTGTCCCTGAGATGGTGACGTCAAGGAACGGAAAGCAGAGGATTGTGGGGTATGTAGCGGGCAACGGCAGCACTGTCCACTCCACAATGGTGGAGGCATTAGACGCATACTACGCAAACAAGGAAGCCAAGCAAAAAGCAAAAGAAGCCAAAGGGAAAGACTACGGGTCTTGGACTGACCAAGAATTGATGGACGAGATGATCGCCAGAAAGATAAATGGTGAGTTTGACGACGATAGAGCCGAATACATAGCGTATCTAAAAGCATCAGATGGACAAGCAGAACCAGCAACCAAGCCAAAGGTTGAAGCCGCTGAAGATATCGAAAGCGAGGTAATGTCCCGCTCAACCTTCCAAGAGCAATACCGACAGGCTCAGGAGGGGAAGCTCCCGAAGGGACAGATCGATGCGCAGCTAAAGCTTTATGACGCCATGATGGATACATATGCTAAAGAGATGGGGATAACCATTGACGAGGCATATGCAGAAGTCATAGACAGCGTTACTGCGGATGAGCCAGTAGAGGGCACAGCAAGACGGAGCGGAGCGAGATACCAGACTATCCAAGGCTATATTCAGAAGATGCCAAACGGCAAGTATCGCATCGGGATCATGCAGCCCAATGTTACCACCGGATTGCATGAGCAGGCACACTTGGGTAAATCCCTCATGGAGATCATGGCGAACAAATCGCCAGCATGGGCTTCACGACTCAAAGCTGCCGAGGAGTGGTGCGGGGTCAAAGACGGCAAATGGACAACCGAGGCTGAAGAGAAGTTCGCCAATGGCTACGTGAAGTTCTTGGCTGATGGCTCTGCTCCAAACGGCAAGCTTAAAACCATCTTTGCTAAGATAAAGGAATGGATAGGAAGCATCCTGCAAGGATTAGCTGACGTAAAGAACCTTGACGTAAGCAACGAAATGAGAGGCGTTTACTTGTCCATGCTTGGGATTAGTGAAGGCAAACGGAATCTTACCTCCGAGCAGAAGGTTCAGTCCATTAAGCTCAAGTCTGCCATGAAGCAAGACGCCACAAGTGACCCATTAAAGCTTGAGACCGAGATTGATAGCTTCGCAGACAGCAATGATCTTATATTAGAAGGCAAACGCACCGGGAATAAAACAAGCTTTTATCTGAACCGCATTGACGACGGCAAGACCATGATCGAGATTCATCACAGCAATGGCGAGTATGAGGTCAATGGGTATCATGCCGCAAACAATCAAGAGGTGATGGAGCAGGTAACAAGGATACTTGGCGACACGAGGTACCGGACCACAGATATGCCGAGTGCTGCCGAGATCGCAGAGGCAGAGCAGGAGAAGTCGGCAGCGAAACCCAAACTCGTGAAAACAGAGTGGATGTCGAAACTTGAAGAAGTCCCGCACAAGATAGAGGGGTCAATCGTTGCCAGGCGTAGCGATTGGGACAAATCCCTGGTCAGTGAGCTGTCCGGCAGAGAAATCGTTCATGTTTACTGGATAGACAAGGGCGATGGAGAAGTGAAGCCTTATGGCATTCAATCCGCAGCCAAAATTATGGGCTGGAGCAAAGCTGAGACCGACAGAAAGATAAGGCAGCTTGTCAACGAACATAAGGCTAAAGAGGCGAACATAAAGGCATGGAGAAGTGAAGCTCGTGAATACAAGGGGGCAGCATCACCCCGCGCAGCACTCTTAACATGGGAGCCACTACAAGCCCATAAGGAACAAGACTTTTGGGCAGCTATAGATAGGGACTTTGTTTTTGCCCATAAAGACAACACATATCGAGCAATTCCCAAAAACCAGAGTGAGCACATCGAGGCATACCGGAGAGAAGGGTGGGATATACAAAGCACCAACCAAGCAAGAGGGAAGGAGCCTATCCCCACCAGGCAAGCCGACCCAGACACGTATTCCAACGACGAGCAGATGGAAATCAGATTCCTGGCAGAGCCATTGCAGGCCGAGATAGCCGAAGCTGAACGCCAGATGGCAGAGGTGCGAGCTAAGTATGAGGGGACGGATCAGTGGATGAAAGCCCCCAACGGCAAACCTACCAAGCTCAATGAACGGCAATGGCTACAGGTGCGGACCGAGAACTTCAAGAAGTGGTTCGGCGATTGGGAGAACGATCCCAGGAACGCAAGCAAGGTGGTGGATAAGAATGGGGAACCGATGGTGGTGTATCATGGGACGATAGAAAGGTTTAATGCTTTTGACCACAGGTACATAAATGATCGTGGCGGGAACCTTGGGTTTGGTTTTTATTTCGGGACAAAGCCAATAACAAGCGTGGACAGCAGACACACAGTAATGGCAGCATTCCTTAACGCAAGAAAGCCAATCAAAGCATATACCGTTAAAGCAGAAAACCTTGAGTCAGAAATGTATTCTAACGGGTACGAGAACACAGTTAAAAAGATAAAAAACAAGATTGATAGTGTCATTGACGAACACAGCAACTATGGCATAGAGATAATGGTCTTCTCCCCCACCCAGATCAAATCTGCCACCGCTAACGTGGGAACATTCTCAGAGAGCAATGATATCCGGTACCAGATAGACAATGCTA
>ENA-UOOM01001433-UOOM01001433.1-fermentation-metagenome-genome-assembly--contig:-NODE-1433-length-22967-cov-6.941603_pt1 | contig 22967 bp, 20 predicted proteins | sample MGYA00245781_ERZ724031 | MGnify/ENA primary metagenome ERZ724031 (study PRJEB28704, sample SAMN03018317) | fermentation metagenome | biome: anthropogenic terrestrial biome; feature: soil; material... | reverse complement strand
CCTGGTCGGCAACCTTAATAGTGACACCCGCAGGGTGGAACACCAGGAGTACCCGTAGGGTGAAGCGCTCCCGCGACGTCCTGTCGCTCGCCCCCTTTCGCCTGCTCGCCTTCGCCGGGTGTTACATCCATGCTTCGCCAACGCTCGCTTCGTATATTTATACAACCCTTCTGCAACAAAAGGAGTTTTTGCAGTGGAGTCAAATATTCAGTAATCAAATAAAAGAGGGGGCCGCTCCTATTTGTCCTATTTGATACCAAATAATGATCATAGCGATATTTTTACCATCCTGGGCTCTCTGGAGCAAGGGGAAGACCTGCTTATTATCACCATACTCAGCCGCCAGGGTTCTACCCCCCGCCCGCAGGGAACACGGATGTTAATTACCTCCGCGGGCCAACAGATAGGTACTATCGGGGGTGGAATGCTTGAAGCCGAGATAGTCCGGGCCGGGCGTAAGGTCTTGCAAGAAGCCCGCAAGCCCCAGGTATTGCATTTTAGCAGTGAAGCCCGAGGAAACAGCGTACCTTACATGATATGTGGCGGCTCGCTGCAAGTCCTGCTGGAATACCTGCCTGCTGATAGTTATCACCTGAAGCTCTGGCAGGACGCCTTAGATTGTTATGAAAAACCGCAAAATCTCTATATGTTCATCCCTCTGCCCACAGACAGCGATAATCAACCAGCACCGCGTTTTTTTATACAAGAGGATGGCATAGTGTGTGGTGATTGCCCCCAAATTAACCCGGATAAGCTGCGGGAAATGCTGCCCCGGCTTAAGCAGGCACAAGTTATTAACATCGATAAGCAGGCCTTCCTGCTGGAACCTCATACTGTACCGGCGGCTTTTTACATCTTTGGCGCCGGTCATATAGCCAGTGAGCTAGCCCCTTTAGCCGTTCATTTGGGTTTTGCGGTATCAGTACTGGATGATCGGGCCGTATATTTGGACGGGGCAGCCTTTGAGCATACCCGGACGATATTAGTGCCTGGCTTCGAGGATTGCCTGCAAGATATTAAGGTTGATGAAAACACTTATTTATTGATTATGACCCGCGATCATCAATACGATCAGGCAGTTCTTGCCCAGCTTTTACGAACTCCGGCCTGTTATACCGGCATGGTTGGCAGTCGGCGCAAACGAGATACTATCTTTAAATCCTTGATGGAGCAAGGTTTTTTAGCGGAAGAGCTGCAAAAGGTGACCTGCCCGGCAGGCCTGGAGATAGGGGCTGACAGCCCGGCGGAAATTGCCATCAGCATCATGGCGCAAATCATTCACTTGCGCTCCGGGAGGAAATAATGACCGATAAAATAAAGGCCATAGTGCTGGCAGCCGGCTATTCTTCCCGCATGACAAGCATGAAAGCACTGCTGCCTCTGGGAGAAACTACCGTACTGGAAAGGGTGGCCGCTGCTTTTCGGCAAGCAGGCATTACGGATATCAGAGTTGTCACCGGCTACCGGCGGGAATTGTTCCTGCCCCTCTTGCAAAAACTGGTGCTCAGGGAAATCTATAATCCTTTTTATGCAGAAGGCATGTTTTCATCGGTTCAAAGCGGCGTATCCAGTCTGGAACCGGGATCTGAAGCTTTCTTTATTATGCCCGTAGATATTCCGCTGCTTAAGGCGGCTACCCTGCAGACACTGCTAGAACATTTTGACCACAAGCAGGCTGAAGTGTTTCATCCCTGCTATCAGGGCCGGCGCGGTCACCCCCCGCTTTTGGCGTACAGCATGCGCCAGCGGATATTGCAGTGGGAGGGTGCAGGCGGGCTGAAAGGGCTGCTGCGTCAACATGAAGATAAAAGCGTTAACATAGCCGTCCCTGATAAGGCTATTCTTCTGGATATGGATACAGCGGAACAATACCAGCATCTCTTGACATTGGATATAACGAGGTAAAATAATGTCCCCCGCTTCTTAAATAGTGAGCGAAGCGAACATCAGTAGTGCCCGCAGGGTGCTTCTTTAAGCGGTCGCCTATTAACAAAACAGGCGGGTTCTAATCCCCGCCTCGTTGCAGCGCTGTGTTGAAACTGCTTAAGCAGCTTTTTTCGATGCTTAAAAGGAGGGAGTCCTTGGATGACAACTTATGCAAGCCCTATCGGCAGCAGTCTGAAGCGGGTTGATGGGCCTGGAAAAATATCTGGCTTGGAAAAATATGCGGCCGATTACTATCCGGATAATTTTCTCTGGGCCGGGGCTAAACGCTCGGATCATCCTCATGCCCTGATCAAGGAAATAGATATTTCCCCGGTGCGCAATCTCCCGGGCATCTTTGCCGTACTGACCCATGAAGATATAAAAGGCGCCAACCGGGTGGGGGTGCCGGAAATGGATCAACCGGTACTCGCCGACCGCAAGGTACTCTATAAAGGAGATCCGGTGGCCTTAGTGCTGGCAGAGAATAAAACAGTACTGCAGGAAGCCATAGATAAAATTGTCATTAAATATGAACCCCTGCCGGCGGTCTTTGATCCGGAAGCAGCCCTGGCGGAGAACGCACCGCTGCTGCATGAAAACCGCAATGATAAAAACCTCCTGCTGGGCGGCAGAGTTGTACGCGGGAACAGCATAGCCGCTATGAGCGAGTGTGACGCTGTGGCAGAGGCTGATTTTCAACTGCCCTGGCAGGAACACGCTTACCTGGAAACCGAGGCCGGGGTCGCCCGGGTCGATGAAGAGGGTATCCTGGCAATCATCGCCTCCACCCAGACCCCCTGGCGGGATAGAAATGAGCTGGCTTATGCCCTGGGTTGGCCGCTTGATAAAATCCGGGTAATAGCCCCCTACCTGGGAGGCGGCTTCGGGGGCAAGGATGGGATAACGGTGCAAGGATTGCTGGGACTGGCAGCACTACATAGCGGAGGACGTCCGGTCAAAATGTGGAATTCGCGGGAGGAGAGTTTTCTATCTTCCACCAAACGGCATCCCGGACGGGTTCACTATGAACTGGGCTGTAAAAAAGATGGGACACTGTACGCCATGAACTGCCGAATCGTGCTGGACACCGGTGCTTATGCTTCCCTGGGCGGGCCGGTACTGGCCCTGGCCATGGAGCATGCCGCAGGGGTCTATCGTATACCCCATGCTCTGATAGAGGGGTTCTCTGTTTATACCAACAACCCGGTGGGCGGGGCTTTTCGCGGATTTGGCGCACCCCAGGTTCTGGCCGGGCTGGAGCAGATGATGGATATCCTGGCGGATAAAATCGCCTGGGACCCACTGGCTTTCCGGCTCAAGAATGCCGTCATGCGTGGAGATGAAACGGGAGCTGGGGTGTGGATGAGCAATTCTACCGCCATCATTCCCTGCCTGGAAAAACTGCAAGAACACCCGCTATGGACCTCGCGCCAGGCCTGGGTCAGCCAGGCTCCCCCCTTTAAGCTAAGAGGCGTTGGTATTGCCGCCGGCTTGCAGGGAACCGGCTATGGTCCTATGGTGGCAGATATTGCCAATGCTAAAATTGAACTGCTGCCTGATGGTCGTTTTCGGATATATTCCGGGGTGGCGGATATGGGACAGGGGAACAATCCCACCAATGTACAAATCGCCGCGGAAGTTTTGGGACAGACAGCTGACTGCTTCGAATTGATTCAGCCCGATACCCTGCAAACTCTGCCTTCAGGATCTTCCGCCGCCAGCCGCACTACCTATTCCTATGGAAACGCCTTAAAGGCAGCTGCCCTCCAGCTAAAAGAACGCATCCTCACCCGAGCCTGCAATATGGGTATGGGCCTCTATGCTGAAGATTTCTTGTTGAGTTCCGGCCGGTTGAATCATCTCCCCAGCGGACGGGAAATCCCCCTGGGCCTGGTCGCGGCGAGTATGCGGCCCGAGGAGCGTGTTTCAATTTACTCCTATACGGCACCGGTAAACCGCTATCCGGATAAAATCAACCCGAACATACGCGCTGCCGGATTCCCCCACCGGGTTTTTGCCTTTGCCTGTCATTTGGCTAGAGTGCAAATCGATGAACTCACCGGGGAAGTGGAAATCAGCGATTACCTGGCCGCAACCGATGCCGGCAAGGTACTCAATCCTCAGCTTTATGAACAGCAGGTTCAGGGTGGTGCGGTTCAGGGCATGGGTTACGCCCTGTGGGAGGATTTTAAGCTTGACCGGGGAGAGCTTATGACCCGTAACCTGGCCACTTACATTTTACCTACATCTATGGATGTACCGGATATATTGAGTATAGCGGTGGAAAGCGTGGAAGAAAGCGGTCCTTTTGGTATGAAGGGAATCGGGGAAATCGTGATTAATCTCGCCTTGCCGGCGATTGCCAATGGAATTGCCCGGGCCGTGGGCCAGCATATTTTTAAAAGTCCGCTTACCGCCGAACAACTATTATTAATCCTGGAAAAGAGGGCAGCAGAATGAAGATTGCATTTGAGTTAAACGGGATAAAGCAGGAGATTGATTGTCTCCCTGATCGCCGGGTGGTTGACCTGCTGCGGGAAGAACTGGGGTATACCGGTACCAAAGAAGCTTGCGGCTCCGGTGAATGTGGCGCCTGCACCATTCTGGTAGACGGTGTCAGCAAGCTTTCCTGCCTGATGCTTGCCGCCCAGCTGCAGGGCCGGAGTATTACCACTATCGAAGGGATGTCGCCGGGGAAAAAGCTTCACCCGATTCAGCAGGCCTTCGTAGATAAAGGAGCGGTCCAGTGCGGGTTCTGCAGCCCGGGAATGCTTATGGCGACCGTTGACCTCTTGCAGCGCAATCCAGCTCCGGACCGCCAGCAAATCCGTGCAGCCCTGAGCGGCAACCTGTGCCGCTGTACCGGCTATCAGAAGATCATTGATGCGGTAGAAAGCGCGGCAGCAGAAATGAGGGATAAGCTATGAGTCAAGTGTTTCTGCCCCATACGCTGGAAGAATTATGGACCATAAAGCAAGAAAACCCGGCTGCGCTTATTATGGCCGGAGGAACGGATTTACTGGTAAAGATACGGGATAGAAAACTGCCGCCTGCGGTGATCCTGGCTCTGGAGAATATAGCCGAATTAAGGCAAATTGAACGGCAGGACGGCGAAATTTGCATCGGCAGCATGGTTACGCACCAGCAACTGCTGGACAGTCCCATCATTCAAACCCAGCTTCCCGTCTTGCATCAGGCGGTTGCGGTCTTGGGCTCTCCGCCTATCCGTCATATGGGGACTATCGGCGGGAATATCTGCACAGCTTCCCCGGCGGGCGATACCCTGCCCCCACTTTATGTGCTGAATGCCGGCCTGGAACTAAAAAACGCTGCTGCCGGCCGCTTGCTTCCTATTCAGGACTTTATTCAGGGACCCGGTCAAACCCTGCTCGGCAGCAATGAAATCCTCTATAAGATTCGCATTCCCATTCCCGCTCCGCATAGCCACGGATTTTACTTTAAAGTGGGCCAGCGTAAAGCCCTGGCGATTGCCATATGCAGTATGGCTTCCCTCCTACAATTTGCGGAAGATAAGCGCATTTTAGAGGGCCGCTTCGCCTGGGGCAGTACCGGCCCCACCGTTATGCGCTTTCCGGAAGTGGAAAATACTTTAATCGGGGAAAAGCTCAGCCCCATAATACTAGGCAGACTGGGGCAAAGCATGGCTGCTTTAGTGTCTCCCATCAGTGATGTCAGAGCCTCGGCAGAATATCGCCGCCTGCTGGCCAGCAAGCTGCCCTTGAAGATCTGGCAGTCTCTAATATGAAAAGGTCGTCAGTCATCGGGCTTCAGTCGAGAAGGGGATCTTTCCTGCTACATCTTACCATTCAAGCCCCTACTAACTCACTTTTCATCGTTGTTTGTGGCCTCTGGCCATGGGGATTAATAAAATTATAATACTTTAGGGGTGTTTAGATAGATGAATAATGAACCCTCAAGGCAGCTGGATATGGGTAGCGATCCTGTCTTTCGCGTCCTTTTAGCCCTGGCTATACCGGCCATGATCTCCATGTTCTTTCAAAACCTCTATGAATTCGTTGACACCATGTTTATCGCCTGGTTGGGTTCAGCTCCGCTGGCGGCCCAGTCTCTATCTATGCCCCTTTTTTATCTGGTTCTTTCACTGGGGAAAGGAGCACAGATAGGAGCCACCACCCTTATGAGCCAGGCGCGCGGTCAGGATAAGCCGGAAGAAGCAGCCAAATTATCAGAGTCGGCCCTGCCGCTGCTTTTGTTAAGCATACTGCCCCTGTTTCTTTTGTTGATCCCCGGACTCTGTACCGGCTTTTATCATTTCCTGGGGGCCCGGGGCCCGGTTTTGACAGAGGCCTATCCCTATACCTTTTGGCTGGTTTTGAGCTTTCCCATTATGGCCTATGTGATGATTGGCGAAGCCATCTCTATGAGCCATGGCAATACCCTGATGCCCATGAAAGCCATGCTCATAGGCAATGCGGTAAATTTGACCCTGGATCCTATCCTGATGTTTTACCTGGGATGGGGCATAGCCGGGGCCTCCATTGCCACCCTGATGGGACAGCTGCTATCAGCGGTCTATATTTACCGCCGGCTCAAGCAAGCCAAACTACCCGTTCCCTTGCTATACCTGCGTAAAGACATGCCTCTTTACTGGAAAAAGATAAGCCATTTAGGCATCTTCGTTACTATTTCTCAACTGGTCAGCCCCCTGGGTCTTTCCCTGCTGAATGCGGTACTGGCATCCTTTGGGCCTGCGGCTATAGGCGCCTGGAACATTATGGCCCGCCTGGAAATGATGGGCCTGCTTCCCCTTTACGGCATGGCGGGAGCCTTGATCCCTTATGTAGCCTTTAACTACGGGCAAGAAAACTGGGAGCGCATTCGCAGCGGGGTGCGCATCTTTCTCCTGGGAACGGGGCTGATTATTCTGCCCATTATGGCCGTTCTGATCCTGGGAGCTCCCTGGTTGGTGCTGCCCTTCCGCTCCGATGCCCAGGTCACCGAACTGGCCATGCATGCCATACGCATAGCCGCCCTAGCCCATATTTTTGCCCCGCTGGAACTGGCTTTATTTGGTACAGCACAAGGCCTGAAACGGCCCTGGTATTCACTGTTCACTTCTATTGCCCGCTTGCTCGTTTTTCGCTACCCGCTGGCGGTATTTTTTGCTTCCTTCTGGGGCGTTACCGGTGTCTATTGGAGCCAACCACTGGCCGTAGCTTTATCCGGTATACTCTCCGGCATATTGTTATGGAGGTTATTAACAGGCCAGGTTTTTCAGTCCAGGCTGCCCCGGGATGAAGAAATGAATTATAGCGAAATTTAAAAGGTATTGAAAACACTGACTGGTAATTTAAACCTCCGGGCTTGACTTAAGCCGTCTTTGAAAAACTATAAATACCGGTAGTGGAATAATGATCCAACCCATGCTTTTTACCAGCCTATTTTTAGCTCGGTTAACTTGACGGTCTTTTTCAGCTACAATCAGAGCGTCATATCTTGCTCTTAGCTCAGCCTCGCTAAGATTAGCTTTGGTATTCGCATTTTCAGACTTTTCCAAACCCCATTGTCTATATTCTTCAAATGACTGATGATAAGGAGCAGGAGTAACAATATCGGCAATGGCCATAAATGCGCTTACGCTTCCGCCGATTATCATCATTAGTGTTGCAAATAACACCACATAAATATAAACGTTTTTCATCATAATGTTCCCTCTCTCTTTAGAATTTCCTCTGCTTGCGGATATTGCAGTAGCTGCTAATATCAACACTATAACCACAAGCGCTAATCCTATTAATGAAACTACCACCGATTCTGCCTCCTTTTGCTTAATCTATTATAGCGAAAATCTGACCGCAATTGTATAAGGCAAGATTAACCAGGTATTTCTTGAGCCAGGATAATTGCTGGTTATCACCGCGTATCTTAAACTTTGGGTAATCTGGCGGGTAGTCAAAATCATCAATGCAATCATTGCCGTCCTATAAAATCACCCAGGGCTTTAGCATCTATTTGCTCTATTACCCTCACGTGGTGCTGTATTTACAGCGCCCCGGCTTTTTTATCGCTTATAAATCTGAAATGATATATTATCTTGGTAGGCCAATTCGTTAGAGCATCTGCCTCACTGGCACGGGGTCCGCCATTATGTATAACTAGGGGCACCCCATCCCGGCGGCGCCGATCTGATATTACTCCAATATGCTCTAACGGAGGAGCAAATACTACAATATCTCCCGGTTGCCAGTTAACCAGGTTCTCTGTATCTCTGGGCTTTACCTCCGCAGTTAATTCTTCAGCATGGCGCTGAAAAAACACCTGCAAATTCCTTACGCGGCGGTAATCGATAGCTGAATCCGGATTCTTGCCGGTGGTTCCGTAAGCAGCAGGGGCTTTTTTTATGTCATCGTCCACCAAAGCACGCAGGTCATAACCGGCCGTCTGCAAGGCGCGCCAAATTACATCTGTACAGGCTCCCTTGCCTTCAGGAGGATACCCTTGCGAATAATAGGAGCTATCATATTGAGTGCCTCTTTTAACCTCTTGACGAGCACCATCAACAATATCCAAGGCATCAGCAATTCCGTTCTGGTTATTATCCTGGGAAGAAATTGCGAGCGGCACTTCGCATTTAGCTCCGAAGGGCAGCCTTTCCATAAAACTAGGATAGTTAAAATGAGACATCAAGAGATTACCATACTTAATCACGAGCAGAGTGAGTATAAGGATTATTAATAAAAGTAAACCCCTTCGTTTATTCTTACGCATTGGAAAATTGCCTGCCTTTATTCTTACCCAACCTTATTTATCCTGTAAATATCATCCCGAGCAGAATATTAGTGAAGAATCTTACTTTCACAGGGTAAAGAGTCTTTGCGACCAAAGGGAATATTAGAAATGTGCTAAGCTCGCCTGGAACTAAAAGAGCCTTCTCCTTAGCCTGAGCAAGATCATAGAGTTTAGTTCAGGCAGGTAGTCCTAAGAACGCGCCTTTGCAGAATGGGGAGTTTCGTAGACGATCTTTCCAGTCAGGGAGGTATCATAGCCACTATGCTGTTCAACCGCCCGTTTAAATGCAGTTGAGTTTACAACTGCCTGTATCTGCTGCCATTCAGGCTTTTCTGCTGTTTCCTGAAGAATAACCAGGTCAAACCTTTCTTTAAACAGGGGCACAAAATCCAAACCCATCCTTTGGGCAGCAAATTGAATGCCAATGCCGAAATCAGCTTCTCCATTAGCAACCTTAAGTGCAACTCCCCAATGAGTCTGTTCTTCTATTTCATAGCCCTGAATTTGGCGGACTGGTATGTTGTTTTCCAACAAGTATTGATCTATTCTTAAACGGGTGCCGGAGCCTCTCTGTCGGTTTACAAAGCGACAACCTTTTTTGGTGATATCCTCCCAGGAATTGATATTGTGCTTGTTGCCTGCGGCGACAATCCAGCCCTGGGTTCTTTGAACCAGGTTAACAACCTTATAAGCTTCAGCCAGAAGTATGTGTTCTACGAAGGGTAGATTGTATTCCTGTAATTTTTCATCCCAAAGATGAATGCCGGTTACTTGCGCTTCTCTGTGGTAAAGAGCAACCAAGCCTTGCATACTGCCTTTAAAAACAGTCTTAAGGGAAAGAGAAGAAGAGGAGTGATTTAAAAACTCTGCCAGCAATTCAACAGATAGATCATGGCTGCCCATAAAACAAAAACCATTATCTGAAGATACATCCTCCTGCGCGTCAGAATATCCCCGGGGGCGTTTTTCACCTGAGTCTCCCTGCAAGTAGTGCATTAGCGAATCATAATCAATACGTATTTTTCTTCCAACGCGCCATGAGGGAATTTCTCCCCGTTTGATTAGCTCGTACAGGGTGTATCGAGAAATTTTAAGTATTTGAGCAGCTTCTTCTGGGGTAAGAGGCGGACGTTTAGTAATGGTTATTCGACTCCTTCCGCTTATCAGTAAATGTTCTCGCTTAACAGGATTGCTCATAGGGGTAGCAACTCATAAATCTATCATAATTCATTTTTGCCGATTTTTATTGTACTTTTAACATAACACCAGGGGAGAATCGTGTCAACTTACCTGGGGTTTTGAGATTTCATATATTCCCTTTATTGTTTTTTTTCCTATTTATTTTAAGAATTTGTAGTTACCGTTTCTTATTTAAAATGGCTATCTTTACTAAGTTTCGTTTGTCGCTACTAGTTTTCTCTTCTTTATAATTTTCATGTACGATCGTTGCCTTATCCTTAAAAAAAAGCTTCCCGCAAAAGCGGGAAGAAAAAGATTGGGATGTATGAAAAGCCTAAGCTTTTTCATCAATAATTATGGCACACAGTCTATAGCATCATGTTACCAGAGATACTATCAAGACTAGCCTTCGCTGCGATTAATTCCCCAATATATTAATTTCATATTATTTGGCTTAACTAGTTGATTTGATTATCTTTTCTAACCTGTTCTTCTATCCAGCGTTCGATTGCATAATTCAACGGAAGCGTTCTCATATCTTCCCAAAGATAATCCGCAGCATAAAGCATACGCCCATCGATTTCCTTGAAATATTGCCCACAAACCTGACAAACACCCATTTCAATTCCGGGAAACGCCTCGTTTTTGAGATAAAACAATTTCTTGGAATCTTCGCTTCCGCAATACATACATCCGGTTCGCTGTACAGGCCATTCAAAGTTGCATGTGTTACAGTGCATTACTCTTTTCCCGTCCGGTGCGGTCAGAACCGCCAAAGTCGATATTTCGCCGCAAACCGGACAAGCGGCTACATTTTTCTCCGGATTCTCTGATGCGCGGGGATTATACTTTTGCTCCGGTACTCCCTTTTCATTGACGGTCTGGCTGGCCAGTTTAGCTACACCATTAACCGCTATCTGGAGGCGTGTTGCCATTTCTGCTTCCATCATGTTGTTGCCTGACTTCAATTGCTCCCACATTTCCCACAAGTCTGAATCATTGATTTCTACTTTGGCAGAGAGATTTAATCTCTGCCAAAGCTCGATAATTGCACCTTGAGGTAAATCAACAATAGGTAAATATGGAGATTCTTCATTCAGGCTTAAACTAGCAAGCCAGTATGAACCACGTTCCTGCCGCCAGGCATCAACCTCTAGTTTGAGCTGACGATACTTCTGGTAGGCTTGTTCCATATTTTCCGCAACTACCAATTTGCTTTTTCCTGCAGCCATACAAATTCTCCTCTTATCCTTTCATGGTTTCTTTTGCCTCTTCGTTATACCATTTTTCATAGTGCTCATAAGCAAACTTGGCAGGAACCCAACCGGTGAAAATACCCTTTAGAGCCTGGTTTGAATCGGGATGAAGTATTCCCAGATATAAATGGGCAATCAAAAGGGCAGCCATAAAAAGTGCGCAGGCCGCATGTATAGGATACGCCCACTGTAGCAGCAAACTTGGACCTGAAGCAAACCACATAATATAGCCGCTGGTAACAATACAAAGTGTTCCCAGGATGGTAAACATAGAGTTCAGCTTTTCGCCGCCGTTAAACTTGCCCTGGGGCGGGAATGGTTTATGGCCGCCAAAGAATTCTATACCAAAATTCTTGGCATGATCGAAGTCGTCTTTACGGAAGTTAATTACGTCTTTAAACCAGCGCCGCATCTGGCGTGCGCCTTGTCCTTTGCCAATGAATCCTATTATCATACCTAACGTAAACAGCACAGCAACGACACGGTGAATATTTCGTGTAACTTGAATCCCGCCGAATACGTTCATAGCCGGCTGAAAAGCGTAGACGAGCACTCCCAGTCCGGTAAAAAGCAACAGCAAAAATGCAACGCCGTGACACCAGTGCACAAAACGCTCTCCCGCGGAAAAACGATATACCTCTTTTGCCATATCTACTTACCTCCTTCGTCGTGGGATGCCGCGATATTTTTCGCTCGGTTGGCATAATTGCCCCTTACTAAATTGACAATAACCCCACAAGTGATAGCTGCAGCCGAAGCGCCAATCGCTATACCACCCAGCGGATAAACTATATCTTTCCAAAGAGTCAAGGATATCGGTGTTGTAGGATTTAAAGGAAGCCCATAAGCATCCGGTCTATCCTGCAGCAGATAAACATAAGTCGTGCCGCCCATCAATTCATTGCCATACAGATGTGCTTTCGGATTGGTTAATTGAAGCTCTGCAACGCGGGCTTGGGCTTGGGGCATTATCTCATCATAATCGCCAAACTGTATCGCGCCGGGTTGGCAGGTTTGAGCACATGCCGGTTTCATACCGCTTTCAACGCGATCAATACAACCGGTGCATTTGTAAGCTTTATTAGCAGCTTCGTCAATCTTGGGAACGCCCCATGGGCAGTTCGCCGCACAATATCCGCAGCCAATGCATTTGTCTTTATCGATCAATGTATATCCCGATTCTGTCTTATAGATGGCCTGGGAAGAACAGGCCTTCATACAAGCTGGATCGGCGCAGTGGAAGCACTGGAGTTTCAGCATATTAAAACGCATTTTTTTATCTTTGTACTCTTCTCTGAACCTGACATAGGTCCAGGTATTGGGTGTAAAGTCAGCCTGGGTCTGATAACTGCTTATGCGTTGTGTCTTTTCAGCCGGAAGATCATTCCACGCTTTGCAGGCTACGGAACAGGCCTTGCACCCAGTACATAATGAGGTGTCAATAAAAACCATTTTTCTCGCCATCGTTAAGCCCTCCTTATGTTGACAAGACAGCATTTATACTCAGGAGTACCCGCTCCGGGATCGCATGCATTCATTGTCACATTATTAGTACTGGGGCCAGGACTCAAGCTGGCAAAGCCCCAGCTCCACGGCATACCGATGGTCTCCTGATCTTTACCGTTGATTTTAAGAGTCTGGATTCGGTCAGTCACCAGGGCACGCACTACTAACTTGCCACGGGCAGAGGATACTTCGACTTCATCCCCTTCTTTAACACCAATTTTATGGGCCAGGTTTTTGCTTATTTCAGCATAAGGCTCAGGCGCTATCTCATTCAGCCAGGGAATGTTGCGGGTAATCGCCCCGGCGCAGAAGTGCTCGACAACCCCATAGGAGGTAAGGACATAGGGATATTCATCCGGGTTGCCAAACTCTTTTGAAACAATCTTGGCGCAAGGATTGCTCTGCACCTCAGGATGCAGAAGATTGGCGGTCGGGCTTTCAATCGGCTCATAGAACTCCGGCATCGGTCCATCAACCGTCATACCTGCTCCACGAATCGGGACGACAGCCGCAGTACCTTCTGGCGCAACTGTACCACTCTTATAAGTAGCTGCGAATAAGCGTCCTACTCCTTCAGGATTCTGTTTGAACCCAATCTTTCCTTCCGGTGTATCAGGACCTTTGGTCTTGTCGACCACATCGGGTCCGTCATTGCCGACCCAGAGATTCTGGACGGGATCCCACCAGATCAGCTTGCGTTTGGAATCGACCGGCTGCCCTTGGGCATCGCAAGAAGCCCGGTTATAGAGAACGCGGATATTGCCCGGCCAGGCAAAAGCATAATCTTTATTCAGGCCCAGACCGGTGGGATCAGCATTGCCCCGGCGGTCTGCCAGGTTTTTGCCTTCCGGAGTTACCCCTGCATATACCCAGCATCCGGTGGAAACCGTGCCAATCGGTGCTGCCAGATATTCGCCTATCGCGGCAATAGGTTTGCCAGTAGTATCGTTATAGCCGCCGAGTTCCTGGAGGACTTTTAATGCGCTTGCTTCATGATCGCCATAATCCCAGTTGGCTTTTAAAATTGGTTCATCCTTGGGGTCATTGCTTCCGCTATAAAGGGCGCGAACTCTCTTGAAGATGTGGTCCAGCATATCCAAATCCGGGTGACAGTCATTGAGGGGTTTTAATGCCACTTCCTTCCACTGGACCAGGCGGGAAGAATTGGTCATGCTGCCGGCCTTTTCATAAACGAAGGCCGCCGGCAGGAAGATTACCTCGGTCGGAATCTTGGCCGGATTTAATCCTTCTTCTTTCCAGAACTGGGCGGTTTCGGTGTTAAATATGTCGGCCACTACCAGCATTTCCAGACTAGATAGGCCTCTAGCCACCAGTTTTCTGTCCGGGATGGAAACCGTGGAGTTGGAGCCCCAGTTGAGGAGAAGCTTAAACTGTCCTTCTTCCATTTTGCTGAAGAACTGGGGTTGAATAGGCATATTTGCTGGATTGTTCTTGGGCAGCCACTGATATCCGTATTCATTTTCGGCGGTAGCATTCGCGCCGAACCAGGCCTTGAGCAGGGCTACTATTGGTTTATACTGGACCGAGCCGTGTTTCGCAGCAAAATCATTCAAGGTCTTTTCTTGATTAGTAGGATAAGGGATATATCCAGGCAAGTTGGCGTTCAGGTTGGCCATATCGGTGGAACCCTGAACATTGGGCTCGCCGCGCAGGGCCTGGATGCCGCCACCGGCCTTGCCCACATTGCCCAGTAGCAATTGGATGATGGCGTAGCAACGAATACCCTGCACACCGGTGGTGTGCTGGGTCATGCCCAGGGCGTAGAAGATGTTGCCTGGTTTGGCTGCAGCGAAGGTGTCGGCTATCTGTTTTATTTTGGCAACCGGTATTCCGGTGATGTTTGAAGCTACTTCAAAGGTATATCTGGAATAATGGGTTTTGAGTTTCTGGAAAACACAATCCGGATCATCCAGGCTGTCTGCCTTTACCGGTTTACCCTCGGCATCCAGTTGATAGGCCCAGCTTGCATAATCATACTTCCTGGTTTCAGGGTTAAAACCGGAAAACATACCGTCTTTGAATCCAAAATCTTTGCTTATCTTATAAAGCGCATTGGTGAAATTCAAAACATAGAACTCATCATAAAGCCTATTCTCGATGTAATAATTGATCATTGCACCCAGGTAAGCAATATCGGTTCCGGGACGGATTTGGGCGAAGACATCCGCCTGGGAAGCGGTGCGCGTGAAGCGCGGGTCAACAACAATAACCTTGGCGCCTTTCGCCCGGGCGCGGTTAACCCATTTCATAGCAATGGGATGGCATTCCGCACAGTTGCTGCCTGCGATCAAGAAACATTCGGAGTTTTGCATATCCTGCCAGGAGTTGGTCATGGCGCCGCGTCCAAATGAAGGTGACAAACTAGCCACCGTGGGCGCGTGTCAGATACGGGCCTGGTGTTCGTGGAATGGTGTCCCGATCAGGCGGGCAAGTTTGGAAAGCAGGTAGCTTTCCTCATTATCAACCTCGGCCGAACCTATCATACAAATGCCTTCCGCCCGATTCACGGTAACGGTTTCTTTGGCTCCGGTCTTGGCATTCGTAATCTCCTCGGTGCTCGTCCAGGTCTTATCTCTGACTTCCTTGATTTTCTTGGCAATACGATCATAAGCTTCTTCCCAGGTAATATCCACGAATTCGTCAGAACCCGGAGCACGATAAAGCGGATTTTTCGGACGTTCCGGAGAATAGGCCACCTGCGCCAGGCTTGCCGCCTTGGGGCAAAGGGTACCTTCGTTGATGGGATTGTCCGGGTTCCCATCAAGGTGGACCAGTTTTCCATCCTTAATATGCAGGAGAAGCCCGCATCCACCTGAGCAGAAGTGACAGATGCTGGGTATCTTTGTGCACCCTGCCAGCTTCAGTGCGTGCCCGTGTGCGGCAGTTGCTTCCAAGTCAAACCCCAAGCCGGAAGCAACCGCGGCAACGGAGAGACCTGAAAGCTTCAGGAAACCACGACGAGTAAATTTCATAACCAATCTCTACCTCCCTTAAAAACTACTACTACCAGCAGATACTCTTTTTGCCAGAGTACCTGATTGCATTTATGGGATAAGCAAAAATGCCTCCAGCAAAGGCCAGGGGCATAAAAAAATATTTTTGGATTTTATGCCCATTATGGCCCAGCAAGTACTACCTGCTTTGAACCAGGCTTTTTAGGCTCCTTTCCAAAAATACGGGGAGGCACAATCGTTTCCAACTATACCCAGAGGCCTAGAAACCATGGCTTTGCTTTAGGTCTAAAGGCTTGGAGCTATACAATTGTCTTAATCATACGCCAACCATACACAGAATAATACACCGTATGCTATATACATCCAACTATCTCAAACACAATATAACATAATGCTATTATTTTGTCACTAAAAAAATTAAACATAATTATTTCATATTAAGCCTAACAATTTACTATAATGGATGTATAATAAATAAAGAAATATATACTGAGGGTTTTAAAACATCGGGGGATATATTTCACCTCTTTATAGAACAAAAAAGGAAATGCGCGATAAATGAGGTAGGTTATTTATGAGTAGACTACAGTTGGTTAATGATAAGATATTAGAAGCTGTTAGTTTAGATAAAGCTGTTGATATAAGCTGTGAAAGCATTCAAGCCCTGGACACCGAGTACCTGCACATCGATAATGCCTATATGCGGGTGGCCGCGGATAATATAGCCAGCTTTATTGATATACCCAATTTTGACCGTTCGGCAATGGATGGCTATACGATTGGCAAGACTGATCTTAAAAGACTGCAAACCGGACGATCGTTGCGTTTGAGAGTAGCTTCTATTATCGGAGCTGGTTCAATTGAAAACAGGCCAACAAGGCCCGGGGAAACCTGTAGAATTATGACCGGGGCTTTGCTTCCAGAGGGCAGCGTTGCCGTTATCAAACAAGAGGACGTTGAGATAATAAATGAAAACTATATAATTGTCAGCATCAGGCCGCGGCGGGGTGAAAATATACGAAGAGCCGGCCACGAATTGATGGCTGGAGATAGAGTTGCCGCCAAAGGGCAGGTTTTAAAAGCGGAAATCCTGGAAAGAATAGCCGCCTGTGGCATAGAAAGGGTGCCGGTATACAAAGTGCCTCGTGTATATATTATAGACACGGGAAATGAGTTGCTTTTACCCGGGTCCCCCATCAAAACAGGATGCATATATTGCAGCAACCGGAGCCTATTAGCATGCAAAATAAACAGCAGCAGAGCTTTACCGTCGCTGTCGCCTTCTGTAATTAATGATGACCTGCACACCATTATAGCTGCAATAAAAAAGGCGGCACGGGTCTCTGATATGATAATAATCAGCGGGGGGACCGGCAACGGCCTTTTCGACTTGGTTCGCAACGCGTTCGAGTATTTGAATGCCCAGCTTCTTTTCAAAGGTATAAACGTCTTTCCCGGCAAAAATACTTCGGCCGCCCTTCTTGATGGCAAACTTATTTTCAATCTGTCCGGCAGCCCCTCTGCAGCCGGAATATTGTTTGAAGCTCTGGTAAAACCGGCCCTGCTTAAGTTAAAAGGAGAGTTATTGTATAAAGGTGATTGGTTTAATATAGAGCTGGCCAGTCCCATTGAACATTTAAAGTCGGGGCGCAGCCTGCACCGAGGAGAAATGATTATTGAACAGGGCCATGCCTACGCCCTGCCGGTAAACCGAAAAGATATTAATACGGGAAATATTCCTTTACTGTTAGATGTACATAAAAGGTCGGGGGAAGAACCCGTCATGGTTAAAGCTAAATTAATCGTAGATTAAGACACCAGCATCAGCGCTCCTTACCCCTCACTCCTCACTTTTCTCATTAATCATTTTTATTGCCCGAACTTATAGCACAAGATTGTGTACCGGGGGTTTATGGCCCCCGGTACATAATAAACATAATCTGGGATTATAGAGCATTAATTAAACTTGGCTGTATAATCGTTTCTAAAATGCTTTAAGGTTGTTAGCACTGGAGCCGGAGCCGCCTGTCCCAAACCACACAAGCAGGCTTTGGACATAACGCTTCCCAGTCTCTCCATAAAGTCTAGATCGCCGGCAACTGCTCCGCCGTTTTTCACCCGGTGCAGCATTTCATGCATGCGCTGAGTTCCCTCCCGGCAGGGGGTGCACTTGCCGCACGATTCATGAGCAAAGAACTTGCTTATGCGATCAATTACATCGACTATATCCCGGGTCTCATCCATTACGAAGAAGGCTCCTGACCCCAGGGTAGCGCCAATGGCTGACATGGAATCGAAGTCGATCGGGGTATCGAGCAGTGATTCGGGTATGAATCCGCCAGATGTTCCTCCTATTTGCACCGCCTTGAACTTTTTGCCACCGGCAATTCCTCCGCCAAAATCGTTCAATACCTGGCGGATGGTGGTGTTAGTAGGCACTTCAATAACAGTGCGGTTGACAATATCTCCCGTCAAGGTCATGACTTTGGTTCCTGGATAGCCCGCCGCGCCAATGCCTTTGTACCAATCCGCGCCCTTGTCAACAATGGCGGGAATATTGGCAAAGGTTTCTACATTGTTGACAATAGTGGGCTTGCCCCACAAGCCGATAACCGGTGGAAATGGGGGCTTGAAGCGGGGTTCACCCCGGTGCCCTTCTATAGACTCAATAAGCGCGCTTTCTTCCCCACACACATAGGCCCCGGCTCCCATGCGCACTTCGATATTGAAGTCTCCCAGGAGGCCCTTTTCACTGGCCTGGGCTATGGCTTTATCGAGGATTTCCACAACGTAGGGATACTCGCCCCGGCAGTAGATATAGCCCTTATTGGCTCCTATTGCATACCCGCAAATAGCCATCCCTTCCAGGACGCTCTGCGGGTCATTCTCCATGATGATCCGGTCTTTATAAGTTCCCGGCTCACCCTCATCGGCATTGCAAATAACGTATTTCTGATCGGCCTTTACGCCGTAGGAAAAACTCCATTTCATACCAGTGTTAAATCCGGCGCCGCCACGGCCCCGTAATCCTGACTTCTTAACCTCTTCAATCAGATCTGGCTGGCTCATGCTCTTAGCTTTGGCTAAGGCTTGATATCCGCCCACCTGGGTGTAACTATCGATGTTCAACGGATCAACTTTGCCGTAATTGCGCAGTACTATGCGCATTTCCTCGGCCATTTTTTACCCTCCCTTCTTTACTTGTACTCTGCGAGGATAGCAGCAACCTTATCAGCTGTTACATCCCCATACGGTTGACTGTTGATTGTTATAACCGGTGTGGCCTGGCACTGCCCTACACACTCGGCAAATTCCAGAGTGAATTTGCCATCAGGGGTGGTTTCCCCCATTTTGATACCCAGTTCCTTTTCCAGAGCAGCCACAACCTTATCAGCACCCGCGATATGGCAGGGTGCGCTTTCACAAATACGAATGACATTTTTGCCCCGGGGGCCAACCTGCAAATAGGAATAAAAAGTAGCAACTCCGTAGGCCTTGGCCTTGGGCATATCAAACACTTGAGCCGCATAAACCACCGCGTCCTCAGGGATGTAGCTGTATTCTTTTTGCACTGCATGATATGCTTCGATAATACCGCCGGGAACTTCTTTATAGGCGCTGATAATTTCTCTGTAATCTGCCATTGCTTATTCACCTCCAACCTTATTGGGTTTGGACTAGATTCTATTTACATACAAATATTAACGTCTTTTTGCGGATGATTTTGGCAAAACCATCTCGAACGCGGCCGCTGTTTAACTGGCCTCCTATACCTTTTCGAGCTTTACAGCACACACTTTATATTCACCGGTTCCAGTAATCGGATCCAGGTGATGGCTGGTTAGGGCATTGGTCGGGGTAGCATTATAATGGAAAGACATCCATATCACCCCTGGCAACACTCTATCGGTTACTTTGATTTGAGTTATCGCTTCCCCACGACGGGAGGTGACTTTAACCTGGCCGCCAGTTACCACGCCCAATTTATCAGCATCAACCGGGTTGAGTTCCGACATCTCCTTGTTCCAAATGCTGCTGATGCCTTTGGAATACGGAGTGGTTACATTATAATGCTGCAGTATTCTGCCGGTGGAGAGTAGGAACGGGTATTCGGCATCGGGTATTTCACCTGGCGGTATATGCTCGGAAGGCTGGAACAGACCGAGACCGCGGGTAAATTTGCCAACATGCAGAACCGGGGTACCAGGATGGTCTAAGCTGGGGCATGGCCACTGCAGGCTGTTCTCCTGGTCTATTCTCTCAAAATTGATGCCCGCCATGGAGGGCGACAGGGAAGCCATCTCATCCCATATCTCCTTGGGGCTGTTATAATTCAAGGGATAGCCCATAGCAACAAACATCTGACAGATAGTCTGCCAGTTGGCCTGACCGGGGATAGGTTCAATTGCCTTGCGAACCCTTTGGACGCGCCGCTCGGTATTGGTGAAGGTACCATCACACTCGGCAAAACTGGCCGCCGGCAGAATTACATCCGCATAAGCGGCAGTCTCAGTAAGGAACAGTTCATGAACCACCAGGAATTCCAGTTTTTCTAAAGCACCTCTGATGTGATTGGCATCCGGATCGGTCAAAACCGGATTTTCGCCCAGAATATACATGGCTTTCACTTTGCCTTCATGAGCCGCTTCAAACATTTCCGGAATCTTGAGACCTACTTTGGGTGACAGGCTCGCTTCCCAGGCCTTTTCATGTTTTTCCCGTACTGCATCCACACCTACGGCCTGGTAGCCTGAATACACATTGGGCAGTGCGCCCATATCGCAGGCGCCCTGAACGTTGTTCTGGCCGCGCTGCGGGCAGACTCCGGTTCCCGGGCGGCCCAGGTGTCCGGTCAGCATAGCCAGGTTGGCACAGCTCATAACATTACGGGTTCCGCAGATATGCTCGGTAATACCCAGGGTGTAGAATAACATGGCCTTATCGGTGGTAGCATAGAGGCGGGCCACGGCGTACAGATCATCCACTGAGATGCCGGTAAGCTCGGAAACCCGTTCCGGAGTGTAGGGCTCCACAATAGCCTTGAGTTCTTCATAGTTCTCGGTGCGTTCTTCTATGAATGTCTTGTCTTCAAGGCCTTCCTTGATAATAATGTGCATTAAGCCATTCAGGAGAGGTATATCAGTACCCGGTTTCAGACGCAGCCAGTAGTCGGCTTCATCAACCAGGTCGATATGGCGTGGGTCACATACTACCAATTTAGCACCCCGACGGGCCGCCTGTCTCATCTTGTAGCCAATTACCGGATGAGCTTCGGTAGGATTGGTTCCAATCAGGAACATGAGCTCAGCCTCGTTGGTAATATCACTGATCGGGTTTGTCATAGCGCCGCTTCCAAAAGTAGTGGCCAGACCGGCCACGGTGGGCGCGTGTCAGGTACGGGCGCAATGGTCAACATTATTGGTCCCCATTACGGCACGGCTGAACTTGCCAACCAGGAAGTTTTCCTCATTGGTGCAGCGAGCCGAACTCAAAGCCGCAAAAGAATCGGGGCCGTATTTTTCCTTGATCTCTTTAAAACGCGTAGCAATTAAGCTAAAAGCCTCATCCCAGGAAGCAGGTTCAAATTGTCCATTCTTCTTGATCAACGGAGTAGTCAGCCGGTTTTCGTTATAGATGAAGTCCCAGCCAAAGCGTCCTTTAACGCAAAGGCTGCGTTGATTAACGGGCGCATCCGGATTTGACAGGACGCCTATTACCTTTCCGTCTTTGACCGCCAGATCGAAATTACATCCGGTGCCGCAGAATGGGCAGGTGGTCCTAACCCGTTCAATATCCCAGCGGCGTCCCTGACCAACCATGGTCTTTTCGGTCAATGCCCCGGTTGGGCATACGGCTACACACTGCCCGCAGAATACGCAATCGGAATCGATGTAGTCGACATCCCCGGCAGTGGTTGCCTTGCGGTGGAAGCCCCGCTTCAAATAAGACAGGTTATCCGCACCGGTCAGTTCTTCACAAGCTCTGACACAGGCGCCGCATAAAATGCACTTGTTCAGATCTCTTACTATGAAGGGATTACTGTCGTCGATCGCATAGGCATGCTTTTGGCCGACAAAGGGACTTCCCTTAATCCCATAACGATAGCAATAATCTTGCAGCTTGCAGGCGCCTGCTTTTTCACAGGTCAAGCAATCCAAGGGATGGTTGGCAATCAATAATTCCAGGATCGTCTTGCGCGCTTCCATTACTGCTGGCGATTCAGTCTCGACTTCCATTCCCTGGAACACCGGTGTTACGCAAGATGCCGGCAACAGGCGGTTGCCTTTTACTTCCACCACGCACAAGCGGCAAGCGCCCAGGGGGCTAAGCTCCTTGTCATAGCACAATCTGGGTATCTCGATACCAGCCAGTTCAGCTGCTTGTAGAATGGTACTTCCTGCCGGAGCCTCTACCTCCTTTCCGTTAATGATGAGTTTTACCAAATCCACCACTATCACTCCTTCCATTTTTTTAGGCAACAAAAAAACCCCCACACTGAAACAGGGGGTGCCTTCCAAGATAATTTGGAATTGAACTATAAGGCAACTTTTCCTTGATTCAGGGCCCCATTTTTGAGTATAAAATATCAGGCCTAACCAGATTCCTTTGCGGAAACCCGGCAATGCTTGATACTTTCACCGCCGAACCCCTTTCCAAGGTTTAACGACAAGAAATAATAATCACGCTTCCCCTAATTAAAAAGAAAATTGAAATCTTGAGACAGATGGACGCTGATTTTTATGATTAACGCTGATATTAATCTGAGTAAATCACCCTGCAGGTACTCCTGATGTTCCGCCCCGGGTGTCACTATTAAAGTTGCAGTGTCCAATAATTCCCTGTAATACCCTCATTTTCGTCGGTGGTTGTGGCCCCGGCCATAGGGGGTTAGTATGAAAAAGCGTGATATAAATACAATACCGCTCCTTTCATCATGATGGAGGCAAACCTGTTTCCCTGTTTACCCTAACGGCTAAGCCACCATGGCATTTCGCTTTAGGCGGGATAGCTCGGAGTTAAGCTCTTGAAAGCATGTTGAGTTTTTTATATTGGATTAAAAAACAAGCCTCTTAAATATTTTATATTCGACTCTTAAATAAAACTTCCTGCTAATTTTATAACTAGATTAATAATACTTTTTACAAACCCAACGTAACTCAATTATATCAAACATAATTTTTCCGATTCAACATACACTTGTAAACCTGCCACGTGATTTAACCTAGTCCATATGTCTCCATCAAATACCTCGCAGCCAATAGCGCATATATCACATTGCATATTATGGCCTTCCAAATAATATCCACTTTCTGATTAATTTTGGTAGCGTGGCAAAAGTATCTTTAGTTTTAGC
>ENA-UOOM01001432-UOOM01001432.1-fermentation-metagenome-genome-assembly--contig:-NODE-1432-length-22972-cov-11.562945_pt1 | contig 22972 bp, 17 predicted proteins | sample MGYA00245781_ERZ724031 | MGnify/ENA primary metagenome ERZ724031 (study PRJEB28704, sample SAMN03018317) | fermentation metagenome | biome: anthropogenic terrestrial biome; feature: soil... | reverse complement strand
TCTCACCAATCTTGCGCCAGGAATAAGAAGTGCCCTGCATCAGCAGATCAAGGGCCTGCTCAAGAGTAACGCCATGCAGCTGGATATTATTCACCAGCCAGTTAACTGAACTGTACAAAATCAGGTTGATTTCCGTCCGGGCGGCGACTTCGCGCAGGAGTACATTTAGCGGGGCGGTGTAGGCATCAATATCTAGCAGATTGTTTTCACCCAGGCGCACAGCAACGTTATTTTGGTTTGTCAGGCGTTTGACACGGAAAACACCTGCCTGCTGTTCCAGTGTAATGCCATTGGCCTCGAAGAATGCCGTCAGTCCGTTGATTAAGGCGAGGTTTTGAAATCCGCCGGATACTCTGAGGGTAAGGCCCGTATCAACCAGGAAGTTATATCCTGTTTGTCGGGCAAGCTCATCAACAACCGCTTTCAGATCCGCGTTGCGGACATCCATACTGAGTTTGCCGTCCTGGTATCGGATAAAGAGAAAACCATCCGGTTTGGTGACGCGGTAATACCCGGAATCGACACGTGCTAGTCGAAAACCATTACTTTCGAAGAGCAGTCGTAAAGCATCCTCAATTGGCAACTGGTTGAAAGCCGCGTTCACTTTGCCTGCCACGCCGCTGTCAAGTGCCAGTACAATTCCGGTCTCAACCGTGATCCGGCGCGCCAGGGCGCTAATGTCGGCATCTTTGGCTTCCACGGAGAGTCGTCCGTCTGCGTAGGTGACCGTAAAGGTCTCACCAGCAGGAGCAAAACTGGGGTGGAAATGATAAATGTTTTCGCGCACTTCCAAACGGCAGCTGGAAGCATCCGCAATGATTGCCAAAGCTTTATCGGGAGGCAGGTTGTGCAGCAGCAGGCTAACCTGACCGGTTACCCCGGGGTGCGGGATGATATTAATTCCGGTGGAGCGTGAGATTTCAGTCAGCAGTACAGCCAGATCAGCCTGCTGCGCTTCTACACTGAGCAAGTTTTGTTCGTAATGTACGCTGTAACTTTTGCGGACGACCCGATAAACCGGACCTTCTTTTGCATATGTGAGTTTGGCGGCTTCGCAGACAACACCAAGTGCGGTCTCAAATGAAACTTCCGTAAGCGTCATGGTGAGCGTACCGCTTACGGAAGGATCAACAATGAGATTAACACCGGCTTGTTCGCCAAGACCGCGCAATATGTCGCGCACATCGCTATTCTTGCAGTTCAGGCTAACCAGTCCATCAGCTCCGCTGATCGGCCAGTAAGCGGTAGCACAGGTCAGCGCAAAGATAAAAAAAACAATAAAGCCACGGGTGATTGATTTCAACGTCTTCCCCCCGTTTTCTGACTAGCCTGAATGGTTTTGTTAATAAATTCTATACTGGGTTGGTTTTCCCTGCCCGTAATATCAGAGGTAATCGGGCAGAATCCGCTAAAACCTGCGCATTTTCGACAAAGGTTTTTTCTTAATTGCAGTAGAATCATTATTATCTGTCGATAGTTTACTATTCGGAAACGAAACTAACGGCTAGATAGGCTTTCCTGTTAAATAAGTGAAAACAGTTTAAAAGGAGCGATAATCATGGCAAAGATCAAATTCGTTATCGGAATAGTACTGCTGTCTTTACTTTTCGTCTTCCAGATTACTTCTGCGGTTGAACCTGCTGAATTAGTTGATATGCGTGAAGAAATGGCCAAATTTTACCCGGCACATGACAATCTTATGAGGGGCGATTTCTATACAGGACCTGTTCATTATCAAGATACTAAAGGCAAATGGCAGGATATCGACCTGTATTTTACTGAACTCAATCAGGTTGCCAAATCCGACGATAATATTAAGCGCTTTAGTATTAGTACCGAACAGCCTGTTGAACTCAGGGATCAGGAGTTTGGTGTTTTTGAGAATAAGTCTGGTGACGAGGTTAGTATTTACAGAGATCAGTTTACTTTCGGTGTTCTCAAAAACAAATTCGGTTTTTTGACTTCCCGGTACGCGAATGAATCATTTGTAATGATGTTAAGTGATAAAGAGCGCATCGTATTCAAGATGAAAGATATTAATCCAACAAGAGGCCTCAAAGATAAGAACTCGATCAGTTATGAGAAAATATCGGGAGATGTAAGTCTCCGGTATACCGTAACCGCCGAAAAAGTCAAAGAAGAAATTATCATCCCGTCATCTGAGTCGCCCATGAGTTACAGCTACTCCTATAAAGGCTACGGGTTAAAACCAGAGTTTGATGAAAACCAATTGCTTCAGTTCGTAGATGCTAAAGGAAGTACCAAAGTTACAATGTCTACACCGTTTGTTGAAGACTCAAACGGGGAGATCTCTTATGACATAAAAACGGACTATAAAATAGCTGGCAACCATGTAAATGTAACTGTATCCCTTAATCCAGCCTGGATGAAAGATCCCAAAAGAGCGTATCCGGTTGTTTTGGATCCTACATTATGGACACCAGCGCGAGTCGGTGATGCCTATGTCGATGAATATGGTGCCAACAACACCTATGGAACTGGTGCAAATGCAAAGAAAATCAGAGTTGGTGTCTACAGAGGAATTTTTGTGAAAGAATCGCGCAGCTGGGGGCTACTCAAATTCAATCTTAAATCTTTGCCGACGAACTCGTACATTGAGAGCGCCAATTTATCGCTATACTGCTATGATGTTGAAGGCGATAAGCCTTCGACTGGCATAAAAGCCCATGCAGTTGTTTTTTCGGCAACCGATTGGAATGAGGGTACTGTTACCTGGAACAATTCGGGTGTTTCCAGATCCCAACCTAGTGACCCTCTGGCGCAAAATCTACCAAACAGTGTTCAAACATGGAATAAAGCAATATCGCCATCGGTAATTACAAACCTGGTTAACAATCCATCTCGCAGTATCTTACTTTGGACTTACCATTCCTCATATGGTTATATCCGAAATTTTGCTTCCAAAGAATATTCGGATAGCACCAAGTATCCTAAATTACAGGTGTATTACTCACATGTACCCCTGATTGAAAACGCATATGGGGTGCACAACACTCCATCTAATGAGGATCTGGCAGTATTAGGTTTCAAGGACAAGCTTAGTTATCGCATAGGCTGGTCAACCACATTCCCCTATAACCCTGGAATTTCAGGAACTAATTACAGCACAAATGGAAGGGTTACTATTAATGTCGGTGCAAATACAATATCTATCCCTGAAAGCTCATTGGCAACAAGCCACTCTGTAGATTTCGGAGATACTGCGGAGACAAGACTGATACCTAATACAGAATATGGAGTCTTAATTGAGACGTGGTGTGCTGCGCACTCCAATTGCTACTCGTCGACTAATTCTTCAACATGGACAAAAAAGACTCTGCCAAGTTTCAATACCAATCTATCTTTCTCCGGCTTTGATTGGGAAGGGAATCCAGGGGTGAATGTGTCGCTGTGGCCTTGGACATCTGTTGCAGCAACTTCAATTTCTCCTGAACCTGCTTTTCTTGATAAAAATGCTATGGCCATCTGTTATTCGACTGATACTAATACTGCTCCGGAATTATATTACCGGGAAATAGGCGAGACCGAATTCCGGGCAGCAGTATACCCGAGCTTCTCAGATGGATATCGCCATAAATTTGAAATCACAGGGTTACAGGCTAGTGCCACATATGAATATTTCGTGAGAAACCAATACTCATGGGATACATCCGGGCTATATACGATAGATCTCGGAGAAATACAGGTGACTACTCCAGACATAAGTTATAGCGGCTATAATGCTACGACAGCTAACCGCAGTGATGGACTTATTAATGCAACTGTAACATGGAACACTGATTTTGCCACTGACGGCATACTATATTTCGGAACGACAGACACATGCTCCAATTATTCTCAGACAGATCCCAGTATCGATGCGAATCATACGGTTACCATCGCAGGTATTGCTCCCGGTTTGACCTATTATTATCAGGTCGGCTCTAAGGATAGTCAAGCCAAATCAAGAGTTTTTAGTTTTACTGTTCCTTTGGCGATAGTAACGGGTATGGAGTCATACTATAATATTGTTCCATGGAATTTGGGCACTGCAGGCAGTATGGGCATAAATACGGCTAACGGCAATCTTATAGCATCAAAGACTCATTTGGCCCTGGCCGGGCGCGGGCCGGTATTAGCCATAGCGCAGTATTATAACATGAACAGTTCAGAAAACTCAGCCTTGGGACCCGGATGGCGTATGAGTTATGACTCCTCAATTGTTTTTGATAACGTCGGTTCTGCAATTCAAACTCATGAAGACGGCAGCTGTCATGTGTATGCCCAAAAGGCGGAAGGTGGATGGATTTCTCCAAAGGGTGAATTTACCGATTTACAAGCTGTCAGCGGTGGTTATAAGGTAAGATATAAAGATGGAACCGAGTTAATCCATACGCTATTTGGTGATAAATATTGGCTGACAGAGGTGCGTGACAGGTTTGGCCATGCACTTTACATTAATCGCGATCCAGTTACAGCAAAGATTCAATCACTGCGCCGCGCAGCAAGTACAGAAAATGAGGTTTTCTATTACTATACTCAGGAAGGATATTTGGACTACATATTGACAAAGACGGATCCAGCAACCGGTAAGGCATTTAAAATTGACTTTTCTGTTAATGTTGTAAACCAAAATGGGCTTCCTTCGTGGTCAGAATTACATTTTACTCTCCCTTACGAATTGACTGCTGAAACCGGAAGTGAACCACATTTTGTTTACCATATGGATCCCCTAAATACTTATGTACAAGACGGTTTGGGGCATCAGACAATGGTTGGCTATTACTCCGGTCAGGTAAACAACATCAGCTCAAATGTCACGTCTTATGACACGAGCGGAAATGCATATACACCAAATGTCAAGTTTTTGACATTTACATATTCCGGCAATAGTACCAGTGTAACCGATGGGCGCAATAGCACCATAACTTATTTGCATAACCCTGATTCAACACTATCCGAGCTAATTTCTCCGGCATTGGCCGGGGGACAGCCACGCCAAGCTTTTCAATACAATAATCAGTATCAGATTATAGAAGAGACGCATAGCAAGACTCAGGGGTACAATATTTCAACCAAATTTGAGTATGATACAAATGGTAAGTTGATCAAATCCATTGAAGATTGTTATGGTAATGACCCAAAGACTGTGAATAACACTACCGTTTATACCTATGAACCGTTATATCATCAGGTCAAAACGGTAACAGATCCGAGGCAGTATGCCCATGCACCTGATACAGTCAGTTTTGAGTATATTTATAATGAAACAAACGGTGTTCTTCAATCGGTTGAACCTCGTGGGAGCTTCACATCGGCGAATTACCGTATCTCATACACTTATACCGCAAATTTCGATATAAAAACAAAAACCGTATATAACACAAATACCCAATATCCCAGCGCTGTTCCAACCATTATTTATGAATACGGCTATGATTCTTTTGGCCAATTGGAATCTGTATTCTATACAGAAAACGGGCAACGCAAGCTAATCGGGTTCTATAAAAGAGATATGTTCGGCAGGCCGATGTATTCAGTAGACGCCAACGGTACTATTTTTAAGAATCAATACAATAAATTCGGGCTTCTTACCGCTCAGGAACGGCCAAAAGCGATTGATGCTTCTACATTAAGCTATGTCAACACCCGACTGTCCAATTTTGAAACGGTATTGACAGTACTCTCAATGCCTGAACCCAATCCTACCTACAATTTTGAAAAAGTAATGGAATATAATGCAAATACATTACTCACCAGAGAGACTGACCAGAGGGGAAAGAGTACCAGTTATGAGTATGATGAGTTGGGCCGCATGATCAAAGTTACTGCGCCGCTCAATCTCATTTCCTATTACAATTACGACGCCAATGGGAATCTGCAATGGAAGCGGTACAAGGTTCAGGGTGCTTTTGCAATTGCCAGACATGAATATGATGCACTAAACAGAGAGATTAAAGCGACATCTGTCAATTCTGGCAGTGACTTTGAATATGAAAAGGAATACGATCTTGCCGGGAATCTGGCGTTACTAAAGCAGGGTGTCTTAACATCCGACAGTGCTATGCCGCAGATTGGCAAGAGTGTAATGACTTATGATAACCTTGGACGGCAAACATCAATTACTTTATATAAGTACGAAAGGAACGCCGATGGGGCAGTTACGAGTACTTCAAAGACTTCTACGAATGAGTATGATCGTAATGGCAACTTAATCAAAACTTCAGCTCCGGTTCTTGCTCAGGACGGAATAGGGCAGGGGACTTTTGAAAGAAGCATGACTTATGACGCTGCGAGCCGCTTAATTCGGGAAAACGCCACAAATCTAACATCAACTTATGCCGGGTATAATTACACTTCAAATTACTATTACGGTGGTGGGCGTACTGTAGCAGAAACCCATACAACCCGTGGTACCAGTGAAACAACAACTTATGCATATGATGCCGGAGCCCGGATGAAAACAATCAATGGGGGCGGGCAAACATTTACTTTCCAATATGATCCAAATGGAAGCCGCAAGAAAGTTATCTACGGCAATAGTTTTATGACAGCAGATTATCAATATGACCGCTCCTATCGACTGGTGTCACTCAACTACAACTGGGGTTCTGCTAATTTAGGCTTTACGTATGCCTATCGCGAGGATGGGAAAATTGTCTCAGCTACTGAATCAGGCAGTGGAGGAAATGTACCAGTTGATTGGCTGGTGTTCGTTGGTGCTGATGATGAATCGACACAGCTTCCCGGGAACTATCCTAGAATAGAGAGCAATATACTTTATGGCGGAACCCGAACCACAAGTTATACTTACAATGATTTAGGTCAGTTGATTAATGCAGCCGCACCGAGGTACTGTAATGCCGTTCCTGAGAAATCATTTACCTGGGGCTATGATACTATGGGTAATAAGGTATCGGAGAGCTGGCAGGAAGGTTCCTATCAGTACCGGTATACTGATCCCGAGGATGGATCCCGCCGCGTTATTACAGTGGATTATACAAATAAAAGCATGACACATACTTACCAAAATGATGGCAGAAACCAAATTCAATCTTCATCCGGTATGCAGACAAAAAGGGATGAAGGATTTGATTATAGAACGACTTATTCAGAGCAGTATACCTATGATCGCATGGGGAACCTTGTAAAGCATGTAACAAGAGCCAGCGATCAACAGGATTTTTCGCAGTCCACAACGACAACAGTCACTACTGAGTTTAACGAGATATGGAAAGTGGCGCAGCAAACGACTGAAATCGGGTATACTCGGGATTCAGTGGTTAATTACTTCTATGACCTTAGTGGAAACATGCTTCGCGAAAGCGACGATGCGCATCAAGATCAGTATTACTACTATGGTTCAAATGGGCTGACCTGCATATATGACAGCAAATTGGGCGTAAAACACAGCTATATTCGCGCCGGTCTGCAACTGCTTTCATCCAGCGACGGATTTTATTACATTGTTAATGGCCGCGGCGATGTAGTGGCCTTGGTCTCGAATAGGGCAGCCACCTACTACAATTCAGGTGATATTATTGGCTACTACGTCTACGAGCCTTTTGGAGGTTTGCGGGCGGCTCAGAAACAGAGGACTGTCTTCAATAAATTTAAGTTTGCCGGTGGATTGCAGAGTAATACCGGTAACTATGCTTTCGGCTCCAGAATATATGCTCCGGGGCAGGGACGTTGGATCTCGATGGATGCGTATCAAGGGAATGTAAGCGATCCTCTAAGCTTAAACAGGTATGCGTATTGCAGCAATGACCCGGTGAATTTTGTAGATCCGAGTGGGTATTTTCCAATCAACACATACATATTTGTTTGTTATACTAGTGGGCCTCTTAAGCCGAATCAAGGTATGATGAATAATATTCAAAGCATTGACAAATGTAAGGCATGGAGCTTAAGCGTTGGCATTGGAGCAACGAGCGGACCGTTTTCAGCGGGAGTATCGTATACTTTTAAAAAATGGATACCAGATATCGAAGGAGTTCAGACTCATGTACGAAGTTCAAATAGATACATTTTAAAAGCTACATATGTATATTTAGAGAATGGAGCTTTTGTTGGAGCAGAATATATTGCAGTTTTTTACAATGAGGAGGGTTTATACGAGGAATTTAAACTTAGTGAAGATGTTTACAATTATTTAATGGAGGGGAGCAGGGCTGGTGAAGGCACAAATGATCCCTATCCTAACACCAGAAATACCCCCAGTACAAACCAAGAATATACAGCTATGTAATCAGCACTCAAGAACCCAGTTGGCATATGGGATTTTCATGAATAATACGTAATTCATATGACTCTTCTTTTGCACGGGATTTGAAGATTTATAATTTTGCAGTTGCTTATTTGGGGGAGGGGAAATCTTTGAGGAAGAGCATAAAAGCGACATTAGGTGTACTGACAATTTTACTCTTAGGTTTTTCAGTTCATGTTTATTTATGGAAGGATCATTCAAGGAAGATCAGCAGAATGACTATTGATGAAAAAGGAAATATATACTTGGTATCAAGTTCGGTAAATAAAGACTCGGGTATCGTTACTGTGAGCAAGCATGATACTATTGGACGGATGGTATGGGAAAGATCAAGTAGTGGTCTGGACATTCCGCCAGCAATATATACTTTTCCAGCAATCCACATAGATGATACAGATAATATATATTTACTAACTGCGCGTTTTGGAAAAACAGATCTCATCAAGTTTAGCCCAACTGGGGAGTTGTTATGGAAAAAACGTGTACCAGGAGCGTTTCTTGGTCGGGCTCTTGTGGCAAATAACCAGAACATAGGAATAGTCAACAATGAATTTGATAATGAATTTTTTGCATTTGCAGAGCTTGAAAATGAAAGTGAATCTTTTTCTATTATACCGATTTTTACTGACCCTGAATCTACCGGTCGTTTACTGGGAGTAGATAAGACTGGCGAGTTTCACGTTATAGACTATGCTCGATGCAAGGTGTTATGCATAGATATTAAGGATGGAGTTCTTCTTGGAGAAGAACTTAATATACCACCGCCTGTCAATAATGTAAACAGAGGAAGTGATGGCAGCATCTTCGATTGGGACTATATGGGTAATATTGAAAAATATAACAAGACAGGCGAATTACTATGGAAGAAAAGTTCGATGGAGCGCATTGATGGACTGATACTAGACAGCGAAGCTAATGTGTATGTCCATGTCCACAGCTCTGGTAAAATACAGAAGTTCGATCAAAGTGGCAATCTATTATGGCAACTTGAGAATAAATATAGATTTGATATATTTTCGCTAGACGCAAACAACGATGTCTATATTGTGGAAAATAGGGGAATACCTGTTATGAAGAAATTTGACAGTAATGGAGGTTTACTGTGGATTTCCCCGAGACTATATATAAGCCCTTTTATATTATGGGGCGCGTTAATCGCATCACTTTTTGTGTATATGATTATCTGTCATATCTGCAGCTCCAAATCGTGCAGGAAAGTTTAGCTTGATTGTTTGAACGCTAACGTTTTTTATAATGCTCTGATGACTTCATGGGTGTGAACCGTACGAAAATGGCGAACACGCAGAATGGCTGGTATAATAAAAGCCTAAGAGGCATCCGAAATGAACGCAAGATAACGGCACGATGCAGAGTTCAAGAAACTGGAGGAACGAAGAACAGCTCCCAGTCTTGCGCCCGAGCTTGGCCTTCATGTAAACAATATACAAATGGGCTGTGCAAAGCCGTGAGCCGCCCGAATCGTTGCTTACAGAGCCGATCCAGAAAATGCCTTTCCCGCATCCGTGGGCTGGAGGAAGAGGTCGCCGCTAAAAAAAGCAGCGGCATACTTCGCAAAGGACAGCAGATAAATTATGAGTTTATTTATCAATTCCGTTTCGAGTTTGCTATCCGGAGTCTATGCCAGGTATTAGAGATTTCTCGAAGCGGATATTACGAATGGGTCGCAGACGGCTGTCCGGATCGGAAAGGTCGAGGCTCCGTAATACTTGCCAATCCGGATAATTGAGCGCGATAATGATGGCAACTACGGCGTCCGGCGAGTACATTGCTGCCTTAAAGACGAACATGATTTGCCGCGTTCACGCAGTAATGTACAACGTATCATGCACGAAAACGGTATTAGGGCGAAGATTACGAGTAAGTATAAACCGCAGACCACTAAAGCCGATCCTAACGAGCAAGCATTCCAGAGTTAGGGAGCCCACGAATTCTACAAAAACTACAGTTACTACTGAGTTTAACGAGATCTGGAAAGTAGCGCAACAAACGACTGAAATCGGGTATACCCGGGATTCAGCGGTTAATTACTTCTACGATATTAGTGGAAACATGCTTCGCGAAAGCGACGATGCGCATCAAGATCAGTATTACTACTATGGTTCAAATGGGCTGACCTGCATATATGACAGCAAATTGGGCGTAAAACACAGCTATATTCGCGCCGGTCTGCAACTGCTTTCATCCAGCGACGGATTTTATTACATTGTTAATGGCCGCGGCGATGTAGTGGCCTTGGTCTCGAATAGGGCAGCCACCTACTACAATTCGGGAGACGTTATTGGCTACTACCTCTACGAGCCTTTTGGAGGTTTGAGGGCGGCCCAGAAACAGAGGACTGTCTTCAACAAATTTAAGTTTGCCGGTGGATTGCAGAGCAATACGGGAAATTATGCTTTCGGTTCTAGAATATATGCTCCGGGGCAGGGGCGCTGGATCTCGATGGATGCATATCAGGGGAGTGTAAATGATCCTCTTAGTTTAAACAGGTATGCGTATTGCAGCAACGATCCGGTGAATTTTGTGGATCCGAGTGGGTATTTTGCATTAGCGGCTGTGCCATATGTTTTGAAGGCAATGACTTTGGGCGGTGCTGCGCTTTATACATGGATAAATGCGAATCTGCCGATTATTACCCAATATCTATATCTTTTTGGAGATAAAATAGCCGGTATTGTACATGACTTATGTAATTCTAATAGTTCAAGCGCGGGAAGTCCTGGCGATCAGAGATGGAAAGCGTACCCTTCAAACGATAGCATTGCCAATAGAAAAACTAACCGGCACGTTAAGGCTAACAATACTTGAGACCTACAAAGGGAGTAAATATAACGATACATGTATTTCGGAAGTAATTTTCGGATAGCCCCCTGTGTCAGAATAGTTGTCATAGGCCTCTGATACGACGCCAATGGCAACAAGGTTAAAACGATTGATGTTAATCATACGATGCTGCCGGATGCGGAGCAGAAGCACTACGAAGCAGGTTATTCAACGACGAATCTGGTGCTGTGAGAAAAGGATCCCGGAGCGCTAAGACCTCCTTGACCAATGCTTATGTAAAATGGCCGTTTGCGGTGCGTTCTCTGGAATCTGAAACTGCGGTCGGTACCGCGGAACAGGATTTTCGCGGTGAGAAGACCCTGGTTATGGAATCTCCCGCAGAATTCTTCATGCTCGATTTTGGGGCGAATTCGCTCGGAATTGACATGGGCCGGGACACCGATGTACTGAAACTGGTTTTGAACCGGCTGCCACCACCCATCGTATTGAGGCTGAAAACATCGATATCTACGTTAGTGACAATAACATTGATCATGGAATGATCGATCGCGCCGACTGGACGGCCTCGATTGCGCCTAATGGCGAGGTGACAATTAACTTTGCCGCCGTGGTACGGGCCAGGTACTTTAAAGTACATTGCAAATTTGAGCGGAATAGTTACCTGGGGCTCCCGCAAAATCCCGTGGCCACATTCATTCTGGAACGAATACTAAAACAGGGTGTTTTAACATCCGATAGTGCTATGCCTCAGGCTGGCAAGAGTGTAATGATCTATGATAACCTTGGACGGCAAACCTCAGTTACTTTATATAAGTACGAAAGGAACGCCGATGGGGCAGTTACGAGTACTTCAAAGACTTCTACGAATGAGTATGATCGTAATGGCAACTTAATCAAAACTTCAGCTCCGGTTCTTGCTCAGGACGGAATAGGGCAGGGGACTTTTGAAAAAAGTATGACTTATGACGCCGCGAGCCGCTTAATTCGAGAGAACGCCACAAATTTAACGTCAACTTATGCCGGGTATAATTACACTTCAAATTACTATTACGGTGGCGGACGTACGGTGACAGAAACCCATACAACCCGTGGTACCAGCGAAACAACAGCATATACCTATGATGCTGGAGCCCGGATGAAAACAATCAATGGCGGCGGGCAAACATTTACATTCCAATATTACCCAAATGGAAGCCGCAAGAAAGTTATCTACGGCAATAGTTTTATGACAGCAGATTATCAATATGACCGCTCCTATCGCCTGCTGTCACTCAACTACAACTGGGGTTCTGCTAATTTGGGCTTTACGTATGCCTATCGCGAAGACGGTAAAATTGTCTCAGCTACTGAATCAGGCAGTGGGGGAAATGTGCCAGTTGATTGCCTGGAGTTCGTTGGTGCTGATGATGAATCGACAAAGCTTCCCGGGAATCATCCTACTATTAATAGTAATATACTTTATGGTGGGTTGCGAACAACGAACTATACTTACAATGATTTAGGTCAGTTGGTTAATGCTGTCACACCAAGATACTGTAATGCCGTTCCTGAGAAATCATTTACCTGGGGCTATGATTCCATGGGCAATAAGATTTCTGAAAGCTGGCAGGAAGGTTCCTATCAGTATTTGTATGTTGATCCTGAGGAAGGTACTAGGAGCGTTAAAACAGTATATTATACAAATAAGGGCATGACACATACTTATCAAAATGATGGCAGAAACCAAATTCAATCTTCATCAGGGATGCAGACAAAAAGAGATAACACCTTTGACTATACAACGGATTACACGGAACAGTATACATATGATCGCATGGGAAATCTTGTAAAACATGTTACAGAAGTTGACGATGACTGGGAGCCCACGAATTCTACAAAAACTACAGTTACTACTGAGTTTAACGAGATCTGGAAAGTAGCGCAACAAACGACTGAAATCGGGTATACCCGGGATTCAGCGGTTAATTACTTCTACGATATTAGTGGAAACATGCTTCGCGAAAGCGACGATGCGCATCAAGATCAGTATTACTACTATGGTTCAAATGGGCTGACCTGCATATATGACAGCAAATTGGGCGTAAAACACAGCTATATTCGCGCCGGTCTGCAACTGCTTTCATCCAGCGACGGATTTTATTACATTGTTAATGGCCGCGGCGATGTAGTGGCCTTGGTCTCGAATAGGGCAGCCACCTACTACAATTCAGGTGATATTATTGGCTACTACGTCTACGAACCTTTTGGAGGTTTGCGGGCGGCCCAGAAACAGAGGACTGTCTTCAATAAATTTAAGTTTGCCGGTGGATTGCAGAGCAATACAGGAAATTACGCCTTCGGTTCCAGAATATATGCTCCGGGGCAGGGGCGCTGGATCTCGATGGATGCATATCAGGGGAGTGTAAATGATCCACTGAGTTTAAATAGGTATGCATATTGCAACAATGACCCGGTGAATTTTGTGGATCCGAGTGGGTATTTTGCATGGGTTGTGCCAATGGTTTGGAATGCAGCGACTTTGAGCGGTGCCGCGCTTATTAACTGGGTAAATGCGAATCTGCCGACAATTACTCAATATCTATATCTTTTTGGAGATAAAATAGCCGGTATTGTACATGACTTATTTAATTCTAATAGTTCAAGCGCGGGAAGTCCTGGCGATCCAGGCGATCCCGGAAATAAAAAACCTAAAGTGATCCAAACGGGAGGACATACTCTCAAAAGTGAGGCCATAAAGATACTGGGCCTTACAAAAGATCAAGCGAATAAGGCCTTTGAAGCTATGAAAAAATACTACCATATACCGCCTGACTATCATGGTAAAATTTTGGAGAATGGAGATTACATTAACCCAAATACTGGGGAGTTACTTGGAAATATATATGATTTTGTTAAGTGAATATTTTGAGTAACGATAAGCATACATCGTAATTTTTGGGGGGAATAGCAATTGGTCAAGGTGCTTCAAGATTTTACATTTAGTGAAGAGGGTGTTACCAAAGAAATCGAGGTAATGCTGATTATCGGAAATAATAATGATGATATGGATCCGAACGATATTACAAAAAGCCTAAATATACAACCGACAAATTCATGGAAAAAAGGAGAAGAATATGTCGGAAAGGCTTTTGATCCACAAAAAAGAATTGTGATCGAAGTCTTAAGAAGAAGACCCAATAGTGTATGGGTAATTAATACCGCCACCAAAATACGATCAAAAAAAGTCTCAGATCATCTGAGTTACCTTGATCGATTGCTGACACCCAAATTACCTATAATAAAAAGGATTATTGATCCGGAAGACGTTTTTGCCACGCTTTCAATTACGAAAACGGCGTTTCCTTATGGCGCTCATTATGATGTCGATTCTCGCTTGATGTTGCGGTGCTGCGAATTATGTAAAGAGATCGCTTTTGCTAATTATGAGTCACTTGAAGATAATAGTTCAGAAGAATCACAATAATACTCTCATTACGGCTAGAGACATGGGTTGGGATATACTCATTTTCCGAATATGCACCTCCCAGTCAGAATATGTTTTATTCAATTACCATATATTATGAAGGTGATAATTTCTTTGCCGAAATTAGCAACGACGGGTTTCAAACATTACAGAGATTATTGGCAAAGGTTTCAGGTGACCTATATTCGAATAAAATTAGAGTTTCTGAAATATCTGCCTGATAATATGTTTGAGCCATATAAAGTGGGAGACATATTGTTGAGTTTTAAAAAAGAAGGCTCCAAACTGATAACAAATTGGGGAGAAATTCAACCGCTTATAATAGAAAATGGTAAAGCAGGCGAGTATTTTGAGTTGAGTTCCCCAAACTGAGTGTGGTAATAGGTATGTCAGAATCTGTTTAGATGTCAAGAATTGGTAGTTTCGCAGTCAAGGCTGCAAGCATTTCAATATGGGGAGGTCACGTCCAAAAACAGGAGCGTGACCTTTCAAATTTTGGACTCGATATTATTGCAAGCGATGTTTCCTGGATTCCCGTCCAATCATAACGAGGTAATATAAGAGTCCTCGAAAAGCCCAAAGGAATCATAGTTTGATGTTATTTCGCACTTGCCATTATGCTCGTTATGTGTTAATATATACATAACGAGGAGGCGGGATGAAATGGCCACCATCGTGTACCAAAAGGATAAACGCTCGGGAATTACATATGCCTACGAGTCTGTTTCTTACTGGGATAAAGAGAAACAGCAATCTCGGGCCAAAAGAACACTCATGGGTAGAGTCGATAATGAAACCGGAGAGATTGTTCCTACTGATGGCAGAGGGCGCAAAAGGAAAGAAGAACGCTCAGCAACTAAGCCTGGCCCCGTTCCTTCTACTCAAACAACGAGGTCTTTTTATGGAGCAACGTATCTTTTGGATACCATCGGCGAGCAATTAGGTGTAACTGAAGACCTGAAAAAGTGCTTTACCAAGACGTATCAGCAGATTCTCTCTATTGCCTACTATCTAATCTTGGAAGATAAAAACCCCCTCTACCGATTTGAAAAATGGGGAAGTTTACACAAACATCCGCATGGTAAGAACATCACCTCACAGCGCAGTAGTGAACTCTTTGCATCCATCACTGAAGAGCCTAAGAGTGAATTCTTCCGACTACAGGGTAAGAGGCGTATGGATAAAGAGTATTGGGCATATGACATCACATCCATCTCCAGCTACTCGGAATGCCTAAAACAAGTCCAATACGGAAAGAACAAGGAAGATGTTCAATTACCCCAACTAAATTTGGCTTTGGTGTTTGGAGAAAGCTCTAACCTGCCGTTTTACTACCGCAAATTGGCCGGTAATATTCCAGATTCTAAGACTGTCAAAACCTTACTTGCAGAGTTGGATGTCCTGGGGTTCTCTAAAGTGAAGTTTGTGATGGACAGGGGCTTCTACAGTGAGGATAACATCAACGCACTGTTTAAGGAGCATCTGAAGTTTCTCATCTCTGCCAAGATGTCTCTCTCGTTTATCAAAGAGCATTTAGATCCGATCTATGAACAGTTTCGTTCCTTTGAATACTTCAACGAGAAGTACGAGCTCTATCACCGCACGGTACAAACCGAGTGGAGCTATACGCAATTTCGCGCCTACAAAGGAGATACGTTGTCAGAGCCAAGACGCATCTACGTCCACTACTATTACAATATTGATAAGGCTGCCGAAGATGAAAAAGCTTTTGACCACAAGCTGATCGAACTTCGTCAGGAACTGGAATCGGGTAAGACTGTACCCGAGCACGAGAAGCTCTATCGTAGATTTTTTGAAGCAAAAACCACACCAAAACGCGGTACAAAGGTCTTCGTCAATGGAGAAGCTGTGAGCAAAGCCAAACGCTATTATGGGTTCTTCGCCCTGCTTACAAATGAGACGATGGATGCTATTACTGCACTGGAGCTTTACCGCAACAAGGATGTGGTAGAAAAAGCCTTTGGCAATCTCAAAGAACGACTCAACATGCGTCGGACACTAGTTTCTTCAGAACAAAGCCTGGAAGGCAAGCTTTTTGTGGAATTTGTAGCGTTAATCTATCTATCCCACATCAAAAAACGGATGCAAGAGACCGATTTATTCAAAGATTATACCTTGCAGAGTGTCTTGGATAAGCTCGATGTTATTGAGTGTTTTGAAGCTCCCGGCCAAAAACTCCGTGTTGGCGAACTTCTTGAGAAACAGAAAGAAATCTACGCCTGTCTGGGTGTTGACCCGCCATCCTCGTTATGAGTTGACGGGAATCCAGGGTACATGACTTATGTAATTCTAATAGTTCAAGCGCGGGAAGTCCTGGCGATCCAAATGACCCTTGGTCTGGGAAATCTAAAGTGATTCAAAGTGGGGGAAATACGCTAAAGGATGCGACGTTAAAAATTCTTGGACTAACTAAGCAGCAAGGGAAATATGCCATAGAGGCGCTGAAGGACGATTGTGGTTTGCGTAATGACGCTCACTTTAAAATCTGGGAAAATGGGGATGTTCTTAATCCTGATACTGGAGCGGTCTTGGGAAACTTATACGACTTTGTACAATAAACAAATTATGCTGCTTTAAGGATAATTGATTGAAGCTAATTAACAACTTACGGGGGTGATTCCATGATTAAAGTATTGCAGGAATTTACATTTGATGAAGAAGTAGATGCCAAAGAAATATCGGTCTCTTTTGGCATAAACTGCGATGGTAGCAGTCTAGATCCAGATCATGTTACAACTGTACTTAATGTCCAGCCGTCATCTTCGTGGAGAAAAGGGGATGCGTATTTATCAAAAACGCGTAATCCCAAAAACGGAAAAATCGGAGAGGTTGTCCGGCCAAGATACAATACCCGATGGGGAATAGAGACAAAAGGCGTAGTCAAATCTAATAAAGTTGCTGATCATCTGAGTTATATAGATCAGTTACTTTCGCCAAAACTGAAGGAAATTCAACAGATTATTGAACCGGATGATGTTTTTGCGAGAATTACCATAACAAAAGAATCATATGATATTGACATATATTACGATGTTGATTCAAGCTTGTTGATGCGGTGCTGTAAACTATGTAAAGAAATTACTTTCGTAAGCCTTAAGTGTGAAAAGGGCACATAAGTTTGGAAGTTGCGTGTGCTGCAAGCTGATTCGGGCGTTCTTCGCTCTGGCAACCAAAGATGAGAACTATGAACGAAAAACAGATGATAAGTGCTGTTTCGCAATGGCTTTTTTGCCTTGAAGGAAATCTAAGAAAACGCGAGAGAATCGATGAAGATAATACGTTTACATAGGGAGGTAAAATGCTTCAGAGAGAACTAAGTTACTTGAAAAACAAAAACTGCTGGGGGGTACTGGCTGGACCTCCGAATGCTTCAATTATTAGTTTGCATCCTAGATTCCCGAAACACCTAACAATGTAATACTCAGAAATTGGCCGAAACTGTTGCAAAACCTAAGTTTATTGAGATAGAGACTTGATGTCAGCGGAATTTTATAATGACCCCATAGGGTGAGACACAAAAAATAAAAATTAAGTTATAATGAGAGCATGAAAAAGAGAAATCAGTACTCAGCCGAATCCTGACCGAGCCGTTGAAAGGCGATCGGTCAGGATTTTTTATGCTAATATTTATTCTGAAGCTGCCGTGGTAGGATTATAATGGTGCTGCCCGTACGGCTATGACGGATATTTATTACGATGCCAATGGAAACAAGGTTAAAACGATCGATGCTAATCACACAGAAAAGTATACATATGATGCAGTTGGGAACCGCGAGAAAGAAGAAATAAGTTATCCCCAGGAGGAAATAAGTAACGCTTATGCAGAATCCCGAACGTATCTATATTATGCCAGCAGCGATCGGCTTAAGACCGATGGGCGCTTCGCGTATGTGTATGATAATAACGGCAATCTGGTGCAGAAAGGCAATAGGTTCGCGATTGCCGGCGATGTTGTTTCCTTTACCGCTACCTTCGGGGACGGGGTAGAGTATTGGGAATATGATTACGATTTACGGAATCGCCTAGTGGCGGTGCGTAAATCGGGTCTGGCTGAAAGTGACTTAATCGAGATCAAGTATACCTATGACCCGGGCGGGCTGCGGCTGATGAAAGAAAAGCCTGGTGAAGTCAAATACTACGCCTTTGATCTGAGCGGCAACGCCATTTACGATGCTGTTGCCGGGAGCGAAAAGGAGCATTGCTACGTATGGTCCTTTGGCAAAACGCTGGCCCGGGTGGACGACGGACCGGGTGAGGCTGTAACGACCTATTATCTGCACACGGACATGCTGGGCAGCGTGGTGGCGGTTACGGATGAGCACGGCAACAAGATCTGGGAAGGGGACTATACGCCGTTTGGCGAACGGATCAGGAAAGACAGCGGTAACGGGTTTGATCTGGATGGGTTGTTTACCGGGAAGGAATTCGATGAAGGGTCTATGTTACAATTCCGGACATGATGATAAGATAGTAATATCTGAAAGGAAGATCAATCATGTCCAAAATCCGCCAGCACTACGATGAAGAATTTAAGAAAAATGCCGTCAAACTAAGCTACGCTAGTCCCAAGACGATGAAAGCTTTCGCCGCCGACTTGGGCATTAGCATCAGTCTCATTTACAGCTGGAGAAAGATCTATACCGAAGAGGGCGATAAGACCAAGTTGGCTGAACAACATGAATCGCTGCGGCAGCTCCAGATCGAAAACGCTGAACTGAGAATGGAAAATGAAATGCTAAAAAAAGCAGCGGCCTACTTTGCGAAACATCTGAAGTAAAATATCGCTTTGTTCAAAAGAACAGTGAATATCCCGTTAAAAAGTGGGCCGATATGCTGGATTTCTCGACTAGTGCGTACTATGACTGGTTGAAAATCAAAGATAAACGGGATAACAAACAAGAAAAGTATGAAACAGCCATTACAAAGATCTTCACCGGCAGTGGGAATACCTATGGTCCCGATCGTGTCTGTGGACTCCTCAGGAGACAAGGGCACACGGCATCGTACAAACGGGTTTCCAGCATCATGAAGAGACTGGGCCTTTCCTCCATTCACAATAGGCGCCGCCAGCGCTCGTTAACCGATAGCCGCAATGCCAGGGGCAAGGAATGGCCAAACCTGGTCCGCGAACTAGATGTCTGTGAACCCTTCCAGGCCATCACAAGTGATATTAGCTACATCAAAACCGCTGAAGGCTTTGAATACCTCTGTAAAGTCAAGGACGTGGCCACAGGTATCGTTTTAGCTCATACCATGGCAGATAACATGAAAGCTGCATTAGTGACAGAAACCATAAAGAAAGCCAAAAAACGCTGGCATCTACCCAAAAACTGTATCCACCATAGTGACCTTGGAGCGCAATATACCGCCATAGAAACTCAGAAGTTACTAAAAGACTTAGGGTTCCAACAAAGCTTTTCCCGAGCTGGAAAGCCCGGTGACAACGCCTGGAGTGAAAGCTTCTTCTCCATTCTTAAAAAGGAAGCTGTTCACTGGCGGCACTTCCAAACACGCGGAGAAGCCCGCCAAGCAATCTTCGCATATATTGAAGGTTTTTACAACACGCGTCGCGTACAAAAACGGCTAGGTTACCTTAGTCCAATGGAATGGCTGAGCCATCACACGGAAGAGCTTTTGGCGAGTGTCGCTTAACACCGTGTCCGGAAAAGTGTTGACTTCCCGAAGATACCGGGTTGTACTATTTTAATGCGAGATGGTATGACCAGATGATTGGCAGATTTCTGAGTGAGGATCTCGCATATGACCCGAACAATAGCAATTTGTATAGCTATGTTGGAAATAACCCCATGAACAGAATAGATCCGAGTGGCAATATACTCCTTAAAATACAAGATATAATCAATGTTTTACTGGGAAGAAGAATAGACTTCAACGATAACGCTAATGAAGGTGCAGATTACAATCCAGACTATGCTGCCAACACCAATCAAGGTAGTGTAGAATCTACCGATAACGAAGTCATTGTTAAAGATAATACCGGCAATATAACCGGAATCTACAATAAGGAACAGATGAAGAAAGATTTTCAACAGCTAGCAGATAAACAACAGGCAGGTTCGCCTGATGCGGAGGACTTTGAAGAGGTAATTAAAAGCAGATATTCTGCATTCTTCTCTGCTACAAAAGATTCTTCCGGAGTAACGTTGATTGGCTTAAGAGATTGGGGTAAGGGAACTAATATACCTGCAAGTGGCGATATTAAAGGGGAAACCAATGGATATAATGATATGTTATTAGTAATGGATCAAAGTGGAAATTTAAGTTCCTTTAGTGAAGCTAATTTTGAGGGATCAACTGCAACGGGTTCTTATTATAGTAAAAAGCTAGAGAAAACCGTTACTTTAGATGGAACTAATCCAAGTATTGTAGATGGCACTTATACCTTGAATATAACAATACATAGTGGATATTATGCTTTATCAGTTGATAATAATGCCGCTATCCCAACTCAGGGGACAAATCCTAACCGGCCAAAACGAAATCCACCTTATGCCGATGGTGTTCATATTCATAAGGGTGGAGCGGATGGTTGGAACTATTCAGCAGGCTGTATAACAATTAGGGATGCAAATGGTCAATGGGAAAGGTTTATTTCAATTTTCCCATCGGGCCAGACTGAAGGAACTCAAGTTGGTACATTTAATTTAATGAGTTTATAGGGGGAATAAAAATGAAAAAGTCGCTTTTGTTTGCCTGCCTTTTCGTTATATTATGCACCCCAGTAATTTGCGAGACTGAGCGATTTCCAGATAAAAAGATAAAGAATATCTCTGTTATTGAGTTGCAGCCAACAGAATTCTATTCTTTCCCGGAATTTAAAACAAATGATCTTAATGATCAAAAACAATATTCTGCTTTGTGGAGTACATTGAATCAGGTTAATTTAGGCAAACTTACTATAAAGACTCTATCGTCATCCAGTTTAGGCGAAGGATATCAGAGTTCCAATATATGTGATGGGAAGGTTGAAACTGCTTGGGTTGAAGGAGTTAAAGGAAATGGTATTGGTGAATGGATTAAGATAAAGTTAGATGCAATACAAGATAGTCCTTCATCTACGCCTTTTAGTATTACCGAAGTAGGAATTATTCCTGGTTACGGGAAAAGTTCTAAAACATGGATTGAAAATAACCGAGTAAAAACTGCAACATTAGTTGTTTATTCTCCGCCGCCATCTTATCCACAAGAATATCAATGGATGGTTTTTCGGTTAAAATTTCAAGACAAGAACGAAGTACAATATTTTGAGTTACCGGATCGAAACAAGGCTATTAATTTAGACCCAATGACTAAGGAAGTTTGGCTAAGAATAGATGAAGTCTACAAAGGAATTAAATATGATGATACATGCATATCGGAAGTTATATTAATTGGTGGATGTCAACCGTAAAGAATAAATGACAATCCGGATCAAACAACGATCCGGGTTTTCTTTTTTGTCTATATTTCAGCTGGCGTTGTACAGTAAACTGTCTATTTCGAGATCGCTAGCGAGGACGATCCGGTGTTTGTCAAGATAGTTGTCACAAAAGCCCTGAAAAATTGTATCGATTTCAAGAGATCAAGAGTTCTTGTTCTTGGGGCAATTCGCTGAGACGTTCTGGGTAAAGCCATACTTCGTCACTTAAAGACCAATCCCGTATGTTACCTGACCACCGTTCAGGGTGAATAGCTTTGGCCTGTTCATAGAGCTGTAAGCGCTTTTGAAGTATTTCATGGGCCATGCCATTATGCCGTTGTATGGGAGTTAGGAAATTTAGTCCGCTATGGCGATGTTCGTTGTTATACCACCGGGCAAATGCCAGCACCCATTTACGTGCTTCTGTTAAGCTCTTAAATCCACTGGACGGATAACCCGGGCGGTATTTACACGTACGAAAAATCGCTTCCGCATAAGGATTATCATCACTAACTCTGGGGCGACTTTTCGAAGGCGTTATGCCCAACTGGTACAGGGTTTCCAGCAACGAAGCTCCTTTCATTGGACTGCCATTGTCAGAATGAAGTACCAATGGATGAGAAGGTATTGTCAGGTGTTCGGACAAGATAGCTCGATGCACAAGAATGCTGGCGTTTGCTGCTGATTCTTCCGTCCATATGTCCCAAGCTATAACCTTTCTGCTAAACAGATCAAGAATCAGATACAGGTAAAAATAGATCCCCTTGGCCGGTCCTGGAAGCCAGGTAATGTCCCACATCCAAACTTGATTCGGTCCTGTTGCACAATGAGTTGCTTTAGGTTTTTTCGAAGGTTTTTGACTCCGCCCACGATGGTGTTGCATGTTAGAAAGTTTGAGTACACGATAAAAAGTCGATTCCGATGCTAAATAAACACCCTTGTAATGTTTGGTGGTCCAGTTCCAAGGCGTAGACGCGGGGTGTAATCCGCTTCATTC
>ENA-UOOM01001431-UOOM01001431.1-fermentation-metagenome-genome-assembly--contig:-NODE-1431-length-22987-cov-19.853393_pt1 | contig 22987 bp, 18 predicted proteins | sample MGYA00245781_ERZ724031 | MGnify/ENA primary metagenome ERZ724031 (study PRJEB28704, sample SAMN03018317) | fermentation metagenome | biome: anthropogenic terrestrial biome; feature: soil... | reverse complement strand
CTGAGGTCGTAGACGAATTTTGGGGTAAAAAGATGTGGTGGGATACACGCACAGGTGTAAATTAATTTAACAAATTATTGTAAAAAAGAGTGCCGATATTTCCGGCACTCTTTTTTGTTTTAAAACCCTCAAGCAGTATTTAAAGTGTAACCAAAACACTATAATTAGCGAGAGAATATTGCTAAAAAACAGAAATTATTGTAAAAAAGCAATTCAGTATTGAAAATTTAATTTATATTTGCACCGAGTTTAAGATAAAATGTATGTTAATCAGTTATGAATAGATAGCCACGTCCTTTCCTAAAGGCGATTCATGCTTTTTTATTCATGCTAAATAAGGATTTCAAATTACTGTTTAACTTTTTTTATTGTTGATGGAATTTAATTGAAAATTATTAAAAAGTAAAATTTATGATAATAAACTCCTCACGTCTTATATTATTACTTCACAATTAGGCCTATTGGTTCTATTATGCTAAAGAATATTGCAAAAAGTAACTAAATATTAAAAATTTAATTTATATTTGCAATCGAATAAGGAAACTTATTTTATGTTAATCGCTTACGACAGGAAGCCCATCAAAGATTTGCTTTGATATCTTTTATTTCCACTCCAAAAAACGTATGTTTTTTAATTACTACAGCGATTGTCTCAGAATGAAAAAATGATTTATACTATAATTGTTTAATTTAAAAGTAGAGTTTATGAAAAGAAAACTAACTATGTTTTTATCCCTGTTCTTTTTAGGAATAGGGATTGTGCTGGCTCAGACACAAGTACGAGGTACGGTGGTGGATGAAGCTGGAATACCGATTATCGGTGCAACCATTCAGGTAAAAGGCACCGGACAAGGTACTGTGACCGATCTTGATGGTCAATTTTCCCTGTCTGCCCCGGCAAACAGCACACTGGTGATTTCGTACGTTGGATTAGTAACACAGGAAGTTGCAGCAGCTCCCAACGTAAATGTAATCCTCATGTCAGACACAGAACTTCTTGATGAAATTGTGGTTGTAGGCTACGGTACTCAACGGAAAAGGGATGTTACTAGCTCTATATCGAAAGTTACCGGTGACGAGATTGCCAACCTTGCAACGCCAAGCTTCGATAACCAATTGGCAGGTCGTGCTGCGGGAGTCCAGGTAATTCAACCTTCAGGAATCTTGGGAGCTACTCCCACATTCAGAGTAAGAGGTATCAGTTCATTAACGGGAGGTACTCAACCTTTGGTTGTTGTTGATGGAGTTCCTATGACAAGTGGAAATATTACCATGGGATATGTGGCCGTTAATGCAATGGCTGATATCAATCCCGAAGACATCGCAAGCATTGATATTTTAAAGGACGGAGCAGCAACTGCTGTTTATGGCTCTCGTGCGGCCAATGGGGTTATCCTGATTACCACAAAGAAAGGCGCGTTGGGTTCAGCAAAAGTAAATTATAATGGATTTGTTGGTATTGCACAACCTGTAAAAACGTATGATTTGTTAAACGGTGAACAATTCACCCAAATAGCTAATGAAAAATATGAGGTGTGGGGTGAGCCGGGTCCCGCAGTTTATGATGGAACAAATACTAATTGGAACGATTATGTGTATCGCACAGCACCTCAACATAGCCATACAATTAATTTAAGCGGAGGAACACCAAAAAGTCAATACTATTTCTCATTGGGGTACACAGGTCAGGATGGTATTATTCGCGCCAATGACTTAAAACGTATAACACTGAGTGGTAATGCTTCTTCAAAAGTGAATAAGTGGTTAGATGTAGGTTTAAGTATAAATAGTACAAGAACAATAATAAATGGTATTGTTGAGGGAACTAACTCTTTAAGTGACGCTTCATTTGCCGGTATTCGTATGTTACCGAATGTTGGAGTATTTAGCGATTCGGATTTTACAGGTTACAATATAGATGCAGCAAACAGAAAAGCTTTGGGAAGGGGTTCAAATAGGATAACTATTAGCAACGGTATCCCAAACATAATTTATGTACTTGACCATAATGTGAACCGCTCTACAAATTACCGTAACATCGGTAATGCATATGCGGAAATAACTTTCTTGCCTGGCCTTAAATTAAAAACTTTAGGAGGGATGGATGTATCGTTATTAAATAACTTTATGACGTGGGATCCTTTTTCTGGTGACGGATTGGGCTATGGTGGATTAATTGACCAAATACACACTACTTATTACAACTGGAACTGGCAAAATATTCTTTCGTATGCAAAATCATTTAATAATCTGCATAATATCGACTTAACAGCAGTTCAAGAGTACACTTACTCTCAATATGATTGGGACAATGGCTCTGTAAACCAAATGTCAGACCCATTTTTTATGGATCATATAATTTCCAACACTTACGGTTCACAAGAAGTATACGGAGGTAAGTCATTTTATGGATTAGCCTCGTATCTTCTGAGAGCTAATTATAATTTCGACAGTAAATACTATATAGGAGCTTCTATTCGTCGCGACGGACTTTCGAAACTACCAAAAGAATCTCGCTGGGGTACTTTCTGGGGAGTATCGGGAGCATATCGTATTTCGAGAGAAAGCTTCTGGCAGGATTCACCTATTAACGATGTTTTTAGTGATTTAAGAATTCGTGGAAGCTATGCAACGGTAGGTAATCAGGACATTGGAAGTAATTTTCCATATATTAATTCGTACAGTGCCCAAAAATATGGAGCACAAAATGCAGTTGCCTGGTTGAATATGGGTAATAGAAACCTATTATGGGAAACAACTGAGACTTATGATGTGGGTATTGATGGGTCACTTCTAAATAACCGTATTACATTTGAATTGGCATACTGGAATAAAAATAGTATGGACTTAGTTTTGCAAGTGCCTACAGCTCCATCCATGGGAATTCCATACAACTCTTATTATAATAATGTGGGGGAAATTAATAACAAAGGGGTTGAATTTACCTTAGGAGCTACAGTTATTGATAATAACGGTTTTCGTTGGAACTCAGATTTCAACATTTCAACTTTAAAAAATAAGGTTGTCGAGTTAGTAAACCACGCAGACATTGTAGGTACTTATACAATCCGCAGAGAAGGTGAATCTATGAATTCTATTTACGGATTTCAATATGTAGGTGTAAACAAAGAAAACGGTTATCCTATTTATGAAAAGGCGGACGGTAGTATGGTTCAGTTTGATCTGCTAGGTGAATATTGGTGGGCCGAATACGATCCTGCAAACCCGGCTGATGTATCTAAAGAGGCTTCTTTAAGTGCAGCCACAGATAAAAGAATACTAGGTAACACTATCCCAAAATGGTTTGGTGGATGGAACAACACATTCCTATATAAAGGCTTCGATGTAAACTTGTTTTTACGCTTTTCAGGCGGTAATAAAATTTACAATGCAACTCGTCAAGAAGACTTATTGAATATGTCGTTTGCAAACAATGGAACAGAAATTCTTGGACGTTGGCAAAGCAAGGATAATCCGGGTGATGGAGTTACTCCTATTTTGGGTCTTGGTGACGAAACTGCTTTGAATTATTCAGGATCTGCAACAACACGATTTGTAGAAAATGGCAACTATTTAAAAGTTGGAACACTAAGTTTAGGTTACACACTTCCGAAAAATTTAATCACAAATTTGGGGTTATCCAATCTGCGTATGTATATATCTGGTCAAAACATCCTGACGTTGACGAAATACAAAGGACTCGATCCGGAACAAACAGGCGTGAATTGGGCAGACAAGCCACAACAAAAAGTATTTACTTTTGGAGTGAATGTAGGATTTTAATCATATTTACATAATAAAAAATAAAACGTATGAAATATAATATATTAAAAAGAAAAACATTAACTGTATTGTTGGTGTCAATAGTGATTTCATTTTTTACATCATGTGAAAAAGACGTAATTGATTTATCGCCAGTTGACAGGTTATCTGATGAAACGGTTTATATTACCCCCGAGGGATGTGAATTAGCTGTAGTTGGAGTATACGATGCAGCTCAGAGTGGCTACTATAAAGGAAATGATGCGAGAAGAGGATATCCGTTTGGTGCAGCCTCCGTCATACAATCAGAAATGAGAGGTGCTGATTTAATGAATATGGAGCAATTTTATCTCACAACATACAACAATACATACAGTTTAACATCTGCCAATAATGTAACTATGTGGGAAAACTCTTTTGCTGCCGTAAATAGGGCCAATGTGGTTATAGCAGGAATAGAAGGAGCTCGTGAGAATGGAGTGATTTCAAATGAAAAAGCCGATCAATATATTGGAGAATGTCTATTTATCAGAGGATTAGTGTATTCTAATTTAATGATTCATTTTGCTCTCCCTTACGGTGTGCAAGGAAACAATAATTATGGAATGCCTTATTATGAGGTGCCCATTAAAGCAGAGAATATGGAAGAATCTCTGCAAATTGGGCGCTTAACGGTTAACGAAACGTATGATAAAATTTTCGCCGACTTAAATAAAGCAGAACAATTATTGCCTGCCTCTATATCCCAAAATACGATTACTAGAGCGTCCAAAGGCGCTGCAATTGCTATAAAAGCAAGACTTAATCTCTGGAAAAAAGATTGGAAATCAGCAATTACTGAATCAAGGAAACTTGTTACTGAAACAACTATGCCTTTTACAAGCCCCGTTGGTGGATATAAGTTAGAGGCTGACCCCACTACACCATTTGTTTCCTTTACTGCTAACTCTGAGTCGATTTTCTCTATCGAAAACAGCACCGACGACAATGCAACAGTTAATGGCTCTTTAGGCCAAATGATGTCGGCACGTAACGGAGGCCGTTCCTTAATTTCTATTTCGCCCATTCTATATAATATTCCGCAATGGCTTGAACATGATAAGAGAAGAACAGATCTTACTTATAAAAATGCCAATGGAGTAATGTTTGTAGATAAATACCGTCGTCCTGTAGATCAAGACGAATATGCACCCATTATAAGATACGCCGAAGTTTTGTTAAATTATGCAGAGGCTTCAGTACGAGATGGCAACAGTACTCTCGCATTGGAATTATTAAATGCGGTAAGAAACCGTTCAGTTACAGAGGACGACTATTATAAGGCAAGTGATTTTACTACTGCAAAAGATTTGTTAGGAGCGATTCTAACAGAAAGAAGAATCGAATTCTTTGGCGAAGGACGTAGACGAGAAGATATACACAGATTAATTAACGATGCAGACTTTAACTCTTTGGGGATTCCCGCAAAAACATCTCCTGCTCGAGTAAAAGGAGCAAATTATGGTGTGGGGCTTCCGGTAGGATCCGATTTGCTTTTAACACAACCCATTGCCTATACAGATAGACGCTATTTGTGGCCAATATCGCAAGACGATATAATTAGAAATCCAACTTTGGCAAAACAACAAAATGATGGTTGGTAACAAGGTTTAAGAACATCAATTAAAACCGCTCAGATTGAGCGGTTTTTTTATTTTTGAAAGCATAAATCGCAAACAAAAATAAAAAATCACTCAATAATTTATTGAAAATGGACATTATATCAAAAATTTAATTTATATTTGCAATCGAATAAGGGAACTTATTTTATGTTAATCGCTTATGAATAAAATAAACCATCAAGATTTGTAACTACTCAGCGAATCGCACAGGTATCCTTCTAACCCTATAAAAGAGCTAGAAGTGCTTTGTGTGGAGACTGACCATTTTTATATGCAGTATCAGTGATTGAATGTAATGCCATAAATGCATCTGCACCTTGATTAGACCTAAATAACTTTGCCTTAGCAAATGGTACAGGGGTAGTTAACGCTTGTGATACAAAATTAAGTTTTAACGGTACAGCACACGTTGCAGCAGGTAATTTTTCAGGAACTTGGGCTATTGTAACGGAAAAAAAACCCTAAGAACTACTTAATGAGCGGTTCAAATTAAATTTCTTCTACCCCTCGCCTCCGGCGAGGGGTTTTTCTTTACAACACCTCCCCCACTATCGCGCAAACCTTTTTGTGTAATAACCCCCTCCACCCGATTTCCCTCACAAAACCACAAACTCCCTCTCCCGGCACATTCAGCAATTCACCATTTATCTCCTTAGTCCCTTGTCTGCCCCTATCTCCACATCGCCTCATCGTCCTGCTACCTTGTCTCCTCGTCTCCACGTCGCCCCATCACCCAACATCCCGCATCCATCACCCTTTAAAATTCACTAATTAATCCTAAAATTCAGATCAACAATCAACCAATCACTTGTTTATTTAAATCAAAATGTTTATTTTGTGCAAACTTTTAAATGCTTGTATCTGAAATTGCTGTCTGCCATAGACAATCGTCTCCGCGGACAAGTTTGTCGTAGTAATCTAAAATGGATAATAAAAAAATGAAAATTAGCCATTTGCAATTGGTAATTAGTAATTTGTAATTAGTATTCAGTAATTGGTAATTCTATTTTAAACCAAATCATTATGAACACAACACAACGCATCTATTCCTTTCGCGATGTAGATATGCTAACCGCATCGCTCACCATCACCGACAATGCCATCGCCGCGAAAGATTTCCTCATCGGAAAACGTCCGGCGTGGGCCGACCCGTTCTTTGCCGATGTACGCCAGCGCGTTTTAAATGCATTTTCCTCTATTCTCGGAGTCAGCAATGTCAAGGAACTTTCCGTGCAAACTGCTGGACTTAACGCATTAGGCAAAGTAGTATTAAAAGATATTGCCGAATTTAAAATCCAACTCACTACCGACTTTGCTGACAATAAAACACGAGGCGATGAACTTCAGCACCTGCTCGGATTCAAAAGTCCCGGAGCAACGCTACCCAAATACAAAACCAATCAGGAAGCGCTCGTACAGTTATTGCAACGGATCAAAACCGGTATCACACCCGAAATTCGTTCCGAACTCGAAGAAAAAGGCATGTCCCCTCTTACTATCGACAATATCGTCACACACGCAGACCAATACCTGGAGGCAAACGTGAGACAAGAAACCTTCAAAGGCGATAAAAAAGTTCTCACCGACGTCAACGTGCAAGAACTAAACGCTGTTTACACTCAGGTGAGCGGTATCGCAAAAGTGGCACGCACGTTCTACAAAGGAAGCAGGGTTGAACAAGACAAGTTCTCTTTCAAGAAAATTGTAAAGAATATGGGCATCACTCGGGGAAAACAAACACCCGATGAAGAGATAATTGATGAGAACGGATAACAATACGGTATGCATCGACAAAAAGAAAATAAATATCGCACATCATATCCATTCGTCCGTCAGGCCATTCACACGGCCTGACGGATTTTTCTATGCCTACAAAACTCGAATGAAACAGATACATAAAAGTCTTTATTCGTTAGGAATCCGTTTCCAACAGATAGAAAGATATTTTCATCAGATAGAAATCTATCATCCAACAGTGAGAATGCAACAACCACCGTTTCAAAACAGACCAGACATCCTATAGACTTTAGCACTCATCAATTCGAAAACTATAATCGTGGTTTAGAATCAGATATAACATTATTTAGAAGAAAGTACTCTATATATAGAAAGAGATAAGATCCTGTCGAAAAAAACAATTATCAGTCAGAAATTCGTATTATCTACAATAGTAACAAATAATCGTCTAGTAGAGACATACAAACATCAGTTAGAAAATCAAAGTCGGTGGTTAGATAATGATTATCTTCACTCAGCCTGCAAAGTTTCATACTATCACTCGTATCATTAGCGGCCCGCACCCTCCGCTCTCGCGAGTTTGTAACTCGTGTGCCCGTCTGCCACGAACACGCCGCGAAGTGAAAAACACTCACACTCCTTCGAAAATCCAACCGATATCAGCGACCCACACCCGTCAACGCAAAACACTCCGGCCTCCATCAGCCAAATCACCCTATCGCCGCCCGCCAAGTCACCAAATCGCCAAGTCACCATGTCACCAAATCGCCAAATCACTCCACCTCCGGACGGCAGTTCATGAATTTAAGAACAAATAACGCAAAATGCATTCGCAATTAGTTCTATTTTCGTACTTTTGCGCTTTAGCAGTTAAGCAAAAAAGACGAGCGAGTGAACCTGCTACATACGATAACTTATCCCGATAACTATCGGGAACATTAATAGAAAAATAATTAGATGAAAATAGCATTGATCGGTTATGGAAAGATGGGACACGAAATCGAAAAGATTGCTCTACAGCGCGGACACGAAATCGTTTGCACCATTGACATAAACGAAAACAGCAAATTTGATTCACCTGAGTTTAAAAGCGCCGATGTGGCCATTGAATTCACATCGCCGGACAGTGCTTTGCAGAACTATCGCAAAGCCTTTGCTGCAAATGTTCCCGTGGTATCCGGTACTACCGGATGGCTGGAGCATTTGGAAGAAATAAAACAGGCTTGCGAAAACAACGGACAAACATTCTTTTATGCATCCAATTTCAGTCTCGGCGTAAATATCTTTTTCGCGTTGAACAATTATCTCGCAAAAGTGATGAACCGGTTCCCCGATTACGATGTACAGATGGAGGAAACGCACCATATACATAAATTAGATGCACCCAGCGGAACAGCCATTACTCTTGCCGAAGGCATCCTCGATAATTTAGACAGAAAAAGGTCGTGGTCGCTGGATGAGGCAAAGGATGAAAACGAACTGCAAATAAAAGCATTTCGGGAAGGAGAAGTTCCGGGAATTCATACTGTTATTTACGAATCGGAGGCCGACAGCATCCGCATCACACACGATGCGAAAAGCCGTAAGGGATTTGCTTTGGGAGCTGTTCTTGCAGCAGAATTCACAAAGGACAAAAAAGGATTTCTAGGAATGACGGATATGTTGAAGTTAGCTACCTGAAGTCGGTGGTAACAAAACACGTTAACTCGTTTGTTTAAAAAATTAATAGCAAAAACAAAAGGGAACCGGTACATCGTTGCGCCAGAGACTTCGAAACCCGAAACCCATAACTCATAAGTAATAAAATGACAGACAAAACCTCCACCCACAAACCCGCTTTAAGCGAAAGATTAAAATCCGCTGCTCGTTATCAATGGATGTGGTTCGGCGTATGGACACTCTTAACCATTCTTTTCTCCATTTGGGCAGGGAATCTGTGGCTTCTGCTGTTTATTTTCCTCTTTTTCGATATTTACATCACCAAATTTATTCCCTGGTCGTGGTGGAAAAAATCAAAAAACAACAGCGTCCGTAAGACTATGGAATGGGTGGATGCCATTCTATTTGCATTGATCGCTGTTTACTTTATCAATACTTTTTTCTTTCAGAACTATCAAATTCCAACTTCTTCTCTGGAGAAGTCTTTACTTGTAGGCGATTTTCTGGCTGTTAGCAAAGTAAGCTACGGACCACGTGCACCCATGACTCCCCTCTCCTTTCCATTGGCACAGCATACCATGCCGATAATCGGTGGAAAATCATATATCGATAAGCCACAATGGAAATATCACAGATTAAAGGGGTTAGGTGAAGTAAAACGAAACGATATTGTAGTTTTCAATTTTCCTGCAGGAGATACGGTAGCGCTCAATCAGCAAGGAATCGATTTCTACCTGCTATCTAAATACAACGCAAACGGAGGTGACGGAATACGTTCCGACCAAAGGACATATGGAAAAGTAGTTTTTCGTCCGGTTGACAGACGGGAAAACTATGTGAAACGATGCATCGGACTTCCGGGCGAAACCATAGAACTCCGCGACGATAATGTTTATATCGATGGACAACTTATCCCAAGTCCAAAGTTATCACAGTTAACCTATATGATTCATACAGACGGTACAGTTATTTCTGAAAATATTTTTCAGGAACTGGGTATCAACAAAGACGACTACATGATGCCGAATAGCTACGGGCAGGTTAGTACCAAAATGCAGGACTTAACCGGTATCGACAGCTTAAGTATGGCCAATTCCGGTTTAACACAACGCAACGGGAACAACGGAAAAATTTATTATAACATTCCATTAACAGAAGAAATGCTGGCGAAATTGAAAGAAAAGCCTTTTGTTTGGGAGGTCATAAAAGATGTTGAACAACCCGGATCGAGCTATTACTATCCGCTAAATTATCAGACCAATTGGACCCGGGCAGATTTTGGACCACTTTGGATCCCCAAGAAAGGTGCAACCATTACCTTCGATAGCGATGTGGCTTTCAAAGCGGCTGCTTACGAACGCTGTATCAAAAATTATGAGGGAAATGATTTTGCTTATCGAGATGGCAAAGTCTACATAAACGGCCAACAGACCGATTCATATACCTTTAAGATGGATTATTACTTCATGATGGGTGACAACCGGCACAATTCCGCCGATTCGCGTGTATGGGGTTTTGTTCCCGAAGACCACATCGTTGGACAACCTATGCTCATTTGGCTTTCTTTAGAAAAAGATAAAGGCTGGCTGAATGGAAAAATTAGGTGGAGAAGGTTGTTTAATAGTGCGAAGAAATAAATGTGATAAATAGTGTAGCAAATATAAATAGCTCACAACCCCTTAAGTCCCCTTCAGGGGATTTAGGGGTCGTTCTTTCTTCCCTATATCTCGCCCCCATCGAATATTACTCGGCTCTTTTTCGCGTCAAAAGCGCCGTCATCGAAATTCACGATAACTATCAAAAGCAATCTTATCGTAACCGCTGTATAATTGCCGGAGCAAACGGGCCGTTATCACTAAGCGTCCCCATCGAAAAACCGGAAACTGCAAAATCTCATATGAAGGATATACGCATTGCAGATCACGGTAACTGGCGGCATCTGCATTGGAACGCCATAATGTCAGCCTATAACTCCACACCCTTTTTTGAATATTATGCCGATGACTTGCAACCGTTTTACGAGAAGAAAACTTTGTTTCTTGTTGATTTCAACCTTCAACTCCACCAACTTGTTTGCAGTTGGTTGCAGGTAAACACACCCACAATCCTTTCAACAGAATATACCACTGAAGTTCCCGAAGGGATATCGGATTTCAGAGAAACCATCCATCCGAAACGTCCATCAGGTTTTACGACCAGACCCTATTATCAGGTTTTCAAAGAAAAACTGGGATTCATTCAAAATGCAAGTATTATCGATTTATTGTTTAATATGGGCAATGAAGCAAGGTTGTATTTGTAATAAAAGGTCAAATCTTAATTTTTTCTTACCTTTGTAACCTTAAAATCAAAATTATGAGCAGTAGAACAAGAGTCCGCTTCGCACCCAGCCCCACCGGGCCACTGCATATTGGCGGAGTGCGCACGGCATTATATAACTACCTGTACGCCAAACAACAGAATGGCGATTTCATTCTTCGGATCGAAGATACAGATTCCACCCGGTTTGTTCCCGGAGCTGAAGAATATATTCAGGAAGCTTTTGATTGGCTCGGCTTGCAATACGACGAAAGTCCCTCCAAAGGTGGAAAGTTTGGACCGTATCGTCAATCGGAGAGGAAAGATATTTACAAAAAGTATGTTGACCAATTATTGGAAAATAAATTGGCATACATCGCTTTTGACACGCCCGGAGAATTAGACGCAAAACGCAACGAAATCCAAAATTTCCAGTACGATGCTTCAACACGTTTGCAGATGCATAATTCGTTGACACTACTGGCCGAAGAAGTAAAAAGTCTGATAGACAACGGAACACAATACGTGGTTCGCATAAAAATTGAACCGAATATTGACATTACTGTGAACGACTTAATCCGCGGTGAAGTTATCATTAACTCATCGGTGCTGGACGATAAAGTAATTTATAAATCTTCCGACCAGCTTCCCACCTATCACCTGGCAAACGTGGTGGACGACCACCTGATGGAAATTACTCACGTTATCCGAGGAGAAGAATGGCTGCCTTCGGCACCGTTGCACGTGTGGCTTTACAAAAGTTTCAATTGGGAAGATACCATGCCTCAATTTGCTCACCTCCCATTATTGCTTAAACCTGAAGGCAACGGGAAACTCAGTAAGCGCGATGGCGACCGTCTTGGGTTCCCTGTTTTTCCACTGGAATGGAAAGACCCGGTATCGGGCGAAATATCTTCCGGATACCGCGAAAGCGGGTATTTACCCGAAGCAGTTGTGAATTTTCTGGCATTGTTGGGATGGAATCCGGGAACGGAACAGGAAATTTTCTCACTCGATGAACTGGTAAAAGCTTTTTCATTTGATCGTTGCAGTAAAAGCGGTGCCAAATTCGATTTTGAAAAAGCAAAGTGGTTCAATCACAAATATATTCAGGAGACAAACAACGATGTTCTTGCAGAAATGTTCAAGCCCATTTTGGCAGAAAAAAATATTTCTTACGAAAAAGAATACGTTTCTACTGTTATCGGATTGGTGAAAGAACGTGTGAATTTCGTGAAAGAGTTGTGGGATCAGGTATCATTTTTCTTCGTTGCTCCAACATTGTATGACGAAAAAACGATAAAAAAACGATGGAAAGCAGATACTCCGGCTCAACTTTCAGAACTCGCTCATGTGTTGCAAAGCATAGACGATTTTTCCTCAGAATCTGTGGAGAAAGAGGTCAAACAATGGATTGAAAATGAAAATCTCCATCTTGGGAACATCATGAATGCTTTCCGTTTGGCCGTTGTGGGCGAAAGCAAAGGTCCGCACATGTTTGATATTGCAACGCTTATAGGAAAGCAGGAAACCATCGCCCGGCTTGAGAAAGCCGTAAAAGAGATTCCTGTTCCCGAAAGCAATTAATCGCTATATTTCAGAACAATACGTTGATTTCTTTGTTTTAAACAAATAACCATCCCGATTTATGAACCAAAAGCCAAAGAGAAGATTCAGACTCAGAACCCGCTTTTTTGTACCTGCTGTTTTCATGCTGGCGATTGCGCTTATAACATTCTTGTTCCCACGACAAGGAGATTTCAAGTACTCGTTTAGCGAAGGAAGACCGTGGCAATACGGACTATTGACTGCCCCGTTCGATTTCCCGATATACAAACTGGCAGACCAGTTGAAGCAGGAACAAGACAGTATTTTACGTTATTACGAGCCCTATTACACTATTGATGAAAGCGTTGAGAAAAATGCAATGGCTGAATTCGACGCTGATGTAAACCTGAACACCAAACTGCAAAACCTGCCTCCCTCGTATATTCTCCACCTAAGAAATAGTTTGCAGAAAATATATCAATCGGGAATTATGCGGTCGGAAGATTACGATAAAGTTTTCAATTCTGAAACGCAATCCATACGATTGAGAAAAGGTAATCAGGCCGAATCGAGAGATGTGGAGGCTTTCAATACAATCAGATCTGCTTACGAAAGACTTCTGGATAATACTCCGGTAAATATGGATGTTGAGATGATACGATCGGCAGACATGAACAAATATATTCGCGAAAATATTGTTTACGATGCTTCTACCTCCGAAAAAGCGCGTGAAGAATTCATCCAGCAAGTCTCACCATCAACCGGTATGGTACAAACAGGACAACGAATTATTGATCAGGGAGAAATTGTAGACTCTCAAACATTCAAAGTATTAAATTCGCTAAAACGGGTTACAGAAGAACGAAGTGGAAGAACCGGCACAAACGGATGGATGATTTTTGGACAAACCTTACTGGTGACTCTCTTATTTGGAGCGTTTTATGCGTTCCTGCTCTTCTTCAGGCCAATGGAATACCGAAACAGGCAACACGTTGTGTTTATGCTGTTACTGATAACAACTTTTGTGGCTTTAACGGCAATTACCAGTCAGTTCAACTTATTCAACGTATATATTATTCCATATGCCATAGTCACCATTCTGATTAGAACATTCATCGACTCCCGCACGGCACTGTTTGCTAGTTTGATCACTATTATCTTAAGTTCGCTGATGGTTCCCTTTCCATTTGAGTTTATCGTTATCCAGATTGCCGTTGCCATGATATCGATATTTATGTTGAAAGAACTTTCAGAACGATATCAACTGATACGTAGTTCTATTTTTATCCTATTGACTTACAGTTTAATGTATATCGGTTTGGTAATGCACCTGGAAGCAAATATCAATAAAATTGATCCGGTAATATTTATCTATTTTTTCATCAATTTCATTTTCATATTGTTCTCTTATTCTCTGGTATATCTTATCGAAAAGTCTTTCGGATTTATATCCGGAGTAAGTTTGGTAGAATTATCGAACATCAACAAACCGTTGCTGAAAGAATTGTCAGAAAAAGCACCCGGAACTTTTCAGCACTCACTGCAAGTTTCCAATTTGGGCATGGCAGCTGCGATTAAAATCGGTGCTAATGCTTCATTGATAAGAACCGGAGCGTTGTATCACGATATAGGGAAGATGGTGAATCCTGCCTTTTTCACCGAGAATCAATCACCCGGGATGAATCCGCATGCGGGTCTCCCATTTGAAGAGAGCGCCCGTATTATCATCAATCACGTAAGAGATGGAGTGAAGATAGCGCAAAAAAATAATCTGCCGAAGCAGATTATAGATTTCATCGAAACGCACCACGGAACCAGTATGCCTAAATATTTTTACATCTCGTGGAAAAATGCCAACCTCGGAAAAGAAATAAATGAAGACCTGTTCAGATATCCCGGACCTAATCCTTTCTCGAAAGAAACTGCTATTATGATGATGGCGGATGCTGTAGAAGCCGCATCGAGAAGCCTGCCTACGTATAATGAAGAGACAATTCAGAATTTGGTGGACTCATTGATCGATGCACAGGTTACAGAAGGATATTTCAAGATCGCCCCTATCACTTTCCGCGACATCGCAGCCATTAAAGAAGTCTTCGTACAAAAACTAAAGACTATTTATCACACGCGGATCACGTATCCAACGTTAAACGTGCCTCAACCTCAAAAAGATTTAGTTGAGTAATTCTGCTATTTTAGGCTCTAATTTGGTTACTTCAATATTTTTGCCGATAATAACTCCCTGCGGATCGATCAGGTAACTTGTCGGAAGCCATCTCACAGCATAAGCTTTCAGCTCATTACTGTTCCAGCCTCCTTCGGATATAACTTGTTCCCAAACCAGACCATCTTTTTCGATAGCATTCAGCCATCGTTCACGGTCTTCATCGATGGATACACCCAAAACAGTAAGATTCTTATCTTTATATTGATTATACAACCTGACCAGTTCCGGACTGGCTATTCTGCAATCAGGACACCACGATGCCCAAAAATCAATCAGCACGTATTTTCCGCGTAGTGAACTCAATGCTAACGTATCACCTTTCATTGTTTGGAGTGCGAAATCGGGAGCTGTTTTTCCCGGTAAAACGTTTTCAAGGCTAAGCAGGTTATCTTCAATCTCCCTCACATACGAATGGCCGTTCAATGATTCAGAAAGCTTTTCCCTGATAGATTTTAGCTGATCGTAATCATATTTATAGATATTTCTGTTCAGGAAATAAACCGCCACCGGAGAGGCAGGATTAGCCAGCAAAAAGCTATCGGGATTCAGGGTTCCTTTGAGATTTTCAGGCAAAACCCGATAAAACATTTCTGCATTCTCCGATCCTTCGAGATTTGCAATTTCCCAATCGCTTGTTAAATCCATGCTTAATGGGCTATTATCCAGGAAAATTTGTGCTCTTTTCGATTTTTGAGAAGGAGTTATAGTGTAAACTGCAGGTTCTGAAACAGAACCGGTAAGAGTGAATTTCCCATCCACAATCTCCGTAGAATCCAAATCGATGTATTTTCTGTTTTTATATTCCTGCAAATATACCTTTCCTGTAATATCGGCAGGCACATTTCCGGTTATCTTATATTCGTCGCTCTTTTTTTGTTGGCTGCAAGCCGAAAATAAAATAGTAATTAGGACAAGAATGGATATTTTTTTCATTTGTTTAAATTCTAAAATCATAAATCCCAAATCTAAATTCGTAAATCGAATTATTCCCATTCAATTGTTGCCGGCGGCTTCGACGAAATATCGTACACCACGCGGTTCACACCTTTCACTTTGTTGATGATTTCGTTCGATACTTTTGCCAGAAATTCGTAAGGCAGATGCGCCCAATCGGCCGTCATGGCATCGGTAGAGGTTACGGCACGCAAAGCGATGGTATTTTCGTATGTGCGTTCGTCACCCATCACGCCAACCGATTGTACGGGCAACAAAATGGCTCCTGCTTGCCAAACCTTATTGTATAAGTCGTATGCACGGAGATTGGAGATGAAAATATCATCGGCTTCCTGCGCGATACGGACTTTTTCGGGAGTAATATCTCCAAGGATACGAATTCCCAATCCTGGGCCGGGAAATGGATGACGATGAATAAGCTGCGGTTTCATGCCAAGTTCCAACCCAATTTTTCGCACTTCGTCTTTGAAGAGCAGTTTGAGCGGCTCACAGAGTTTCAGGTTCATTTTTTCGGGAAGCCCGCCCACGTTGTGGTGGCTTTTAATAACCGTACCGGTGATGGAAAGCGACTCGATGATATCGGGATAAATAGTTCCCTGTGCCAGCCATTTAATGTCTCTGAGTTTGTGTGCCTCTTCATCGAACACATCGATAAATCCTTTACCTATGATTTTACGTTTGCGCTCCGGATCGGTTACTCCCGCAAGTTCGCGATAGAAACGTTCGCGCGCATCCACGCCGATTACGTTCAGCCCCAGGTGCTCGTAATTTTCCAACACGGTTTCGAACTCGTTTTTGCGCAGCAAACCGTGATTTACAAAGATGCACGTGAGGTTTTTACCGATGGCTTTGTTTAACAACACTGCCACAACAGAGGAGTCCACTCCGCCCGAGAGCGCGAGAATCACCTTGTCGTCACCCAAGGTTTGTTTTAAATCGGCAACCGTGGCTTCGATAAACGATGCAGGTGTCCAATCTTTTTTGCATCCGCAGATAGAAAGGAAATTATCCAGAATTTTTATTCCCTGTTCTGTATGGAAAACTTCGGGATGGAACTGCACTCCCCACGTTTGCTCATCCTGCACTTTGTATGCTGCAATTTTCACATCTTCGGTGGAAGCAATTACCGAAAAGTTTTCGGGGATTTGTAAAATCGTATCGCCGTGCGACATCCACACCTGCGACTGTTGCGGCAAATTTCCTAACAACAAATCGGTTGAGTCTTTTACCTGCAAATGCGCCCGTCCATATTCGCGCGAAGCGCTTTTTCCAACTTCGCCACCCGACAGTTGCGACATCAGTTGTGCGCCGTAGCAGATTCCCAAAACGGGGTATTGGTTTCGGATTTTACTTAAATCGGTTTTAAACGCATTGCCATCGTTTACCGAAAAAGGGCTTCCGGAAAGGATTACACCTTTTACCGATTTATCCCCGAACGGGAATTTATTGTAAGGGACTATTTCGCAGTATGTGCTGAGTTCACGCACCCGGCGTCCTATGAGCTGGGTGGTTTGTGAACCGAAATCGAGGATAATTATTTTTTCGTGCATATATTTTCTGTAAAGACGCAATTCACTGCGTCTTATTTTAGAATGCAAAGATACGAAAATTGCGTTTTATTTTGTAATACTATCATGTGTTATTCCGTAAGTTTAAATTGGAAATTGTAACTTTGCATCTACACTATACTACAATAATTGAAACATGAAACATCTCGAACGCGCCTTACAAGGCAAAAACGGTATCGGACGATACGTCGCGCTTTTACTCATTGCATTTGTTGGCGGCTCAATGGTTGGCAGCATTCCGTTGGCAATTGTTATGATTGTAAAGGCAGTTACATCGGGGAGCATGGGAGCTGTCACATCCCCAAATTACATGGATTTATCTGTATACGGAATCTCCAACAATGCAGGCCTGATATTAATATTGCTTACTTTTGTAGTCATTTTTTTCACTTTTGCTGTACTTGTAAAACCATTTCACGGAAGAACGCTGAAGGAAACCATAAACGGACGTAAGCATATCAGGTGGAACAGAATCTGGATGGGAATTATCGTGTGGGGAATTATACTGCTCGTATCTTTTGCCGTTAGTTATATAACCTCATCCGAGGAGTTGGAGTTTCGATTTAATCCCACGGCATTCATCGGCCTTTTGCTTATAGTACTTATAATATTGCCGTTCCAAACCAGTATTGAGGAAATTTTATTTCGCGGATATTTGGCACAAGGCGTTGCCCGATGGACTAAGAGCCGCTGGTGGGCGCTTATCATTCCATCCGTTCTTTTCGCGTTGATGCACAGTGCAAATCCCGAAATAATGAAATTTGGTTTTTGGTCGATGATGCCCAATTATTTGCTGATAGGACTGATGTTCGGGCTCATATCACTTCTCGACGACGGCATTGAGCTGGCGCTCGGCGTGCATTTCATCAACAATGCGTTTGGCGCGCTATTTATAACACATCAGGATTCTGCGCTTCAAACCGATGCATTATTTTTGGTTCACAACGTAGATCCGGCGGCTTCGCTTATCGAGACAGCCATTGCAACCGTTGTAGGTGTTGCCGTGCTGTGGCGTATTTACAAATGGAATTTCGGTATTCTTAATAAAAAAGTAGAAGTGGTGCCTCCACCCATACCACTTGTTGTACAGCCACAAACAAACCAAATAATTGACATCGAAAAGTGAAAAGAATAAATTATTTTCCTATCTTTGAAGTTTATATTTCAGACTGATAATGAAAGTACACCACATATTATTTGCAGTAATTCTTCTACTCGTTCCTGTTCTTTTGAAAGGGCAAACGGTTGATGATGCAAAAAAATGGTATTTGGAGGGAAATTACACGCAGGCAAAACCGGTTTTTGAAGCCGAATATCAAACAAATCCCAACAATGCACCGCTCAACCAATGGCTTGGTGTAATTGCATATACCGAAGGCGATTATCAAAAAGCTCAGAAATTTCTTGAGTTTGCTTCGCAAAAGAACATTCCGGAGTCTTATCTATATTTAGGACAGCTTTACACTAAAATGTATCAGTTTGCCGATGCTGATAAAGAATTTGCCAAGTACGAAAGAGCCAATCGGCGGAATAAAGAAGCATTGGCCAAACTTACCACACATAAAGAATATGCCGATAAACTGAAACGCCTGATTAACCGTACTGAAGACATTCAGATTATCGATAGTTTGATCGTTCCTAAATCCGATTTTCTTTCGGCTTACAAATTGAGCACATCTGCAGGTTCGTTGCAACCGATGAGCAATTTTTTCCGGAATCAGCCCAATAAAAATCAGATTCTTTTTGTCAATGAACGTCAGGACAAGATTTATTATCCTCTGAGCGATGCGGTTTTTGGAAGTAAACTCTATTCAATGGAAAAGTTGCTCGACAACTTTGGCAACGAAAAACGATTATCGGAATCTGTCAATCAAAGTGGGGACCAGGCTTATCCGTTTGTGATGCCCGACGGACTTACCATTTATTTCTCGTCCACCGGACACGGCTCGTTGGGCGGATACGATCTGTTTGTTACCCGATTTAACCTCGCTACTAATTCGCACCTCACACCCAATCAATTAAATATGCCATTCAACTCGCCGTTCAACGATTATATGATGGCCATTGATGAGGAGAAAGGTATCGGTTGGTTTGCCAGCGACCGCTTTCAGCCGAAGGATTCGGTTTGTGTTTATACGTTTATTCCCTCATCGGGAGTTACATTGTTGGAGAGCGAAGATGTTGGCTATTTGACAACCCGTGCAAAAATTTCATCTATAAAGGATTCGTGGAAGGCAGATGCTGATTATTCATCCCTGTTACAACGTTCACACACGGCAACAGCTCCGCAAAGAAACACACAAAGAGATTTCACGTTTGTTATAAACGACGAGCAAACATATTACACGTTGTCGGATTTTAAAAATGCAAGTGCCCGATCGTTGTTTTCCAAGGCTATTGATTTGGAAAACCAATTAAAACAACTCGAAAACGACCTTTCAGAAAAGCGAAATCAAATAGCCGGAGATGCAAATCCATCGTTGGGAACCACTATACTGAATCTTGAAAAAGAAACCGAAAATATTTTCAAAGAAATGGAGTCATTGAAATTCCGGGCACGAAACGAAGAAATTAGAAACAGCTTTTAATTCTATACATCATGACCTTCAATTTAATCATTGTTGCTGCTTTAGTGGTTTTGGGAGTTGTATTACTTCTCGTAGAGTTTTTCCTGTTGCCCGGAATCAGTATTGCCGGAGTAGGCGGCGCAATTTTCATGGTAGGCGGAGTAATTTATTCCTATATTTACTTAGGTTCTACGGCTGGAAATATTACGCTAGCACTTTCGCTGCTGATGCTTGCCTTGGCATTTGTGTGGTTGCTGAAATCAAAAACACTTCAAAAAATAGCACTCACTGCCGACATCAACGAAACGGTTGATAACAGCGAACTGAGAAGCCTAAAACCCGGAGATACCGGAGTGGCTGTTTCGCGGTTAAATCCTATAGGGAAAGTGATGGTAAACGATATTACGGTTGAAGGAAAATCTTTCGATGGCGAATTTATTGACGAAGATGCCAAAATTGAAGTTGTCAAGGTGGAAACGTACAACGTACTTGTAAAAGAAATTAGAAGTTAGAAAAAATTAAACACTGAAATCAAACATTAAACATTATAAATTATGGAAGCATTATCTTTCCCATTGATTATTGGAATTGCATTAATTGTAATTTTCGTATTAATCTTTTTCCATTATGTACCTTTTTTCCTGTGGATTAACGCACTATCAGCCAATGTCCGCATATCGCTTGTACAACTATTTTTAATGCGTTTACGCCGGGTTCCTCCCCACACCATCGTTTACGCGATGATTGAAGCGCACAAAGCCGGATTAAAAAGTGTTACCCGCGATAATCTGGAAGCGCATTACCTTGCCGGCGGACACGTGGAACAAGTTGTTCATGCACTCGTTTCAGCATCGAAAGCCAACATCGAACTACCCTTTCAAATGGCAACAGCCATCGACCTTGCCGGTCGTGATGTGTTGGAAGCTGTACGAATGTCGGTAAACCCCAAAGTAATTGATACTCCTCCGGTTTCGGCTGTTGCAATCGATGGTATTCAGTTGATTGCTAAAGCTCGTGTTACTGTCCGTGCCAACATTAAGCAGTTGGTGGGTGGTGCCGGTGAAGAAACCATTCTCGCTCGTGTGGGCGAAGGAATTGTGTCGTCTATCGGTTCGGCTGCATCGCACAAATCGGTACTCGAAAATCCCGATTCTATTTCTAAACTGGTGTTGAGAAAAGGGTTGGATGCCGGAACAGCTTTCGAGATCCTTTCCATTGATATAGCAGATATAGATATAGGTAAAAACATTGGTGCCGTGCTGCAAATGGATCAGGCACAAGCCGACAAGAACATTGCTCAGGCTCGCGCCGAAGAGCGTCGCGCCATGGCTATCGCCCAGGAGCAGGAAATGAAAGCCAAAGCCCAGGAAGCCCGCGCGAAAGTTATTGAAGCAGAAGCCGAGGTTCCCAAAGCAATGGCCGAAGCTTTCCGCAGCGGAAACATGGGAATTATGGATTTCTACCGGATGAAGAACATCCAGTCGGATACCGATATGCGTGATGCGATTGCCAAACCGCAGGGCGGAGGAAAAGAGGAAAATAGCAAATAGCTGTAGGCTATTGGCTATTGGCTTTGCGTTGAATTAATGAAGCTTTTGTCATTATTTTCAACAAAAAATCACGCTTTCAGCGCCGGCTAACAGCTAACGGCTAACAGCCAAAAGCAAAAAAGATTATTATGAGAATAATCCCCGAATCTGAATTTATTATCAATCCCGATGGCAGTGCGTTTCATCTTCATATCAAACCGGAACAACTTTCGGACAAGATTGTGATGATGGGCGATCCCGATCGTGTAACAATGACCGCTTCGTTTTTCGACAGCATTGAGTGCGATGTGCGAAGTCGCGAATTTCACACTATCACGGGTATGTATAAAGGAAAACGGTTGACTGCAATTTCGCATGGAATCGGAACCGATAATATCGATATTGTTGTTACGGAATTGGACGCTTTAGCCAATATCGATTTCAACACGCGAACCGTAAAACCGGAGTTCAGGCAATTGACGATGATTCGTGTGGGAACATCAGGTGGAATGCAACCACACTGCCCTATTGGATCGTATGTGGTTTCCGAAAAATCTATTGGTTTTGACGGACTTCTCCACTATTATGCTAACTCACAAGAAGTAAGGGAAGAAGATTTTGAAGAAGCATTTCAAAAATATGTAAACTGGTCGCCTTACCATTGTTCACCCTACGTGGTAAGCGCCGATGAAGAATTGGTGGAGCGTATCGGACACGACATGATTCGAGGGGTAACCATTTCTGCCATAGGATTCTACGGCCCACAAGGCCGGCACGTAAGACTTCCGCTCGCCGACCCCGAGTTAAATGCCAAAATAGAATCATTCAGATTCAACGATTACTCTATCACCAATTACGAAATGGAAAGTTCGGCTATCGCCGGATTGGGTAAAATGATGGGGCACAAAGCCATGACCGTTTGTGCCATTATCGCCAATCGGGTTGCACTGGAATCGAATGCCGATTATAAAGGTTCAACAGAAGACTTAATAAAAATTGTACTGGAAAGAATTTAGCTATTGACGAATTACGATTGACAATTGACGATTTAAACAAAACTATCTGTGCGGGAAGAACTAAAGAGAAGAACAAAACAAATAGGCATTGAAACTATTCTTCTATTGGATGATTTGCCAAACAAGCCATCAGCTTGGGAATTAGCAAAACAAATCACAAGGAGCTCAACATCTGTTGGCGCTAATTATAGAGTTGTCTGTCGTGCTAAATCGGATGCCGATTTTATCAACAAGTTAAAAATAGTAGAAGAGGAAACCGATGAAACAATATATTGGCTCGAAATATTTGAAGAGACAGGTTTAATCGATTCGAAAAGAATCGAAAACGTAAAAAAAGAAGCAGAAGAGATTTTAGCTATTGTAGTTGCATCTTTAAAGACAATGAGGTCCAAGAAATCGTAAATTGTAAATTACTGCTGTTGCGTTAATAATTAAGAATTATTTGGGAATAACTTATATTG
>ENA-UOOM01001430-UOOM01001430.1-fermentation-metagenome-genome-assembly--contig:-NODE-1430-length-22993-cov-8.410759_pt1 | contig 22993 bp, 20 predicted proteins | sample MGYA00245781_ERZ724031 | MGnify/ENA primary metagenome ERZ724031 (study PRJEB28704, sample SAMN03018317) | fermentation metagenome | biome: anthropogenic terrestrial biome; feature: soil; material... | reverse complement strand
GGTAAGGGGATAATTGTTTATTTCGTTCAGCCGCCGCTTCAGGCGCTGGGATATGAAGACATCATTTAAGTGAGGATAATACTCCAAAAAAAAACACCGCCTTTCTTTTTTTATCGGCTACGGAGGTCCTTTACTGTACCCGTTTGTTTTTCGCCTGTCCTCCGGTTGGGCGGCGTTCCCGGGGATGATCCACACGTTTGCGATTTTCCAAGCGCCCTTGATGCGCCCGTCAACGCAGTAGTAATTTACCATTCTTGCGGTAAGTCCCCACTTGTCCGCCGCTTCTTTTACGCTGATATATTTCCTGGTTTTCCTCCCCGGCAACGGTCGCGTTCGGCTGCTGCCGCGGCGACAGGGAAACCGGATTATGTTATTCCAGTTCCCTGCTGTCACTTTCAGTAAAAAGAAACGGAATTTTTGCGGCCGATCCTCTGGCCTTTGGCGAAAGCCATATAAAGGCACGGATTAAAAATGTGCTGAATTATAAAAGACCTGGGTTTTGGGTGGTGATTCTATCTGTTTTGATATTGTTGTCTACTGCCTTTATACTGCTTTCCAATCCGCAACCCAGATATTCGAATTTAACCGCGGAGAAAATAGAGAGTATGACACTGATTTCAGGGTTAGATGATACGAAGCATACCGTGATCATTGATAGTGAGGAATGGGCTGACATCATAGATTTGATCAATACCGCTGAAAGAAGCAAGATTGCAGAAGAGTATAGGCCTACTTATGGAGGGATCGTCAATATGGGCGTCAAGAATGCCGACGGCTCGGTCTGCTATATCGTCGGACTTCGCAAAGACATCAGAGCAAAAATCGGCAAACAAGCGGGCAATGCCGTAAAATAATCATTAAGGAGTGTGAGTGATATGGAGAATTTGAAATCGGAAAAACGAAACACGCTTACACTTGTGTTATTGGTAATTTATTTACTGGCATTAACTTGGTTGATTCTCTTCAAACTGCAATTTTCTATCACGGTAATGGATGAAGGAGGAATCATCAATCTGATTCCGCTTTTGGGGTCTTTCGATGATAACGGCGTTATTCGCTTCAGCGAAATCAGAGTTAATATTCTCGCTTTCATACCTTTGGGAATCTATATTTGTATGCTTAAAGCCCCGTGGTCTTTTGTGAAAAAGATTCTTACGATTGTCGGCTTAACTTTTGTCTTTGAAATAATACAATTTATTTTCGCAATCGGCAGAGCTGACATCACCGATGTGCTTAGTAACACGCTGGGAGGGATAATCGGGATCGGCATTTATGCCTTGCTGTCCAAGGTTCTGAAAGGCAGGACAAATAAGGTTATCAATGTACTTGCCGCGGTATTCACCATTTTGGCATTATTACTTGTCGCTGTGTTATTGGTAAGTCACCGATGGGTGATTATCAAATAGGTATCAGCGACACAATAACAAGGAGCGATTCAGCCACCGCTTGGCAAGCCGATAGATTATGAACTCATCACCGACATCGTGCGGTGGAGAGTAAAGTGGGAAGCGAAAGGGAGTGACACTTTATGACAAACGAGCGCGTATACAAGATGGCGTTTTCGAGAGTCTACCCGCTACTCGTCCAAAAGGCGGAGCGCAAAGGGCGTACCAAATTAGAGGTTGATGCTGTGATTTGTTGGCTGACGGGGTATGACGAGCATGGCTTGTGGGCGCAAATCGATAAAGGGATAGACTTTGAGACGTTCTTTGCCGAAGCCCCGCAAATCAACCCAAACGCCCATAAAATCACGGGAGTGGTCTGCGGCGTTCGCGTTGAAGAAATCGAAGACCCGCTCATGCAGAAAATCAGGTGGCTTGACAAACTGGTTGATGAATTGGCAAAAGGCAAGCCAATGGAGAAGATTCTGAGAAGCTGGTTATTATAAGAAAAAAGAAGTCATGACCGCCAGTTACTACCGGTGGTCATGGCTTTTCATATGCAGGTAAAAAATGAAGTGTCTTTCTGACGCCGAGCAAAAAATGAAATTAGATTAGTGAAATCATTTGTGAATAAATTGAAAATTATTATTTTTATCGAGATAGATAATGAACATACTCATTATGTCGGATGTACTTGTGAGCATGTATTGACAGAAAAGATAAAATATCTTAGGATTAGGTAAACTAATAGTTTACTTGATAACACGTAAGTGAAATAAAGGCGGTAGATCTTTTGGGAATCAATGAGCGCAAGGAAAAAGAAAAGGCAATTCGCAGAAATGATATTATTGATGCTGCGGAAAGAATCTTTTTTACAAAAGGATATGATAATGCCACGATGGATGATGTGGCGAAAGAGGCAGAGTTTAGCAAGAGAACGGTGTATGTCTATTTCAATAGCAAGGAGCAGATCTATTTTGAAATTATGATAAAGGGATACAGGCTGTTAATCGGTATGCTGAAAGATGATCTACAAAAGGAAAAAGCCTGTAATGCGGTTGAAGAAATAAGACAGATTGCTTTGACACTCTACCGGTTCAGCAAGGATTATCCGGAATATTTTAAAGCAATTATGGAGTATGAAAATGGTGAATTTGATTTTCAAAAAGGGATTCCGGATCAATCAAGAGATGAGTGCTATACCCTTGGAGAGGAAATACTAGGGCATTTGATCGGAGCGTTGGAAAGAGGCATTAAAGAAAATTACATCCGCAGTAATTTGGATGTTGTTAAAACAGCTCTTGTTTTATGGGCTTGCCTGATTGGCGTATTTAATACCGCAAAGAAAAAGGAAAACTATATTAAAAACTATCACATGACGACACCGGAGGAATTGGTATCAGCAGCTTTTCAGCTTATCATCAGGTCAATACAAACTGAAAATGGGGGGAATTGTAGATGAGCAAGAGGACGGTGAAGAAAACAATGACCATTATTCTTTCAAGCATTGCTGCTTTATTGATCATAGCTTTTACATCGCTATTTATCATAAGTGGGGTTTTTGAGTCGTCAAAGTACTTGGAACCTTGGCAAAAAACTTATTCGCAAAAATTTGATGATCCAAGAATCCAACTCGTGGCTCACGGACTGTTAGCTGCAAACGGGCATAACATGCAGCCGTGGAAAATACAGCTCGACAAAGATGATCCCATGGTATTTTACTTATACGCCGATAGTGACCGCTTGACAAATGAGGTAGACCCTTTCGCCCGGCAAATGATGATTACGCAAGGTGCATTTTTGGAGTATGTCAAAATCGCTGGAGATGAGCGGGGATATAAAGCTGCAGTGGAGTTATTTCCAGATGGCGGCTATGATGAACAAAATCTGCGGGAGAGCATGAAAACCAAACCGGTGGCAAAAATTATGCTTACGAAAGACAAACCTCAAAACAACCCTCTCTATGATTCCATGTTTTTGCCTGACACTAACAGGGCGGCATACCAGTCAGATAAGTTAACCGCTGAGCAGATAGATCAGTTGGAAAATATCAATACTGATGTCAATATGTCAATAAAGATTTTTCAGGACCAAGAAAACATAGAAAAACTGGGAAGTTATGCAATGAAGGGCGCCACTATCGAAGCAGGCGTGAATCGAGTTATGCAGGAAACAGAAAACATTTTTCGCTCTAGTGAGTATCAAAAAAACAAATATCGTTATGGCTTTTCTGTCGAAGGACAAGGTACTTCAGGCATCATGCGGCATATCCTGCAGGGCTTGGTCACGATATTTCCTTCGTTGAACAGTGGGCAAGCAGCGTCTGATACGTTTATACAGTCCACCCGGACATCGGTAGACAATACAGCGGCCTATGCCATGATTATTACGAATGATAATAATCGTTCAAGCCAGGTTAAAAGCGGTATGCTTTATAGCAGATTGATACTGACAGCTCATAGTTTGGGTTTAGTTATGCAGCCTCTTAGCCAGGCTTTGGAAGAATATCCCGAAATGAAAGAGCCATACAGCAGCATTCACCGCGATTACGCTTCAGATGGAGGTACCCTCCAAATGCTTGTTCGTTTGGGCAAGCCCGCAAAAGAAGTCCCACAAAGCATGCGACGCGATGTGATGGATTTGATAATCAGAGAATGAATTTGTGACACGGCACTATGCGTTAGGGGATGATAAAAAGCAAGAAAAGAGTCCTGCCGCCAAGGAACTACCACGTCTTGTTGCTGGAGAGAGTGAAAGGCTAATTGACAGGCTTGGGGGGAATTTGGTTTATGGAGCGTCTTCGTTGGGAGAGTTTGCTGGCATGAAAAGGGCAGACTTTTATACAAGGGTCTATCAGATTGTACAGGCCATCCCCCGGGGCCAAGTGGCAACTTATGGGCAAATTGCCTGGATACTGGGTAAGCCCCAATGCTCACGGAGGATAGGACAGGCCCTGTATCATGCTCCCCATGAGGTAAACCTGCCCTGCCACCGGGTGGTAAACAGTAGGGGAAGGCTGGTTCCGCATTGGGCTGAACAGAAAGATTTATTGCTAAGAGAAGAGGTTGCTTTTAAAAACAATGGTTGTGTGGATTTGAAAAAACATTTGTGGAAAATCTTCTGACGTTCCTTTGTCACCAGCAGCAGTCGGGCAGGGGCTTACATTATCTTGCCTGTTGCGACTATTACCTTAATGGCTTTTACGCCCAGGTCAGCACCCCAATACCGGCAAGCCGCTCTTTTTGACTAAGGGACGAAGACAGGATCTTACCAGTATTTTTTGAAAATATTTGATGTTATAATCATACTTACCTCAAAACAAGCAGGGAGTAAATCATGAGCAGAGATGCGGGAGAAAAAGAAAATCCCGGGACGGAGGAGCGCCTTAAAGAGGCGGCGCATGGCCTCCTGACCTGGTACCGAGAACATCACCGGGATCTTCCCTGGCGCCGCAGCAAGGACCCTTACAAAATATGGATCTCCGAAATCATGCTGCAGCAGACCCGGGTCGATACCGTCTTAGAATACTACCCGCGATTTATCACGCTTTTTCCGGATATCGATACGCTGGCCCGGGCCAGCGAGGAACAAGTGCTGACCAGTTGGAAAGGCCTGGGCTATTATAGCCGGGCCAGAAATGCGCACCAGGCGGCCCGGATTATCGCCGACCGCTATGGAGGCGCCTTCCCGGAGGATTTGCAGGCTATCCAGGCGCTTCCCGGGATTGGGGCCTATACGGCCGGGGCCATTCTAAGCATTGCTTTCGGTAAAGCGGTTCCGGCCATCGACGGCAATGTCTTGCGTTTTATAGCCCGGCTGCTGCTCTTGCAGGATGCCCGGGGCAGCAGTGCCTTGCACCGAAAAGTGGAGCATGCGGTGGGCAGGATGATACCGGATCATCAAGCCGCGGACTTCACTCAGGCATTGATGGAAATGGGGGCTTTGGTATGTATCCCGGGCCATCCGCGCTGTGAGACTTGCCCCGTAAATACCCTGTGCCTGGCCTGTGCGCATCAGATGCAAAGCGAGTTGCCGGTGAAAAAAGAGCGGAAGAAAGCGAACCCGCAGATGAGGTATTGGGTTATGGCCTTTGTGAAAGAAAATCAGGTTCTCATGGAATATCGGGAGAAGGAAACCCTCCTGGGACACCTATGGGGGCTGCCCATGATTTTGATCAAGGAAGGGCTGGACCTGGTGCAAGGGGCTAAAGCGCATTTCGGTTTGGATATCGAAGCCGGCCCGGTTCTAGGAACGTTTATACACCAGTTTACCCATCGTTCCTGGCATATGGAAGTCGTCTCCTGCTCCATCAAGCAGCCGGGCGCTATAAAAAGTTCGCTGCAATGGCGGCATTTTGACGAGCTTCCTCAAATGGCTATTCCCACCGCTTTTCAGAAGATCATGCCCTTGTTGGTGGCCGGTGACGCGGCCAGACAGGTTCAAAAAGGTATTGATTAACGGTTGCCACCCCCAAGTGATTCAAGCCGTTGCCCGCTTGGAAAATATCCCGAATCAACTGCGTTTCCTATAAACCTTGAATAGGGGTCCTGGACTTGAAAACCTTTAAAGAAGCTGGATACCGCCAGAAATTGTCCAGCCCCTGGATAAAAAGTACCACTATTTTGAATAGGCAAAACGAGGAGTAAAATATGAAAGAGAAATCATTCGTAATTTTGCTGATTGTCAGCATGATAATCTCCACAGCCGCGCCCCTGTTCGCGGCTGATACCATCACGGCAAAACCAACGGCCTCGACTGTGCTTGTGAACGGTAAGAACGTGATTTTTGACGCATACAATATCAACAGCAACAATTATTTCAAGCTCCGCGATTTAGCCTATACGCTGTCTGGAACGGCTAAGCAGTTTGATGTCGGATGGGATGGAGCGAACAACTCAATTTCGCTCGCAAGCGGCCAGCCGTATGCAACGGTTGGCGGTGAGATGCGGGGCCAGGGCGCAGGAGATACAAAAGCCACGCCTACGACCTCAAGAATTTATCTTGACGGTAAAGAAGTCAGCTTCACTGCTTACAATATCGAGGGTAACAATTATTTCAAACTGCGGGATATTGGAGCGGTGTTTGATTTTGGTGTTGACTGGGACGGCGCGAGGAATACGATTGCAATTGACACGGGCAAAGGGTACACGCCAATGGATGTTGTGGTCGATATTATGTTTGATTCCCAATATTATGCTTATGGGGATCAATTACTTAAGACGGAATTATTTTCCTATCAGGATGAAATCTATGTTCCACTGCAAGGAATCTTCGAGGCGAAGTATCAAACTTTTGTCTGGAATGAAGCCACGCAAGCAGCAACCGTTACCCATAATCCTGAAATAACGCCTCAGTTGGAAGAAATCGCCGAACGCTGGGCCTATCCGATGCGAGGACGAGGTAGCTATAGAGCGGATTATGTGCGCCTGATAGAGTACGACGCAGAAACAGGTAATCTTATCTGTGCGGGGAGGGAGGAGACATATTCATTCCAGCTGACTGAGCAGGAACAGGGGCAGTTTAAGGAGTTGCTGGCCCAAGGCCTGGATACTGGCAGCCCTTACCGCCTGGTAGCCTATTTCCCTTGGCCTTTAGCTGCGGGGGGCCCTCCCCCGGCAGAAGCGTTAGCGCCCTTATTTGTTGAGTTAACCGATCCCTATTCTGAAGAACGGCAGGCCATAGTTCGTCCCATAACCATCAGCGTCGAAGATAATGGGGTCCCGGTTCTCCTAACCATGGAGGCTTTGGAATACGATGGGCTTCTCTATATCTCTGTTACTGCTTTGGACAATGTGCTCCACTGGTTTTGGTACGGCAGTATCATTACAGAATGAGGGACGGTGCCGCCCTATTCCATTGTGGGGGCAACCCCGCCCGTTTGATACGGAAACGTTTCGATGACGACCTGATCGAGTATTTGCTCAAGCTAAAATGGTGGGATGGGCCAAATGTTTTAATGCATTGGGCTTAAACACTATTAGGATTTAAACGCATAGTTGAACCATATCCATAGCAAAGAGAACGGTCCGCCTCCGTTCTTTTTGTTGCGTAATAAGGAGGCTTTCTGATGAACGAAAAAGACCTAAGATAGCAGTTGCGAGAAAAACTGGACGCCAACTACAACATTTTTTTACGGGAATGGCTGGGACTTGAGCCTGCGAAACTGATAGAGCGAGCTTGCTAGTCTTTAGCCGTATAACCGTATATTTGCTTTGGGCATAATAAAAAACCGATAGAAATTGCAGCAGACAGAAACCTGGTTTACACTCCCGGAAAATTAATTACATTGTTTTCGGATGTGGCAATTCGTTGCTTGTTTACCAAACAAGAGGAGGCTTTAAATGAAATTTCCCACATTATTGTCACCCATCAGAATCGGATCAATGGAAGTGAAAAACCGTTTTGTGGTACCCCCGATGGGCACCAATTATGCGACTGAACAGGGCATACCTACACAGCAATTTATAGATTACTATACCGCAAGAGCCAAGGGCGGATTTGGGTTGATAATCGGCGAAGTAACCGCTGTATCTCCCATTGGCAGAGCCATTTGGAACGAGCCGGGGCTGTGGTGTGATGAACAAATTGACGGGTGGAGAAAAGTAGCGGAGAACTGCCATAAATATGGGGCTAAGGTTGTACCCCAGCTTCACCATGCCGGAAGGCAGACGACGGTAGATATAGCCGGACCAGGGGCTCCGGTAGCTCCAACTCCGATCATGGATCCCCTGCTGGAGAGATTTGGTATTGGCGAAATGCCACGGGAACTAAAGACTGAAGAGGTATGGGAAATTGTCGGACAATTCCGGGACGCAGCGGTAAGAGCGCAGGAAGCCGGATTGGATGGCGTTGAAATTCACGGGGCCCATGGATATCTGGTAGCAGAATTTATGTCGGCCTATTCCAACAAGAGAATCGATGAGTTTGGAGGGGACTTTGAGGGTCGGATGAAGTTCCCGGTTGAAATCGTAAAAGCAATAAAAAAGGCGTGCGGCAATGGATTCAACCTCATATTCAGGTTTAGTGCCGACGAGAGAATATACGGGGGCAGAACAATCGAGGAAAGCAAGGTAGTGGCCAGAATATTGGAAGATGCAGGCGTCCATGCTCTGCATATCACCAATAGCGTTTATGGCAGCTACGAATGGCTGTGGGCGACGGAAGCCACACCGGCAGGATATATTGCGCAACAATCGGAACAAATCAAAAAATCGGTGAAGATTCCTTGCATTGTGGTAGGCAGGCTTAATAATGCCTATTTAATGGAAGATATTCTTTCCACCGGCCAGGCCGATTTGGTTGCTTTGGGAAGAGAATCGCTGGCTGAGCCGGAATGGCCGAATAAGGTGGCTGGTGACGCGCTTGAAGATATTGCTCCCTGTATTGCATGTCACCAGGGATGCGCCGCCTATATCTTTAATAAAGAGATCAGAAAATGCTCCTGCCTGGTCAATCCTTTCTGCGGGAAAGAAGAGACCATGAAGATCGCAGCAGCCAAAAAATCTAAAAAGGTTATGATCGCAGGAGGCGGTCCCGGCGGTTTGGAAGCGGCCTGGATTGCGGCCAAGAGGGGTCATAAGGTAACTTTGTATGAAAAACAAAATATACTGGGCGGCGCTTTTAGAATAGCGGCTATACCGTCTGCCAAAACCATATTGACCTCACCGATCAAATATTATATTATCCAGGGCCGCAAGTTCGGGGTGGAATACAAGTTGAATACGGAAGTTACTGCGGAACTCATTGCCAAAGAAAGGCCGGATGTAGTAATTTTAGCTACTGGCGGAGTTCCGCTTATTCCCGAGATACCCGGTATAGACAACCCCAAATTTATTAAAGCCAATGATGTGCTGGAAGGGAAGGCCATTCCAGGCTATAAAGTGCTGGTGGTCGGCGGCGGTCTTATCGGTGCCGAGACCGCTGATTTCATGGCGGAGCACAGCCGAAAGGTCAGCATTATAGAAATGCAGCCTGATATTGCCCTGGATATGCATGATGTTCACCGCATTCACTTGCTTAAGCGACTGAAGGAATTTGAAGTTGACCGCATAACCAGCGCCAGGGTGGTTGAGTTTTTAGACGATGGAGTCGTATATGAAAAGGATGGCAAGAAAGAAAAAATTACCGGATTTGACAGCATAGTACTGGCTATGGGTACTGCTTCTCACAACCCGCTGGAAGCAAAGATAAACGGCAAAGTGCCTGAGTTGTACGTAATTGGTGATGCGGCAAGCGTCAGACAGGCCATTGACGCTATCGCTGAAGCTGCTGAGGTAGCATGTTCCATATAGCATAGCGATTTGACCCGAATAGATTCGACAGCCGGGGATGAAACCCCGGCTTTTTGGCGGGATGAAAAACAGTGGCTTGAGGACAGGAACTACCGCAACTTCAAAATCCCTTTTTATCGCTTCGTGGGAATATGTCCACGGAAGTGAATAAATGGTAAGGTTAGCTGTCAGTGCTTGGTGATAGAGCAGGTGAGATGTCAGGTTAGCGGCAGAGCAGATTAGATGGTTTTTCGGTGAGTGAGCAGGTTGGATAGCGTGGTGAAATATACTATTGACGAAGATGGTTTATCACGATAGACTCAAGATGCGGTTTATCCAAATAGACCTAAGGAGGTTTTATAGCATTTGGAAAAATATAAGCTGTTTGATGCAGAGTATAAATTTGCAAGTATTATCTGGGACAACGAGCCCATCAATTCGACTGAGCTTGTACGGCGGTGTGCAGAAAAACTTGGGTGGAAGAAATCCACTACCTACACAGTTTTAAAAAAGCTTTGCAATCGCGGAATACTGCAAAATCAGGATGCGGCTGTCACCTCACTGATCAAGCGGGAGGATGTGCAAAGGTACGAGAGTAATGCAGTTGTGGAAAAATCCTTTGATGGTTCTCTTCCGAAATTCCTAACTGCTTTTCTTGGCGAGCGAAAGATTACCGAACAGGAGGCTGAGGAGCTTAAGCAAATTATTGAGGAGTCGGTAAAATGAACAACCTGCAAGGAATGTTTACAACCATCCTGAACATGAGCATCACGGCCTCCTATGTGGCTATCGGCGTTATTCTTGTTCGAATAATTTTAAGGAAAGCCCCGAAGATATTCTCTTATGCCTTATGGGCGGTGGTGTTGTTTCGGCTCGTCTGCCCCTTATCCTTCACTACAGCCTTTAGTATTTTGGGACTACTGAATATGGATTCTCAGAATAATACGGGCGTGCTGAAATATGTGCCCAACGATATAGGTTTTATGAACACACCAACTATTCAATCCGGCATAGGCAGCTTGGACAGCGCAGTGAATTCAGCCTTGCCCCAGGCTGCACCAATTGCAAGTGTAAACCCTATGCAGATATGGATGGATGTTTTAAGCCTTATCTGGATTGCAGGTATTGTTGTACTGCTTTCCTATAGTATGTTCTCATATATGAAAATGAAGAGACAGCTTATAACCGCTACTCTGGTCAAAGACAATATTTACGAGTCGGATCAGATCGGTACAGCGTTTGTCTGCGGGTTTATTCATCCGAAAATATATGTGCCTGTGGGTGTCAGAGAAGCCGATCTTTCCTACATATTGGAGCACGAACGCACACACATCCGCAGGAAGGACTATCTCATCAAGCCTTTTGCTTTTTTCGCCCTCATTCTCCACTGGTTTAATCCGCTTATATGGTTGTGCTTCAAACTCCTGAGCCGGGACATGGAAATGTCTTGTGATGAAAGCGTTCTGCAAAAGATGAGTCCGGATGTCAAGGGCAGTTATTCCAGTTCTCTGCTTTCACTTTCAGTAAAAAGAAACGGAATTTTTGCGGCCAATCCTCTGGCCTTTGGCGAAAGCCATATAAAGGCACGGATTAAAAATGTGTTGAATTATAAAAAACCTGTGTTTTGGGTGGTGATTCTATCTGTTTTAATACTGCTATCTACTGCCTTTATACTGCTTTCCAATCCGCAGCCCAGATATTCGAATTTAACCGCGGAGAAAGTAGAGAGTATGACACTGGTTTCAGGGTTAGATGATACGAAGCATACAGTGATCATTGATAGTGAGGAATGGGCTGACATCATAGATTTGATCAATACCGCTGAAAGAAGCAAGATTGCAGAAGAGTATAGGCCTACTTACGGAGGAATCTACCCAATCCACAACACCCTTACGGTTTCGGCAAAGGAGCCAGGAGAAGCAAAAACATATTCATTGATGATCTACCACCATAAGGATTGGAATGTTTTTCACGGAGAATATGAATACAAACTTGCACTCAACTGTTCTTCAGAAGATGGCAAGACAGAATTATGGGGACTCCCCTATGCCGAATGCCGCCAGATGATGGAATGGATCAATAGAATCTACGATAGCAAACAAAATAATGATATCAGTAAGGGTGAAGCCTCTGATATGAACTCGAGTACTGATGGTATTGCAAAATTAGTGGAAGACAACCTAAGTGTCATTATGTCGTCACCAAAGACTTCTTCGAATCCGCAGGATTATATCAATGCCCATAAAAATGAATATGAATACTTCATGAAATATGGCGGTGAAGATGCCCTGCAATACATGCTTTCGCAGTTTGAGGCTGGTAATGCCGAAGGATTGCGAGGGCAGATCATGATGCTATTATGCAAAGAGCTCTTAGGGGCACGAAATAACGTCACTGACGAAACGCTGTCACCACAGGAATGGTATGATGCCCTGTCCATCCGCCAGGAGATTTTGCTTCCCAATTTTGGGTATGATGGTCAGGATCAAATTGAAAAGCTTGTCTATGACACAGAAGTTGAGAAAAATTCAGACCCTAAAAGAGGAGGATTCATGGTTGTCGCTCCCGAAATTTTTGGAAGTTATGAGGAGGAGGACCTGCTAAAGGTCTTTGTAACTACTTATAGCGCGAGGTTTAAACTTTTTGGTAATGTTTTATCAAAAGAAGGTGGCAGCATCATTCCAGCGGCAATCACCTATCGTAAGGATAACAGCGGCGGGTATATCCTGGAAAAATATGAACAGGCCAGGGATGGCTCGGAGTTTGGTCCATCTATCAGGCAATATTGCACAATGCCCGCATCCGGAAAGGAAATAAAAGGGCTTGCAGATAAAATCTTCAAGCATTACACAGACTATGAGGATCTCCGTATTCTTCTATATGATAACCTGTTTAAACACTTAAAGAAAAACGGTATTAAAGACGCTGTGCTTACCAATTCTCGAGGTGAAATCGAATTTTCCATGAGTAATCCGAAATATGAACCTTGAATTTATTAATACATTCTTTTCTCATGACCCTGGCCTGATTGCAGAAGTCTAAAGCGAAGGCATAATGGGAACTGAAGGATAGATACCTGACCTGCGGTTTGACATAGGTACCGGTCAACCACTATATCTGGTTTTGGAACAAAAAATGAACAAAAATCGGAGTCAAAAGTGCATTTTGAGTCCGATTTTATATGATACAATAAAAACCGAGTATACCGTTTACAACTCTTTTTTGGGGTAAAAGCGTTTATTCGATTCCTCTCTCATCAAAACGAAATACTGCATCCCACGCGCAAATCCGCGCATAGTATCGCGCCAGCGCCTGCTGGAAAAGCTGGATCATGTGCTTGAGCGGATGCTTACGCTGGTTGTGGCGCCGATGGGATACGGCAAAACCACCGCGGTTTATGGATGGGTGGAAAAATCAGGATTGCAAACGGCATGGCTTTCGTTGGACGAAAGCGAAAATGATCCGATTGTTTTCTGGAAGTATATTTGCGCAGCGATGAAAAAAATTCTTCCGGAATTAGAAAACCACGTCGAATACGCTTTTTCGTCGCCTCAGCTACTGGAAGCAAACGTTCACATCAACATCCTCATCGACAGACTGGCGCAGCACGATGGTAAAGTAGTGCTGGTCATAGACGATCTGCACACCATCTCCAGTGCACCAATATTGAAAGGGCTTTCACATCTGCTTGAGTATCTTCCCGCAAACGCGCATATGATCATCATAAGCAGAGCAGAGCCTGCCATGGAGCTCAATAAGTTTGAATTGCGATCTCAGGTTTTGCGCATTACCGCAAAAGACCTTCGATTCCGGCAGGACGAAATCGCAGACTTCTATCTGAAGCGTGACTGCGCGTTGGGCCAGGAGAACATTGAAAAGATCTGCAATTATACGGAAGGCTGGGCTGCAGCCATGGTCGCCATTGCGATATCGGCCGGGAACGATCGTGTCAACCAAGAGATGCTTAATGGCATAACGGCAACGAACGCCGATACTTATCAGTACCTGATGAACGAGGTTTTTGAATCGTATTCTCCTGAGAAAAAGGCGTTTTTGCTCAAAATCTCCATATTGGAGCTGTTGCAGGAAGATATTTGCAGTGCCTTGACCGGCGAAGATGATGTTGCGCATTTTTTTGAGGATATGAGAAGGAGAAACGAGTTTCTGGCTTTGTTCGGCGATGAAAGCAGCGTCTACCGGCTGCATCCGATCTTGAAGGACTTCTTGCTGAAAAAGCTGAAGCAGACAGATTATGACGGGTTTGCCGGGCTGCATGTGAAAGCGGCCTTATGGCATCGTAGTCAGGGCTTGCTGGCCCCTGCCGTTTCGCATTATTTGGAAGCCATGCGCTACGCAGAGGCCTTCGAGCTGATCGAAATGCAGCTGGACCATTTTGCGAGCCAAAATCAATATGAAACCCCATATCTTTGGATCGAGCAGCTTCCCGAATATTATAAAGACAAAAGTGTCAAGATCGCGGTGTTTTATTCCATGTATTACGCACAAAACCGCTCTTTCGAATCATCCCGCCAATGGCTGGCTCGTGCCAAAGAGATGCTGGAGCGTGACCAGAAGGGGGAAATCGGCATGCAAGTTCGCGCTTTGGTCGGCCTTACAACAGTTAATTTGCTGCTCAGGGAGGGCAAGACGGAAGAGCTGCACAAGCTGATACGGAACAGTGAGATCGGAGGCGGCAATGCTTTTAGAACCATTGAATATGTAGATCTGAACGATTCGGATATCTATATTTATCGAAGCCCTGTCCATATTTTAGTGAAGCTGTTTGACACAGATCGCGATGCTTTTGATAAACTGCGGGACTATTACAATATTTTGGCCACAAAAAATCCGGGTTTTGCGCCCTTGGCGGCCGGCGAATATTTTTATGAAAAGAACCGGCCGGATGAAGCCTTGCCATTGTTCCTGGAGGCGATGGAAGCCGCGCAGCCCGTCAACTATCCGGGCGTCCTGGTTCCGGCCATGGCCGGCCTAGCCCGCGCAAAGCGAAGCCGGTCCGACATGGCGGGCGCCCTCTCTATTTTGGATGAATGCGAAAGCAGACTCCAAACCATGCAAAAACCACATTGGAATGATCTTGTTAGGGCGCTGAAGATACGCTATTCTATCGAAACCGGGCATATGGAGCGGGCGGAAAGGTGGCTCTACAGCAATAAACTGCAAATATTCAGCGAGATCAACCGGGTGCGTGAATTTGAGTTGATCGTCCTGGCCAGGGTCTTGTGGACGCAAAAAAATACGGACGACGCCGAAATGCTGTTGGTGCGGCTTTTGTCGTTTACGGAAGCGGAAGGCCGTTTGCACAGCAAAGTTGAGGTATTAAATCTGCTGGCCATGATAACCTGCCAAAAGGGCAATACCCGCCAGGCGGTGGAATATCTGGAGCGATCATTGCGCATAGGGCTGGCTGAAGGTTATGTGCGAAGCTATGTCGACGAACAAATACCGATGCTGGTCGTCCTGAGGCAAGCGCTCCATTCCTTTAACAAAACGGATGCTGTCAGCCAAGAACTCACGGCCTTCGCGCAGTCCCTCATTTCGCTGCTTCAGGAAGAAATGAACCGGCTGGTCGGCAGCAGCAAAATCGGCAGTCTGAGGTTGAAAAGACTGCTGACGGAAAAAGAGTTTGCAGTGTTGGAATTGCTGTGCGCCGCATATTCAAACCAGGATATCGGTAAAAAGATTAAATATCAGTCAGCGCACCGTCAAGGCGCACACGGGGAGCATTTACAGCAAACTGGGGGTCAAAACCCGCGCCCAGTGCATAAAGCTGGTGCATGACGAGAATTCTTCGCTATAAAATTCGCTTTGGGGTGTCAGGGGGACGGCAGCAGCGTGAAGATAGCGGGCGATGTCACATGCTCGGCTTATGGTGCGTTTGGTGCGTTGGCCCGCGACGGAGGCTCCATCGAGATCGATGGGGACGTCTCCACATCCGGCGATTATTGCAGCGGCGTAAATGCGGTCGGCTCCGGCAGCACGGTTTCGATCGGTGGCGACGTGACGGTATTCGGAACCGAAGCCACGGGCGTATGTGCAAGCGGCGGCGGCTTGGCGGTCATAGACGGCGTGCTCACCGCGCCGGTGGCTGCGTATATCGTTCTGGTAATCAATCCAGCGGAGGGGGATCCGGTGCGCGTGGTAAAAGGCACCGACGGCGGCGTGCCGGCAATAGGGGACTATGAAGGCTATCTGCTCTATAGCGATGGAGTCAACTTCGTCTATGTGAGAATTCAGGCAGCGGACACCACGCCGCCTGCCATCAACCCCGCTTCGGCCAGATATGACCTGAACGCACCGGCTGGCATCCTGACAAACATTACCTGGAACAGCGCAGAGTCAAGTAACGGGCGTGGCACATGGCTCAAACGAACTGCTTCTGGATACGGATTACACTATAAGCGACAGCGCCCTGACCATCAATAACAGCTACCTGTCTGCCTTGGCGCCGGCGGCAGGCGATAAGTTCACATTTGTGATCACTTTCGACACGGATGTTAGCGTTGACCTGATAGTGGATGTGCTGAACAGCCGCACCTCTTCAGGCGGTGGTTCCTCCGGACAATCCTCTTCGCAGACACGCTATTGGGCCGCAATCAGCGTCACCATCCCCGGCAACATGCTCGCCGGCACAAACCTCACGGGAGAAGCCGGCCTCACCATCGGAGAGGGCGACACCTCCAGCCTTGCGGAAAACTTAAAAGCGGCCATCGGCGACCGGTCCGTTATACAGCTCACCCTTACGATAAATAGTGTGCCGACGGACTGGAATAATCCCGATGCGCCGGTGGCGGTATCCATCCCCTACACGCCGACAGTGGCGGAACTGAATAACCCCGAGGGCATCGTGGTCTGGTACATCGACGGCAGCGGCAACGCGGTCTCGGTCCCGAACGGCCGCTACGACCCCGCCACCGGCACCGTGATCTTCAGCGCCACCCACTTCAGCGATTACGCGGTGGTCTACCGTCAGGTGGGCTTCGGCGACGTAGCAGCGGGCGCGTGGTACTGCAAGGCGGTGAATTTCATTGCGGCGCGCGAGATCACCAGCGGTACGGGTGACGGGAATTTCAGCCCCGACGCGAAGCTCACGAGAGGGCAGTTCCTGGTCATGCTGATGCGGGCTTACGGTATCGCGCCGGATGCGAACCCGGCCAGCAACTTCTCTGACGCCGGAAGCACCTATTATACCGGCTATCTCGCAACGGTCAAGCGTCTGGGCATATCCGCAGGCATAGGGAACAACATGTTTGCGCCGGAAAAGGAGATCACCCGCCAGGAAATGTTTACCCTGCTGTATAACACCCTCAAGATCATGGGCAGACTCCCGCAGGGAGATTCCGGCAAGACCCTCTACCAGTTTACAGACGCCGGGCAGGTTAATCTCTGGGCGCAGGACGCCATGGCCTACCTGGTCGGGGCAGGTGTAATCAGCGGGAATAACAGCCTGCTGATGCCCACAGCTGCCACCACCCGTGCGGAAATGGCTCAGATATTATATAATCTGTTGTCCAGTAACTAAGGCCTATAAAACAAACAGAATAAAGACAGGACAAACCTGGTGAAAACCTGAGATGCAGAGCCCGCCCTTTTTCCGAGGGCAGGCCTTTGCAGCTTTTGTGGCTTTTCACGGATGAACAATATTCCGCAATATAATTGCTTTATAAATCATAAGAAGGCAATACTATGGCTTCTTGACGACGCAAAGGTAATATATTAGCATATAACCGACAGACAGTCGGTCTATAAGAGGGGATATAAATTAATGAGGATAGTGAAAGAAGCCGAGGAACGCAAAAACGAGATACTTGACGCGGCGGATGAGCTTTTCGGGCAGAAGGGCTTTGACGGCACAAGCACCAACGATATTCTCGCCAAGGTCGGAATTGCGCGGGGAACCCTGTATTATCACTTCAAGTCGAAGGAGGATATTATGGACGCGCTGATTGACCGCTATAATGTCCGGCTTTTAAGCGCGGCGCAAGAAATTGCGGCGGATAGGAGCATACCCGTAAACGACCGTATTATCCGGGTTATCATGGCCTTGAACATAAGCGGCGAAAGAGGCAGGGAAATTATGGAGCACATTCATAAGCCGCAGAACGCGCTGATGCATCAGAAAATACAAAAGGTCGTTTTGGGCGGCGTAACGCCGATATTGACAGGAATCATCCGCTAAAACGCGGGAAATAGGAATATAATTGGAATTAATATTTTGGAATATAGAATTAATTCCTGAAAATGAGCGGGTGTATTTTCAAATGAAGATACCCGCTTTTTTATTTATTGGAGCTGGCTGCGCTGCCGTATAAATCTTAAAAAATATATATTGAATCGATAGATTTTAATTAACGCATACGAAGTATGGGGTGGAGGCAAAGATAGCTACATGGAGAAATGAAGCCCAAGGAGGTGGGAGATTGAAAATAACCGAAGAAAATTTTGTTGCCCAGATGCAAAAGAGAAATGAGCAAGCCCTGGAGTATGTTATTGATAATTATGCCTGGATTCTTAAAACCGTTATAAAAAAACATTTGTTTTACCTGCCTAATCTTTATGAAGAGTGTATGAATGATTGTCTTTTGGCTATTTGGAATAATATTGACCATTATGCCCCGGAAAGAAACAATTTTAAAAATTGGATAGGAGGAATTGCCAAATATAAAGCCATAGATTATCTAAGAAAATACTTAAGGGATTTGGAAAATGAAAACATAGAGGATGTAACCATACCTGTGGAAGATAACTCTTTAAAGGCATTATTAACCAGGGAGCTCGAGGAAGAGACGGAAAAAGTTCTAAGCAGTTTATCTAAAGAGACCAGGGAAATTTTCAAGCAATTGTATTTTGCGGAGCAGGATATTAATGAATTGGCCGAGGCTACCGGACTCAGCAAATCTGTTTTATATAACAGGATTTCCCGGGGAAAGAAGAAAATTCGCAAAGGAATGCGGGGAGGACATTAATATGAAGAATACTAAAAATATATATGAGCTTCTGAATCATTTGGATATTAATCTTGAGCATTATGCGCAAGAGGAACTTGATGACATGGAAAAGCAGAAGCTAAAAAAGGCATTTAGAGGAAATCGGAATAGAATATCCAATGCTAAAAAAATTGGTACGGTTGCGGTAGCTTTGCTGATGGCCCTAGGGTTTTTTACGCAAACCAATTGGGGGAAAGCGGTGTATGCCGCAACCGAATCCAAGCTTGCAGAAATATCCTATTCCATCGGTGAAGCGCTGGGCATTGAAAGAAATATTAAACCCTATGCCAGTGTGGTCGATCAAGTGGTGGAAAGCAACGGCGTAGAGATGAAATTAACCGATGTAATTATCGATAAAGACGAGTTGATTTTATCCATAATCACCAATACCAATAAACCGGTGGTTGAAGGGGTTAATTTCGATTACGATATTTTTATTAACGGCAAGCAAATAAGGAATTACGGCGCGACCGGAAGCAGCGGGCCGATTGATGATTCCCAAACCCGCTTTTTTAGCGCCTATGCGGTAAATATTGACGGCATTGATACTACGGAAAACGTCAATACCAAAGTCGTGTTAAAAAATTTAACCTATTATACGGGCAATGCCGCTACAGAAAAAGTTAAAGGGGAGTGGGAATTTGAATTTGCGGCCAATGGCAGTGAATTAATGGCCAATACTTATGCCTTGGGCTTAGATTATTCATTTAATATCGGGCCTGAAAAGTATACTTTGCATGAGTTCAGATATAATCCGGTCAATCAGAAAATTTTCGGCAAAGTGCAAGACCGGTCCGGGCGTTCTTATGAAATTGATTTAAGAGGCAGGGATAACTTGGGCAATGAAGTGGAATTTTTCCTCACCAGTGTATCCGGCGAAGATTTAGTATTTAAGTATCAAAATCTGGACGGTGATTTGTCTGATAAAATCACATCGATTACGCTAACCCCCTATGCGGCAAAACTTCCTGAAAAAAGCGGCAAGACGAGCGATGAATGGGAACAGGTCGGAGAAGCCTTCACTATATTTTTAAAGCAATAATTCGATGATCTTCCGGTGACCGTTTGGTTTATGATGAAAGGGAACAAAATACTAAGGGTGCGTAAATATGACGACACATACAGACCCGTACCGCATATACCTGGTTGAAGATGACGCATGCTGGCTGAAGAAATCTCCAAGCTGCTGATGAAGTGGGGGTACGAAGTCCGGGTAGCGGAAATGTTTGACAACATTATGGATGAATTTCTGACCGCAGAGCCGCAGGTTGTTTTAATGGAGGTCAATATTCCCCGCTTTGACAGCTTTCATTGGAGGCGCTGTCCATGGGGGATTTAAAGGTAACGGCTGATGAAAACCGGGAATTAACGGTCGCGGTTATGGACGAAAGTGAAGTTTACGGGGGATTTCCCCAAATAAGCAAATGGGTGGAGATAGAGCCCTTATTGTTCCGCAGGGTCGATAAAGAAAGATATATGGCTTTTCAAGAAAATGAAGAAGGTGAAATCGTTAACCTTACTTCAGACACCATGGTTTTGAAAATCGAATACCGGATACATATAATTCAATTGGAAACAGTAATCCCAGAGGTGTTTTACCCCAGGACAATGACCTTCATTTCAATCCATTGCATGAGGAAGACATAGCAAAGCGATCGACCTCATGGAGGCTCTCAAAACCAGCGTCGAGAAGGCCAAAAAAGAGAAGGACCCGGCGTAATTTTATGACTGAAAAACTTAGCGCGTACAATCAGAAAAGAAATTTTGCAAGAACCTTGGAACCCGAAGGCATGACAGAAATGGCCGGAGAAGGTCTGAGGTTTGTCGTTCAGCACCATCTGGCCCGCAGAGATCACTACGATTTTCGTCTGGAATGGGACGGGGCACTACTCAGCTGGGCAGTGCCCAAGGGTCCTTCCTATAATACCCGTGACAAGAGGCTTGCCGTGCAGGTGGAGGACCATCCCCTGGAATACAGGAACTTTGAGGGGACGATTCCCAAGGGGGAATATGGCGGCGGAGTCGTCATGATCTGGGATGAAGGGCGCTGGGAACCCCATGGGGATGTGGCTGAGGGACTCCGCGAAGGTATGCTGAAGTTTGTTCTGAAAGGACGAAGACTTAAAGGAAAGTGGGCTCTGGTGCGCTTGAAAAGGAAAGCGGAGGAGACCAAGGATAACTGGCTTTTGCTTAAAGAAAAAGATGAGTACGCCAAAACTGTAGATGGGATTTCCCCGTTTACCACCAGCATCAGAACCGGCCGCACCATGACGGAAATTGAAGCAGGGGAGGACGAAGGGATCACGAGGAACCCCTTCAGCAGTACCGGCGTTCAGCTTGCCAAATTAGTCCATGCGGTTCCTGAGGGTGAGGATTGGCTCTATGAGTTGAAATACGACGGCTACAGGATATTGGCGTATATTGAAGGCAACAGCGTCCGGCTGATTACTAGGAGCGGCCAGGATTATACAACGCGGTTCCCGGATATCGCCTATTCCCTAATCGATTGGGCTAACGGAAGGGCGATGATTCTGGACGGCGAAATGGCCATAACGGACACCGCAGGTAAGACGGATTTTCAGGCTCTCCAAAATTCTATGAAAAATCCCCAGGCCCCAAACCTGACCTATATCGTCTTTGATCTCCTGGCCCTGGATGGGGCGGACCTTCGGGGACATCGCCTGATTGACAGGAAAGAAACGCTGGAAGCTTTGATGAAGAATGTCCCCGAAAACCTCTACTACAGCCGGCATGTCAGAGGAAACGGCAAGGCAAGTTTCGCTGCGGCCTGTGAGGCAGGCATGGAAGGGATCGTCGGTAAAAAAGCCAATTCCATCTACAGCGGAACAAGAAACGCCGACTGGATCAAACTTAAATGCGATCAAAGGCAGGAATTTGTCATCGGAGGATATACCCTTTCTGATAAAAAGACGAGTGGGGTAAGTTCCCTTCTCCTTGGCGTCTATGAAGGGGAGGAATTCGTCTATGCCGGACGTGCCGGAACCGGCCTGAGCGAAGCGGGCATGAAAGAACTTGAAGAAAAATTTACGGACATAAAGAGAAGGGAACCCCCTTTTAAACTCGCGCCCAAGCCCAGGTCGAATGAGAAGATCACCTGGCTTGAACCTGAACTGGTGGCGGAAATCAAATTTGCCGCATGGACCGAAGATAATCTGTTAAGGCAGGCTAGCTTCAAAGGCCTGCGGACGGATAAGGATCCTAAGGATATAAAAAGGGAAAAAGCGGATGACGAAATACAACCCCCATCATCCGGGAAAGAAGCGGAGAGAGCTATGGAAGCAAACGCCAACAACCTCATCATCGAAGGAATCAAGATTTCCAACCCGGACAAGGTGATCTTTGAAGAACCTGAAATCACCAAAGGGGATGTGATCCGCTATTACGCCCAGGCGGCGGAGCGCATGCTGCCCTATGTCAGCCACAGGGTCCTCAGCATTGTGCGCTGTCCCAAGGGCATCTCCCAGACTTGCTTCTATAAGAAGCATCCCGGTCCGGGCAGCAAGGGCATCGTCACCATCCCGGTTGTGGGCAGTGACGGAGAAACGGAAGACTACTTTTATATTGAAGACAGGTCCGGGCTGATCGCCGAAGCGCAAATGGGCACCCTGGAATTTCATACCTGGGGAAGCCGTGTCGACGAGCTGGAAAAGCCTGATATCATGGTTTTTGATCTGGATCCGGATGAGGGAATGGATCTGAGCAGGGTGCGCCAAGGTGTGCGGGATCTAAAAAATATTCTCGCCGAACTTTCCCTGAATACCTATCTTAAGACCAGCGGCGGCAAAGGGTACCATGTGGTCGTCCCTTTAAAACCTGCCGTTGCCTGGAAGGAGTTTCACGATTTTGCCAGGCGCGTCGCCGAAGTGATGGAGCAGAAGTGGCCTGACCGCTACACCAGCAATGTGAGAAAAGTCAAACGCACGGGCAAGATATTCATCGACTGGATTCGCAACGGCAGAGGGGCTACCAGCATCGCCCCCTATTCTCTAAGAGCGAGAAAAGGGGCCGGGGTATCCATGCCCATCGCCTGGGAGGAACTGGATACGGTGGCTCCCGACGGCGTCAATATGGCGGAAGCGCTCCGGAGGATCGGCGGTAATGATCCCTGGCAGGATTTTTTCCGGAATAATCAGCAGTTCAAATGAACAGGAGAATGGAGCAGCGGCTCGTAATACTCAGTAGGCGGTAGATGTTTTTTCGGAAAGGGAGCAGGATGGATGTAGGCGTGCGACTCGCTTTAATATACTTAATCTGCAGTAAATAAGGAGCATTCCTGTAACACCTAAGAAGGGTCTTTGAAAAACGAGACGCCAAA
>ENA-UOOM01001429-UOOM01001429.1-fermentation-metagenome-genome-assembly--contig:-NODE-1429-length-22997-cov-10.841034_pt1 | contig 22997 bp, 17 predicted proteins | sample MGYA00245781_ERZ724031 | MGnify/ENA primary metagenome ERZ724031 (study PRJEB28704, sample SAMN03018317) | fermentation metagenome | biome: anthropogenic terrestrial biome; feature: soil... | reverse complement strand
AAACAAAAAAAAGCGGCGATTGCCGCTTTTTTTCTTCTCCGCTGAAGCGAACGGTCGAGTGTAGCAGTAGTAAGGGATTACGGGCTTCATCACTATCAACCTACACGAAACTTAATGCGAGGCAGAACGCTAAAATACCCTCTGAAACCCTTATTACTGCTACACTTTGTTGTGCACTGGTGTTCTGTTTTTCTGTCATTTTTATCTTTCAATTTGCTACTTCGTTTCTGTCTGCCGTGCGTTCGGACAGACACACTCTTTGCCAAACTTCGGCTTGAGGGACGGCTTGAGCGGTTTGGCAATGTGTGTGGCTGTATGCGTTGGCTTGTCCTTTCATTTCAGATTAATTCTTCATATTGTCAAAATGTAGTTTGTCTTTGTCTTGAATAAGTCTCATTAGATATTTTGCTGATTTATGAATTTCCTGTGGATTCATTGAGCCATTTATTGAATGAGAGAGAATATTACAAACCTTAATCAATACACCAAGTTTTGCTTTTTCGCTGTTGCTTGTAATATTAAAAACACTCGCAATTTGATTTTGAATGTTACTTGTAAATTTTACATTTTTCCCAACTTTAAAACTGTACCATTCTTCAAAAATTCGCCTCATTACATTTGGATAGTGATATATCTGACACTCATTTTTTATATCCTCTTCACTTTTCTCTGAAAAATCATAAATCTCTTTGAATAAATAGTTGTATGGCTTTTCTTTACTACTTAATTTCACCAAATTGCTTATACCATTGGTTTTTCTTAATTCAAAAGTTGCAACATCTTGTTTGTTTTCTAAATTGTATGAAAGATTACAATAGTCATCCCAAGAATGAGTCAATACAAAAATTTGTTGATTTGAGAGTTCCAAAAGATTTTTAATAAGTTCCAAAATGTAAAACTTATTTGAATCATCCATACTTGAAATTGGGTCGTCAACTATGATTAGTTCAATTTCAGGTTTTACGTTCTGTTGTTTGTTGTCTGCAAAAAGTTCGTAATAGAAAAACAACAATGCTAAAAGGTTTTTTTCTCCTTCGCTAATATCTTTAATGGTAAGAGTAGCGTTTTCGTTGGTGCTTTTGATAATGTAATTTTTGTTGTCAGTATCAAGTTCAACCTTTAATGAAATATTTATGTCATTCAGAATTTGAGAAACAAAATCAGCAAAATCTTTTGTTAGACTTTTCTGTTGTTTTAAATCTTGAATTTCTTCTTGCTTTTTCTTGTTGTTATCTCGTTTTTCCTTGAGGTCAATTTCCTTATCTTTAACTTCTTGTAGTTTAACTTTTATAGTAGTTGATTTTAGTATTTCCAAGCCAATTGCACCTTTTACTAAAGTAGTCAGGTTGATTAGTTTCTTCCTTAACTCTAATAATTGTTCGTTTTTGGTTTTTAAGATAGTTGATATTGATTCTTCAAGCTCTTTCAAAGTTTCTGCTAAAAGTTTAAAGTCGAAATTTTCTTGAATTTCAATACTATCAATTTTCGATTGACACGAAGTTATAAGAGTTTCAATAGTGTTTTTCTTTGCAGAAATTGCAATAAAATGTTGCTCTATCTCATTGCCAATGTTAATGGTGTAAGTCTTAGATTCCTTTTCAATAGCTTTGATACTCTCTAAAAGACTTTGAAGTTGTTCTCTGAATTGCTTTAGCTTTTCAGTTGCCTTATGTCTTTTGTTTTCTTTGTATTGAGTTATTTTCGATTTTACATCTGAAAAATCTAACTTACCCTCACAGAATTTGCATTTATCGCCCTCTTTGTGAAGATTCAAACCTGATTCAATCCATTGAACAACTTCATATTCTGGGATTGAAATATCTTCTCCAAACTTTTCTTTGAATATTACTTTTACTTCTTCGATTAAATTTGTTTGAATTTTAGATAAGTTTATTGGTCTCAAATTTTCATTCTGTGCAATTTGTTTCTCAATTGCATTGTCACCATTAATCTTTATCAGTTTTTCTTCATCTGATTCTATTTTTTTAGCATCCTGAAAATCCTTTTTGTAAAGTTCAATTACTCGTTCAACAGATTCATCTTTGGATTTTCTTTGAATGTTAGCTTCGCCTTTTCGACTATCGTGAATTTTATCTATTTCAGTTCTAATTTCTTTGCGTAATTTGGCAATACCTGTGTCAAGTTTTCCAATTTCATCTTCTTTGATAATTAGCTTTTCAAGTTCTTTAATCTTGTTTTCTATATCAACTCCACCTTTACCAAAACTTGCCTCAACGCCTTTAATTTTACCATCCGAACTTTCAAGCAATAATGAATTTGAAATGTAATCTCTATCGAAAATTCTAAGATTCTCAGGCTTTTTGGTTGTGTCTTTTAGAAATTCATCTTTTATGCCAATAGCAATAGCACTTTTCCCTTTACCATTGTATCCAAATAGAATGTTTTTGGCACGAAAAAGTAAGTCGTTGGGATTTGTATAGCCAACAAAAGATTTAAGAGTAAAGTTATTTAGCTTAGTTATCATTTTACTTCAATTTTGCTAAAACACAATCTTCACATCTTCTTTATAATTCTGCAATGTTCCGTTGAGGCTGGCTGTCCAACCGTCAATAAATACTTTCCCGTTTTTAATTGCGTTTGAATAATCGTCACTCGTAATTTTCTCGCTGTTGGTTATGTAATAGTGGTTGCCGATTTTGTAAATGCAATCTTTTACCACTTCTTCGGGAACTTGTGTTGGCTCGTCTAAACCAACGGTGAAAATCATATTGTAAATGCGACTTAAAGCGTCTGTTTCATTTTCAGTAAATGAAATTTGTCCTTTGTCGTCAACTTTCAATTTTGGTGCTTCAACGCTGTCAAACACTTTGAAACCAATATCAGGAACTTGTTTTTTGTCTTCCTCAAACAATCCTGTCTTGCTGTTGTCAGCTTCTATGGCATTGGCAATTTTTTCTCCTGCTCTTTTCAAGCGTTCAATAGTAAGACTTGAAATAACTGGCTCTAAATTGTTTGCAATGCAAAAGTTATAGGCTTCCTTTTTCTTTGTGGGGTCGATTGGTTCATCAATTTGACAAAGAATAAATTTCCTATTACCACCATCATCTGCATTTTGTTGCATTACTGCGTGCCCTGTTGTGCCTGAACCTGCAAAAAAGTCAAGAACTATATCATTTTTATCAGTTGATATTTGAAGAATTTTTGAAATAAAACCAATAGGTTTAGGAAATTCAAATACTTTAATTCCATCAAATAAATCTCTTACATCTCTTGTTGCTTTCTTATTTCCTTCTACTTTAACCCAAAGATTTCCTGGCTGTTTCAGTCTGCCTTCCAAATAAAACTTTTGATAAACACTCCATTCGTTATTGCCATTTTTCTTCCATTCAATAAGATTTGAATTATTGAGTTCATCAAATTTTTCCTTACCGCAAATCCATCTGCTTTCATAACCTGCTGGTGCAATAGGATAAACTTCTGTTCCATCAGGTGCAATTAATGGATAAAACATTGTTGGTCTATCTTCTCTTCTATCTTCACCTCCAGTCCTTCGTAAAGGTCTGATTAGATAAATTCCGTTTTCATCTTCTTTATCATAGATAGCACTTTCTTCCTCTGTCATTGGGGTTCCAGAGAATTTCAAGTTTGCAGATTTTGAATAGACTAATAAATAATCCATTTCATTAACTATCGGTTTTGCGCCACCACCACCTGTTGGTGTTCCTGTTGCCCTTGTTATTTGAGCTACAAAATTCTCCTCTCCAAAAACGTCATCACAAAGCAGTTTTAAGTTTGCTTGTTCGTTGTCATCAATGCTTATAAAAATAACCCCGTCTTTGCTCAATAAATCTCTTGCTAATAATAAACGAGGATACATAAAAGCCAACCAACCATTGTGACTTTTTTTGGATTTAAAACTAAAATCCATTCTTGCAAAATCGCTTTCGCTCAGGTTTGCTAATCCCAAAACTTCTGCTTCTTCTTTATCAAACTTATCAGGATAAACAAACTCGTCTTTATCTGTATTGTAAGGTGGGTCTATGTAAATACACTTGATTTTGCCGCTGTAATGGTTTTTCAGGATTTTCAGGCTGTCGAGGTTGTCGCCTTTCAAAACTAAATTTTCGGTTGTGTCAATATTTTTACTTAACGTATTATTCAGGCGTAATTCCTTTTCTGTCTTTTGAGCATATTTAGCCCGGGCAAAGTTTCTGCCTACAAAGTTTAAACCGTAACCATTTACCTTTTCATCAATGGGCAAACCCAAAACGGCTTTTAGTTCTTCTAAATTTATCTCGGTGTCTCGGATTACATTGGGGTAGTTCTCTTTCAGAAAACTCAACAATTTGTTTTCGTTGTTTTCTGTTCCAACAACCGTAAATCCTGCGTTTATAAAATCTTGTTCTGCCATTGTATTATGCGTTGTTTATCAATGCCGCTAATTGCGTTTTATTGATACGTTCTTTAAATGAAATTTTAATGTTTTGGTCTTTGTAGTGTTCGCCTAATGCCTCAAAATACTTTTTAGCAAAGTCAATCTTGCCTTTTTCATCTACTGGAATTGCGGTTGACGATTTATAGCCTTTGGCTTCCACTACAAGGAATATTTTGTTGCCTTCGGTGCTTTTGATAGCATAGCAAAAGTCTGGGTTGTAATCGCCCAACGGTGTTTTAATTTTCAAGCGAGGAAGTTTGCCGAAAATTTCAATGCTGTCAATGTCGGGGTCTTGCTCCACAATTTCCAATTCAAAATCACTGTCATATTCAATCACTTCTTCAAATACCCATTTAGTTTTCAAAGAAAAATCGCTTTCAATGTCTTTTTGAAATTTGCCAACGCTTCCTGTGTCTAGGTATGTTTTTTCTTTTTCGGTTTTGAATACGTTTGGCAAACCTGTTCCATTAATTCCATCATACTTAATGTTTGCCTTGAGCATTGCAATTAAGTTCTTGTTGATTATTTCGGAAATCTCTCTTTGAGCTTGTTCTGGATTGTTGCAAAGCATTTTAGTTTTGAAATCATCACTCAAAGCATTGAAAACCTTAACCACAAATGAAATAGGCGTTTTGGTGTTGTTGGACAAAGTGCGAACCAATTCCAAATAATCGACTTTGCTTTTATATGAAACAGTATCGGTTAGCTTTTCTGTAATGGCTCCTTGTTCGCCAATTTTGTTTACGTTTAGTTCTGCACGAATGGTCTGCAATAGAATTTCTTCAATGTTTACGGCTTCTATTTGCGTTTTAATGTTTTGTATCAGTTGGCTTTCCTGTTCTGCGGTCAATGTTTCTAAAACATAAAAAGCATTTTTATTGATAGCGTTCCAAAGATTTTGAAACTCTTGCAAGTGCGTTGACTTAATGAAAACTTTCTTTTTCTCTTTTTTCTTCTCGGCTTTCTGAACGTAAGTGTTTGTGTCGGTTGCAAACAAGCTTTCAATTGCTTTTACTTGTTCTTCGGGCAAATTTTGTTCTTTTAGAATTGCTGAAAACTCTGGCGATTTTTCATAAATCTTTTGTCCGTCAACAATTGCCTTACGAACAATCATTTTCTTGTCTTTCAAAATATCATCAACCAAAGTAACTACCGTATCATCATCAAAGCCCGATTTCTCTTTGAGTGTTTTAATGAGTTCTTGTTCGGTGAATGTTTCAGAAATGAGGAATGAATTACTTAAAATTTCGTTTTGAATTGCCTCTACAAAACCGTGTTCTTTGCTTGATACTACAACATCAAGGTTGTTGATTTTCCAAAATGCTTCCTGGTCGTCATTCAGATTTTTAAGCGTATTACGCTGTAAATTTTGATTTACGCAAATGCGTAAACCTCTACCAATCTGTTGCAATTTTGATATTTCGCTTCCTTGATTGGAAAGTTTACAGATTGTAAAAACATTCGGGTTGTCCCAACCTTCTTGTAAAGCCCAAATGGAAAAAATGAAACGAGTAGGACTTTCAAACGAAAGCAATTTCTTTTTGTCTTTCAGAATTTCGTCAACTCCTGCTTTTACTTTTTCGTCCGCATTGCCTTTGTCGCCTGAAAAATATCCTTTGTGAACTTGCAAAGTATTGTCGCTGTCAAAATCGTTTTGCAAGAATTTATAATAGTCGCTTGATTGGTCAAGTTTGCTTACAATTTCGGTGTATTGCTTTTTGTATTCTTCTTCAAAAAAGGTTTTGATTTTTGGATTGTTGCCACGAAATAAACTGGTGTCGCTTTCCATAAAGAACAAGGTCAAAGCTTTTATGCCTTGCTCAAACAAAGTTTTTTCTTTTTCGAAATGTATTTTGATTGTTTCCTTAATCATTGCCCGCAATGATTCGTCCGACAAAGAATAATCAACTTTTTCAATCGTATCGTCCGCTAAAACAATCGTGTCTTTGTTTATTTTCTTTATGCTTTTACCGTTGAAAACTGCACCAACGCCTAATTCTCGTCTGGCAATAATTCCATTGGTTAATGTGCTTACAAGGGCTTTGTTTACTGTTCCAACTTTTTCAATTCCAATGAGTGTGTCTGTATTCTCAACCACGTCTTGCGTATAAACCACAATTTTCTTTACCAAACTTTGTCGGAACGAAGAAATGCTGTCTAACACATACGCTACATTGGATAAAGGCAAACTATCTTTCTTTTTTGGGAATGTAGCACCAAAACGCAAAAAGTAATTTTCAAAACCTTCAAAATAAGTTTTAAAAGCGTTACCCTCAAAACGGTGAGGTTCGTCCATTATCACGATTGGATTTAGGCGTTTCAAACATTCCAAATAGGTTTTTGGCGGTTCTGTATTATTTTCAAATAGATTAGGTGCATAAATTTCTCTCTCTAAAGGTCGGTTTAGGATATTGTCTTTGTGGCTGAATGAGCTTGGTGTCATTACCAAAACCGATAAATGCGAAGTGCCGATAAATTGTCTAACGGCTGAAATGTTTCCTCCTTCGTAAACAAAGGTTTCAATTTCCTTTTCTTTCTCGTTGGCGTAAAAGCTTTTAAAGTAATCTTTGGTGTCCTCTAAGTTGGTTTTTGTACCCTCTCTGATAGGAACTGTCGGAATAAGAACAATAAATTTTTTATAGCCGAAATGCTTACTAAGTTCAAAAATGGTTTTTATAAACGTGAACGTTTTACCTGTTCCCGTTTCCATCATGATGTCAATGTTTTTAGTGTCTTGAACTGGAAAATTGTATTTGTTCTTTTTGTGGTGTGCTGTCAGCACCTCACCAAAATTCACTTTTTGACGAAGGCTTTCAAAAAGACTGGTAATGTTTGTAACACAGTCCTCCTGATAGCTTTGTATTTCATATTGAAACTGTTTTGTTTCTGTTTTTGTCGTCATTTAATATCTCACAAATTTAAGTTGCTAAATTACATATTTAAATCCGTAATTCTTTTTATTTATTTCTATTCTTGTCAACGAGTTATTAAGGGTGGTGGGTGGGCTTGGGTGCGTCGGCAAGAAAACAACTCTTTTGCAAGCTGAAGCATCGGCTTGTGTGTCGGGGCTTGCAAATGTGTTGTTTTGTGCGTTGGCAATTTTCATTTTTCTTTTCTGTCTATTAAGTAGCAAATTGTCTGCTGTGTCGTTGTCTTTTACACTTGTGCACAACGGTCTCGGCTATGCGTAGTGCGGGATTCCAAGGCACTTCACTGTCCGTTCACCGAAAAGTTTATTTAATGTAATTACTTTCATATCAGCGCTTTACCCCGCATTACGTATAGCCATTGTTGTGCAATCGTGCTTTCTTTTCTGTCGTTCGTGCGTTGGCTCAGACACACTTATTGCCAAGCTTTGGCTGGTGCGGTTGGCTTGAGCGGCTTGGCAATGTGTGTGGCTGTTGAGCGTTGGCATTTTCGTCCGTTTATATTGTTTTTAGCTTTAGTTCTTTCAAGTATTCGTTGTGTTCTTTTGTCTTGGTTTCAATTCGCTCGTTTATAGATGTCAGTCGCTCGTTCACTTTGTCCAAGTCAATTTCTATTTCGTCTTCTGCGGTGCTTACATAGCGTGAAATGTTCAGGTTGTAGCCATTCTTTTCGATTTCTTCCATTGAAACTTTACGTGAATAACGCTCCGATTCTTGGCGGTACTTGTAGGTTTCTACAATATTTTTGATGTTGTCTTTATTCAGTGTGTTCTGACGCTTGCCTTTTACAAAATGCTCACTGGCGTTGATGAATAAAACGTCATCTTCTTTCTTACATTTCTTTAAAACCAGAATACAAACAGGAATTCCTGTTGAATAGAATAAATTGGAAGGCAGTCCAATTACCGTGTCAATGTGGTTGTCTTTCAAAAGTTTGGTTCTGATGCGTTCTTCTGCGCCACCACGGAATAAAACGCCATGTGGCAAGATGATAGCCATTGTTCCTTCTTTGGCTAAAAAGTGAAAACCGTGTAACAAGAAAGCAAAGTCTGCGGCTGATTTTGGGGCTAAACCATAACTTTTGAAACGGAAGTCTTCACCCATGGCTTCATTGGGCTCCCAACGTAAACTGAAGGGCGGATTGGCAACGATCGCATCAAATTCTGTTTTCTTAGATGGGTTCATCTCGTTCAAAATGTCCCATTGGTTTTTTAAAGTATCACCGTGATAAATTTCAAACTCTGTATCTTTCATGCCGTGCAAAAGCATGTTCATCCGAGCCAGATTGTAGGTGGTGATGTTGTTCTCCTGACCGTAGATTTTACCAATAGTGCCTTTATCTTTCGTTTGCTCTTTGAGTTGAGTTCGAACATTAAGCAAAAGTGAACCTGACCCACAGGCAAAGTCCAATACTTTGTCCAGTTTCTGTTTTGGACCTGTGGATGGGTCTTGGCTATCCAACGTTACGATTTTGGAAAGAATGGTTGAAATCTCTTGGGGTGTATAAAACTCGCCTGCTTTTTTTCCTGAACCTGCGGCAAACTGACCAATCAAATATTCGTAGGCGTCCCCAAGTGTATCTGTGTCGGTAGAAAACTCCGCAATGCCTTCTGAAATTTTTTGAATAATGGTGCAGAGCTTCTTGTTTCTGTCAGCTGGCGTTCTGCCCAATTTTTCTGAGTTCAGGTTGATTTCTGAAAACAAGCCCTGGAAGGAATTGTCAAAGGATTCGTTTTCAATGTAGCGGAAACCTTCTTCCAAAGTGATAAGCAAATCAGGATTTTGCGTTCTTGCCAATTCAGTGATGTTGCTCCACAAATGTTGGGGCTTGATGACGTAATGCACCTTTCTGCGCATCTGCTTTTCAAATTCTGAAACATCTTCTGCATTGGCAGCATACCAAATGCCCAAAGCGGTTCTACTATCATCTTCTGTCAGTTTGGGGTAATCAGAACCTAATTCCTTTTTGGCGGATTCTTCGTAGTTGGCAGAGAGGTAGCGCAAAAACAAAAACGATAGCATATAATCACGGAACGAATCCGCATTCATGGCTCCACGCAGGTTATCAGCTATAGCCCAAAGGGTTTTTCCTAATCTATCTTGGTCTTTTTGTGTCATACTAATGGTTCTGGATTTTCTTCAGCGAATAACAATTCGTTGAATTTGTAATTGCTTAAATAATTGTTGAAGATGCTTTTGAAGTACTCCTTGTTCTCTTCAACCATTTCTGTGGGTTCAAATAATGAGTAAGCACCATGGCTCATAATATTTACCAATCTTGAATGCAAGGTTCTTTCTTCGTCATCTCCGTCTATTTCCATACAATCTGAAAATTTTGAATAGCCATGAAAATTGGCTGCTTTTTCAAGAATGGTTCTCAAAACGTTGAAATGATACGTGAAAAGTTTATCTTCTTCAACGGCTTTTTTCAGAGTCTGAATCAAAGAAATGTGATAAATAAACGGTGAATCTTTGGTGGTTTTAAGAGTGTAACCATCATTCATCTTCTTGATAAAAAACTTCTTTGCGTTGCTAAATTCATTGCACAGCACATTAAAGAATAATGCATGATGCGTAGAAATAACAGCTTTGATTTCATTGCCTTCTGTCTTTAGCATTTGAGCCAAATGATGAGCAACGGAAATAGCATTGTGGTCATCCAATGAAGAAATAGGGTCGTCAATGTAAATGTACTTTACCCAATCATAGGCTTCTTGCTTATCAATAGCCAATTGCACAATGGCTAAGAAAAAGCACCATATAAATAATCGCTCTTCGCCACGTGAAACTTTAATGAATTCATGTGTGATGGTTTCTTCATCCACACGCTCTTCTCGTGTGAACATGATGTGCCATTTGGTGTAATCAATAAAAAAGTCAAAATCTGAGTACCTTCTCAATAAGGGTCTAATTCTGTTTTCCATTTCTAATTCAGGAAGCCCTTCAAAAAATTTTGAGTCTTGATTTATTTTAAGTACTCGTTCCGTGTCGTTCTCTAAGTCATTGTCCCAATAGAATAAGTCTTCTGTGAAAGCATTGAAGTACAGAGTGTCTCTGTCCTGTACATTTCCATCATCATCAAAGGTTTTTCCCGCTTGTCTGAAATCCATAGAAAGACGAGTTTTGCCTGTTCCATTGTAGGCGAAAAGCAAATGCACCTTTTTCTCTTGCCCACGCAAATGAGTGACAAAATCGCCTAAGGATGAAAATGAATAGTGTTCAATGCCTGCCATACTTAACTCTTAATTTTTGGAAACAAGCCTTGCATCAATCCACGCTTGTGTTGGTTTAACTCTTCAATTTTTGCCGATTGCGATTTAATCAATTCGTCTACTGCTGAAATGCAAGAAGCAATTTTAGTTTGCTCAACGGAGTCGGCTGGAATTCGAAAGGGAAATTCCAACACATCACTTTTTCTGAGATTGGTTTGTTTAACACCGTCATCAAACGACAAGAAATAGGCATTTCTGTCCATGATGTAGAAAAGGAATCGACTATCACAATCGGTTGCTGTAATTCTACAAATCCGCTGATTTACTGAGTATCTGTTTTCTTCGTCAACGTAAAAACATTTGGCAATAGCTTTTCCATTCGGAACATCACTCAAAACCATTAGAATGTCACCAAGATTCGCTGGACAGAAGGCAGTATCACTGTATTTCACAGTTTCTCCTTCGGTCGAAATGAATTTTGAGTTCACAACGATATAATCACCGTTTTCATCAATATCCTTTTCATGTGCCTTTCCATTTTCATAATCAGCCACTTGCTCTAAAGTGGTTTCTTCCCACTCCCCATCTTCTTCAAACTCAGGAAAACGAACCTTAGGCACAGTTTCACCTTCTTGTGGGAAAAGGTTTTGCAGCAAGCCTTTTTTGTGGTCTTTGAGGGCGTCCAGCTTATCCTTGTGGGCAGCCAATAGCTCATCTAAAGAAGAAAGGCAGGAGGCGATTTTTTGTTGTTCTTGAACTTTGGGAAAACTTACAACAAAGTCGCTTAACACTTCTTTAGTTATAGTTTTGATTATACCACCTGGGGCCTTCAATTTTTCAATTTCAAAGAGCAGGAATAAGATGTAGGCAAAAAAAGTTTTGTCTATATTATTATAAAACTCTTGAAATATTAAAAGTGTTCTATCGATGTAAGCATCATATTGGGTAATAGCAACTCTACCTATAGAACCTTGAATAGTTATGATTACCGTACCTTTCTCAATGAATACGCTTTGTGCCGCTGCAAGCTCACTAATCTTTCTCTTGGTCGTTTGTTTTAATCGAAAATTATCGTCAACATCATAAACTTGTATAAATGGCATGCCATTTTCGTCATCATACCATTCAGGAAGACCATAAGGTTGCGGAAAGCTACCTCTTCTAAATTTTGCAATATTTATCAGGGAGTCTCCATCCCAATCTCCATCATTTTTGAATTCAGGAAACCTATACTCTGGTGTCAATTTCATATCCTTACTCATAAGCTGCTAGTCCTGAAATTTCACGCCCTTGGGCTAGTTTTTTTAATTGCGGTACTAAGTCTTCCATTAAGGCCAGTTCTTTTGTTCTGCGTTCTTTCCAGCTCAATTCCAATGGCTCCAGCAAATCGGTGAGCTTTTCTCCATCAAAAATCATTCGGCTCATGATTTTCTCTACAAAGGTTTTGAGGTCTGCGGTTTGCAAGCCGTGCTTGTTGGCAATATCCGCTAATTCCTTGTCGTACTTCTCTACTTTGTACGTTTCAAAGTTCTTTTTCAGCTCTTCGGCAGTTTGCCCTGTGGTCCAATCTACCTGCTCTATGTATTCGGTCAGGTCTTCTTCTTCATCCATCAGGTTGGCGTTAGACTTTAGCAATTGAATCACCTGTGCCTTGGTCATTTTCTGCTTGCTTGGTTTCTGTTGGGTGCTGTCAGCAATCAGGCCCATGATGTAATCGTAATCAATCACGGCAGAGGCAAAAAGCACAAATTCAAAATCCAGTTGCTGAATGTCGTCTGGCGCATCTTCGCCTTCTTTTTGCTGTATTTCGCGCAGTTGCTTGGCAGTTTCTAAGTACGAGCTACGAAACTCCTGCAAGGTTTCTTTGGGCAGGATATTTTCAATTTCTTCTTGCTGCGTTTCATCCAAATCGGTGTATTGGTCGAGTTGGGTCTTCAGTCGCTGTACTTCCTTGAAGTTTTTTACAAAAGCAATGCGAGCAGCATCTCCTTTCAGGTTGTACACTTCCTGCGGTTCGTTTACCAAATTGTGCTCTTGCATAAACGCACCGAGTTTTTCTACCGCTTCCTGGTATTTGTCAATTACCACAGGCGCAGGATCTACCATCCAAATTTCTTTGGCCTTGCCGCCTTCTTCGCCAGAGAAGAGCGTAATAGCTTGGTTTACGGCTTCTTGTTGCGAACGGAAATCCAAAATATTACCGTAAGGCTTGGTGTCGTTGAGTACACGGTTGGTTCGTGAAAATGCCTGAATGAGTCCGTGATATTTCAGGTTCTTATCCACGTACAAGGTGTTCAGGTACTTGCTATCAAAACCGGTGAGCAGCATATCCACCACAATGGTGATGTCAATCTTGTTTTTGTGGGGATAGTCTTTGTTGCTGTACTTCTGATTTTTGATGCGGCTTTGCACATCTTGATAGTACAGGTCAAAATTATTGATATCGTGATTGGTGTCGAATTGGGTATTGTAATCCGCAATGATTTCCTTCAAGGCTTTTTTCTTCTCTTCAGGATTTTGCTTGTTGTCTTCTTTTTCCTGTGGCAAATCTTCCTGAATCTGCTGCACGTCTTTATTGCCTTCGGCAGGAGGCGAAAACACGCAAGCGATATTCAAGGGAACAAAATCAGGATTTTCTGCTTGTTTTTGCTTCTGAATTTCCTTGAACAAACGATAAAACTCAATGGCGTTATTGATAGAAGCAGTAGCCAGCAACGCATTGAACTTGCGTTGATTGGTGGCTTTGTCGTGTTTATCGAGAATAGCTTCTGCCACGGCTTGTTGTGCAATAGCTTCACCAGGTTTTGCCTGAACTGAACCTTCGCCTTTAAAATAGTCGATATGAAACTTGAGCACGTTGCGGTCCTCTATCGCATGCGTAATGGTATAGGCGTGCAACTGTTTTTCAAAAATGCTCTCCGTGGTTTTGTAGGTTTCGTATTGGTCTTCACGGATTTTTTGGGTAGAGTTCTCGTCAAAAATGGGCGTTCCCGTAAAACCGAAAAGCTGTGCATTAGGGAAAAACTCTTTGATGGCTTTGTGATTTTCCCCAAACTGCGAACGGTGGCATTCGTCAAAGATGAATACCATGCGCTTGTCGCGCAAAGGCTCCAGGCGTTCCTTGTAGTTTCGCTTGTAAGTGCCATCTAACGCCAATCCCAATTTTTGGATGGTGGTTACAATAACCTTATCGGCATAGTCGGTGGAAAGTAATCGCCGTACCAAAGTTTCGGTATTGGTGTTCTCTTCTACACTGCCTTCCTGAAATTTGTTGAACTCTTCTCGTGTTTGGCGGTCAAGGTCTTTTCTGTCCACCACAAACAAGCACTTTTCAATCTCTCGATTGTCTTTGAGCAAGGTAGAAGCCTTAAATGAAGTCAGGGTTTTGCCGCTACCTGTTGTATGCCAGATAAAACCATTGCCACGGTTTTGCTTTACACAATCATCAATGGCTTTCACGGCATATATTTGATACGGCCGCATAACCAATAGTTTCTGCTCCGTTTCCACAAGCACCATGTACTTGCTTATCATTTCGCCCAGCGTGCACTTTTTCAGGAATCGCTCCGTGAAATCTTCCAGATGCTTGATTTTGCCGTTCTTCTCATCTGCCAAATGGTAAATGGGCAAGAACTGTTCATCAGCATTGAATTGGAAATGCTGCTTCTTGTTGTTTGCGAAATAGATGGTGTTGCTGCGATTGCTCACGATGAACAACTGCATGTAGCACATCAGCGAATTGCCATAGCCATTGCCAGGTTCGTTTTTATAATCCACTATTTGTTGCATGGCTTTTCGTGGGGAAATATCCAGGCGTTTTAATTCCACCTGTACCACGGGCAAGCCGTTGATGAGCAGAATGATATCGAACCGTTGATTACTGTTTTCAGTGTTGATGCGCAACTGGCTGATGACTTCAAAATCATTCTTGCACCAGTCTTTGTTATTTACCAAAGTGTAATGCAAGGGTGTGCCGTCTTCCCGTTGGAAAAACTGTTGTTCTCTTAGCTTCTTAGAAGCTAAGAATACATCAGGTTCGATGATTTCTTCACGCAAACGCAGGAATTCACTGTCTGACAATCGTACACGGTTGAGTGCTTCAAATTTGGTTTTGAAGTTTTGCTCCAGTGTTTTCCTATCGACAATATCAGGTCGATGGGTATATTTCAGACCTATTAGCTGCTCGATTAGATTTTGCTCTATGTTTTGTTCTTTAGTCATTCAAATCTTCTTTCAATAAATCTTTGGCGTTTACTTCCAAAATTTTAGCAATCTCATACAGTACTTCAAGTCTTGGTTGTTGTCGGTTTTGTACATAACCATTCACCATATTGTAACTTTTTCCGAGTTTCTTAGCCAACCAAGTCTGCTTAATTCCTTTCTCTTCGAGTACTTCCTTTATTCGGTTCATGTCCGCATAAATTTAAGTCGCTAAAATAGCCCAAATTTTTCGTTTATCTCATTTTTCAATATACATTTCGTTCGTTTCATTGTTGGTCTGTCCAAGCGTGGGCAAAAAAATAGGCTCTTTTGGTTTTTTGCGTTTGGCATGTGGGTCGGCAAAAACCAAATGTGCCTATTTGCGCGTTGGCTTTTTTCGCATGTTGCACAACGGTCTCGGCTATGCGTAGTGCGGGATTTTAAGGCACTTCACTTTCCGTTTAGCAGTTAGTTTATTTAATGTAATTACTTACATATCAGCACTTTCGCCCGCATTACGTATAGCCATTGTTGTGCGTTCGGTGTTTTTTATTTTCGTTTCTTTTTTCAATGTCGTTTCTGTCTTGCGTTGGCTTTGGAAGCTCTTTTAAAAGCTTTGGTCGAGCGTTGGCTGGTGCGGCTTTTAAATGTGCTTACAAACAGCGTGGACTTTACATTTTACTTATCAATTCCTTTGCTTTGTCCAACGTGTATGCTCCTTTAATTTCTTTCTTGTCAAATACCATAAAGTAGGCAAAGTCATTTCCTGCTTGCCTTTCCCATTCGTTTCCAAGTCGGCATTTTGCTTCACTGTCTGAACCGTCTAAATGGTCGCCTTTGGTTTCTATTAAAATCGTCTTTCCCGATTTTGTCTGCATAATAAAGTCAGGGTAGTGGTTTGCTTTAAATCCGTTGATGTAAAATCCTTTTCCACGTTCTAAGTTTCTATGCCAAAACGCGACATTTGAGGAAGTTCCGATTTCCATTGCAACTCGTTCTTCAAATCCGTTCATTGAGCCTTCTCTTTCGTAAAGTGAATTTCCAATTGATGAGCCTGTATTTCCTGGCACAATTTCGTTGCCTAATTTCCAATTTGCTTTGGTGTTTATTTTTTTGGATTTCAATAAGTCCATAAAACGACCTTCTGCATACGAGTCAGCCAATTGGCGGATTTTACCTTTTATTTTATCCGTATAACTCCACTTTCTTACTAAAATATCTCGAAGTTGTTCGGTGTTCATACTTTTCAAAATACGCCCAATGTAAACCTTGATTTCTTGGTCAGGAATTGGGTACATATTTCCAATAATTTGCATCATTTGATGCGTGATGTCAGTTATTTGGTTGTCTTTTGGCTTGGCTAAAATGTATTCTGCAATTGGGTCTTTTACCATATTGTCTTCAATCTTGGTAAAAGATGGTCTGTATTCGTTCTTTTTAGATTCTTCTAAATCAATTTTATACAAGTCAGATGAAATTTGGTCAAAGTCAATTTTGATGTCTTCATCTGAAAGTTTAAAATCTTTGAGCAAGGATTCACGATTTAACAATTCTTCTGCTGTACCGAAAATGTCGCTTGCTGTTACTTTAATAAAGAACTGCGGAAACTCAATTTTGTCAATGAAATCCTTATTGGAATCCTTGACTTTATAGCGTTTTACTTTTGTGCCCATTTCTTGAAATATATTTTCGTCAACAGGTTGTTTTTCCTGTTCTTTTATTTGCTCTTCCAATTGTCGGTTTTGCTCTTCTGCAATGGTTTCTATTTCTGTAATTACCGAAGTTGTTTCAGTTTCTTCTTCGTCTGCATTTGGGTCAAACGTTACTCTGTTTTTGTCTATCGTTTCTTCTTGTTCTTCGGCTTGTTGTTCTGGGAAAAGGAAAGATTCAACTGGGTCAGTTGTAACCGTTTTCTTTTCTTCTTCGGTCATTTTATCGACTTTGCGATAATCTTTTTCGCTAAAACCTGATTCTTGTAACCCCTTTACAATGCTTTGTAATGTTTCGTTGAACTTTGCCGAAGCTGTTAAAACATAAGAAAGATTTAATTGAAATGATTTGTGTTTTTGCACATAAGGCTGACGTAAAACACGACCCAAAATTTGCTCCACATCTACCGAACTTGATTTGTCTGCCAATGATGCCAAAATGTATGCAAACGGGCAATCCCAACCTTCTTTCAATGCGTTGATGGTAATGATGTAACGAACTTCACATTCCTTGCTCATTAAATCAATGCCTTTCAATTCATCAATATTGGCGGTTTTGATTTTGATATGACTTTCGGGAATACCTAAACCTAATAATTGTTCTTTCAGTTTTTCAAATGTGGTATTGTCATCTTTTGTTTTTGGTTGTGCTTGAAATAATACAATAGGTCTAATATATCTACCACCTTCAGCTTCTTGCTTTTTAGCAAGATTTTCCAATTTGCGTTGTAAGTGTAAAGCGTTGTTGATTACTTCTGTTTTGTCGTGGTTGTTATAGACGATTACAGGAAGTTTTACCATATGTTCCTTTTTCAGTTCAATGGCTGGAACAAGACTTACAATATTGCTATTGTCTTTTGGCGTTGCTGTTAAATCAAGAATGAATGAAGGATTCAAGTTTTTGAGCATATCCACACTTAAATCACTTTCGGCGTTGTGGCTTTCATCCACTACCAAAACAGGATTGAGGTAACGCAAAACATTGATTAGTGCCGTATCGTCCACACCACTCAAAATATGTTCGCTGTTTTTGTATTGCGATACAAAGGCTTCTAACTGTCCGTTTTCCTGAAATACCTTTCTATCTTCTTTATTGTTGGCTCTTAAACTGGCAAAACTCATTACAAAAATGCTCAACTGGTCTTTTACAACAGTTGGGTTAAAATTTGAACCTTGCAACAAATCTGCTTTTTGATAAATTTCTACTCGGTTGTTAAAAAGCGAATTGAGTTTTTGACGATAAGGATGTTCGGGATTGGAAAGTGTATTTACCGTTTGTTGTAAAAGATTACTCCAAGGCACTAACCAAATTACGGCTTTGGGTTTTGCGGAATCGTAAGCAGAAAAAATGGTATGTAAAGCATTAACAGCTATAAAGGTTTTACCGCCTGCTGTTGGTACTTTTACGCAAACGTGGGCTGCATTAGGAATGTTGTTTTTGTAGGGCTCCATTCCTGTACCGTCCAAGGGATTGTAAGGCCCTATTTTGTCTTCCCAATATTGGTTAAAGGCTTTAGATAAACTTTTATGTTCTTGAACATAATTCAAGTATTCTTCCAAATTCTCAATTACTTTTCGCTGATAACTCTTTAATTCCATAGCCTATTTTTTTAATTTCTTGATTTGTTTATCAAAGTCAGAAATAATTTTTTGTGTCTTATTAAACTGGTCATATTCTTTGCCTGCTTTGGAAATAGCTTGCCCGTGCGACTTTGTTCCTTTCCCTTCTAAAATTTTGAATTCGTTAAAGTTCAAAAACTTATCTACACTGTTTGCCAAACCTTCCATTGTAAAAGTGTTTTCTCGCTCAATCAAGTTTTCGATATAATCAAAATAGCCTGTTACTGTGCGTTCCAATTGTTTTATCTCTTTTTCTTGTAGGTAGTTTTTGGCTATAGTGGTATCAGATTTTAAGATTCTGCCTTCAGGTGCGTTTTTCCAAGTGGTCAAACCCATATTTTCTTTTTTCGCATTAGCATTTTTATAAATAATTTCAGCCGCTGTTTGTCCTGTAATAGCAAAATGAAACTTGTTTTGCACCATTGCATAAAAATTCTTGGTGATTTCAGCTTTTGGGTCGTAATCAATGCTACATTCTGCAAATATGTCGGTGATTTGCTGGTAAATTCTGCGTTCACTGGCTCTAATGGAACGAACACGCTCCAATAACTCTTTGAAATAATCTTTGCCAAAAACCGCTTCACCTTGTTTCAAACGGTTGTCGTCTAACACAAAACCTTTGATAATATATTCTTTCAGGGTTTTGGTAGCCCAAATTCTAAATTGCGTGGCTTTAGCTGAATTTACACGATAACCAACCGAAATAACGGCATCTAGGTTGTAAAACTTGGTCTTATAGTTTTTGCCGTCAGAGGCAGTTGTTTCCAAAATGGAAATAACTGAATTCTCTTCTAATTCATTGCTTTCAAATATGTTAGTAAGATGCTTGTTGATGGCAGGCACACCAACATCAAACAATTCAGCCATCATTTTTTGGGTCAACCAAATGGTTTCATTTTGAAGTAACACATTTAGAGTAACATCACCACTTGGTGCGTTATACAGAATGAAATTATTTTTAGGTACTAAATCGCTCATAACTTAAAATCTTGTGATGTCTCTTGGTATTTTTTTGAAAATAATGTTCTTCTTTGCCATAAAATCCTTTGGCAACAAGCAATTATCGGCATAGATTACATATTGCTCGCCTTTGGTTTTTATGAGTTCCAAAGCGTCATAATCTAAAGTTGTCAAACGGTCTTTTTCGTAAATGAAATAATAAGCCGATTCATCTTTCTTTCCTAAAAAATAAGGTTCTTTGTTTGGCTCACTAAAAGCAGTTCGGGTTTCCGAAAACCAAATGTATTCTCTTATTTTTGCTAAACCTACTTGCTCGTTTAGGTTTTGGTTTTCATCAAATAATGGTAAACCGAGTTCGTAGAAGTCAAATGCTCCGCCTAAGCCTTCTGTTTTACCAGATACTTCTTTTTCTGTTACGATTGAAATACTGCCATTTTTAGATTCAATAGATACTTTTGAAAAAGAAGCGTCTCTCTTTAATTCTTCATATTCTTCAAGAATTTTATCAGATTTTTTTAAGTTCGTTACATTAATTGAATAACTTTTATAAACTTCCTTTTTCTTACCATTAAAATCGTAACCAGTCATAACTCTTTTTACCCGTTGAGCGGTTATTTCTTCTGAATAGTCCTCCATTTCAACTAATATAAACTTGCGTTTACCATTGTCCTTTTTATTCAAGTTTAAAACCGCGTGAGCAGTTGTACCTGAACCAGCGAAAGAATCAAGAATTATTGAGTCAGATGGAAAATGAGATATTAGTTCTTCAATTAATTTTGGTGGTTTTACAGTATCAAACCCAACGGCTCGTCCCATAACTTCATTCAAAATATCCTTACCTAATAAAGCTGAACCGACTTCAGATGCACTAAAATGCGACCAAAACGGAAAAAACTGCTTTTTATCTAATTCATCTTCAGGATATACAGCTTTTTTGACCATTCCGTCAACAATTTCTAATCTATCTCTACTCTCTAAATCCGTTGCTGTATCTTGTCCAATTTGCCAACGTTTACCTTCTCTAGGTAACTGACCTAAAATAGGAAATTTCATAGTGTCTCTTTGATAGTCTCCTGCATCAGATTTTTCAATTATTTCAAAACGACATTTACCTAGTTTGCCTTGATGAGGATATTTTAGTCCCGATTCAATTTCTTCAAGAATGAATCCATTTTGATTTTTTTTGTTTTTGCAATAAAAAAGAATTGGTTCTGTCTTTTGTTGTAAATTAAATCTCGCAGAACCTGAATTAATTGGTTGTGTTGTAGATTCCCAAGTTAGGTCGCCTAAATAATTGTTTTCACCAAATATTTCGTTACAAATGCACTTCAAATGATGATGTTCATCTGGAAAATTTATAGAGATGAAAATCACACCATCATCTGCCAAAAGTTTGTGTAAAAGCTTTAAGCGTGGATACATCATACACAACCACTTGTCGTGTCGGGTAAGGTCTTCGCCATCTTTACCTACTACTTCGCCCAACCATTTTTTTATTTTGGGGTGGTTTACGTTGTCGTTATATACCCAAGATTCGTTGCCTGTGTTGTAGGGTGGGTCAATGTAGATGCACTTTATTTTTCCTTCGTATTCGGGCAACAAACTTTTTAAGGCTTCAAGGTTGTCTCCGTGTATGATTTTATTGCCGCTGTTGGTTGGTTCGGTTTGTTCGCCTTTATCGGCTGTAAATCCATACTTGTGTTCTAAAACTCTGTATGGCACATCTTGGTGATGGCTCACCACTTTTTCTTTTCCTATCCAATTGAGTGTTGGCATATTATTTCTTTTCTTTATTCGAGATTATCAATTCTTTCACGTCAATGTCCAAAATTTCCGCTATTTCCATCAAGGTTTCCAAGCGTGGTTGTTGTCTGTTTTGAGCATAAGCGTTTACCATATTGTAGCTTTTCCCAAGTTTTTCAGCCAACCAAGTCTGCTTTATTCCTTTCTGTTCCAACACTTCCTTAATTCTGTTCATTGTAATTCGGTCTTGTCTATTTTCAAAGGTCTCATTGAATCGCTTCGCTTATTTCAGACGTTATTTTGTCAGCCGCTAATTTAGTTAGTTTATTTCAAATATCTCAAAAAACTGTGTATATAATGTAAATATTCTGTTCAGGTGCGGTGGGAAAGGGCAAGCTCTTTTGGTTTTTTGAGCGTTGGCTTTGCGTGTCGGCAAAAACCAAATGTGCTTGACCGAGTGTTGGCTTTTTACACTGACGCACAACGGTCTTGTGTATTAGCAGTAGCGGGTTTTATGCACTAACTGTTCAGATTAGCACAAAGTTAGTTAAAAGCGGACACTTTCATTTTTGCACTTAAACCGCTATTGCTTATACATAATGTTGTGAGCAGTTTTTTATTTAAGTTCTGATAAAATAATTTTCTTTTGCTTTAGTGTGTTCTTCATTGCTTTCTCTCTAACATTTGGGTCATCGCTGTTTATTAGGTCAAAATACTCAACAGGAACAACCTGCCACGATAAGCCATACTTGTCTTTACACCAACCACAGGAACTTTCCTGTCCACCATTTTTAGTTAAGGCATTCCAATAGTAATCTGTTTCGGCTTGGTCTTTTGTGTTAATAACCAAAGACACTGACTCATTAAATTTTTGAAATGGACCTGCTGCCAAAATGCTTAATTCCATATCTGCAATTTCAATAATCGCTGTTTCAAAATTTCCGCCTCCAGCTTCTGGTGGGTTTTGGTATTTGTGGTGTTCTTTTAGTTTACCGTCTTTAAATATAGAAAGATAATAGTCGGCAACTGCTTTTGCGTCTGTAGTTTCGACCCAAAGGCAAGGTGTGATTTTTTGAATTGTATCAGTCATTTGATCATTGTCTTTATTGTTTGAACAAGATATTGTGAATGTTGAAATTGCAATACATATAGCAATGCAAAAAATTTTGTTATACTTTTTCATTATTCTACTGTTTTAGAGGTTAATAGTTCGTCCAGTTGGTTAAAGCATACTGTAATTCCTTCCTTGAAGCCCATTTCAATTATTGTCTGAACATCTTCAAAACTATTGTGCTTTGAAATCATTGTTACAAGTGTAATTCCATTGGCTTCTTCGGTAAACACATTTTCAAATCTTCCTTTTGGAAGTTCGGGATTTGCATTTCCGTTTTCATCACAAAAACTATCCGTACCTGAATAATTTTTATGTAACACAATTTTTTCATACTCCTGCTTACCCCAGTGTATTTGCTCTGTATCGCCACCCGTAAGAGAAGCAGGAACAATCATACAATACAACCAATGTCCACCCTCGCGAAAATCCATAGACTTGGTTTTTGCCTTACAAGGTTCTGGTCCCCACCACTGGTCTAATAATTCTGCTGTTGTCCACGCTTTCCAAACCAATTTAAGGTTGGCATTAAATTCACGTTTTACAATAATCGTGTTGTTTTCTTTATTGACTTCAAAGTCGAATATTAAGTTACCGTTCATTTTTTCTTGTCTTTTATTGTTAGTAATACTTTGTCAAGTTGGTTAAATCGTTTTTCCCAAATTTTTCTGAACTGCTCTAACCATTTATCTATTTCTTTCATTTTGTCAACTTCAAGAGAATAATAAATCTCTCGCCCTTTCTGTTCTTGTTTTACAAGTTCGCACTCCGTTAATATGCGAAGATGTTTTGATACCGCCTGTCGTGTCGTATCGAAGTTGTCGGCAATGGCGTTTGGTGTCATTGCCTGTAAAGCAATTAAGGTAATAATTGCCCGCCTTGTAGGGTCTGCAATGGCTTGAAAAATATCCCTTCTCATTTTTGTTTGTTTTACTATTTTAAGAAACCAATCGGTTGCAAATATATGTGCAACTTTTCGGTTTCACAAATTTATTTTCACTTTTTTTTGAGAAGTTAAAAAGTCAGTCTGAATTGTCGGTTTGGTGGGTCGTCCTAAAATTGCTCACAACGTATTATTTACGCAACAAAGATACAACATTCGTAAATGCGAAGTTTATA
>ENA-UOOM01001427-UOOM01001427.1-fermentation-metagenome-genome-assembly--contig:-NODE-1427-length-23033-cov-4.342414_pt1 | contig 23033 bp, 21 predicted proteins | sample MGYA00245781_ERZ724031 | MGnify/ENA primary metagenome ERZ724031 (study PRJEB28704, sample SAMN03018317) | fermentation metagenome | biome: anthropogenic terrestrial biome; feature: soil; material... | reverse complement strand
TCCCATCATTTCTTATCTTTAGAACAAAAAACGCCCAGATGGTGCGAACACCGTCCAGACGCTTGTTTTTAAGATATAATATGGTTTTTCGTGCTTTTAGTGTAAAGAACGTGACTTACTCAATTCGTTTCTGAGTAAGCAAAGATTTTAACTGATGATTTTCAATTTTCAGCCGTTCTAATGCTACAAGCTGTTCAATAAGCATCTGCTTTTCCTCCTTCAATTTTTGGATTTCTCGCCTTAGTTCACGTTCCCGGTCACGGGGTGTAATATCTTGCGCGGCTATTTCCATTGCTGATACCTTTTTTACAGCCCGCAAACTTGAAATACGCTCTCGCAAGGCAGGATTGTTGTAAAGCGTGGTGGTGGAGATACCGGACAGCTCCGAAACCGTCTTAAAGTTAATTTTCTTGGTTTTAGAGCGTTTCAGCGTATCAATTGCGCGGTTTGCTTTTTCTTCGGTGTCGTTTTTTAACGCGGTGGCGTGTTTCAAAAGACCGGTAATATTGCGTTTTTCTTTATCCATTTGCCTGTTCCTCCAATCCGGCAACCAATGGGTGCAGATATTGATAGCGGGAATACTGGATCTGCCATTGCCGTTCGTATCCTAATCGTTTTGTGCGTTCCATTTCCTGTTCCATCAACGACAATTCTTTTTTCAGAATTGGTAAAAAGCTGATTTCCGTAATATAATTGGGGCAGTTGTAGAAAAAGCATCCGTCACCATTGGAACAGTTACCGCGACGATAATCATAAAGACACACGCCGCCGGGGAGAGGATTAAAGGTAAGCGACTCCGACAACTCTAAAATAACGCTGTTAATGTCACGCTCCGTTTTTCCTCGAAACATTTCCGCTGTTTTTTTCTTTATCTCGTCCGCATATATTCCCGCGATTTTCGCGTCAGGCGATAAAATCAACTGCGAATAGATTTCCTTGACCTCTGCCTCCTGTAATGTCAAGTAATGACAGGTCATCTCAACAGAAACATGGGCAAACTGCTTCATCACATAGACAATCGGTATTTTTCGCATGATAAGTTGCTTAACAAATGTCGCACGGAATTGATGGGATTTCAAGGGATACAATTCACCGTCAGCACCGCGAATATTGCACCTGCGGATGAACGTCCTAAGCCTATTGTCACTCCAACGCATGCTATTCGGAACACCTATTCCTCGGTTCCGTGTAAGAAATAGTTCCCGCAGTCCGCTCTCTGCCCGTAATGCCGCTGTGCTTTGCTCTAATTCTTGAATTGCATCAATGACAAGTTCATTAGCAAACACTCGGTGAACAATCGGCTCGCCCTTAACGGTTTTGGACAACGACACTTCAAAATATGCGGGGCTATCGCTCGGCTGATGCAGGCAACCGCTTTTAATTGACAGCACTTCACTGATTCGAAGTCCTGTTTGACTTTGGATGATGATGCCACTCTTCGTTAAAATGTCCGCTGCACCATGATAGGATTTGTAATCTACTGCATATCGTATAATTTCATCGAAAACATCATCAAGAATGGGTTTTACATTTTTATCGGTATTTTCATCTTTTCCCGAACCCCATATTTCTCTGGCGGTCGCACCTGTCAGCACATCATAATCAGGTACCAGCCAACCCTTGATTTGACCGACCTTAATCATTTCCTCTACGGCAAAGGAAGCCAAATAGGAAGTTCTTTTGCCGATGCCGCACTCTGATTTCAGCCATATCGCAAATGTCAGTAGCGTTTTTGTTGTGATTTTTTCAAGCGAATGAATATTGTTGATTTTACAGAATCGCATAAAATAAGCAAGGCTGTGCATAGTCCCGATGGCGGTTTGCGCTTTTACCTGACCCAGTTTGTAGTAGATATATTGCTTCACAGTAAATTTTAGCTGTGCGCTGTGGATGTTGTTGAATTTTAGCTTTTTACGGGATGGAGATTGACTTTTCACGGAAATAAGCGGTTCTAAATCCCAGACATCATCACAAAAGCGGCTGTTACCAATAATCACCTTAGAATCCGCTGTTTGCGGAATACGATAAATAGCTTCATTGTTCATTTTGCAGCTCCTCCAATCGGCGTATGATTTCTTTCAGGGCAAGCGTGGTCGGTATAATGTGTGCGGCAAAATGCGCTCCGTAAATATTGGAATCCAACATTTCCTGAAGCTCCGCTAAATGCTGACGGTGCGTTTCCAAATCCTCAAGTGTAGTGATATACCTATTGCAAAGATAACATTTTTGACGGCTGAGAAAATGTCCGCAGGGCTTTCCATCTTGAACAGGAAGTGTGCAGTATCCGTCACTCAACCGCGCTTTGCCCATACAATTATCCTGAAACCACTGAAAGTCCGTTTTTTCGGTCATTTCAGTTTCGCTTACTTGCCTGATGTTGCCCAATATACCGATTTTCGAGAACATCTCTGCACGGTCAGTGTCTTTTACATCGGCGTAATATTTTTTCGTTGTTGCCGGGGAAACGTGTCCCAAAACTTCTTGTATTACCTTTAGATTCGTTCCCTTAGAAAGCATATCTGTGGCAAGGGTTCTGCGGAACATATGAGAGGTGAGCCTGAAAATGTTCCCGCCGCTGTCACGGATGTCATGCTTTTCGCTGAAATCCCGGCACCATTTTGTGAAAACCTGTTTTGATAAGGTGACAATAGGTTTCGTGTTGTTCCCTTTTTCGGGCTGGTAGATAAATAAGCGTCCTTTCTCAATTTCATCCGCGTTTTCCCTGACTGCCACGGTTGTCTTTAGCAAACAGTCCACTGCTTGTTTACATTCCAGCGGAATCGGCATATTGTCCCGGCTCTTGCGGTTTTTGTGGTCAAGCCATGAAATAGTGTAGCCGGAAATCGGGTGCTCAGAAATGCAGTCGGTTTTGAGCAAAAGAAGGTCGCCCACGCGCATTCCGGTACATTCCAAAATGATAATTCCATTCTTCAAATAAGGATTATCTTCGGATTTTAAGGCTTCATTGACCGCTTGCAGAACTTCATCAGGGATAAAATTGATTTTGAGCCTGCTGCCTACTTGCCTGTATTCACATCCCGTAAAAATTTGCTTTTCAGGAACCGCCGATGGCAAGAAAACGCGGCACCAGTCGATAAGCGTCTTTAGCGCAGAGAAGCAGTTGCTTTGAAAAGAGTATGACAGCGGTTTTTCTGTTCCCTTTGAAATACAGGTGTGAAGAAACGACCTGTAATCATCAGTAAGCCCATTATCCAGCTCACGCAAGGATAATACGCCATTTTGACGGCAGAAAGTGTCAAAATACTTAAACCGCCACAAGGTTTCCCGTAGCCCTTTGGGTACACGGTTACCGCTGCGGTAATTCGTCCATATATACTCTTTTACTATCGTTTTGATTTCTTCGCTTTCAAAAAAGGTAAAATCGAATTTGTACTCATAACGGTAAGTTTGAGAGTTACGGTCATTGTCGGCAATCTGCCAAACATCGGTTTCGGGATAATTATTCACTTTGACCACCTCCCATCATCATGGACGAAGTCCAGTATTTTGCCAAACTTTCCGCAATATAGCCGGTGCTGAGGGTAACATATTTTTGCGTTGTAGTGATGTGTTTGTGTCCCGCCAGAATGCGAACCACGCTAAAATCCATTCCGCTTTCCACCAACCGAGTGACAAAAGTGTGACGGGTGTCATGAAATTTGAAGTCAATACCGGCTTTTTTACCCGCACGCTTAAACACTTCATATAATCCTCGGTAAGAAATTGGTTTGTTCTGCTGATGCGGGTGCTGTGTGGTAAATACATAGCTGTGCGCCGTATTCACCGATAAACGGTGTTCCATAATATATGCGTCCAGCTCGGCAAGCAGGGATGTCGGGATATAGATGTCCCGATACCGTCCTTTTGACTTTACATGATGAAGCACACTGATTTCATTTGAAAAGTCCGGCACCGGAATATCCTCGATTATTAACGCCAGAGCCTCACTGATTCTTGCACCGCTTTGGATCAAGAATTTGAAAATCAATTTATCCCGCGCTGTCGGCAATGCTGTGAGCATAGCCTGAATTTCAGCCACTGTAAACAGATGAATCCGATAATCGCTTTCCTTGATTTTGAAAATGGATTGCTTGGTATAGTTGTTTTTTCGTGTGTGATAGAGCATACCTCGGAAAACGCTATTAGGACTGTTGACTTCTTTGGTAATAAGCGGATTATTGGTACCGTTCATTGCTGTCTGATAGCAGTAAAAGCCATGAACCGTGCTAATCATACGGTTAATAGTGACTGGGGAGCGTTTGCTTTCCACATTCAAAAAAATTACGCTCTCATCCGGCGAACGCAGATACTCTACATACTCCCGTATGAGTATTACATCAATCTGATCGTAGTGCAAACTTCTCTGTTCCAGAAATTCAAAGTAAATCTTCAAATCTCTGGCGTAAGCCCGAAGCGTGTTCATTGCCCGTCCTCGCAACGCCTGATAATTCAGATATTCGTTGACAGGCTGAACCAGCTTCATGTGTTGATCCAACAGGACAAAGCCGGACTTTGTTCCATCGGATACTCTGTGCAATTCCATAAATTTTTTCTCCTTCACGTTGTTGTTATGCCAATGACGGCATACAAAACAATTATAAAGGAAAAAATCGAACACAAGATGAAAATTGAGCCTTCGGCTCTTGGGGCGCTGCCCCAAACCCCGCGGTTTATCGCTTTTGTTTTCCGGGGAGAGTGGTAAAATTTGCGTAAAAAAAGAGTGATGCGTTATGCACCACTCTCCCCACCAAACCTTGTATGCCGCTCGGGTCGCACCGCTGCGTTGCCCTATCCTGCACACAAGTAAAAGCATAGATATTTTAGCATGAAAATGGGCTTTTGTCAAAAACGACGCGCTGGGCGACAGCTATTTTGCATGAAAAGTAATAAAAGATAATTTTACGAATCGAAAGCCGCCGGAACAGGCATAAAGGAAAGTGTAAAGGACGATACGAGCCAGCAAACAGCGGACATTTTCAAGATTTTTGCATCCTCACTTCCTTGACACTCATGTTATCAAGATATCATTTCTCTTACTACTCTGTCTGCCATCTTTACGCAACCGACAAGTACAAGCATATTGAATATCAGTTCACCGATATAACACCATACCTGTGTAACTGCCGCCGCGTTTGCATCCACCGCAGGCGGTGAAGCCGCGAACAGAGAAAAGATAATACAGGACAATACAATAATTGCTCCTTCAAGGCATACGGCACAGTAGCTTTTAAGAAAACTCTTTCCGACATTCTGCGTCGGTTCACCAGCAAAGGTAGATAGCGGTACCGGCGCGATCGCCGTGTAAAGGTAAAGCTTGAAAAACCTACCGTACACAGATAAAATCATGATGAATGAAAGTACCGTAATGAACAACCCGCCTATCAGCGTTACCGCCCACAGTGGTATGGATTCAAAAAATCCACAGCTTTCGATGGCATCCACAATGCTCTGCGGTAATACCGTTTGAGACGCAGAACCGAATCCAGCCGTGGTCATAATAGATGAGATGACACCCTGAATAATATTGAACAGGGCAATCATCAGTTCCAACCCATAGGTTATCACGCCCTTTGCAAGTGCAAAGCGAATGAACAGTTTGAAAGCATGTTCCGGCTTTTTGACTTCGGCAAATGAGCCACAAGTCTTAATCACACCGACAAGGAAAAACAAAACAAGCAACGCATATCCGATTGCCTGTAAAGCACCATGAATATCGGTGATTACAGTCCATATCGTTCCGCCCTTAAAGGTTTCCGGGGACTGCGTGATCAATTGCCATATTTCAGCAAGCTTTTCGTTCCAAGTGTCCAGTGCGTTTTGAAGGTTTTGTACTACCCAGTTATCCGACACCGGCTGACACCTCCTCCTTTTCATAAATTAAGGGCGGCGACTTAAAGCAAACCGCCGCCCATGTTTCAATATCCGACATCAACCGACGATCAGATCAAGAATTTCTTTTGCAAAGGTAATGACTACACCACCGGCGAGCGTCATAAAACCATTTGCTCTCTGGCTCGGATCATGACTTTTCAACGAAAGCCCGATTTGCACCACGCCGAACCCAAGTAGAATCATGCCGATGGCTCGGATCAAGCCGAACATAAAGGTGGAAAGGTTGTTAACCACAGTCAGCGGATCATCTGTTGCCGCAAAAGCTGTCACAGAGCAACAGCAGACAAGCGCAATGCAGAGTACCAGTCCGACATAGAACCGGAACCCTTTTCTGACCTTCCCGGTCATGGGGAGCTTAGTTGTGGTTTTCTTTACCGAATTCAATTTCTTCATCAAAATCAATTCCTCCGTTTTTCTTAATATTTGCTTCCACATCTTCTTCTGAGAGAAGATAGAAAGACGCTTCATAAGGTTTGAGTTCAGCAATACTCGTATCGTTTGTGATTTCAAAACCGATGTCTGCTGTAGCATCGGTTGCTTCTCCGTGATTGTATGCCCCGGCACTTCCGTCTGCTGTGAGAGCTACATTCGGATGCTTTAGAATATCGAATTTCTCATCCATAATCGGACGCTCGCCACGTATAAACAGAAGTGCGTACTTGTTATCAAGCAATCGCACTTCGTCAGGTGTCATCAACTCTCTGCCGGAAATCTGCCAGTTTGTTGAAAAACTCCCACGCATACCGTCGCTCCGTCCGTACGTGTTGGTATCAATGGTTTCTTTGCCGAGAAGCTCGGAAACATATTTATGTGTGCTTTGCTCGTTTCCACCCAAATAAAGAAACTCATCACAGTTGCCCACGATAGATTCCCATTGCTTTTCATACAGTGCTTTGAGCTGTGCCAAGTTTTGCAAGATAATTGATACACTCACTCCGCGCGAACGCATAACCGATAGAATCTTGTCGAAGTCCTCCGGCAGACTTACATTGGCGAACTCATCCATAATGAAATGTACATGAACAGGTAGACTGCCGCCGTATTTATGGTCTGCCGTCCAAAATAGTTGCTGAAACAGTTGCGTATATAGGATTGAAACAAGAAAGTTGAATGAGCTGTCGTTATCTGGGATGAGAGCAAAAAGTGCAACCTTCTTTTCTCCAAGTGACGGCAAATCCAGCTCATCGGTTGCGGTCAATGAAGCAAGGCTCTCAAGGTTAAATTTCTCAAGGCGTGCGGCAAGGGTAATCTGTATAGATTTCAGTGTCTTTGCCGAGCCGGAATGATAGTCCTTGTAATACTTCACAGCAATATGATTCGGGTTCTTTATTTCCAGCCGTTGCATCAATTCATCAAGTGTGCTGATATAATGGTCATCATTTTCATGTACCTCACCGGCACGTAGTAACTCCATAACCATTGGAAAGTTCTGTTCATCTTTTGGATCTTCATAGTGAAGATAGAATACAAGGGACATTAGAAGCATCGATGCCGCTGTATCCCAGAAAGGATCGTTTGTCTGACTGCCTTTCGGCGTTGTTGACTTGAACAGGTTTGTGACAAGTCGCTGAACATCGTTATCCGAATACAGATAGACAAAAGGATTATAGCAATATGAGCATTCCATGTTAATCAGGTCAAGAACGCGAACCTCGTAGCCTTTCTTTTCAAGCAATCCTCCGGTATCACGTACAATCTCGCCCTTTGGATCAAGAATCACCATTGAGGTGTTGCACTGCATGACATTTGGTTTCGCATAGAATCGCGTTTTACCGGCACCGGAACCGCCACATATCAGAATATTGAGATTTCTGCGGTGCTTTCTTCCGTCCAATCCTATACGGCAATGCTGAGTTAGCAGTTTGTTTTCGCTCGGTGGCATTGCCCGGTATTTCTTATTCACGGCTTCTACATCGCCCCATTTTGCAGAGCCGTGTTCCTCTCGCTTGCGATAATTGTGCTTTGAGTAGTGATAGATGAGCAGAGCAAAGATGTAGATACAAATAAATGCGAGGACAGTTTTTATGCTGTCCCCGCACCAGTTAATCTGCAACGGATGTTCCAATGCTTCCGTCCATTTGGGTAGCATTACAGAAAGTCCGCCACCGAAAGTCGGCGCAATCAGGAGCGCAAGCCAGATAACCGGGATAATGCCAATACCGGCAAAAATCAAAGATTGTTTCTGATTATCTTGCTTCAAAATCCATGCTTCTGTTTTTTACGGGAGTGTCAATAATCTTGATAAGAAGGTTATCGATATCCTCTGTGGGGCATTCCTCGCTGATAAGGTCAGCACGGAAACGGTGTAAGGCTTTGACGATCAATCCGTATTCGATTGGATCAAGCCATACCTTGCGTAACGGTTCTTTCATCTTGCATCCTGCCTTTCGTTTTCATTTGTGCGCTGGCTTTTGTTTTGTTCAAGCGTTGTTGTCATCCGTGCAAGCATTGCATTTGCCTGATTGCGAATCTCAGTGAGATCTTCACGAACCTCTTGTGCCGTTTTATTTGCATAAGAAGCAGGAATGCGAATCACCATGTCTTTAGTGTCAATTCCGAATCTATTGCAGAGGATATAGGAAACGCACATAGCTTTGAAATTCTTTTCACTTCGTGAATACTCGGGCGATTCAGCCGCAAAATCTGCAAGAGCAAGCTCTTTGGCTAATGCACGAAACAGCAAAGGTGTTTCCAGATTTCGTCTGACATAAACCGTCTGACTATCGGGGTCGAAAAGCGCCACATCATGACTTTGCGGATCGGGCATTTCGTCTACCGGCTCAATGTCAACAGATACCCGACTGATAAGAGCCTTCATCAAAGTACGTTCATCCGGTTGTTTGATTTCCTGCTTTGTCGGCTCGGCAGATGTCTGAGAAATATCAAATACGCGCTTCACATTCATTGCAACACCGACTGAGCCATCCTCACGTGTGTACTTATCACCGGGTTCCAGAATGAATACGGAGGTTTCCTCTTTCTTAATCGGTGTTCCGGCTTCCTTCCATGCGTTAAAGTCCTTCAAGACAGTTGCTTTCGGTTTCTGTGCTGTTACAAGCAGAGCGTTTCCGATAGAGTATCGGTCAAAACGGCTCTGCACATCAAGATAGGCACGGAATTTCTGACTGTCCTTGCAGATTGTTTCTGCGGTAGAATCAATCAATTCATAAACCGTTTTTCGAAGTTCTTGTTTTTCCTCAGCCCACTTTTGTTTATCAAAAGGCTTCTCTTTCATTGTTTCTTTATTGTTTTCCGACTTCTTGCCGGGAATAATATTGTTCATTTCAACCATTACTTATCGCTCCTTTTCTTTCTGCGTTTTTGACGGAATTTTCAGCTCGGGAGTCTCACGGGAGTTTAATTTAGCTTCACTGCGGCGGCGTTCCTTAATTTTCTTGATTTCCTCACGGACGGAAGGCTTGTCGCCGCGTTTTGGCACACCGTCAGATTCTAAGCTTCTTTGACCTCTTGATGTATTCTCTGACAGATTTGACCTTTCCGTCCTCTCGACAAAAGGGTTTTCCGGCTCACTCTTTTCGGGATTTGCCGGTTTCTTCATTAGCAAATCCAAGATTCTGTCCTCCTTACTCTTTTCCGGCTTTTCTTTCTGCGGAGTTGATTGCGCCGTTTTCTCTCTGTCAATTTCAACCTCCGTCTTAATAGAAGCACTGTCCACAGTGGCAATCTTAAAGCGTGTTACGATACGGTTGATTTTTGAAGCATCCTCGGCTCGAACCATAACATCGACAAGACCGTCGGTGCTGTCCTTATCCTTGAGAACACAATACAAAACGCCGTACCGTTTTGCCTCCTCCGAAAAGCGTTTCAGTTGTTCCTGCGGCACTGTATACACCTTGAGCGATCTTCCAGAACGAAGCATAGAGGAGAGCCGGGCTTTGCCTTTTGTCTTTTCCTGTTCCTGAAGCACCTTGTAAATAACGGATGCAAGTTTCAAAGCACCGGTGCCGGTTAGTTTCACAGCAACCTCGACACCTTCAAGGCTCATTCGCATCATTTGTTCTGCTACATCACCTGAATTGTTCATATCTTTGTTCTTCCTTTCTTTCAGATTTTTCTCTTTCATAGATCAGAGATAACTTTTCTTTGAGTATCCCGCTGCGCTCTGCGATGTTGTTGCAATACTTGACCTCTCGGCGAAGTGTTGTAAGCTCGGATGAAATATCGGATACCTTTGCCTTGACTGTCCTTATTTCATCTTCATCAGTACAACGCCGTAAGCGATTCCGAAGCTTCTGCCGTTTGTAGGTTAGCTCCGAGATTTTGTCTTCTGTCTGTCCTCGATATACAGAAAGCTGCTCGGCGGTATCAATATGACACCGTGCAAGCAGCCGTGTTTCTTCAATGATGCTATTTAATTTTATTATATCCTCTCGTAGTTCAATGGGGATACGCCTGTGATTGTTTTTTTTCGGGATCAGTCCGAATTGGTACAGCGTGTGGATATAGATGGCGTGAAGCGTTGTGACCTTCATGAAGTTCTCGGCACCGCCACGCAGATGAACAGGTTTCGTTCGTTCCTCTCTCATGTATGTGATTGGCTTTTCTTCTTCCGCCCGTTTTACCAAAGAGGAGTATGAATATTCAATGCCAAAATGGTTGGATGGTCGCCACGGATGGGTATATCCTTGTGGAATGAGTGTAAATATTGCATCCGTCTCTTTTTCTAAGTCAATGTCAACATAGTGTCCTTGGTTAAGTTCTTCGCTTTTAGTACCACGAAAATGAACAGTATAGCCCATTGTTTTAAGCTTTGTAAAGAACTGCTCTCTTGTTATCACTTCTGCTAAAGCTTTGTCAATATCCTCTTTCATCTGAGGCATTAAGGTCGGCATTCCGTTTTTCTCTGCCATGCGTTCCGCATAATTTTTGTTACGCTGATATGTCCGGTTCTCGATTACCGACAATCCGTATTCCCGGCACAACTCATCAGACACGGCTCTCATCCGAAATTTGGATGCCTTGTCATCATGATACCGGCTACCGTCTATGAATGATGTTGAGCAAATTGCAAAATGATTATGATAGTGGTCAGTGTTCAAATGAGTTGCAACGACTACTTGAAATTTATCGCCCCATAATTGCTCAGCCATTTTCACACCAAGCTCGTGTGCTGTCTTTGCATCAACCTCACCAGAACGGAAGGACTGATACGCATGGTAAGCTATATTCGGCATCAGCTTATCATTTAATGCATATGCTTCCATCATTTTCTTATAGGCGTTTTCCGGCTCACAGTTTATTCCGGTGACATAAAACTTCTTTTCTGTTTTCAGTTCGTTGGTATCATAAGCAAGAAGCTTTTGCAACGCTTCATAGTTATCGTTTACGGTTTTGTCCTTGTTGACAACATACGCAATGAATTTATCGAGCCGAACATTGATCGGCCAGATTTCTGTAACTGCCATCAGCGTTTCTCACCTCGTGGTAAGCAAATCATTGTGAGGTCATCACAGAGATTCAAGATGCGTCTTGCGTCCTCGTCGTACTTCGGAGCGTCAACCATATTCAGTGTATATGCGCGCTGTGCAATCTGTCGCATATTGTATCCGACGCGGCGAACCTCGCGGAGAAGATTGAAGTAATCAAGCGGCGGCGTTGCAACAGGTCGAAATCCGTCAAGAATACAGCGCACATAAGCGGACATAGATTTATCGCACAGCTTTGAATTGTCTCGGAGTGTTTTCATTTCATCATCGTTCAGCCAAAGCTGAAGCAGATTATTTCGGTGGCGCATCTCTCTCATCCTCCTTTTCATAGTTCCCACCGGCAACAAACAGGCACATAAAGAAAATACCGAACATGCCACCGCATAAAGTGCCGAGCAGGAACAAAATTAAACCATTCAAATAATCACACCTTTCTGTGTACCGGGGGTTCGGGGGTTCCCTGACAAGCGTCGGAGTCATTTGTAATGACATAGGCATTGCTTGCAAAGACAACGGACATACCCCGAACCCTCCGGTTTCGTTCTATGCCTTGTATCATTTATTCATCGATGGTACACGCTTTACAAGCCGAACAACGGAATTCACAACAGGAGCATTTGCCGCGATTCGGAACGAAATCCGCTTCCTTTGCACATGAACCGCAGACCTCACAGTAGTCCGGACATTCATCGCAATCGTCAAATCCGTCGCATGGATCGTCGCAATCATCGTCCTCATCCTCGCCCTCGGGTTCACTCAAATCCACAAGGAATACAATTGCTCTACCGCCCGTCACTTCGGATGAATCGACTTCATCGTCATCCATAAGAGCCGCAATCGAAAGTGCATCGCTCGCATTTTCCGCATACATTGTAACCTTTTTTAGTCGATTTTCCATGATCTCAACACAATACTTTTTCATTTTTAATTACCTCATCTTTCATTTTCTTTATTCTTTTCTGGGTTATACTGAATTGCTTTTATCTCGTTGTTGATTCTGAAAAACTGCTCCGGATAGCGGAACATTTTCATATATTTATGCATCTGTTTGTCGGACAATCCTATGAAATGTTCGCTGTCAGACGGTGCCGCACAAACAAAGAATTTACCGGCAACAATGTCCACCATTTTCTTGGCATCTTCCTTTGTGTAGCACTTTTCAATCGTCCAACCGTCATGTCCACCGCGTTCTGCTTCCATATAATTCTCCAGTCGGACACATTTATCGGCGCCGTCAAGAGACGAACCGTAGATAGAATAGCCGCCCATATTTGGCTGAAACGCTTTGTTTTGACTGCTTACAGCGTAGGTTCTTGCTTCAATCGGATATGGTTTATCAAAGCTATCTTCGGTATAAACGATGTAGCCGGAGATATGCTGACCATTCCTTTCTGCCTCTCTAAATTGGGCTTTCAACTCTCCGTAGGACATCTCTGTTTCAACCGGTTCAGCGTATACGGCTCGGTTCAGCTGCATACCGTTTATCTTACCTTCTTCATTGACGATAAGTGCAACCTCATCCTCAAAGGGCATGAACTGTTCAATATCGCCCTCGACAACAGCCTGCATATCTACAAGTGAAGTACCAATAAAAGCTTCCTTTGCGAGCTTTCCCGGCTCAACGAGTAGCACTCTCATCTGCGATTTTTTATCCGGTTTCGGTGCGTCAAAGTCAACTTTTTGAAAGCCGAAGCTGTCGCAGTAATAGAAGCCGGGTTCGACTTCATCAGCCGATTTCACCTCAACAATGTCAGATACAGACAGTGACCTTGCTCGGTAATCTACCGGATGGTCAAGATTAAACATACGGTAAACATCCTCCAAGTTGTTACAATCGACTGTACCGGAATAGACGGAATCGTAGATACTGCTGTCCGGTTTTGAAGTCCCTTTCAGCTCTGAAATGTCTTCCAGTCCAAAGAAAGCGAGGCACTCTTTGTCTCGTTCCATGTTGATTTGATAAATACTGATCTCCATTTTTTCACCTTCTTACCGTTCATAATGGCGTGGTTTTCTTTCGGGAATGGCGTTAAATTCCGCACCTTCAAAACAATCCGCATCGAGAATATACTCGCTGTTTTGCCAGTTTCGCTGTGCAATTTCTTCTGCTTGTGCAGGGTCATCAGCTTCGATATCAACTGTCATTTTGAGTGTTTCTGTGATTTCAACCTTATAGGTTCTCATCGTTCATAACTCCTTTCCATTTCACTATTTCTTTCATTCATCAGAGATAAAAGGTACTCGTTACAATCCTTTGCGTATGGCGGAGGTGCATCGCGCACGTTGTACGGGGAAGTAATAACCGTCCTAAGCGCTACACTTGCAAGTCGCCCCGGACGGTCATTATCAAGGTGTAGATATATTGTTTTGATTTGCGGGTAGTCCTCAAGGCACTGCGTCAGAGCTATCGGAACCTTGCTTTGCGCAATGTCCTTTTGTGGCATATAGATACCGGCAAGGGACAATAGATTTTCTTTTCGCCAGTCGCCGCCCTTCGCTTTCATAAGTGTTGCGTATGAAAGAAGGTCAATTGCGCTTTCAAATAGGTGTAAAGAATCATTCGGCTCATACGGGAACAACTTAAATGAATAGTGCTTATCGCTTCCTGTTGCATCGCCCTTATAGTCACCGACAGTCGCTCTGACGGAGCAGTATTTTGCCATTCCGTATTTATTAAAGCCGACAAACAGAACATTATGGTAATGCTCATCTTCTCGGATACTACCGATTTCTATGCAATAATCTATGATTTCTTCATCAATTCCGCGGCTCATAAGGTACGCTTTGGCACGGCTTGGATAGACGCATAGCTCCGGCAAAAGCAACCGTTTTTCTTCCGGTGGCTTTTCTTTTTGTGCATAAGAAAAGGCAGACGGTTTTATTGCCGTCTGCCCGATGAGTGCTTCCACTGCTTCTATGAAATTGTAACCTTTTACCTTGATGAGATAATCAAGTGCGGTTTTACCGCCGATTCCACGCGACCACCAGCACCATTTTCCGTTGGATATTTTGAGTGAATCGTGTTCTCTTGTGCAATAGGTATCTCCCGCCACCCTTACAAGATTTGACGGTTCACAGGTTTGCAAATAGGATAAAAGGTCTATCTGTTTTGCCTTTAATACCGCTTCGGGTTCAATATATGGCATATACCACCTTACCTTTCTTCGTGCAGACTTTTCTTAAATCCTGCGCGCAATTTTTCGTTTGCCGTATTCTCGGTCATGTTATGAATAGCTTCCATGTGCGGCGATTCGCTGTTCTCCCACTTGTCAAATACATCAATCGAGAATTTCAGCCGTCGGCATACCGAGAAGCTCGTCACGATAACGCTCCTGTTCGGCAAACATCTTGTCGTAAAGTTGCGTATTCAACTCCTCTTGTTCTGTCATTTCAACTTTATTAAGCATTGGTTTTCACCCCTCCTTCCGCATAGAAAAAGCCGGGAGATTCTCAAATAAGAAAACCTCTCGGCTATGTATTAAATATTCATTTTTCGGTTTCTTTATGTTCTATTTTATCTTATCAGAACGAAGTAAACGCGACATCAAAATTTGCGCATGATAGCCGCCGTCTTGTCCGGCACCGCTAATAATATCATAATTCTTATTTAGAATATCAAATAAATTAGTCATGGGAAAGCATTCGTGCTTTTCAAAATTCATGAGGTCAAAAATAAATTTATCATCAGACAATTCATAAACAACGCCTTCATCAAATTCTTCTTTTCCAGTTCCAATATCGCTTAGTCCCAATAAATCAGTGCTATAATCTCTTTTTATAAAATACAGTCTCCATTTTCCTGAGTAATCTGTTGATTTTTCATTTTTCAGAAAATCTCGAAAATCAAAGTCTTCGCCACTCGCTTCTGGTACCGATAAGAACTTACCAAAAATGGATTTAATCACTTGAAGTTTTGTAATCTTGCTAAATCCTTTGACTTTTTTAGGATCGCCGTCAAGCGAAAAAAACTTCAAATATGAGGCATCGTACTTACCTAAAAATGTATTACACTTTCGACATAGCGATCTTGCTGTTCTGCCTTTTGGATAAAGAGGCATTGACAATTTAGTATCGAATACATCATCTGCAATAGTTTTAAGGCTTACGCCTCCAGATAATCTATTTAATATATCGCTACGTAATTCCTCAGACTCAAATGAATCAAACAACTTAATTAAATCAAAAGCTACAATATCCTCATTACCAACACTTCGTGCGGGATAGTGTTCGTCACTCATTTCCTCATTTGAAAAGATATTTCCACACAACTTGCACTTGTGCTCAATCTTGTCATTCAATAGAAACCCTCCAATCTTTGTAACCCTGTTTTATTAAATCAGGTGATTGATTTTATTATGTCGTATGTGCCTTTCCTTGTGTTTGTAATTCTACCGAAAGTGCATTCTTCTAACTTGAAAGCTTGTGTGAAAGCAGTAACACTATCAATGTATAAGTCCCAACCTTTTGGCTAATATCCGGATATGTGAAATAATCCGGGCCATAGAAGAAAACATAATTTGTTTTATTCGTTTTAGAACTGCTGTATGCAATTCCATCGTAATAGCATTGTCTAATATATTCTGCAACAACCTGTGTTGGCAAATAATCAAAGTCCATATTCTTTTTTACGGGTTGACTGATTTTTGAAGTATAGTCTTCAATGAATCCCCATATGTTTTGTTCCTCACGATCAAATTTCCCTGAAAAAAGGTCATGATATGGTAATGATTTTGATTTCAAATCAAGTATTCTCAAAGGTTTTCGTGTTACAAATTTCCCAACGAGTATTTTGTTGTTGACTCTAACTCCACATTCCTTTAGACATGTTTTGACATCTGTTGAAACATAAGTATATGAAATACCTTTTGGACTCATCCTGTATGATTGCGTATATTTGCAGGGCGGTGGTGCAATTTCTTTTTGCGCTGTATTATAATCGTTCAGCATTACTTCATTGATCGTTTCGTCCTTACGAACTCTGTACAACACTGTTCCCTCAGGTATTTCATCATCAAAATACTTAGCAAATAATGATAGTATTTTTTCGAGATATTGTTGTCGACTGTGATTTCCAAGCTCAAAAAACCTGTTATTGTTTTGAACAAGATAGTTAAACGATTTCCAAGAAAATAAAAGATCACCACTTACAGCATGTACCCATCCGGTTTCTGATAAATAAGAATAAATGCTTCGGTTGGGAGCGTAACTGTCAATTATCGCTTCATATATCTCAGGTAAAATTTCGTAATCAATAGCCGATGTATTAAAAACGTCATTATCATTTAAGATGCTGCAAATATCAGTAAGCTCTACCGTTTCATATGTGTCAGAATAAATAAAGGAATCAGAATCCTGATCATAATCTATGCCATCCTGTTCTCCAATGTCAGAATAGTTGTGATCTATACAGGATAGTATATAGTCAGCAAATGTATTACAACAGACAGCATTATGATTTTTCTTGTGACAAATCGGACATTCATGTAACCGCTTTTCACGATGCTTAATAACAAATTCTTTTAAGGATTTATTACTCAAACATCCTGTACAAATATAATCAACTTCCATCGTATCTACCAGTTCTCTCATATTATTTCACAAGTGTATGAATGTATTATAGCACAGATTATTGAATTTTTCCACCGTGCTATGTACCGTCCCGGCACCGTTCCAGATGCCGGGACTACTTTCATCGTTCCACTGCTTGGGCTTTGCGTTCTTCCGTGCTGTCGCTGTCCTCACGCTCGCCGTCTACGATTTCATTATCCCGTTTATCCATGTTGAGTAGGATGTTCAGTTCATCCAAACGAGCTGTTTTTGCTTTCAGGTCTTCCTCTTTCGGGAACGGTTTCTCAACCTCAGTCTTTGCATTGTCAAGCTGAACATAGGTGTTATCAAGTTGTTCCTTTGCGGCTGTCAGTTTATCCAGCAAGCTGTCAAAGAGGTTGTCCAGGCGCTGAATGTTACCGTAAATATCCGAGCCAAGAAGGACGATATAAGACAAAGCGTTGCGGAGCGTGATACGGTATTCTCTTGCAAAAGTGTCAAAGGATAAGTCCATAGAGAATCCGCGATAGAAGCCCAGCATCACCGGTTCGGGATTCGTCATCGCCTTGCATGCTTCAAGTATTTTCGTACCGGCTTCCTTCTTATCGGTGTAGGTGACGCCGTTAATCTGCATTGGAGAGAAGCCTTCATCATTCGGGTGTGTCTGTGTCGGAAGGAAAGCAATATCCGTTTCAAGACCGGCAATACGCTGCTTATACGAGTTAATCTTCTGCGGAAACTCTTTAATGATTTGGTCTTCAAGTGCGTATTTCTGGCTCAAATGACTTGCTTTCAATAGCTTCAGGCGGGATACTTCAATGTCTAAATCCATCTTTTCTTTGATGTGCGGATTGCCCGTTGCAAGAGCTTTAATTTCAGCATAGGAAAGAGCCGCTTCATCAACATCCTCGGCAGAACGAACCGGAGATTTGCTTGTCATAATCTGTCCGATGAACTTTTGCTTGCTCTCAACAAGCTGGTACAGATAACTGTCAAAGGTGTTTTCCGTTACAAAAGTGTATATATCCACCTCCGGGTTTTCGTTGCCCTGACGGATGATACGACCTTCACGCTGCTGCAAATCCGACGGTCGCCACGGACAGTCAAGATGAGATAAAGCTACAAGCTTTTTCTGCACATTAGTACCGGCTCCCATTTTCTGCGTTGAACCGAGAAGAATGCGAATCTGTCCCGAACGAACTTTCCCGAACAGTTCCTTTTTCTGCGCTTCGGAGTTTGCCGTATGGATATAGGCAATCTCATCAGCAGGAACACCTTTCGCAATCAGCTTGTCACGGATGTCATCGTAGACATTGAATTTGCCATCGTTGTGAGGAGTGGACAAGTCGCAGAATATCATCTGCGTACCGTTTCGGTCGGCGGTTTTTTGCCAGATTTCAAAGGCATTATCCGCACAGGCAGAGCATTTGCTTTCCGTATCATCCGGGAGCATATCGTTCATCAGTCTTTGGTCAAGAGCAAGTTTTCTGCCGTCGTTGGTTATCATCAGCATATTGTCAACAGAGCTGTCAACCATCTTGTTTCGCACTCTCTCCGCACGGTCAGACAGGTCGGCTACCATTTCCTTTTGCATTTCGGTCGGTTTCAGAACCACATTATGATATTGTGCCTCCGGCACCGGAAGCTTTAACATATCTGCGGTCTGAACATCGGCAACCTCACGAAACATCATCATAAGCTCGGGTAGATTATAGAAACGGGCAAAGCGTGTTTTGGCACGATAGCCGGTTCCTTCAGGAGCAAGCTCTATTGCAGTTACCGTTTCACCGAAGGTCGATGCCCACGCGTCGAAATGAATCAGTCCGTTTTGTTTCAGTGTGTTGTACTGGAGATATTTTTGCATTGTATATAACTCAACCATCGAATTAGATATTGGCGTTCCTGTTGCAAACACAATTCCTTTACCGCCTGTAATTTCATCGAGATAGCGACACTTCATATAGAGGTCGGAAGATTTCTGTGCTTCGGTCTGACTGATACCGCCTACGTTTCTCATTTTTGTAAATGCCGCAAGGTTCTTATAATAATGCGCTTCATCCACAAATAAGCGGTCCACACCGAGTTCTTCAAAAGTAACCACATCATCCTTTTTCGTCTGGTCATTGAGTTTATCAAGGCGTTGTTGAATGGACTTTCTTGTTTTCTCCATTTGCTTTACCGTGAAGTTACTGCCGTTCTGACTTTTAGCTTCGGCAATTCCTTCAAGGACTTCATTCATCTGCTGTTCGAGAATAGCGCGTTGTCTTTCAAGCGACATTGGTATCTTTTCAAACTGTGTGTGACCGATAATAACAGCATCGTAGTCGCCGGTTGCGATTCGTCCGCAGAACTTTTTACGGTTTTTTGTCTCAAAATCTTTCCTTGTTGCCACCAAAATATTGGCTGACGGATAGAGCTGAAGATACTCGGATGCCCACTGTTCTGTCAGGTGATTCGGCACAACAAATAGGCTCTTTTGGCACAAGCCAAGTCGTTTAGATTCCTGTGCGGCCGCTACCATTTCAAATGTTTTTCCAGCACCTACGACATGTGCAAGTAGCGCATTTCCACCGTAAATGATACGGGCAATCGCGTCAAGCTGATGCTTACGGAGCGTGATTTCAGGGTTAATGCCAACAAAGTTCAGATGGCTTCCATCGTACTCTCGCACACGGTTGGAGTTGAACTTATCGTTATACAGTCGGCACAGCGTTTCGCGCCTTTCCGGATCAGACCATATCCAGTCTTGGAATGCCTGCTTGATAAGTTCCTGTTTGCCTTGCGCAATAGCGGTTTCCTTTTTGTTCAGCACCGGTGTGCGTTTGCCGTTGTCGTCCTCGATGTAATCAAAGATACGGACATCACGCAGGTTCAGCGTTTCCTCAAGAATTTTATATCCGTTTATTCTGTCAGTACCGTATGTGTTATACGACTTTACATTACCCCTGTCGCGGGATTTTCCTTCAATGTTCCATTCACCGGTTATCGCAGAATAGTGGACTTTCATGCTCCATTGGTTGTATCTCGGTGTTGAAAAAAGCTGGAACATAAACTCCGAAACGACTTCCGGTGGAAGCCATGTTGCACCGAGACGGACAGAGATTTCACTTGCTGTCAAGTCCTTCGGTTGTACCTTTTCAAGTGCTTCAACATTTACAGAATAGTCTTCCGGATAGAGTTGAGCAGAGCTTTTTGCTATGCCGAGTTTTTCGCGGACATTGCCGGAGAGATACTCGTCAGCCGGAAGATACTTTTCAAAGTTTGTTCCACTGTATTCGTATAAAGGATTGAGAAATATAACACCTTTGAGGTCATCAAACAATTCCTGTTCCGTCTTACCGGTAAGTTCACACATGAATGGCATATCTATTTTGACATGCTCTGCAAGGGATACTGCCAGTGCTTCTGATGCCGTGTCTACCTTTGTGATAACAGTTTTTTGTTTGATGGTGCGCTTAGAAAACATATCTGCTTTACGAATAAAGTTACCCTCATCGTCCAGCACCTCAAGGGAGCAAAGGAGACAGTAAGAGCTATCTTCTGAAAATGCCGTGCTGTTTCCACGTGAATTAACAAGACCGTATTTCTTTTGAAGTTCATCATAGAGAGTGTTCAGCTTTTTCTGTTCTCGCTCAATAATTTCATCCGGGAAGTCCTCGGTCTGATATTCAATGAGTGTTCTTACAGAATCTCTGATAGCAATAAGCCCTTTAATTCGGTTCTGAGCTGTCATTGACTCTTCCACCGGATTCATACGACTGTTCTCACGGTAGTAAATCTGTCCGTCAACAACCGTGTAACTGAAATTGCGGACATCTGGATCGGCAGGGATAGAGAGGTCTTCTTCATCCTCGGTAGGTTCTGCAATCTCAACCTCGGTTATCTCTGCATGGATGTTTTGTATGGCTTCTGCAAGCTGTTCCGACAGGCTTTGGTCATCGTATGAGATGCAAGCCGGTTCAGGACCGAACTGCCCGGAAATAAGCTGCATTTCACCCATAATCATATCCGGGTTCTCAACAAAGTAGTTGTTCATGGCAATGCCGTTTCCGTCCTTGCCGAGATGCACCCATTCCGGTTCAATATCTATCATACGGTCGCGCTTTTGCAGGAAAATGATGTCAGAAGTAACTTCCGTACCGGCGGCACTTTTGAATGTGTTATTCGGTAAGCGGATAGCTCCGAGAAGGTCGGCTCGCTGTGCAATGTACTTTCTCACAGACGGATTTTCCTTGTCCATCGTGCCCTTTGAGGTAACGAAAGCGATAATACCGCCCGGTCTTACCTTGTCGAGTGCGCGGGCAAAGAAGTAGTCATGAATAAGAAAGTTGTGTTTGTCGTAGCGTTTATCCGGCACCTTGAACTGTCCGAAAGGTACATTGCCGATGGCGCAGTCAAAGAAGCTGTCCGGGAGATCTGTCTTCTCAAAGCCTTGAACAGCGATACTACTTTTCTGATATAACTGCTGTGCAATGCGACCGCTGATACTGTCAAGCTCAACGCCGTAAACCTTGCTTGTTGCCATGCTGTCGGGTAGCATACCGATGAAATTACCGATTCCACAGGACGGCTCCAGAATGTTTCCAGTCTTGAAGTTCATGTTTTCAAGTGCCTTATACATGGCATTAATAACAACCGGAGGAGTATAAAATGCAGTCAGTGTGGATTCTCTTGCTGCGGTATATTTATCGTCGGTCAATAGGGACTTGACCTCACCGTACCTGCTGTTTCTCTCATCAAAGCAGTCGGAAAGACCACCCCAACCGACATATTTCGACAGGATTTCCTGTTCGGCTGGTGTAGCAAATCTTCCTTCTGCTTCAATGGAGTGTAGGAGCCGTATTGCATCAACATTATGCTGATACCTCTCGCTCGGCGATCCTACACCAAGGTTGTCATCATTGATTGAGTAGTTATATCGGTCACTCTGAGGTATTTCTGGATGCAGGTCAAAGCTGCGTGTTTTCTGCTTTGTTTTCTGTTCCCACTGTGGAATGACTTGTTCCGGTTTACTTTTCTCGGTAAGTTCTTCACCATCAATAAGTCGGTTTACCATGTGTAAATCAGGCTCTTTGTCTATGTTGTCGCCAAGCCGGAAGCCCTGATTATACATATCCTCATAGCTATTGAAGCCATTCTGAACTGCCATAATCTCACGGTAGTCCTCAATCGGCATATTACCGATATTGGTATCTACCATCTGCTCCGGTTCTTTTGTTGACAGGAAGATATATTCATTGCGTTTACCGTTTTCAAGCGGAGCAAGCAACACATCATAACCGAGACTGCGAAGTTTCTCTGTACTCGTCAAGACGATTGGAAGGAATACCGACCATTGGCATCTGAACACCAAAACTTACGCTTCTGTTACCGAGAGTAAGGTCAAGGTCACGGGCAGCATCTTTAGCATCTTCGCCCATAACCTCAAAGAAATCACCAACCTGATACAGCACAATACAGTCAGGGTTGCGTTCTTTTATCTTGCTGTATTCCTCCCACGGGGTAAGCTGTTTCTTTTTATCTACGGGAAGGTCATCTAAAACAAACGCATTCTTATCATTCAGAGGATTTTCTTTTATTTTTGCGTCAAATTCAGCACGGGGCAGAACCTTATTGAAGATAGGAAACGTTTCATCAAAGAGCCGAACCTCGTTATCATCAAAGCTGAGAATTTCATATTCCGATGTTCCGAGATAAACTGTATCGCCAAGAGAAAAGCTATACTCCTTTTCCGGTTCGGGCGGCGGGTTCAATTCGTCATAGCTCGGTTCAAGCTGTATAGCATTCTCGCTGTTTAACTGTTCCAATACTGCTTCGGCCCGTTCTGTTAAATGCGTATCCTGTAAGATTATACCAGTCAGTACTTCACGCATCTGAGGGAGAACAAAATCTCCTTCGGAACTTCTTGCATGATGCTTCTTATCTCCGGCGGCAAAGCTCATAGCGGCAGAGAGCGTATAATAACTGTTATACACAAGTGCTTCATTACCGAGCTGTGTTTCATAATCGTTGAAGTCATTAACAACCGACTTGAAATCATCCGCTATTTTCGACCTTGCTTCACGTGCTTCCTTTTCCTTGCGATACTGCGGGGTCCTGGTACCAAGGGTTGCTGGCGGCAGGAGCGAATTATGCAAGCTCGCCGGA
>ENA-UOOM01001424-UOOM01001424.1-fermentation-metagenome-genome-assembly--contig:-NODE-1424-length-23055-cov-10.507261_pt1 | contig 23055 bp, 21 predicted proteins | sample MGYA00245781_ERZ724031 | MGnify/ENA primary metagenome ERZ724031 (study PRJEB28704, sample SAMN03018317) | fermentation metagenome | biome: anthropogenic terrestrial biome; feature: soil... | reverse complement strand
CCGCGAGGGTCAAATACCCCGCAGCTTGCTGCGCTGCAAGTTTGATGCCCCGTCATTGCTACGGGGTATTTGACTCTTCTGCACTGCTGCCTGACGTTTTTGTACTACTTTTTGCATTATCTTTGTCAGTCTGTTCCACCTGTACACATTTGTCTACAAGATACTCTGCAACCTTTTGCTGAAGGATAGCAGTCTTTAGCACATCTTCTCCGGCTTGTTTCTTAAACTCATCTACATCCTTATAGCCTGAACCTTCCGCATATTTCTTTATTTCTTTTTCATACTCTTTCTTTGAAGGCTCCAGGTTCTTCTTCTTCGCTATCAGCTCACAGGCGAGGTCTCTTGCCACTGCTTTCTTTGCCGCTTCCTTTGCCTGGGTGTCAAAGTCGTCCCCCTTCATTCCCATATACTGCTCTGTAAAATCCGCGAATTCCATACCATATGCAGCTGCCATCTGAGAATAATAATCCTTAATCTTCTTGAGCTGATTATCTACCTCCCCATCAGGATATTTCTTCACCTCTACCTGAGCAAGAAGTGCCTCCATCACCTCGTTTTGAAGCGTACTGTCCTCAGTGCTCTTGTTGCTGTCTTCCAGCTGCTTTTTGATTTCTGCTTTATATTCCTCTACAGTATCTGACTTGTCACTATTCTTTTTTACCCATTCATCCGTAAGCTCTGAAGCTTTACCTGTTGATATAGCATTCAGCTTAACGTTAAATACCGCTACTTTATTGGCCATGTCAGTCTTTGGATATCCGGCTGGGAACTGTACGGTTATGTCAAACTGATCCCCAATATTATGCCCTGTAATCTGTTCCTCAAAGCCTTTATACTCTCCATTTGACCCAATAAATGAATTTGAGCCAAGTTCCAGTTTATAACCGGACGCCGAACCGCCTTCAAATTCTGTTCCGTCTATAGAACCTTTATAATCAATATCTACTGTATCTCCCTCTTTGGCAGCTCTGCCTGTAACTTCTTCATAAGTTACATCTGCTGAAAGATTATTATTTATTGTAGATTCAACCTGGTCATCGCTTACCGCAGTCTTTTCAACCTGTGCAACTTCCAGCCCTTCATACTGCTTTATTGTTACATAATCATTAGAGAGCTCCTTACTGCACCCTGCAAGAGAAGCCGCCATCAGAACGCTCAATGTTACTGCTAAAATTTTCTTTTTCATTTCTTCACCTCATATTTTATTTCCGCGAGCAATGAGCCAAGCGGAAATGCTTGCATTTCCATTTGGCAACTGCCGCGAGGATCAAATACCCCGCAGCTTGCTGCGCTGCAAGTTTGATGCCCCGTCAGCTTGCTGCGGGGTCTTTGACTCGTTTCAGCTGGCAGCCAAAACCCGTATGGTTTATGTTATATCACATTTTCTTCCTATTGAAAAGGTTTTTCATACTTATTTCACGGTCGTTCTTCCAAAGCTTAGCTCTATAAAAGCGGTGAAAATAATCTTGAAAACTGCTCCTTTACCCGTATAATCAGACTCCTGTTGTCATAGATCTTGCGGGTCACCTGGGTACATTTTGTCATATCATTTTCAAACGCACGCTCCAGACGCTGAACTGTGCGTTCACTGTAAATGACCGCATTTACCTCAAAATTCAAACCGAAACTGCGCATATCCATATTGGCTGTACCTACACAGGCAACCATGCCATCCACGCTCAGCGTCTTGGCATGCAGGAAACCATTGTTATAGACGTAACATTTTGCCCCTGCTGCTACCATGTCCCCAATATAGGAGTAGGTTGCCCAGTAGATGAAAGGATGATCCGGTTTACATGGAATCATAATACGCACATCGACTCCTGAACGGCTGGCAATTTTCAGCGCATCCAGAATAGAGTCGTCCGGAATAAAATATGGGGTCTGCAGATACACATGATCCCTCGCACTATGGATCAACCGCAGGTAATTGTCATGAATTGTCTTTATCTGAGAGTCCGGGCCGCTGGAAATAATCTGCACCGGGTCATGCCCTCCCCTGATGTAATCCGGGATCTCAAACAGATAGTCCTCCTGAAATAGATTTTCCTTTGCCGCATAATTCCAGTCCAAGACAAAACGGACTGACAAGGATGTCACTGCCGCCCCTTCAATACATAAATGTGTGTCACGCCAATAGCCGAACTTCTTTTTATCTAATCCTAAATACTCTCTGCCTATGTTAAAGCCGCCCACAAAACCGATGTGACCGTCAATAACCACAATTTTTCTATGATTCCGGTAATTAATACGCAGCTGCAGATTGCCCATAACCGCAGGGAAAAACTCAGCCACCTGCACTCCTGCCTGCTCCAGCCTCTCCCAGTCCTTGTTGTGCATGGTACGGCAGCCCATGCTGTCAAAGAGTACTCTTACTTCAATACCCTCTTTCGCCTTACCTATCAAAACCGGTTCAATGGCCTGCCACAACTCGTCATTTCGTATAATATAATACTGCAGGTGAATGTAGCGTTTTGCCTGCTTCATTTCTTTAATGAGCGCCCGGAACTTTTCTTTTCCGTCCGTATAAATGCGTATGTCATTATTATCTGTCAGCACAGCCTGACCAGCTTCCAGGTTATAGAGAATCAAATCCTTAAACCGTGCCATCTCCGGATTCGCAAGGCGGAGCTGCTTTCTGTATATCGTCTCTTCCTGCCGGCGCACAGCAAATTTAAGCTCGCCTTCAATTTCTTTTGCCTTAAACATTCTGTTCTTATGATAGTCCTGCCCGATAAGCAAATAGAGTAAAAATCCAAGGATAGGGATAAAGTAAAGTGCAAGCAACCACGTCCACACTGTCTGAGGGGACCTGCGCTGAAAAAAAATGATAACTACAGAAAGGATAATATTAATGATAACCAGATTATCCATCACAAAATTATAAGCTGTTACCAATCCATCCCATATTGTTTCTGCCATAAATTTAAACTCCTTTTTCGACTGTATGTAGCTTATTTGATTATACTATCTTCTCCTGGGAAAAGTAACCCTAAAATGGCAAATTACTTGCACTTGCCCCCAAAGAATGGTACAATACTACTTGCTTAATCGCGGAATAAGAGTATTGTAGGAGGATTCGTCGTGAATTTAGGATTAGTAATCATGCTCATTGTATTGGCGGTTCTGATTATCGCTCTGGTTGTCCTTTATTTCCTCGGCAAGAAAGCGGAGAAAAAGCAAGCAGAACAAAAGGAACAGTTAGATGCAGCAGCTCAGAACGTAACCATGCTTATTATCGACAAAGGCAAAATGAAACTAAAGGAAGCTGGCTTTCCCGCTGTCGTAGTCGAAAATACACCTAAGTATTTAAGGCGCAGTAAAGTACCTGTAGTAAAAGCAAAAGTGGGGCCGAAAGTAATGGTACTCATGTGCGATGCAAAAGTATTTCCACTGATACCGGTCAAGAAAGAGGTCAAGGCAACTGTAAGCGGCATCTACATAACAGCCGTAAAAGGTATTCGTGGTCCCCTGGAAACTCCGAAAAAGAAAAAAGGATTTCGGGAAAGATTTAAAAAAGAGAAGAAATAGAATGTCTTTATAAACAATAGCCGCAGGAATCTGATAACTCCCAGAAACTGCGGTTATTTTTTGTTAATGGAGCGCAAAAGGGTCAGACCCCTTTGCGCGGATCTCCATTTTTATTTTACAGTCCGCCAGAGGCTCATAATTTACGTCCAGCTCATAATCCACGCTGACATCGATGTCGTCCTCTGTGACATTGATTTCCATATTCCTTGTCTTGACACCAATTAACATTTGTCCGTAAGGTGTCTGATAATAAGTAAGATTCTTTTTATTTTTTTCAAATATCATATGAGTATTAGACAGGCCTGTTTTCATAATTTCAACAGTGTCTGAACCGGTTATCTTTATTTTATTTTTTATAGTACCCGGTATTCCCTCCATTACCTCATCGTAAATGATGTAATGTTTCCCGTTCTTGCAATAGTAACTCCCGGGGGTTACGACTTCTATAGCTTCATTTTCTTCCTCCGTCACACCAGGGAATCCTTCCATATGCAGCCCTGATATGCTGACCAGTACGTCTTTTGTCATATATTCCCCCTAATATGCTTCAATATTCACTACATTTGTTGTTGGGATGTCAAAAGGCATCACAGTATTCGCAAAATGGCGGAATTTCTCTGCAGCATCGCTGACAAAAAACTCGTAATGGCTGTGTGGTCCTTTTGTTCCGTCGTTTGCCATATTCTGTTCTTCTAACAATTTTTTCAAATCCATTGCTGTCTCATATGCCGGATTTACTATCTGAATTTTGTCCCCCATATATGTACGGATCTTGGATCTCAAAAGAGGATAATGTGTACACCCGAGTATCATAGCGTCAATATCCGTACTTTTCATGGATTCCAGATAATATTCTATGATTTCCCGTGTTACATTATGCTCCTTGAACCCTTCCTCTACCAAAGGGACAAATAAGGGACATGCTTTTTCAATTACTTCAATTTTGGGATTCATCCTTTGGATAATCTTTGTATACACACCGCTCTGAACTGTTGCGTCTGTACCCACCACTCCCACTTTAAGGTTCCGGGTAGCTTCTACAGCTGCCCTCGCCCCTGGGGTTACCACCCCGAGAATCGGGACATCAAATTCATCCCTGACCGCGTCCAGCGCCAGAGCACTGGCCGTATTGCAGGCAATCACAATCGTCTTCACCTGCTTTTTTTGCAGAAACCGGATAATCTGTTCAGAAAACCGGATAATTGTATTCTGGGACTTACTGCCATAAGGAACCCGGGCCGTATCCCCAAAATACACAATATTCTCATCTGGAAGCTGCCGGATCATCTCTCTTACTACAGTCAGTCCGCCGACACCTGAATCAAACACCCCGATAGGTGCCGTTTTTTTACCTTCCACATTCAATGTCTTTCGTCTCCTAAATAGCTAATATTTTCGAGATCTCATACTGATGAGCAGGGATCTCTTTCTTCATGGCTAACGCCTCTTCTATATCATAATCCACGAACCGGCCATGCTTGTAACCTACTATACGGTTTGTCTTACCCGCACAGAGAAGCTCTACTGCCATAGCTCCCATTGTTGAAGCATATACCCTGTCCTTGCATGTGGGGCTTCCGCCTCGCTGCATGTGACCCAGGATTGTCGCTCTTGTCTCGATTCCGGTTGCTTGTTCAATCTTTTTCGCCAGATTAATGGAATCGCCCACTCCTTCTGCATTGATAATGATGTAATTCTTCTTGCCACGCTTTTTATTTGCCAGAATGTCTTCAATTAACGCGCCCTCATCATAATCTGATTCTTCGGGCATAAGGATTCTTTCCGCACCGTTGGCAATACCGCACCACAGGGCCAGATAACCGGCATCACGTCCCATAACTTCAATAATACTGCACCGCTCATGAGATGTTGACGTATCACGTACCTTGTCGATTGCTTCCATAGCCGTATTTACAGCAGTGTCAAATCCGATTGTATAATCTGTACATGCAATATCAAGATCGATTGTACCGGGAAGCCCGATTGTGTTTACACCAAGATGTGACAGTTTCTGCGCACCGGCGAAGGAACCGTCTCCTCCAATAACCACAAGTCCGTCAATTCCGTATTTCTTGCAGATGGCTGCCGCCTTCTGCTGTCCTTCCTCTGTACGCATAGACTGACAGCGCGCAGTCTGAAGGATAGTACCTCCCCGCTGGATAGTATCAGATACATCCCTTGCGGATAAATCTATAATTTCCTCTCTTAAAAGTCCATGATATCCTCTTCTGATTCCACGCACCTTTAATCCCTTTGAAAGTGCTGTTCTGGTCACAGCACGAATTGCAGCATTCATTCCCGGTGCATCGCCGCCGCTTGTGAGTACGCCAATGGTACGGATATTGTCTTCGATTTCTTCTAAATTCTTCTTTAGTTTATCTGCTTCTGCCATATATTTCCCCGCCTTTCTAAAAACCCACTGTCTTAAGGTTTCATTTTAAACTATTTATAAATGGTTTTCAATAGCTTTTTCTACGACTTTTACCCGCTTCTCTCCAAAATAATTCATCAGTCTGCTTAAAACCGCAGGTTCAATACTGATACTGCGGTTTCGCGGAAGACGTTTCACAGCCCGCTCCGCCTGACAGTAAATCACCACTTCATCTTCACCTTCGGAATCTGCCAGATATCCATATACAGTCTGTTCTTCCTCCAAAAAGGCTGCCTTGCTGGGAAACTGAATCCACAGCTCTTTCTTTGTCTGTTCAAACGGCATAATACGCTCGCATATCAGTTTGCTTGCTTTTTCATCTTCTTCAGAAACTCTTCCCCGGACAAAAATCTTATTGTCCACCTCCAGAAGCGGACGGTTTTTTTCATAATCTCTTGGAAACACTACAATTTCTACTGTTCCAAGCAGATCCTCAAGCGTCAAGAAAGCCATCATCTGGTTATTCCTTGTATTCTTCACCGTTTTGTCAACAATCATACCTCCGACGATTTCCTTGGCACCATCGTGTACCTTGGTCTGCCCTGTCTCTTCATCCGGCTGAAAATCTGCAGTTGTAGCAGAAATGGCTCTGCGCCATTTATCCTCATACTCTTCCAGTGGATGGCCGCTGATGTAGACGCCCAAAACTTCTTTTTCGTAGGCAAGGCGATTCTCCTTGGAATATTCCCCCACATTGGGAAGTTTGATTTCAAAATCCTGCTTCTGTTCATCATCTGCCAGATCAAAGAGGGTCAATTGCCCTGTCATCGCATATTTCTTTTCTTGATTTACATGGTCTGCAATCTGTACATAGATGCTCATAAACTGCTTTCTCGTGCCCCCCAGTCCGTCCAGTGCACCTGCTTTAATGAAATTTTCTATTACCCGCTTATTGAGCACTTCCTTCACAGAAAGTCTGCTGATAAAATCTTCCAGATTTTTAAATGGGCCAAAATCTTTCCGGTCGGCTACAATTGCTTCTATGACTGGTTTTCCAACACCTTTTATCGCCGCCAGTCCATAACGGATTTTTCCGTCGTCCACAGAGAAATTCGCTACCCCTGCATTAATATCCGGGGGGAGAAGCTGTATGCTCATCTGCCGGCAGCTGTAAATATATTCTGCCACCTTTGGTGGATTTTCAATCACGGAAGTCATCAAAGCAGCCATAAATTCCACCGGATAATAGTATTTCAGATATGCGGTCTGGTAAGAAACCACGGCGTAAGCCGCCGCATGAGACTTATTGAAAGCATATTTTGCAAAATCAATCATTTCATCATAAATCTTATTGGCAGTCTTTTCATCAATACCATTGGCAACACAGCCGGGGACATTTGTCTCCTTATCGCCGTAAACAAATATCTGACGTTCCTTCTGCATCACATCGCCCTTTTTCTTCGACATGGCACGGCGCAGCAGATCGCTTCGCCCCAGAGTATAGCCGGCCAGGTCCCGGACAATCTGCATTACCTGCTCCTGATACACGATACAGCCGTAGGTCGGCGCAAGAATAGGCTCCAGCTGCGGACAATCGTAGGCAATCGTGCCTGCTTCTCTTTTTCCTCGGATATACTGAGGTATAAAATCCATAGGCCCCGGACGGTACAGGGAAATTCCAGCTATGATATCTTCCAGGCTCTGAGGCTTTAGCTCCTTCATAAAGCTCTTCATCCCTGCACTCTCCACCTGAAAAATGCCGTCTGTCTTCCCGGTTCCTATATAATCCAACACCTTTTTATCATCATAATCTATGGCTTCTATGTCAAAAGCCGGGATTCTCTTCTTTGCCATCTGCACGGCATTCTGGATAACCGTCAGTGTCCGAAGTCCCAGGAAGTCCATTTTCAAAAGCCCTAGTTCTTCCAGAGTTGTCATAGTAAACTGAGTCGTGATAGAGCCATCCTGTGCCCTGGACAAAGGTACATACTCATCTACCGACTTCTGGCTGATCACCACCCCGGCAGCATGCATGGAGCTGTGGCGGGGCAATCCTTCGAGCCGCTTTGACATGTCGATCAAATACTTTACCTGCTCGTCTGTCTCATAGGTTTTGCGCAGCTCTGAATTCATCTGCATCGCCTTGTCAATCGTGATGTTAAGTTCTGTGGGAATCATCTTTGCAATCGTGTCCACAAAGGCATAGGGCAAATCCATGACACGGCCTACATCCCGGATAACACCTCTTGCGGCCATAGTACCAAATGTTACAATCTGTACCACCCTGTCCTTGCCGTACTTGCGCACCACATAATCGATAACCTCCTGCCGTCTTTCATAGCAGAAATCCACGTCAATATCAGGCATAGATACACGTTCCGGATTCAGAAACCGCTCAAACAGCAGCTGGTAGCGGATCGGGTCAATGTTCGTAATCTCCAGACAGTAGGAGACGATACTTCCCGCGGCAGAGCCCCTTCCAGGGCCCACTGCAATCCCATGGTCTTTTGCATATTTAATAAAATCCCACACAATCAGAAAGTAGTCCACATATCCCATATTCTTTATGACACTCAGTTCATAGTCCAGCCGCTCCTTTAATTCCTGAGACGGGTCTCCATAACGCTTTTCCAAGCCTTCAAAGCACAATTTGCTCAAGTATTCCCAGGAAGTAAACCCATCCGGCACATCATACTTAGGGAGCTTGGTCACGCCGAATTCAATTTCCACATCACACCTGTCGGCTATCTTCTGCGTATTTTCCAGTGCCTGCAGTGCATAGGGAAAAAGCTGTGCCATTTCTTCCGGAGATTTTACATAGTACTGACCGCCCTCGTAGCGCATCCGGTTTTCATCCTGCAGCTTCTTTCCCGTCTGGATACAGAGCAGAATATCCTGGGCTTTCTCGTCCTTTGCATAGGTGTAGTGCACATCATTTGTGACAACCAATTCAATGCCCAGCTCCTCCGACATTTTCAGTAAGCTCTGATTTACAAGAGCCTGTTCCGGTATCCCATGGTCCTGAAGCTCCAGGAAATAGTTGCCTTTTCCGAAAATGTCCTGATACTCAAGAGCAGTCTTCTTCGCTTCCTCATACAGTCCTTTCGTCACATACCTCTGCACTTCCCCGGCAAGACAGGCGCTTAGGGCGATGATTCCTTCATGGTATTCCTGCAGAAGTGCCTTATCCACACGGGGTTTATAATAATACCCTTCCACAAACCCCTTGGACACAATCTTCATCAGATTTGCATATCCGGTGTTATTCTCCGCCAGCAGCACCAGATGGTAATATCTGTCATCCCCGCCGGTTATCTCCCTGTCAAACCGGGAGCCCGGAGCAACATATACTTCACACCCGAGGATCGGCTTAATACCTTGCTTTTTTGCCTCTCGGTAAAAGTCTATAACACCGTACATCACGCCGTGGTCTGTAATGGCAGCACTGTTCATGCCCAGTTCCTTTACTCTTGCCACATATTCTCTTATCTTGTTTGAACCGTCCAGAAGGCTGTACTCCGTATGGACATGCAAATGTGCAAAATTCATCTTTCACCTCTTAAAAAAGAGCGCTTCCCTAAGAGAAACGCCCTCATGTGCTCAAATCTTATTGTCCGCCGTTAATCATGAAATTAATCAGCTTATCTGTATCTTCCTTTTCATATGCGATGATTTCCAGTTCCGGAATCTCACCATTTGAGAAGATATTTGCCATTGATACATATTGAGACAATTTGGACTTCAGATTCAGTCTGTCGCCCTCACCTGTTACTAATTCAACTTTTCCCTCGCACTCGTCCACTACTTTAAAAAATGCGTCTATATCCGTAATATTTTGTACTTTCATTTCTCTGACATCTCCTTTCCCTCAATCGGTTTATCTACTTTCTTATTATACCGTATTTTAAAGGGATTGCAAGAATTTTTATCGGATTATGATACTTTTTTCCAGGATCTCTACTTTTCCTGCCTTAAGCAGTCTCCCCACGCCTCGTTTAAAGGCTGCCTTGCTCATTCCCAGCTCCTGCCGTATTATTTCGGGAGCAGCTTTGTCTGTAAAAGGCAGCTCGCCGTCATAGGACTGAATTACCTTCAGAATGGTCTGTACATCTTTATCCATCTGCTCAGGAATCTTATCTCTCAAACTCAAATCCAGTTTACCATCCTCTTTTACCGCTGTGACTCTCGCCTCCACCGTTTTTCCAACCGGTAAGCTGCCAAAAACTTCCTTTTTAGGGATCAGGGCGGAATATTGATTATCCACTGCCACGAACACACCGAATTCTTCGCTAACATCATAAATGATTCCGCTGACTTTGTCATCCTTTTTATAAGGTGAATCTGTCCGCAGCAAATGATATACTTTCATGGTCGCACACAGGCGGCTGCTTTTATCAATATAGAGGGAAACAAGACATTTGTCCCCTTTTTTTACTTTTACAGTCTGCTCTTTAAAGGGCAAAAACAGGTCTTTTTCCAATCCCCAGCTGAGAAATGCACCCATACGCCCCACATCTGCGACTTCCAGAACCGCCAGCTTTCCCAGTGTAAGCTTAGGCTCATGAGTAGTTGCAATCAGCCTGTCCTCCGAATCCTTATACAAAAATACCTCCACCGGATCCCCGGGCTCCACATCTTTTGGCACCTGCTTTTTCGGGAGCAGTACATGCTCCTCCTCACTGCCTAGATACACTCCAAAATCCACTTTTTTTACAACAGTTAAAACCTGTTTCTCTCCTAATTTCATTAATAGTCTCCTCTATTTGAATTCAATCACTGCGTAAGGTTTTTCATTTCCATCACACAATTCCACTATTGTACGTTCCGTTTCAAAAGCCACCTTTGGAAAGATAATGTCTCCATATTTGGCGGATTGCTTATAGTCTACCCGCAGCTGGTGGACATCCATATCATCCGGCAGCATTTCCAAGGCCATCTGCACATACTGGCAGTTATTTACATGATTATTTGTATCTATATGATACTTTCGCACCGAAAAAGAGGGAAGTGCTTCACTTGATACAGGAAGTCTTATTTTTCTATCCTCATATTCCATATTAAGTGGAGGCTCCGTGCCGTAAGGCAGGACATCCTCATCCCCTGGCCTTACAGGTCTTCCTTTCTCCGTGTCCATAAACACCCATACGGAATTAGCACAGGCTGCTCGTTTTCCTTCACTGTCAAGCATAAGAAAATTACGATTTCCGTATAATCCTTTGAACCCGGTTGCGAAAGTGCCTACCGTAATCTGTTCACACACTTTTGGGAAACGTTCTATTACAACCTGCCAGTAGGACAGAATCCAGGCTTTTTTTCGCTTTTTCAGTACCTCCACACCCACGCCGATATCCTCCGACTGAAAGGTACTGCAATCCTGAAAATAGTTGATCAACGCCGGCAGTGTCATGGTGCCTCTGTGGCCGATTTCACTGTATCTTACTCTGCTGTCAAATGAATACATATTGTTATTTCTCCCTTTCTTTCGTCCTTTGTGTCATCTTGTTATTGTTGTTCGTTTTTGCTGGATATAAAGCTATGCTCTACAGTGATGACAAACTGGTATCGGGCATCATTTGCAAGAAGCCTTACCGAAAGTTCTTCTTTCAGCCTGGTTCTCTTTTTCTCATCATAAGAGATAGGAACGACCAAGTCAAATATTAATTTGATGTGCTCCTTTCCTCTGACCATGCGAAAATCATGAATACTGCAGCTTGCGTCCAATTCTGCCAGTATTTCCGTAATCTGATTTCGGACTCTGATCACCTCTTTGTCCCTCGTCTCAATAGGATCCATATGTATAACAAGGACCAGCCCCAGCTGTTCTTGAGCCTCCCGCTCAATATTGTCAATAATTTCGTGGGATACTTCAATATTTACATTATTGGGAACTTCTGCATGAATAGATGCCATGCTTCTGTTTGGGCCATAGTTGTGGACAACTAAATCGTGGGTGCCCTCAATACCGTCATATTTTTCTACAAATTTTTCTATCTTGGTGTACAGTTCCGGGTCTACTGCCTCTCCTATGAGAGGTTCCAGTGTATCCCGGGCAATTTCCAGCCCGGCCCACATGACAGCCAGGGCCACACCGACCCCCACAAACCCATCAATATTGATTCCTGTCAGTGCAAAGAAAACAAGTGATAAAATAGTCGCCCCCGTGGTAACCACATCTCCCATGGAATCTGTAAACATTGCCATCATAACTTTTGAACTAATCTTCTTACCAAGCTTTCGATTGAAACTTCCCAGCCATAATTTTACCCCGATAGACAACAGCAAGATCACTACCGACAATAATTGAAACCTTAGCTCCTGAGGCCTTCTGATTTTTGCCAGAGCATCTTTCAAAAAAGTAAACCCTACCTCCAATACCAAAAAGGATACAATCAGGGCCGATATGTATTCCACCCTCCCGTGGCCGAAAGGGTGCTCTTCATCCGCAGGTTTGCCGGCCATCCGTACTCCAATGAAGCTGATAACGGAGGAACCTGCATCAGACAGGTTATTAAAGCCATCCGCCATTACAGAAACACTCCGCACCCCTACCCCTACGGCCACCTTGATAATAAACAAAAACACATTACAAAAGATGCCCACAATGCTGGCCAACAAACCATAAGCCGTGCGTACGGACACCTTTTCTACATTCTCATAATCTTTCACGAAATGTTTTACCAAAAATTCCGTCATGCTTCCTCCATCTGGCTTTCTGGTCCGCTCCCTCCGGGCAAATGCCCGCCAGCTTACCGGCGGGTATCCGGATCAAACTTATCCAGAAAATACCACTTTATCTTGAAGTTTGATTGTGCTGTTACTTTCGAATATTCCTCTTCCGTCAGCACATTTTTCAGTTCCTCTTTTCCCTCTTCCGGCACAACAGCATTTGTTGCATCTGTAAAACACAAGTTCGGATACAGAACACACCACCAGTTATGTCCCTTAGCAGCGCCGATTTCAATTCTCAGAGCCTTATAGTTTCCCGCCGGGAAAGTCACATCCCCGTAAGTCTTCTCTGGGAAATAGCATGTAGTCACAGCCGCACTTACCGGATAATCCTTTCCTGCCAGAAGAATTGTTTTTTTGCCTGTCTCTTCCAATTTATCTGTATTCCTGCGCATCCATTCCTCAGTCTCCTCCACATCCATCCCATCCGGCATGGAGTTCTTCAAAAAGGCAAGTACCTGCTCCTTCACATCCATCTTCAGTGCCTGGTCTTCTTCACTGTCACTGTTTGCCAGAATGTGAAAGCGTAAAACCTCCTGTGCAAGATGCTCCTGCAATTTCGCCTGCGCCGTGAGATTCATGTGCCAGGCAATAACTCCGGTAATAAAACTTGCTATAATTATTGCAAGAATTAAAATAATTCTGTTTGTATGCTTATCTATGCAATATATACTATCTGTTCTGTCCATATGTAACTTCCTCTACCTTTCTTAATTGATATAGGAAGTATTAACAAAATTATCAGAAATATACACAAAAGGGGACAGTCCCCTTTGCCCGCCATTTTCAGAATATTCTCACTATTTATTTCGTATCACTCCGGATACTGCCGACACCTGGTTTTTGATATGCTGATTCGTCAATTTCGTAGCCACATCCTTTTCACCATTTTCGAGCGCGTGGATAATTTGCTGATGTTCGGCCAGAAGCTGAGGATAGCAGTCTTTTTGTTTCAGATATTCTACACGGTACCGGTACATCTGTTCCCTGAGATTATTCAGAAGCTGTATCAATCTTTGGTTGTCTGTAGCTAAATATATGATATCGTGAAATGCTACATCTGCCTCAGCAATTTTTGTGATATCGTCACTGTCCAGTGTTGATTTAAAGTTTTCTGCCGCTCTTTTCAGGTTCTCTATTCCTTCCTTATCTATTCTGTCGCAGGCCAGTTGTACGGCAAGTTCTTCGAGAGCCGCTCTTACTTCCAGTACATCTCTTAGATTTTTCTCTGTAATTTCTGCAACCTCTGCTCCTTTTCTTGGAATCATCAGAACCAGGCCCTCCAATTCCAATTTCCGGATTGCCTCACGGATAGGAGTGCGGCTTACTCCCAGTTTATTGGCAAGCTGAATCTCCATGAGTCTTTCCCCTGGTTTTAGTTCGCCCCGCAGGATAGCTTGTCTCAAGGTGTTGAAAACAACGTCCCGTAAGGGCAGATATTCATTCATTGTCACATCAAATTTAGGCTCCATCTTATATCCTCCTCGTACCGTGTATGTTCGTCACATACGCCTGTTTTGCCAGTGCTTTATTTCTAATTTTCTCCTGTGCTTTCCTTGCCTGGGTCTTATTCTCGAACAGCCCGAAAACTGTAGGGCCACTCCCGCTCATCATGGCATTTAACGCCCCCGCAGTTTTCATCTCATTCTTAATCTCTTCAATAACGGGATGTAAGGGTATCGTCACTTCTTCTAAAACATTGCCCATCGCCGACGCAATATACGGAAGATTTCCGGTTTCCAGGCCCTCTATCAAACGATTGATATCTGGATGATTCAGACCTTTTCTTGCATCCAATGCTTCATATACGGTTTTTGTGGAGACACTGATAGGCGGCTTCGCTATCAGAACAGTGCATTTGGGCATGGGCGGCAGTTCTGTCAATTCTTCTCCAATTCCCTCTGCCAGCACTGTCCCCCGCATAATGCAGTACGGAACATCCGCTCCGAGTTTTATTCCCCTGGCCATTAATCCCTTCTGAGAAAGCCCCAGTCCAAATATGCGGTTCATCCCAAACAGGACGGCCGCGGCATTAGAACTGCCGCCTGCCATACCTGCCGCCACCGGGATGTGCTTATCCAACGTAATGATGACTCCTTCTTTTATCCGAAATTCTTCTAGCAATAAAGCTGCTGCTTTATACGCAATGTTATTCTCACCTACTGGAAGAAAATATAAATTCGTTTTTATTTCAATCCCCGGCTTCTTTGTCCTCTCAATTTTCACGTCATCATACAGATATATAGATTGCATAACCATCCGTACATCATGGTAGCCATTCTCTCTTCTCCCGAGTACATCCAGTCCCAAATTGATTTTGGCAAGTGCCTTCAATTCTATCTGCCTCATCCTGCGTCCTCCACATTTTACCGTTCAGCCATAAGCTTAATCTTGCTTCAGTAAACTATATATCCATCTGTATCTTGTATACATTATACTTATATTATACTCATGCCTTCTTTAAAAATCAACAGTTTATCACCAGGTTTTATGGAATCTGACTCCAAATTGTTTACTTCCTTTATTCCCTCCACTGTCGTCATATATTTTTTTGCAAGTGACCAGAGTTCATCTCCGTCTTTTACGATATACCCCACAATTCCCGGCCGTTTTTCCACCTCCTCTATTGATATAGGCACAAGCTCTGCATCTGTAATCACCTGCATGTGAACAGGACTTCGCATAAATGTGTCAAATGCAAGTACAGCCTTTACTTCTATCGCCTCACTCCCGGCCAGATTTACAGATAGCTGCTCTACATGATGGGAAATATTATACCGTACATCCGGTCTCATCCCCGGACACTCCAGCAAATAAGAGAAGGGCATAATTCCCTGCCAGCATCCGAAAGGTACTTCATCATCTGCCTTCAGATACAAGAAAGAAATATGCAGAATTCCTTCTATTTGAATTCCATCCTCTGTTAATTCCATGTGTTCTACCTGAACGCTGCCGTCACTGTGGCAGATCTGCAGTACATCGTCTTTGAGCTCCGGAAGGGACAGCCGCTCCGAAACCTTACACTTCGAATAATTTTGAACAAGCAGCTCCTCATAGACTGCATCCCTCGTCTCATAGTTGCATTTTTGCTCCAGTGAATATAAATCCTCCAAAAGCTCCATTTCTTCTTCTTGATAAATATTCATGCGGAGATTCAGCGTTCCCTCTATTCCCAGAACACGCATTTCTCCGTCTTCATCCATGCGGACATCCACAAGTGTATCGTCCAGACTGTTGTGGATATAGTAATACATTCCTTCCTCAGCTCCGCTGCATTCAACCCTTCCCTCATAGGGAACACTTTGCTCCAGCCAATCTGTTTTTCCATCCTCCGACTGGTACATACAGAATATCAGAAGCTCTCCTTTCAACTGTATTTCATCCTGTCCAAGCCTGATTTCCAACTTCCTGCCGCTCACATCTGTGAGGAGGAGCTGTCCGATGCTCTCTTTTGTCCCCGGAAGGGTGACCTCCTCTTTAATCCGGTAGGTATCCCTTTTTGTTGTATTCAGCTCCAGAAGATTGACATTTTTCATTTTTTTGTAAATGGGAACAGAACTATCCACATCTACCGTGGTTTCCTCATCCTCCAATTTTTCCCTGCCTATTTCCATCTCTATCATGGCACGGAGACTAAGTTTTCTTGAATGAACCAGTGCCGCTGTAAATTCCACACGAATATTCTGTATAAAATAGGTTTCCAGTTCCCCGCCATCTGTATACACCATCTCCTCAAAAGGAATCTTTCCCTCAAGGACTGCAGGCTGTGGATCCCCCGTTGCCGTCACATAAAGAATCTGAAAATATAGTTTCCCTGAAATCCGTATGTAATTCTCTACCAATTTAATGTCTTCAATTTTTACGGTTCCCGATCCCTGGATGACCTGCTGTACATCCTCCTTTGCATCCGGCACATTGTACTCTTCGTCCAAATAAAACTGGTCAAAGGTCCGTTTTCCTTCCTGTGTGTAATGAATGGGTTTTCTGCTTAATTCCATATACGTCCTCCTAATCAAAAACAACTCTTTTTTCTATATATTCCAACCTCACAACCACATATGGATAAGTGGTTACATCTTTTGTTTTTTCTCCTTTTTCGGGTCCCAGTAGATTCGTATGTATATAAACAGCATTTTCTGTTTCATAAAGTCCTGTCACCTCCACACTGTACCCGCTTTTAGGCTGTGGGCCATACCCTTCCGCAATATACAGATACCCCTGGTCTGCATATGTCAGTTTAAACGGCAGTTCTCTGTTCTCCAGGATTGTACTTTTAAGTTCATTTGGCACTCTTTCCTTATCCATAACCGTAAATTCCAGATCATGCAGCTTTTCCGTCTTCTGAGGACGCGAAATACATCCCGTCAGCATCAGAACAAGCAAAAATCCCGCCAGATACAATATTTTCCTCTTCATATCCTATCCTCGCGGTATATTCTCACTATTATCTTATTATGAAGGTGACTTGATTATTCTCTTTTCCATTTTACTTGTTTTTTAATGTCTGCTTCTGTATAATTGAAAAGGCATAGAAACCATTATAAAAATAGAAAAGAGGATTTTTCCTATGTTCCGATTTATATGTATCGCAATTTTTCTGATTTTATATTTAATTCTGTCTATTCCTATATTCCTGGTGGAATGGATTATCGGCAAATTTGACCGCACTCTGCGGGACTACAGCTCCCTCCGTTTTGTGCAGTGGGCGTTTTGCATAATCATAAAAATCGCGGGAATCGATATGACCATCATCGGTGAAGAAAATATACTTGACGAGCCGGTTCTTTTTATCGGCAACCACCGCAGTTTTTTTGATATCGTAATCACATATTCCCGCTGCAGGAGACTGACCGGGTATGTTGCAAAAAAGGAAATGGAGCATATTCCGCTGCTTTCCGTCTGGATGCGCTATCTGTACTGCCTGTTCCTAGACCGCAGGAATCCCAAAGAAGGACTGAAAACAATTCTGCAGGCCATCGATTACATCAAAAAAGGAATCTCCATCTGCATTTTTCCTGAAGGTACCAGAAGCAAAGATACAGAGCCCATTTTGCTTCCTTTCAAGGACGGTGCTTTTAAAATCTCCACTAAAACAAACTGCCCTATTATCCCTATATCCCTGAATAATACCTGTAGCATATTCGAGAAACAGTTCCCGCGAATCAAGAAGACCCATGTGGTAGTCGAATATGGAAAGCCTATTTATCCCAGCGAATTGAGTCCGGAAGAAAAAAAACATATTGGCAGCTATGTGCACAATATAATCCTGGAAACACTTCAGAAAAATATGCACTTAGTATAAAACAAAGATTTCATTTACTTTTTTTTCACATGTGCTATACTTAGTTTCAACATTTACATTTGGAGGAGGTTATTATGAGTACCCAGAATCTCACATTGCTGACAGACCTGTATGAATTGACTATGATGCAGGGTTATTTTGAAACCCAGGAAAATGAAAATGTCGTATTTGACGTGTTTTTCCGCCACAATCCTGATGCAGGCGGGTACTCCGTTATGGCAGGGTTGGAACAGGTTATTGAATACATTAAGAACCTGCACTTTTCCTATGAAGATGTGGAATACTTGCGGGGACTTGGTATATTCAGCGAAGATTTTCTCCATTATCTGAGTGGATTTCATTTCAGTGGAAATATTTATGCAATTGAAGAGGGAACCGTTATTTTTCCGAAGGAACCTCTCGTGAAAGTGATTGCTCCCATCATGGAAGCACAGCTCGTAGAAACTGCTATTTTAAATATTATTAATCACCAGTCGCTGATTGCCACAAAAGCTTCCCGGGTTGTCTTTGCCGCCCAAGGTGATGGAATCATGGAGTTTGGCCTGCGGCGTGCCCAGGGGCCTGATGCAGGATTATATGGTGCGCGGGCCGCAATCATCGGCGGCTGTGTGGGCACTTCCAATGTACTGGCAGGAAAGCTTTTTAATGTTCCTGTCATGGGAACGCATGCCCACAGCTGGATTATGAGTTTTAAGGATGAATATACTGCATTTAAAGAATATGCCAGATTATATCCCAATGCCTGCACCCTCCTTGTAGACACCTACGATACCCTGAAGTCCGGTGTCCCCAATGCTATCCGTGTTTTCCAGGAAATGCGTGATGAGGGCATTAAGCCTAAATCTTACGGAATCCGTCTTGACAGCGGCGACCTTGCGTACCTTTCAAAGCAGGCGCGTATTATGCTGGACGAGGCTGGTTTTACAGATGCTGTCATTGCCGCATCCAACGATCTGGACGAGCTTTTGATTCACGATTTGAAGATACAGGGCGCCGCCATCACCTCATGGGGCGTGGGCACAAACATGATTACTTCCAAAGACTGCCCATCTTTTGGTGGTGTATATAAGATGGCAGCCATTCAGGGACCCGGAGGGGAGTTTATTCCAAAGATTAAAATTTCAGAAAACGTTGAAAAAATTACAAATCCGGGCAACAAGACAATCTATCGTGTATATGATAGGGCAACAGGAAAAATACGTGCAGATTTAATCTGCTTTGCCGATGAAATTTATGACACTGACCAGGAACTTCTGCTGTTTGACCCTCATGCAACGTGGAAAAAGACCAGGCTTTCCGGTGGAACTTATACTATGCGTGAGATGCTAAAGCCTATTTTCATCCACGGCGAATGCATCTATAAATCACCGACTGTCAAGGAAATTGCAGCCTACTGTACAAAAGAAAAGAATACACTCTGGGAGGAGACAAAGCGCCTGTTTAACCCTCACCGGGTTTACGTAGATTTATCCCAGAAGCTTTATGACACAAAGACAAAATTGCTAAATGACATGAGCAAACAGGCGAATTCATAAGGAGATTTAATTATCATGAAAATTATTGTATTAGCCGGAGGACTCAGCACGGAGCGTGATGTATCCCTTTCCTCCAGCGCAGGCATCTGTAAAACATTGCTTGAAAAAGGGCACGATGCATTTTTGCTGGACGTTTTTTTAGGTTTGACCTATGACCCGAATCGTCTGGAAGAAGTGTTTACACTCCCCGGGCACGGGCTTGAAATTGCAAAAAATATCAGCACCGCTGAGCCGGATATCAAGGCTGTTAAGGCCTCCCGCCCCGATCAGTCCAATTGTTTTTTAGGCCCCAATGTAATTGAGCTCTGCCGTATGGCGGATATCACATTCCTCGGCCTTCACGGCGGCGAGGGTGAGAATGGAAAACTTCAGGCCACTTTCGACCTCCTCGGAATCAAATATACAGGTCCTGATTCCCTGGGCTGCGCTGTTGCCATGGACAAAGGCTTTACCAAGCATATATTCATGCAGGCAGGGGTTGACACACCTCCAGGAATGAGCCTCCACAAGAGTGCTCCTGACAAATCTCCGGAGGCATTGGGTTTAAGTTTTCCAGTTGTTGTAAAGCCCTGTTCAGGCGGTTCCAGTATCGGTGTCTACATTGTACATACCGAAGACGAATATACGGATGCCCTTTCCAAATCCTTCCGATATGAGGACGAAGTTGTGGTAGAATCCTATATTAAAGGAAGGGAATTTGCCTGCGGCATTATAGACGGTGAGGCTCTTCCCCCCATCGAAATCATCCCGAAAACAGGCTTCTTTGACTATACCAACAAATATCAGGACGGTGCAACCGATGAAGTGTGCCCGGCAGATATCAGCGAAGAGATTTCAGACAAGATGAAAGAACTCACTGTAAGAGCCTACCATGCATTAAAACTAAATGTATACAGCCGGGCTGATTTTCTTCTGGATGATAAAGGGAACCTGTACTGTCTGGAATTAAATACCCTTCCGGGAATGACCTCCGCCAGCCTTCTTCCAAAAGAAGCGCAGGCTGTGGGTATTGAGTATGGTGACTTGTGCGAACTGATTATCCAAAAATCTCTGGAAGCAAGATACTAAAAGGACGGTATATACCATGAAAAACATGACATTAAAAGAAATCTCCGTAGTCTGCGGCGGTATTTATTACGGAGATGAAGAAAGCTACTACAAAGAGGTAAGCAGCGTTACAATTGACAGCCGGAAAGTTGAAAAGGGCTGTCTTTTTGTGGCAATCCGCGGTGCACGGGTAGACGGACACATGTTTATCCCCCAGTCCATCCACGGCGGCGCCTTGTGTGCCGTTTCTGAAAAGCGGATAGAGAATGCATCATATCCTTATATTATGGTTAACTCCTGCGCGCAGGCACTCAAAGATATGGCAGAGCACTACCGCCGTTGTCTTCACCTGAAAGTAATTGGAATATCGGGAAGTGTGGGAAAGACAAGTACAAAAGAAATGATTGCCTCTGTGGCCGGCCAGAAATATAAGGTTTTGAAAACAGAAGGAAATTTCAACAACGAAATAGGCCTTCCCCTTACCATATTCCGTATCAGGGAAGAGCATCAGGTCGCTGTACTTGAAATGGGAATCAGCGATTTCGGCGAGATGGAGCGGCTGGCGAAAATAGCGCGGCCCGACATCTGTGTCCTCACCAATATCGGCTGTGCTCATCTCGAGCACCTCAAATCCAAGGAGGGGATTCTAAAAGCGAAGACCGAGATGCTTTTATTCATGAATCGCCGGGGAAGTGTTATTCTCAACGGGGATGATGATATGCTCCGCACCTTTACCCCTGCCAACCGGATTGAGCCAATACTTTTCGGACGAGATCCCGAGTGCGCATATTCAGTTAAAAATGTGGAGGATCTTGGACTAAAAGGAACATCTGCTATTTTTTGTACTCCAGATTCAGAGTTTACGGCACATATCTCTGTTCCCGGAGAACATATGATTTACAATGCGCTTGCCGCAGTTGCCGTGGGCCGGGTCCTTGGCATGAAAGATGAAGAAATCAAACAAGGGATTGAGGCTCTGGTACCCCTGACCGGCCGCAGCAATCTAATTGAGACTAAACATTTTACCATCATCGATGACTGTTACAACGCAAACCCTGATTCTATGAGAGCCTCCCTGGATATTCTTAAAAAATCTGACGGACACTGTGTTGCTATTCTGGGAGATATGTTTGAGCTAGGTCCGGCGGAACATGAAATGCACTATGAATTAGGTAAACACGCGGCCGGAACCGGCATAAACCTGCTTATCTGCATTGGCACTCTCGCCGCAGAGATTGCCCGGGGCGCTGCTAGTGTAAATCCGGATATGGAGATTTACCATTATGAAACAAAAGCTGAGTTTTTGGAGGACGCAGACTCCCTGCTGAAAGTACATGATATTATATTGGTAAAAGCTTCCCACGGAATGGAGTTTCCTGAAATTGTGGAAGCTCTGAGGGCAAAATAAATACAAAGAAACAGAGCAGCCGGTTCTCCTGCTAAGGAGTTTCAAACTGCTCTGTTTCTTTATTTATCTCTGAAGCAGCTTCGCCCTTTAGACTCTTTTCTGCCCTGAGATTCTTTGAGGGAAGCTGTGCAAGAATAATCGCAAGAAACACAAGTGCACATCCAAACAATTCCCTTGGTGTTCTTTTCTCATGAAGGATAAACCAGCTTGTCAGCGCCGCAAATACAGACTCCAAGCTCAATATTAATGAGGCTACAGTAGGCTCCGCATCTTTCTGGGCAACCACCTGCATAGTGTAAGCTAATCCGCAGGACAAAACCCCGGCATAAAGTAAGGGCACATATGCATCCAGCACCGCCCCTGCCGCAGGTCTTTCCCATATCACCATGGGAACTGCACAAAGGACCCCACACACCAAAAACTGAATACAGGACATCTTAACCCCATCCACTTTGGGTGCAAAATAATCTATGACAAGAATATGTATGGCAAATACAAATGCAGAAACTATCATCAGTAAATCTCCCTGTACAATAGAGAATCCCTCTTTCACACACAGGAAGTAAATTCCCACCAATGCAAGTCCCACACCTGCCCATATTTTTATCCCTGCTCTTTTCCCCACAAAAACCCCCAGCAGCGGGACAACCAAAATATATAACGCTGTCAGGAAACCGGCCTTTCCGGCACTTGTGTATAAGAGCCCGACCTGCTGAAGGGAACTCCCCACAGCAAGTGCTATTCCACAGCAAATCCCACCAATCCACAGTGTCTTTCTATCCCCTTTTTTCTCCTCTGTATGAGGACCCTGTACAGACTTTTCCTTCCGCCCCAGAATCCAGATAACCGGCAAAAGCACCAGTGCACCCAGCAGGCAGCGCAAAGAGTTAAAGGTAAACGGACCTACATAAGCCATTCCGGCACTCTGCGCCACAAAAGCACTCCCCCAGATCAACGCTGTCAGCATAAGCATGCCGTTATTTTTCACTTTCTGTTTCATATTATAAATCTCACCCTTTATCTTACATATTCGTAACTATTCAGAACATTTGGTAAATATTTTCCAAAGCATAATAACTAGCATCAAAAATTCTCTTCATTTTATCATACACGGCCTGATTTGATTTATCTGGCA
>ENA-UOOM01001423-UOOM01001423.1-fermentation-metagenome-genome-assembly--contig:-NODE-1423-length-23059-cov-28.082029_pt1 | contig 23059 bp, 21 predicted proteins | sample MGYA00245781_ERZ724031 | MGnify/ENA primary metagenome ERZ724031 (study PRJEB28704, sample SAMN03018317) | fermentation metagenome | biome: anthropogenic terrestrial biome; feature: soil... | reverse complement strand
AAATTAAATGTAGGAGATGTAGTAAAATTAAAGAAAAAGCATCCCTGCGGCGGTTTTGATTGGAAGATACTGAGAATTGGTGCAGATTTTAGAATTAAATGCACTACCTGCGAAAGACAGGTATGGCTTCCACGTAGCGAAGTAGAAAGAAGAATAACAAAAATTGTATATCAAGTTGACAATGAAACTTCTGACAAGCAATAAAAAAATATTGACATAAAGAGAAAATTATTATAATATAAGTTGAAGTTGATAACCTTTAATCTGGCACAGAGAGGCTGGGAAGGAACATAAGAGCTTATAGAATAGGTCTTCCTTTGCTGTGTGCAAGGAAGATTTTTGATTTAAGGAAAGGGGACACACCGAACAAGGTATGGGGACACACCTCTAATATAGGGTGAGTCTTTGAGGGTAGAGGAATGTCCCCAATTAGGGATTCTTTGGGGTAAGTTTTGAGGAATGTCCCCAAATTGCTTTAAAATAGTCCGGAGAGGCTAAAAAGGAGGAAAAATGTTAAAAGGCAGAAGTTTAATTGAACCGATGGATTTATCACTTGAGGAGTTGGATGAAATATTGGGTCTAGCAGATAAAATTATTCAAGATCCGGCTGCTTATGCTGATGTGTGCAAAGGAAAAGTATTAGCGACTTTGTTTTATGAACCGAGCACAAGAACAAGACTAAGCTTTGAATCAGCAATGTTAAGACTTGGGGGAAGTGTTATGGGTTTTTCATCATCAGAATCAAGCTCTGCAGCAAAGGGAGAAAGTGTTGCTGACACAATAAGAACGGTAGCATGTTATGCTGATATTGCAGCAATGCGCCATCCAAAAGAAGGCGCTCCCATGGTAGCTGCAATGAAAGCAAACATACCCGTTATAAATGCAGGAGACGGAGGACACCAGCATCCCACTCAAACATTAACAGACCTGCTTACTATTAAGACATTAAAAGGCAAGTTGGATAATTTTACAATAGGTCTTTGCGGTGATTTGAAATTTGGACGTACGGTTCATTCGTTAATAAAGGCTTTATCAAGATACGAAAATGTAAAATTTGTTCTTATATCACCGGAAGAATTAAAAGTACCGGATTATATCAGAGAAGAAATATTAATGAAAAACGGTATTGAGTTTACAGAAGTAGAAAGACTTGAAAGTGTAATAGGCGAATTAGATGTTCTTTATATGACAAGAGTTCAAAAAGAAAGATTTTTCAATGAAGCTGACTATGTAAGATTAAAAGACAGCTATATTGTGGATAACAAAAAAATGTCAAATGCAAAAAAGGATATGATTCTTATGCATCCTCTTCCCAGGGTGAATGAAATATCAGTGGAAGTTGACAATGACCCTCGGGCAGCATATTTTAAACAAGCTAAATGCGGAATGTTTATAAGAATGGCTTTAATAATGAAATTATTGGGGGTGGAGAAAGATGCTTAATATAGACAGTGTAGAAAAAGGATTGGTAATTGACCATATAAAAGCAGGAAAGGCCATGGAAATATATCATTATTTGAACCTTGATAAGATGGACTGCAGTGTTGCTATCATTAAAAATGCAAAGAGCAAGAAATATGGTAAAAAGGATATTATAAAGGTAGAAAACAATATAGATATGGATCTTCAAGTACTTGGTTTTATTGATCCAAATATAACAATCAACGTTATTGATAATTCTGTTATAATAGATAAAATAAATTTGGAACTGCCCCAGGAAGTTGAGAATGTTGTTAAATGCAAAAATCCAAGATGCATAACTTCAATCGAGCAGGAAGTAGTTCATAAATTTAGACTGACTGACAAAGAAAAGAAAATATACAGGTGTGTATACTGCGATACGGCATATGAGGAAAAGTAGCAAGTAAAAAATTGGAGAAAATTATGAAGGTTTTAGTAACTTCTGTTAAAGAAAACAAGCAGGTATCAAATAACATATACAGACTTTCGGCAGAATTTGAGTCTGAAATAAAACCCGGACAATTCTTTATGCTTAAAACTACGGACAATTCGTTTCTGCTGCCAAGGCCAATAAGTATTAATGATGTAAATGGAAATATAGTTTCATTTTTATACAGAATAGAAGGGCAAGGTACAAAAAAAATAAGCAGCCTATGTAAAAATGATAAGCTCCAGTTGTTTGGGCCATTGGGAAACGGCTTTGAACCTGAAAAGCTTAAAGGAAAGGTTGCAGTAATAGGAGGAGGCATAGGTATTGCTCCGTTATTGTATTTATGTAAAGTGCTGTGTAAGAAAGCGGATGTTTATTTGGGATACAAGGATACAGAAAATATGTATATAATTGATGAATTTAAATTATATGCCGGCAGATGCGTTATAGTTACAGAGGATGGAAGTTCTGGAGAAAAAGGTTTTGTGACGGATTATATTCCATATGATGAATATGATGTTGTTGTAACCTGCGGACCTGAAATAATGATGAAGAAGATTGCAAATATTTGCAAGGATAAGAAAATTAAATGCTATGTATCGTTGGAAAGGCGAATGGCATGCGGAATGGGAGCTTGTTTGGGATGCACGGTAAAAACAAAGGCGGGAAACAAAAGAGCATGCAAAGAAGGTCCTGTATTCGACAGCAAAGAATTAATATAGAGGAATAATATGGAAATAATGGAAACAAAGGCGATGGGTCTTAAATTTAAAAATCCCGTAGTGGCTGCTTCAGGAACTTTTGGTTTTGGAGAAGAATTTTCTGAAATTTATGATTTATCAATTCTTGGAGGAATTTGCAGCAAAGGTCTTACACTATCTCCAAGGAGCGGAAATGAGGGTATCAGACTCTGGGAAACTCCCATGGGTATGATGAACAGCATAGGACTTGAAAATCCGGGTGTTGACAAATTCATAAGTGATGAGCTTCCAAGAATGAAAACATATAATACCATTATTTTTGCTAACCTTGGAGGACATTGTGAAGAAGATTATTTTGAAGGTATCTATAAGTTAAATGATACAAATGTGGATGCCGTTGAGCTTAATATTTCATGCCCAAATGTTAAAAGCGGCGGTATGGCTTTTGGAGTGAAATCTTCTGTCGCCTATGAAATAGTATCAAGAGTCAGAAAAATCTGTAAAAAACCCCTCATGGTTAAAATATCACCAAATGCAGAAAATATTCCGGACATGGCTGCAGCATGTGAAGCAGCAGGAGCAGATGCAATTTCCTTAATTAATACAATTCAAGCTATGGCAATAGATATTAAAAACAAAAAAGCTGTATTTGAAAATATTTATGCAGGACTTTCAGGACCTTGTGTAAAGCCGATTGCTCTTCGAATGGTGCATGAAGCTGCAAGAGTGGTTAATATTCCCATATGCGGTCTTGGAGGTATAATGAATGCAATTGATGTAATTGAATTCATTATGGCTGGAGTAACATTAGTGCAGATAGGAACAGCGAATTTTATTAAGCCTGATATAGCAATAGACATTATCAATGACTTGGAAAATTTCTTAGACAATGAAAATATTAAATCTTTAGATGAAATAAGAGGGATAATATAGTCTTAGGGTATAAGATTCCTCACTTCGTTCGGAATGACATAAAGGCTGGTAATAATCTTTTATTAGTAATTAATATAAAAGTATATACGGGAGGCATATAATGATAGATGTAGTTGAAATATTAAAAGAATGCGGTGCATTGCTTGAAGGTCACTTCTTGCTTTCGTCAGGCAAACACAGCAACAAATATTGTCAATGTGCAAAGCTTCTTCAATATCCTGACAAGGCAGAAAGGGTTATTTCAATTGTTAAGGATAAAGTCAGCTCACTTGACTTGGATATAATAGTGGGACCTGCAATGGGAGGAATAACAGCAGCTTATGAGCTTGGCAGACAACTAGGTATAAAAGCAATATTTACTGAGAGAGAAAATAATGTAATGACACTTAGGAGAGGTTTTGAAATAAAACCGGGTGACAGGATATTAATAATGGAGGATGTTGTAACTACGGGGAAATCGTCCGGAGAAACTGCTAAAGTTCTTGAAAGTTTAGGCGGGACAGTTGTAGGAATCGCATGTATTGTAGATAGAAAAGTAAGTGAAATTCAATTGCCTATATACAGCTCAGTAGAATTATTCTTTGACACCTATGACGAAGGAAATTGCCCTCTGTGTGAAAAAGGCTCAAAGCCGGTAAAGCCCGGAAGTCGTAAATTTTAGACAGCTTAATTTACAAGCAGGACACATTAGTCCCGCTTGTAAGTTTACTGATTATTAGAGGAAAAATAAAGGCCAGAACATCCACCAAATGGGATTTTCGCATCTTCCGTACCTGTCACAGTATGGGAATTGATAATATCTCATTGGGTCATAAAAATCTCTATCAAATCTTTTGTCAAATCTTCTATCGTATCTTGTATCAAATCTTCTGTCGTCGACATTATATCTACTGCTGAATACATCATTATTCATATCATCATCATAATACATGTAATCATCCATGTTATCATAATACTGATTGTTATTGTCCATATATACCCTCCTTTATACAAAATTTATATATTATAATATATGTCTTACAACCCTCTATGTTACGTTATTTTCTTAGGAAATTCGACTTATGTAAGATTTCTGTTTACAAATAGGGAAAAAAGTATTAAATTATATACATGCTACTGTGGCGCAGCCGGCAGCGCAGTGGTGTTATAGTCAGAAAAAATTATTAATAAAGCATTGGGAGGTAATATGGACATTGGAGCATTTGAAAGTTTATGCAAAGAAAGGCGTTCAATTCGTAAGTGGAAAAATAGGGCGGTTCCGGAAGAACAAATAATTAAAGCCATTGAAATAGGAACATGGGCTCCAAACGGTGGAGGTAAGCAGCCATATCATTTTTATGTCATCACCAACCCCGATATTATTAGCAATGTCGCTAAAGCTGTCAAAGAGAAAATAAATATGATTGCTGAATTACCTGCCGCAAGGGAAAATTCAAATGCAGTTGACTCTTGGAAAGAAAAGGCTTTATTTTTCGCCCAAGCACCAGTTTTAGTTGCAGTTACGGTTAGCATTTACAATTCCCTGGCAGATAGCATCTTATGTGATAGCTTAGATAATCCGGAAGTTCAAAAAATAATTAACTCTCGAGAAACGGCAAGTTCGCGGGTTCAGTCAGCTGCAGCTGCAATTGCTCAAATGTTGCTTGCATTGCATGAATTTGGGTTGGGTTCTGTTTGGATGACTGGTCCAGTTCAAGCAAAAGAAGAAATCGAAAAAATATTAGGTGTACCTGAAGATCAGGATTTTATTGCCTTAATCCCATTAGGATATAGTGCCGAGGAGCCTAAAATATCAAATCATAAGAGTATTGAGGAACTAATAACATTTTTACGTTAGCTTCTATATAGCAGTCTTCTTATATATCAGGTTCTATAATAAATGTTTGGGTGTGTAAAAAACTCCTCAGAAATACTACATACAAATAAATATTGCACGCTTAGCACGTTGATTTCCTTCATCTAAATAAAATCTGCTTGGTATACCATTTAAAGTATTTGGTCAAAGCAAATAAAGAGATTGGAATCCATGGGAAACCTAATATCTATCTATTGTATAACTGCATACATAGTTCAATAAAATGTTTTATTTCAGAGGACATGGATTTATCTTTTTTATAATATATTGTGATGTTTTGTGTAGTTTTATTATCGTCAAGGTAAAATAAATATGCATTTTCCTTGAAAAAATAAGAGTTGATATACTTCATAACATAAGCGCTTGAAGCAAATGTTATTGCACTACCTTCCATTGCCAGCATTATGAGAGTATCTAAATCATTGGTTTCCAATACATATTTTGGAGTTATTTGGTTAACCTTAAAATATGTATCCACAATTTGCCTAAAATGATGTCCTTCGGGGAGCATCATAAATGAGCACTCTGCAAAATAAGATATTTCAAATTTTCTGCTTAGTTTTTCAACCATTTCTTTTTCTTTTTCCCTAAAAAGTTCGGTCATTATCTTTTTCGATATTATAATGCATGCCTTATCTTCGAACAGTAAGGTATTATGATATTTTTCAGTATGCTCTTGAAAATAGCCTATCCAAACATCAATTTCATCAGAGTCAAGCATTTGCTCTAGAATCTTTGCAGAATCAATCATTACCCTAAGATTGATATCTTCATAATGCTTACGATAATATAAAAAAATTTCAGGTAAAAGAAACCTGCTTCTAGCAGGTCCCATGCCGATAGTAAGCGTTTTGCTGTTTGCTTTGTTTTCATTTTCCAATTTGCGTCTAAGTTGAAGCTCTAGTTCTAATATACTAATTGCAGTTTCCAACATAATCTGCCCGGATTTTGTAAGTGCAACCTTTGGTTTTCGTATAAAAAGTTGAGTACCATATTCATTTTCAAGAGAGCTAATATACTTGCTCAATGCTTGTTGAGAAATATACAGCTTTTCTGCAGCTTTAGTAAAACTTAAATCATTTGCAAGAGCTATAAAATATTTCAGATTATATATATTCATATTTTGCCTCTTTACTAAACACTGTTTCAAAATAATTTTAGTGTTTTTCCTTTCTTCTGTTTTGATAAGCTTTAAAGAGGTAATAATAACAAAAAAACAATAGTTATCTAACATGTACTGCTTACATTATTCATTATAAACCTTTTAAAAGAATTATTCAATAATATATATTTGTTGTGAATTATGTTTGTTAAGAGAAGGTTACGGTTTATACCAATCTATAAATATTTTGAATACGGATATTTAGATGAGTTAGAAAAGGATTTTGGTGATCCTAGCTCTAAAAGAAGTCTTATGATAATATGGATTGCCCATTACTTATCATATATCTGAAGGTAATGCCAATGACTGTAAGACACTAATGCCTGTTCTTGATGATCTTAAATTTGATTATGGAGTAAAGCGTATTATTGTTGTTGCTGATAAAGGTATAAGTACCGGAGAAAATGTCGCTTACAATATTCTGCATAAAAATGGATATGTTTATACTCAAACTGTTCGAGGAGCTAATGCTGACATGAAAGATAGATATCTGGGTTCTATAGAACAAAAACAAGTTGTTTTTTATAGTCCTGATTATGCAAAAAGGCTCAACATTACAGAAAGAAGCTGTAGAAAAAGCTAAAAGAATTATTAGAACAAACGAAAGTGGGAGGTACCAGACAAAGGCTCCTTAAATACACAATATCTACTCCTTGCGCTTAATATCACAACCATATGGTTGTGATATTAAGCAAATATTATGTTGGATTAAAAGTATAACATATAGTATATTATTTAATATTAAATGTAATATATATAATATATATGTATATTTCTAAATAAAAATTAAAGAGGAGGAATAAGTATGAGTGATATTTATTATGTAAGTAACTTTAATAAAGAACAGGAGGTTTTAGGAAAATATAATTTTAGTCCAAGATTATCATTAGTTGATTGTACATTACGTGATGGAGAACAACAAGCAGGTGTTGTTTTTACTAAAAATGACAAATTAGAAATTGCAAAAAAGCTTGATGAAATAGGTGTACCTGAAATAGAGATAGGAATGCCTGCATCATCTGATGAAGACGCTGAAGCAGCTTATGAGATAGTCAAAGCAGGGTTGAATGCAAATATTATAGCACTAGCACGACCAAATAAGGAAGATATAGATTTCTTGGCGAATTCTGGTATATGGGGTGCAACTATAAGTATCCCTATAGGAGATCTTCAAAGAGAATTCAAACTTGGCTGGGATGATGAAACTTATCTACATAATTTATTAGAGATATCCGAATATGCGAAAAAAAAGGGATTATATGTTAATGTTAGCCCATATGATACAACACGAGTAGATCCAATTTTCCTAGATAGAGTACTAAAAGAAATTGTGAAAGCAGGAACAGCTGATAGAGTAAGGTTAGTTGATACGGTTGGTTCTGCAACACCTCAGGCAATAAAATATTTAGTACGTAAAATGAAAAGTATTTTAGGGAATATACCTCTAGAAATTCACTGTCATGATGACTTTGGTATGGCTACAGCGAGTACAATAGCAGCTGCTGAAGCAGGGGCTGATTACTTATCAACAACAATGAATGGATTAGGAGAAAGAGCAGGAAATGCTCCTACAGAAGAAGTTGCAGTTGCATTAAAATTCCTATACGATAAAGATTTGGGAATAAAATTAGAAAAGCTTACTGAGACTTCAAAGTTAGTAGAAGAACTTTCAAATGTTAAACTTCAACAACATAAAGCAGTTGTAGGAAAGCATGCGTTTTCACATGAATCAGGCATGGTTGCAGCAGGAGTGTTAAAAAATACATTCGTGGCAGAAGCTTATATACCAGAAGCTGTAGGGCAGAAACGTGAGATACTAATAGGTAAGAAGAGTGGTGCAAAAGTACTAGCGAAAAAACTAGAAGAGCGAGGAATAACAATGTCAAGAGAAGAGACAAAGGAGTTACTTAAAGAGGTTAAGAAATTTGCAATTCTTCATAAAAGAGCTTTAACTGATGAGGAGTTCTTTAATCTTGCTAATAAAAATTAAAAGGAGATGTGATAAAGTTGGACGATTTTTCAAGATTTAAAGTTTTTATTGGAGAACCGATTGATGATTTAGAAGATACTTATCAAGAATTAGTAGATTTAGGGTGTAATCTTATTATTGGTCCGCCAGTTTCATGTCCAAAGCAGGGGTATTCTGAAGAACAGTTAATGGATATTTGCAAGGATGTGGATGCATTTATTGGGATGGCTAGGGAGAAAATAACTGAAAATGTAATAAATGCAAGTCCAAAACTAAGAATTATTTGTAAATACGGCAATGGTGTGGATAATATAAATGTAAAAGCAGCTAGTGAACATGATGTTATAGTTTCAAATGCACCGGTTCATAATATGACAGTAGCAGAATTTGCTTTTTCTTTGATGCTATCTGTTCTGAAGAAAATACCTCGTAATATGGAATATTTAAAAAATGGTAATTGGCGTGATGCTTCAACAATGGGCAATGAATTATACAAAAAAACTGTCGGTATTGTTGGATTTGGTGCAATTGGCAAGCAATTGGCTAAAAGACTCCAGGGTTGGGATGTTAATGTTTTAGTGTGCGATCCTTTAGGAACTAATGAAATAGCTGGTTTATTTGGTGCTACTCTTGTTGACTGGGATACAGTTTTTGAATCATCAGATATTATTAGTGTTCATTTACCATTGATGGATTCAACACGAAAGGCAATTGGTTCATATGAATTTAAAAAAATGAAGAAGAGTGCAATACTCGTTAATACATCTAGGGGACCAGTAATCGATGAAAATGCCTTAATCGAAGCGCTTTTGAATAATGAAATTGGTGGAGCGGGACTTGATGTTTTTATGTCAGAACCTATATCAGCTGATAATCCATTGCGTGAAATGGAGAATGTTGTTCTGACACCACATGTTGCAGGATCAACAACAGAATCTTTAAGAAGAATTGCAGAACAAACAACACAAAATTGTATTAAAGCATTAAAAGGGGAAATACCAGAATTTGTTGTTAACAAAGATGTTATACCAAAATGGAAAGAATTATATTCCAACAAATAAATAAATGTATTATAAAAAAATACATCTTTATTATATTTAGAAATTTATCACACAAAAAAAAGGAGGAAAAAAAGTGAAAAATTCGAAGTTAATTAAATTGTGCTCTATTTTAATGGCTATTGTTTTATTGGCGGGTTGTGGAACTGGGACAACAAATCCAAATAATACAACCAACGATACAGAAGAAAAAGATACTCCTGAGGTTCAAGAAGAAATTACTGTTTTAAGATGGGGAACGGCATCTTTAGGCTCTACAGCTCAGATGATCGGTTCTGCAATAGCAACAGTAGTAAATGAAAATGAACCTACCATACAAATTTCTGTTCAAACTACAGGTGGAGCAACTGAAAATCCAAGATCTATGTATGCTGGCAATTTAGACATATGTCATGTAAATGACCCTCATAGTGCTTATAATGGTATTGGTCCTTTTGAAGGTGAACCTAAGGTTGAATTATGGGCACTTTTTACAATGTATCCAAATGAAATTGTGTTTATTACTTTAGCTGACAGCCCTATTCAAAAAGTTGAAGATTTAGCTGGTAAAAGGGTTTCAACAGGACCTCCAGGATCAGGAACATCGAAGAATACAAAGGCAATACTTGAAGAATATGGTATATGGGATGAAATTGATAATATGAATTTAGGCTATAATGAATCTGTTGATGCCCTCAAAGACGGAGTGGCAGACGCTGTTGCTTTATATAGTAATTTTGGTGTCCCCTCTCCCGCATTAGCCCAATTGGATCAAACTACAGATGTTAGAGTAGTAGAAACGGATGAAAAAATTCTTGAAGGTGTATACGAAAAGTACCCTGATTATGGACCTATGCCGGTAAAAGCGGGCTCTTATAATGCAGTTAAAGAAGATATAGTTACACTAGCTTCATTTTCTACAGAATGTGCAGATTCTAATATGAGTGATGAAGTTGCGTATACTATTGTTAAGAATGTTTATGAAAATATAGATATAATAGGAACATATCATGATTTGGCAAATAAAATGTCTTTGGAAAATGCTTTGAGTGGCGTACCAGAAGGTTTACCAGTACACCCAGGTGCAGCCAAATATTATAAAGAGCAAGGTGTTTGGGATGATAATTTAGAGATAGGAGTTAGAAAATAATCGCAAGTACTTATATATAAGATAGCGAGTACACTTAAGTATTGATTGTTGATTATATGTCAACAGTCAATACTTAAAATATATTATATATAGTAGATAATAAAGAATGGAGTAAAATTATGAAAGAACATAAAGATAAAGGCAATGAAGCGGTAAAAAAAATAGACGGTAATCCCTTGTCTTTGAGAATATTCAATGTAATTGCTATTGTAATGTGTTTATATCAGCTTATGTATGTTGTTTATCCGGTATTTTCACCTGTAGAACACATGGCTGTGCATTTAGCTTTTTCTTTAGTATTAATTTATTTATGGATGTATTATGAAAGTGAATCTATATCTAAAAAATCACTTAGTATATTATTGCTGGTATTATCCCTTGTGACATTAGGATATATACTTGCGAATTTTATGAGATTGACAGAAAAAATTGGGATCATAAATACTATGGATACAGTAATAGGGGTTCTTCTAATATTAGTTGTTCTAGATGCAACCACCCGAACATTTGGTAAAGCACTACCTATATTATCTGTTATATTCATTTTATATGCTAAGTATGGTAATCTTCTCCCTCCTGGATTTTTTAATCATGCTGGATATGATTGGCCAAGACTTATAGCAAGCTTAACAACAAACTTTACTGGTGTTTTTGGTACAGTTTTAAATGTATCAGCTACTTTTCTTTGTTTATTTATGATATTTGGAGGGATGCTTGAGTCTAGTGGTGCAGGTAAGTTTTTCGTAGATTTAGCAATGGCACTAGGTGGAAGAACCCGTTCTGGACCGGCGCAATCAGCAGTAATTGGTAGTGGTCTAGTAGGTTCAATAAATGGAAGTGCTACGGCAAATGTTGCAACTACAGGTGTTTTTACTATACCATTAATGAAAAAATCTGGTTATCCACCACATTTGGCAGGTGCAGTTGAGGCTGTTGCATCAACTGGTGGAATGATTATGCCACCAGTAATGGGTGCGGGTGCTTTTATTATGGCAGGGATCACGGGAATACCTTATGGACAGATAGCTTTTGCTGCATTAATTCCTGCACTTCTGTATTATGTAACTTGTGGCACTAGTGTGCACCTTTATTCAATTCGTAATGGTTTTAAACCAATAGAAGAATCCTTAATTCCTAATCTTAAAGAGGTCTTAAAAGACAGTTATTATCTTCTACCATTGGTAGCTATTGTATTTTTTATGGCTAGAGGAATGTCAGTCATGAGAGCAGGATTTAATGCAATTGTCGCTTTGATATTAATTGTAGCGATAAGTAAAACTATTAAAAATCGTCGATATTTACTTACAAAAGAATTCCCTAATTTTATTAAAGAGGGCTTTATATCAGGTGCCAAAAGTACAATGAGCCTTGCGGCAGCATGTGGTTGTATGGGACTAATATCGCAATCTATAGTAATTAGTGGTTTGTCATTTAAGATAGTTTATTTAATAAAGGAATTGGCCCATGGGTATTCTTTTTTAGCGTTACTATTGACAGCATTTGTGTGTATATTATTTGGTATGGGAGTTCCAACGACCGCTTCTTATGTTATTGTTGCAGTAACAGCAGCCCCTGTTCTAATCGATGCTGGGTTCACTCCTTTAACATCTCATTTATTTATATATTATTATGCTATATTAGCTAATATCACACCACCTGTGGCTTCAGCAGCATTAGTAGCTTCGAGGATGGCAGATGCGGATTATAATAAGACAGCCTTTACAGCTGTTAGATTAGGTTTTGCCGGATTTATTTTACCTTTTGTATTTATGTACCAACCAGCATTAACTTTGGATGGTACAGTGAGTGAAATTATATTTTCTGTAATAACTTCAATTGGTGCAATGTTTGCATTTTGTAGTGCTTCAGCAGGATATTTTTTCGATCATATGGGGAAAGGCGAATGCATAATTATGGGAGTTGCTGCAGCATTAATGATAATACCTGAGTTGTTCTCATCAATAATTGGTGCAGTAATATTTTTTGTATTAATTATGAGACAACGTAAAAGAAAAGAATATAGAAAAATAAAAGAAGTTTAGTAATAGGTAATTAGAGGTTGAAAAAGCTTAGGATTCTCTTGTATAAGTTTTGAGTAATGCACATGCATCATTTATGCATATTCATAATTATATAATCCTAAGTTGTTTTTTTAAACTAACCGACAATTTAATAATATAAAGGAGGAAATTTATCTTATGCTTGCTAAAAAACTTGGAGCGTTAATTTCGGAAACTCAATATAATGACTTACCATGTAAAACAATAGAAATGGCCAAATTAAGGGTCCTTGACTATTTAGGAATAAGTATTTCCGGCTACAAATTAGGGTTGTATAAGAATGTTATGGATGTTTTAAACATTGACCAAGGTCAAAGTATAATATATGGCGAAGGGTATAAAACATCAATGAGAAATGCTATTGTTATTAATGGATTTATGGCTCACTCTTCATATTATGAAGATGGATCAAGGACAACTGGTGGACACCCTTCAACAGCAATTATGCCAGCGTTGATTGCTCTTGGAGAAGAAAGAAGGTTTTCTGGTAAACAATTATTACTTAGTATGGTTGTTGGGTATGACATATTTAATCGTATAGGTTCAACGATGTACCCATCAGCTGTAAATAGAGGATTTCAGACCACACCTATTTTAGCACCAATAGCTACTGCTGGTGCTTGCGCTAAAATGATGAACTTAAATGAAGAACAAACAATACAAGCATTGAATATTTCTGCACCATTAGGTGCCGGCTTAAAAGTCGCACTTAAAGAAGCAATTACACAACCTATTCAAGTAAGTAGAAGTTGTGAAGGCGGGCTTGTAGCAGCACTATTAGCTGAGCACGATTTAGTTGGTTATAATAGAAATCTTGAATTTTTTATTACTTCTCATGCAGGAAATGTAGAAAAGCAAGTAGATTTGACAACTTGGGGGGAGAAATTTGAGATTGAAAATTCATATATAAAAATACATGCAGGCTGTAGAGGAAACCATGCTCCTCTAGATGTAATTTTAGATATTATAAAGAAAAACAATATAGATATTAATGAAATTTTATCGATCAAAGTGTTTATTGACAATGTTACAGCTGCAAATGAAATTCATAATCCTCAAAACAAGAACGAAGCGCAGTTTAATATTCCATTTTCCGTAGCTGTTGCGTTGTTAAAAGGTAATGCTTCGTTATTTCAATATACTGAGGATAATCTTAAAGATAGTACAATAATAGAGATGATGAATAAAGTTATAGTTGAAATTGACTCTGATTTGGATAAGCTTTTACCAGATAAGAGAGGAGCTAGAGGTGAAATAATACTAAAGAGCGGGGAAATGTTTAATTCATTTATTGACATACCTCTTGGGGAACCAGAAAACCCTTTATCATCCGACCAGATTATAGAGAAATTTGATTTATTAACTAAAGATGTTTTAGGAACAAAAATTGAAAATATTAAAAATATTGTATTAAATTTGGATAGTTTATCATCAATAGATGAATTAACAAAGTTTTTAAAGGTTAATTAACTTTATTGAATTTAGAATTTTATATATAGATAAGTAATTGCGAAACCTATTTTTTAGAAATGAAAAAATGAAAAATAAATGAGGTACATGGATTTTCACAATTATGACGTCTACGATACTTATCATCATCACATTTAGTCCATTTCATCTTTGGGCAAACAAACTTAAAAGTAGGAATTTTACTTCTAAGGTGTGAAGTATTGCCTTCAGGTTTCATTAAAAGATTATTGTCGTTGGGGCAACAAGGAATACCATCTGGATTGATTGTATAGTCTGAATTTTTTAAAGCAGCCCTTTGATTCAATGGTATGTAAGCCTTATTGAATTTTAAATTTTCAAGCAGGTCTTTGTAAATAGCGACGGAATCAAAAGCAGCATCACCAAGAAAAATATCCGGTTTTATCAAAGGATGCTTATCAAAGAAATCCTTTAGTACAGGAATAAGTGCCTTAGAGTCATGGAGAGATTTATCTTCATCAGGAGAATCTGATTTTTTATCTACAGTAATATCAGGGTGAGATAATAGAAAATCTTTATTTGAAAAGAAATATCTCTAACAATTCCAAGGCCGTTGGTAATCATGCCAAACTTGTAAACATAGCAGAAATGACCATTTATGTAAAGCTGTTTGATTTCTTGGTTAGACGAAGCATGTGAAGGCATAGAACCATATGCAGCCTTGTAAGGGTCGTACGAATCATCAAATTTCATTGCTTTCTTAAATGATTTAAGTTGGCTGATAATGCGATTTGCAAACTTTGGATTATTTTCAGTAACATAAGCTTCAATACCTGAAGTATCAAAAATTGCCATAGAAGCTTTAAATTCATCAATTTGTTGGCATATCGGTTCAGTAATATCAACAAGATTATCGAACATAGATTGTAAGTCCAAAAGAAAATCTTGTTTAAAACGAGTAATTTTAGAAGCATCAGGAACCTTGTTAAACCCGCAGAATTCTCTCAATTCTTTTGAATATTTAAGAAATATTATTAAAAGGGAATCTGTGGGGATAGAAAAGATACGTTGCAGAATCAATGCCCAAATCATTGCATTAAGCGGGTATTTACGAGGTCTTCCTGTTGAAGCATAAAAATTATGTCTAAAAGAAAATGGAATAAACTTATTGATATTAATGGTTTTTTCCAATAGGGAAAGAAATTGAGGTTTGTCATTTTCAAATTTATCTTGGCAATTAGAAAATATTTCTGCCAAAGAAAGCTGTTTATGTGGTATCATATTCACGTAACTCCTTTCGAGGTTTTGGTGGATTTGTTTCTCAATAATTCAATTTTACCATAAATCAGTGAGGAGTTACAGTTTTTTTACACAAAAAAATCCCGTGATTTCACGGGTTGCGGCGTTTCGCAAACGCCTAATATATAGATTATGAAAGGAGTCGGCTTCAATGAAATCTAGTAGGATTTTATTAGTTAGTACAGGTGGCACAATTGCATCAAGATATAAAGAAGATGGTTCATATTCTCCAGTAATAGATGCAACTGGATTAATTAAAGAGATACCTGAAATATTAAATTATGCTCAATATGATACTTTGAATTTTGCTAGTACATTAAGTTTTGCTTTATCCCCTGAACAGGTTTTTGAGATGATAAATATTATTAAAGAAACATTGCAAGGGGACACTTATTTTGGTGCAATTGTAACACAAGGTACAGCTACAATGGAGGAAACATCATTTCTTGCAGACTTACTTTGGGATTCGGAAAAACCTTTAATTTTTACTGGTGCTATGCATAATGCTTCAGAAATGAATTATGATGGTACAAGGAATATACTCGATTCAGTAATCACTGCATCAAGCGATGATGCAAAAGGAAAGGGGGTATTGGTATGTATGGCTGGAGAGATACATGCTGCACGAGATGTTATTAAACTCCATAAAACAAGTTCTAAGGCATTTTATTCAGTAAATTTTGGGCCGCTTGGAATTATTAATAATAATGAAGCAGTATTCCATAGAAGCCCATTGAGAAGAAATGTATATATTACTCCTCGTCTTGAAAATAAAATTGATATTATAAAGGTATCATTTGGAATTGATGCACGTTTATTAAAAGCATCAATACAAAGTGGAGCAAAGGGTATAGTAATTGAGTCATTTCCTGGTAATGGCGGAGTTACACCTGAAATTGCTGAATTAATAAAAAATATAAATAATAAGGATGTATATTTTGTTTCAACCCCAAGGGCGCCTATGGGTTCCGTATATCCTAAAGCTGGTGGCGGGTGTGGATCATGGGATTTAAAAGAATGCGGGGTAATAATGGGTGGAGATTTCACATCAGTAAAAGCTAGAATTTTATTGATGGTAACTCTGCCGATTGTTAAGAATCATAAAGAATTAGAAGAAATTTTTAGAAATAATGCGCCATAATTTTAATTATATGAATATATCTAATTGAGGAGTGATGAAATAAATATGGAAAAAGAAATAATCAAGAAGAAAAATTTATTTTTTAAAACAAGTGATGATGCTTTTTTATATTACCAGGATATGGGTGAAGGTAATCCTATAATATTACTTCATGGCTGGAGTTGCTCAAGTGAGTTCTGGAGAAAAAACGTAAATGAGTTGTCTAAGAAATTCCGTACTATTACTGTGGATTTTAGAGGACATGGCTCATCTTCCAAGGTGCTTCACGGACATACCATACCAAGATATGCACAGGACGTAATGGAATTAATTACGTTTTTAGACTTAAATAATGTAGTTTTGATAGGATGGTCCATGGCGGTTACTACAGTCCTTTCATTTTATGAACAGTATTCAAAAGAAAAAAAATTAAAAGCAATAGGGATTATTGATGGAACACCAGCTCCTTTTTTGGATGAAGAATGGAATTACCATCGGATGAAAAAAGATGGTGGAGATGTAGATAAAATGAATGAAGAAATAATAAATTATGTAGATAATCCTAAATTTTTTGCATCTAACAAAGCTATGGGGTGGCTAAAGGATGGTAATTTTAATAAAAACGATATAAAATGGATTACTAACGAAGTATTAAAAACGCCACCATGGATTTCATATTCAGTTTTTACTGATTTTTTGCATAGAGATTATACACATGTTTTAAAAGAAGTTGAAGTACCTGTCATAGTATATTGTTCAAAAAAACTACCTGATAGATATGCTACAGGTAAATATATTGTAGACAATGTTTCAAAAGGTACTCTTGCAGCTATTGATTCAGGACATTTACCGTTTTATGAAAGATCAGAAGAATTTAATTCTACTTTAATTTCTTTTATAAATGGTATTTAAATTATTTAAACTAAGAGTAGCTTAATGATGCATATGATTATTACCGACTATCATCGCATGGATTGCAGTTTTAGATATAAAGATTATATACAATCTTTATATTGCTGCATAAACAGTATTTATTTAGAAGGGAGACGAATATATGAATGAATTAGAGAAATTATCAGTTTTTATAAATAAGTTTAGATTACAGGAGGCTCCAAGCAATGTAATTGAGACTACAAAGATATGTATATTGGATTCCTTTGCCGTTTCTGTTGGTTCATCAAAGGATAGATTAGTGGAAAACGTAGTCAATGAATATAAAACTTACTATCCTGATTCAAGTCAAATAAAAGTTTGGGGACAAGAAACTAAGTTACCTGTGTTGCAAGCAATATTTATAAATTCTTTGATGGGTCACAGATTAGAATTAGACGATGTACATACTAAATCAAAGACACATATTGGTACTGTGGTTGTACCTACTACATTATGTCTTGGAGAATGGCTTGGATCTACAGGTGAGGAAATCATCGAAGCCGTTATTTGTGGATATGAAGTAATGTCAAGAATTGGTATGGGGTTTGGTGTATCAAGTCATAGGAATAAAGGTTGGCATGTTACTTCTACTGCTGGGACATTTGGTGCAGCAGCAGCAGCGACTAAGCTATTAAAGTTAAATACTGAACAAATTGTAAACGCACTTGGTATGGCAGGAACACAATCATTCGGGTTATGGGCATTCTTGGAAGATAGTGCTAACTCCAAAATATTACATCCTGGAAGAGCCGCTCAATCTGGAACAGAAGCGGCTATGCTTGCAAAGGCAGGTATGACAGGCCCAAGGAGTATTTTAGACGCTAAAGATGGAAGCCTATATAAGGCGATGTCTGACGAGTATGACTTATCATTGGTCTCAAAGGATTTAGGAGTGGCCTATGAGATACTATATGTAGACAACAAACCATATCCATGCTGTAGAAGCACCCATTGTACTATAGATTCAGCTTTGAAATTAAGAAATCAATACAATATCACTATTGATGAAATTGATGAAATAAATGTAGATACTTATCTCGTAGGATATAAGCAATGTGGCCTAACTGAAGGTAGTAAATTTCCAGTAACCCCAACAGAAGCAAAATTTTCCACTCCTTATACTGTAGCAACTGCTCTAATATATGGCGGGGTTACTATAGAGCATTTTAATGAGGAGAACATATCTAATGAGTTAGTACAGACTCTTTTGAAAAAAGTAAAGGTACAGCCAAATGATGCATTTACTAGTAGATACCCAAAACATTGGGGATGTAATACTAAGATTAAGATGCTAAACGGCACAGAGTATGAAGTTGAGATTATAGATGCACTTGGTAGCACATATAATCCTGTATCAAAAGAAGCTATAAAAAACAAGGTGTTTCCTTTATTAAGTGTAGCTTATGAAGATCCTGAAACTGTAATATGTAAAATATTAAACTTAGGAAATTAGTAATTAAACCCCAACTTTTGTCAGCAGTAAGTAGTCTTACTAAGTAATAGAAACCATCTCTGTCAGTCTTATTATTCAAGGAAAGCCGGATTGTTGCATAATTGCAGGTAATCTGATTTTTTTAGCTCTTTTCAAAAAACCCTGTTCACGTATATTAAGCTCTGAGTATATGAATTTTTAAATTCTTTACGATTTCTTCAATCATAATATTTGTAGTTACAATTTCCTTGTTTTCAGCAATGGACATATTATATAAATCTTTTGTAACGAATCCACTATTTATTGTATCTACTGTGGATTTTTCTAAAATTTCCGCAAAGCCTATTAGATCCTTATTATCATCCATTTCTCCACGCTTACGTAATGCTCCAGACCAAGCAAATATTATTGCTATGGGATTAGTGGATGTTTCTTCACCTTTTAAGTGCCTATAATAGTGTGCTCTAACAGTACCATGAGCTGCTTCATATTCAAAAGCTCCTTTAGGAGAAACTAGGACAGATGTCATAAGAGCCAAACTACCATATCCAGTAGCTACCATATCACTCATAACATCTCCATCATAATTTTTGCACGCCCATAAAAAACCGCCATTTGACTTTATAACTCTAGAAACAGCATCATCTATAAGTGTATAAGTGTATTTTATGCCTAATTTTTCAAATTTTGATTTGTATTTATTATTATATGAATTTTCAAATATATCTTTGAATTTCTCGTCATATTCTTGAGTTACAGTATCTTTAGCAGAGAATAATAAATCTATTTTCTCCATTATTGCATATTCAAAGCAGGTCTCAGCAAATTTGTGTATAGATTGATCCAAATTAAAATATGCTTGGATGATACCATCTTCCTTGAAATCTTTAATCGTCATTCTAGTTTCTAAGTAATTTGGATCTGTAATAACTATTTCAGCCTTTGAACCAGCCTTAACTGAAGTATTTGTTGATAAATATAAATCACCATATGAATGTCTTGCAATAGTTATGGGCTCAGTCCAAGTAGGAATAATAGGTTTAATAGTGTTTATTATTATTGGTTTTCTAAACACAGTTCCATCTAATATTTTTCTGATAGTGCCATTAGGACTCTTAGATATTTTCTTTAAGTTATATTCTTCTTGTCTATCCTTATTTGCAGTGATAGTAGCACACTTAACTCCTACTTTATGCTTCTTAATAGCTTCAGCAGCTTCTACTGTTACCTTGTCATCTGTATTATCCCTATTTTTAATATGTAAATCGTAATATTCAGTTTTTAAATCAACAAAAGGAATAATAAGTTTATCCTTTACTATACTCCACATAAGTCTAGTCATTTCATCTCCATCAAGTTCAACTATTGGATTTTGCATTTGAATTTTATTCATTTTATACCCCTTTCTCAAAATGATTCTAATTTCAAAATCTTTATAATATACTTTCATAGTACTTAAATATTAGGGAACTACGTATTAATCTAACCCATTTTATTTAATTGAACAATCATTATTATTAGTGTATAATTTTAACTAGTTATGGTCTAATACTTATTATATTATAGTAGATATAGTTTTTTCCTATAGCAATCTGGTAGTATATTATTAGAAATTAAGCATTCTAAGATGCTGCTTAAAATAGATTCAGCACCAAACTGTTTTTTAAAAGCTTCAAGAGCAAATTGCATAATAAAATTGGACATTAATTTGCTACAAATAAATTAATGTTTAAAGCACTTAAAAAGCATTTCTAAACATATATACGAGGAGGGATTTAATTGAATGATAGAGAACTATTATATGTAAAAACAATTGCTGATAAAAAGAATATATCAAAAGCTGCGGAAAGGTTATATATAGCACAGCCTTCATTAAGTCAAGCATTACAAAAAATAGAAAAAAATGTTGGTACTCCACTTTTTTTAAGGAATGCTAATGGAATGGAATTAACTTATGCTGGTGAAATGTATTATAAGACAGCTACCGAAATCTTAAACATTTATAATGATTTTATAAATGAGGTGACTTATATCAATGATTTAAAAAAGGGAAGAATTACTTTTGGTACCACTAATTCCATGGGAACATTTCTTTTACCAGTCTTATTACCAAAATTCAAAGAAAGATTTCCTAATATTGAAGTCTATATTAAGGAAGAAAACAGCACTAATTTGGAAAAAGAAATTATTGCTGGAACAATTGACTTTGCATTAATGCATAAACATCCTTTATTAGATGAAAAATCCATAGAGTATGATAATTTATATACAGATCCTTTTATTTTAGTAACTCCATGTAATAACGCATTATCAAAATATAAAAAGATTGATAGTGAATTACCATATCCTAAAATAAATTTAAAATTATTTAGTGATGAAAATTTTATATTTTTAGATAAAAATAAGAGAATAAGACAGGTAACGGATATTATATTAAACATAGCTGGCATAAATCCAACTATATCTTTGACTCTAAAGAATCATGAAACTGCACGGAGATTGGTGAGTAAAGGTTTTGGTATAATGCTAATGCCAATGCAGTATATAAAAATCTTTAGTGATAGTTATGATGTGAATTACTATATAATAGATGAAAATAAAGATGCATATTGGCAATCATGTATTGCTACAAATCCTAATATTTATTTATCGAAAGCTGCAAAAGCATTCATTGACTTAGTTCATGAATATTATGAATTAGGGGAACCAATTTAGTGCAACTAAATATTTGAAACTTCAATAACCATATTTTTAGGCGGGGTGATGATAGGGTATCTGACTATTTTCAATACAAGGCTTAAAATGAAGATGTTTTTTGTTGTAATATAAAGGAGGATAAATGAGCGTTATTTTTGAATCAGACATATCTGAAAATGTATTAATGAGAACTGCAGAGAAAATGATGACTGCAGCAAGGACTGCACCAAAGGCAAAAGGAATTGATAATTTGGTTATTGCCATGGTAGAAGGGGATACTATACAATTGTTATCGAAAAAACTTAAGGATTTGGTATTGGAGGGTAAAGGTCCGGAGTATTTTAGCAGAGATGCAGATAATATTTTGAATTCAAAAGTTATTGTACTTATTGGAACTAAAATAAAACCTCTTGGAATAAAGTATTGTGGATATTGCGGATTTGAAAACTGTGAGGAGAACCTAAAACACCCCAATATACCATGTGCATTAAATACAGGAGATTTAGGAATTGCTATTGGATCTTCAGTAAGTATAGCAATGGATGAAAGAGTTGATAACAGAATAATGCACTCTGTTGGAATAGCCGCCGTGGATTTAAATATATTGGGAGAGGATGTAAATATTGCCTATGGAATTCCTTTATATATTGGATCTAAAAATATATTTTTTGACAGAAAAAAACTCTGAGCAGAGTGAGCAACATCAGCAGTTTATATATATAAATAAGTGATAGGAACTTGAATCAAGGAGTGTACTAAAGACACGACCTTACGCTTGCTGTGTTTATACGGTGATTGGGCAGTAAAATTTGATTGCCCGATTTCTTTTTATTATTAGTAAAGAGTGTCTTAAATTAAATTTCTGTTTACAAATAGAGAAAAAAGTATTAAATTATATACATGCTACTGTGGCGCAGCCGGCAGCGCAACTGATTCGTAATCAGTAGGTCAGGAGTTCGAATCTCCTCAGTAGCTCTTATATCAGAATTTATTACTTTACAAATGTTGAAAAAAGTATTAAATTATATACAGTGTTGTTTTTCTTTAACGTAGGAGACTGATACTATCGGGGATATAGCTCAGTTGGGAGAGTGCTTGAATGGCATTCAAGAGGTCAGGGGTTCGAGACCCCTTATCTCCATTTATTGCGGGTGTAACTTAGTGGCAGAGTTCCGGCTTCCCAAGCCGGCTGTGTGGGTTCGATTCCCATCACCCGCTTTTGAACAATAAAGCTCCGCTTAAGTTTTAAGCGGAGCTTTATTTATTCAAAAAATTTTGTTAATTCTCCCGTATAAAACAGCGATAATCTGTGAAGGGCTCTTGTGCATGCAATATATAACAGTTTCTTGTCAAATTCTGTATTATAATTGCTATTGTTTGCTTCATATACAA
>ENA-UOOM01001421-UOOM01001421.1-fermentation-metagenome-genome-assembly--contig:-NODE-1421-length-23092-cov-10.600903_pt1 | contig 23092 bp, 20 predicted proteins | sample MGYA00245781_ERZ724031 | MGnify/ENA primary metagenome ERZ724031 (study PRJEB28704, sample SAMN03018317) | fermentation metagenome | biome: anthropogenic terrestrial biome; feature: soil... | reverse complement strand
AGCAATCCGTAGGTATCAGATATCCCTTAAACTGATGCTGTTTAAAATCATCTATTCCCCCTCAGTATAATCGACCCACATTCTTTCGTCAACTTGCGGCTTGTCTTATTCCGTTTCTGCCACTATAATGGTATATATAAAATTTTTAGGAAAGGAAATGCATATGAAGAAAATTACAAGTTTCACAATAGACCATCTCAGACTCGTACCCGGACTTTATGTATCCAGGAAAGATTTTGTAAATGAAAGTCCTGTTACAACTTTCGATATCCGAATGACTAACCCGAATGAAGAACCTGTTATGAATACGGCGGAAGTCCACACCCTAGAACATCTGGGTGCCACCTTTTTAAGAAATCATGCAGAATATAGTGATAAAGTGCTGTATTTTGGACCTATGGGATGCCGTACAGGATTTTATCTTCTCCTCTCCGGCAATTATGAGTCCAGGGACATTGTGCCTCTTATGAAGGAAATGTTCAGTTTTATTGCATCTTTTGAAGGGGAAATTCCAGGCGCTTCTGCAAAGGACTGCGGAAATTATCTGGATATGAACCTGCCCATGGCAAGATATGAAGCCAAAAGATATTTAAATAATGTGCTGCTTGATATTCAGGATAATCAGTTATATTATCCCGAATAATCTTTTTTTAGTACTGTTTTCTTTATACAAGAAAATGTTCGTTCCTCGCCTTCTTCGGCAAGCATCCGCAGAAGGCTTTCCAGGAGTGCTTCTGTTTCTTCGTGCATCAGATAGTGGCCTTTTCCTGCCAGGAAATATTGGAGAGGATCTGAGTCCTGATAATCTGACCCCTTATATATTTTTCCGGCAGCTATTCTGTCCAGAAACATTTCTACCACATATCGGACAGGCATTTTCATCCCCACCATATTCTTCTCGCCGTCTAACCCATAGTCTATCCAGTATTCGTAATGGTGTTTGTTCCGCCCCTTATGATGGAGCCATGCATAAGAGCAGCCTTTGTCTTCTCTTTCTGCATTATTGGGGCTCCGGTTCCCTTGATAATACTTACACCCCACGCTGAACTCCGTCCAGCCGTATTTTGATAAATCATGAAGGATTCCCTGTTTATACAGTCCAACCCGGAAGCACTCTTTCATAACCAACATTTTGTGTCTGGTTATCGTGCAAAAATGCTTTATTGCTTTCATATTATTTAATCGTCCTTTCTTGCTTTGTCGTCTTCCGGTATCTTTATTTTCCAATCAAAAATACAATGCTTCTTTCTTTTACAATCATTTTTTTCTGATTTTCTAAAAGTATCGGCTTCCCCCACTCTCCGGCTGACGTATCTGCGGCCCGGTGCCACTTTTTACCGGCGGGCAGCGTGGGAAGTGCAAAGAAATGTTCGATCCAGTGCATATTATATGCAATGAAACAGTCCGTATCCCCCAGCTCTTTCCCACAGTACAATACTCCCAGCTGCCGGCTTGAAATCTCTGACGGAATCTGCCATGCTTCTTCCCCGTGATAAGAGACATCCGGCATTCCACAGGCTATCCGGTCAAGTCCTAGAAGCGGTCCTTTTCTGTGCAGTACCATGTGAGCTCCGCGCAGTGCAATGAGTGCCTTTACATACTGGAACAATACATTATTATTCTTCAATTTATTCCAATTTAGCCAGGACAATTCATTGTCCTGACAATATACATTGTTGTTTCCCTTCTGGGTGTTTTCGAACTCATCGCCAGCCAAAATACAGGGTGTGCCCTGGGCCGTTAACAAAAGGAAAAATGCATTCCTGATCTGCCTTTTTCTCAGTTCCAACACAGCCTGTTTTCTGCTTGGCCCTTCCGCTCCGCAATTCCAGCTGTAATTGTACTTTGGGCCGTCATGATTGTTCTCCCCGTTTGCTTCGTTGTGCTTAGCATCATAGGATACAAGATCATATAAAGTAAATCCAGTATGGGCAGTAATGTAATTGCACCCACCTGCCTCTCCTGTGTTGCGGCAAAGTGCACGCATCACATCCTCCACCATACCTTCGTCCCCTTTCAGGAACCTCCGCATGATATTCTGAAACCAGTCATCTTTTTTCCATATCTTAACACCCTTGAGAATCGGGTCTAAGATTACAGCTTCCCATGGAACCACATATGGATTAATCACAAAACCGTCAATATGATATTCCAACATATAATACCGGAGACATTCCACCGCTATCTGCGGAAGTATCCCCTCTGTAAAGGGCATCTCCAGAGCCACTTCAATGCCCGCCTTATGACAGGATCTGACCATCCCTTTCAACTCTCTGCGCACATGATCTGATGCGCCATAGGATGCCTTGGGAGCGAAATAGCAGCCCTTCCCGTATCCCCAGTAATTCTGGCGTGCCCCCTCGTATTCTTTAAATTCATAAATTGGCATGCACTGGATCTGATTAATTCCCAGCTCTTTCAAGTAGGTCAGCTTTTCCGTCACTCCCAAAAATGTGCCTCTGTGTTTCACCTTTGATGAGCTATGCATAGTAAATCCCCTCACATGAAGACTGTAAGCTACCACCTCATGAAAAGGAATATGAAGCGGCTCATCCCCGTCCCAGTCAAAATCCTCTTCAGAAATCCGCCCCCTCACCTTGTGAGAATCTAGATTCACCTTCTGTCCAAACACCTTATGCCCCGTTATTTCCTTCACGTATGGGTCAATTCGCACTTTTTTGTCTACCCTGTAATTATATTCATACTGTGCAGCGTCCAGTCCCTCTACCGCAAGGAAGCGCACCTCCCCTGCAGCATCACGGGCATCCATAGGATACACCTGTGCAGGCTCATCCTCACCTATCCGGTACAAAAGCAATTCACATACTTTTCCTGCCGGAACAGAGAGCGCAAAATTCACCCTGCCGTCTTTGATTGTCACACCCAGTGGCTGTGGGCTCCCCTGCACTTTCCTCATATTCTCCAGATCCTCTCTCCTTTATTACTGCCAGCCGTCAGTTCCGTACATTTCTACATTATCCTTATTAATGAAAACCGTATCCACATAAGTCTCTTTCTCATAATCATTGCCTTCCAAAACAGCAATTGCTGTATCAACAGCCTTTTTACCAATATTAATAGGAGATTGTGCTCCCGTCCCGGCCATACAGGTGCCCGGCTCCAGCAATTTACTCTTCACTCCCGGTGAACCGTCCACGCCGTAGACAAGCATATCCGTCCTGCCCGCGTCCTCAATAGCCTGCAAAGCCTCCAGGGCCACCTGGTCATTCCCGCACATTACTGCATCAATGTGGGAGAATTCTGACAAAATTGCTTTCAACTCACTTTGAATATTGGCTTGTGGCTCTTCTGTATTTATTCTCGCCAAAACTTCAAAGCCTCCATCCGCAATGGCTTCTTCAAAGCCTGTAATTCTTTCATTGACAGAATTCACAGATGGGTTCTCCAGAATTACAATCTTCCCGCCGTCCGGCTTCTGCTTTACTAAATCTGTGCCACACAGATACCCTGCATTTTTATTGTCAGAACCAACAAAAGCATTTGTCAGATCTGTGTCCCTGACCTGCGTGTCTATGTTGATAACCGGAATGTCTGCCTCTTTCAGAGCTTCCAGAGCCGGGGTTATTTTTTCCAAGTCCACCGGACATAAAAAGACAGCATCCACGCCTTGCTCAATCATTTGCTGAATCTGTTCAATCTGCAATTCCACATCAGAGCCTGGGTTTTTGGTAATAAGCTGAAATCCTTTTTCATTCAGCATCGTTTCTATGGACAGCTGCAGCGTCTCAAAATAAGGATTGTCCATATCAATACAACTATAACCAAAAGTGTAGACAGAATCTTCTTCTTTAGTCCCCGCCTTTTCCTCTTTTTCTACTGCATTATCTTCAGGTGTACCTACATCCTTCTTGCACCCTGCAAACAGCATGCACGCTGCCAGAATTGTTAGAAATAAGCTAAATATCCGTTTTTTCATCGAATATCCTCCCATTATGTATAATTGATTTTACAGCTCAGCCGTCAGTTTGATTTTGCTGTAAACCAGTCTCTTTTATTCTAACGTGTTTCATAGCAATGTCAAGAGAGACAGGCGTATGTTTTTTCTTGCTTTTTATTTTCCTTTTTGTTACAGTGAATGTATCAACAATAAAAGGAGAAAATTTATGGACGAAAACGAATCACTCACCGTTACACTGACACTGGACAATGATGAGGAACTGGAATGCGCTGTTCTTACCATTTTTGAAACAGAAGGACAGGAGTATATTGCTCTGCTGCCTCTGGACGAAGAAGGTGAAAGCGGTGATGGGGATGTCTTTCTCTATCGGTTCCACCAGACAGATTCGGACGAACCTTCACTTGAGAATATTGAGGACGACGATGAGTATGAGCGCGCCGCCGACAAATTCGATGAATGGCTGGATTCCCTGGAATATGAGGATCTGGAGCCGGACGAAGCACCGGATGCGGATTAAACTTGTTTTTTCTCAAACAGTTCGTCTACAAAGCGGGAAGGATCCTTATCCTTTCCGTTTTTGTTTTTTACATATACAATCTTGAGGAGCTCCTTTGCCCTTGTCATGGCAACATAAAACAGCCGCCGCTCTTCCTCCTCCTTTTGTTCCTTGAGTGATTTCTTATATGGAATCTGACCTTCATTGGTTTCTATAATATATACTGTGTCAAATTCCAACCCTTTTGCAGCATGCATTGTCATCAGCCGTACCCCGCTTGAGTGCGGCTCTTTGCTGTTCTCCCTCATTTTCAACGCATTGGTGTATTCCTCCACATGCAAAAACCACCTCTCCAAAGAGGAAAAAGGGCGTGCCGCCTCTTCCACTTCTGAAAGTATCTCAAATAGATCACTTGCCTGCATCTTCCGGGCAGCAGCATATTCTCTCAGGAAATCATCATATCCTATTTTCTTGCGGAGGTACTGGATTGCCGCATAGGGAGCCATCTTGGCAAGCATCTTCAAATCCCACTCAAACTGGTCCACCCGGTCCAGCATCCAGTCCTTGTCACAATAGAATTTTCTTAAGTCCTCAAAAGCAACTTCCCTCCCGGTAAGGCTGTCTCTGCTAATGTATCTTTTTGGCTTGTTCATAATCTGCAGAAAGTCCTGGCGTATCCTGCTCCCAGCCGCCATTTTAAAATAGGCCTTTATATCCTTTGCAATGAAATGATTATATATATTGGGCAGATGCTCCCTCATCTGAAAGGGAACCCGATGCTCCCAGAGTGTCTCCGCAAGATTTCCTGCATCCGTGTGAAGTCTGAAAAGCACTGCAATGTCCTCCGCTTTTACTCCTGACTGTATACGGCTCTGTATCTCTTCCATTACATATCGGCTCTCCTCCGCCGGGTCTGCCACCTCCTGTACATGAAGGCTCAAGCCCTTAGTTTTTTTTGCATGGATTGCCTTCTCAAAACGTGTCTCGTTATTGCCGATAACTTTTAATGCATTCCGCACAATATTTGAGGTGGATCGGAAATTAATGTCGAGAAGAAGCTGCCGCAAATTTGGGTAGTCCTCTTTAAATTGAAACATCAGCTTTGAATCTGCACCACGAAAGCCATAGATGGACTGGTCATCATCTCCCACGGCAAAAATATTCTGCTGCGGCTCTGCCAGCATTTTAATCACATCATACTGTACTTTATTGATATCCTGAAATTCATCAATCAAAACATAATGAAACTTTTCCTGCCACATTTTCAAAATATCGGGTCTTTTTGAAAATAACTCATAGCAGAGTACGAGCATATCATCAAAATCAATTTTTCTTTCTCTCTTTCTCTGGGCCTCGTATTCCAGATAAATATTCCGGAAATCTTCCGGGCTGCATTTTGATGAATGGTAAGACCTTATGTCTATTCTGTTGTTCTTGACAACTCCAATTTCTGCCGCAATGTCCGAAATGAAATCTTCCTCATCAAAAATCTGGATCTCCTGCCGGCTGGCCACATTCTTGATAATCTGATATTTTTCCTCCTCAGACAAAATATTTCGGGAATCAAAGTGGTATGCCCACTTCAAAATTCCGTAATATATACCGTGAAAAGTGCCTACTGTAGCGGACAGGCTTTTCTTCCCCATCAGATTTTGAAAGCGGCTCTTCATCTCAGCCGCTGCATATTTAGTAAAAGTAATGACCAGAATTTCTTCTGGCCTAACCTTTAACTTCTCTATCAAATATTTCATTCTGTTCACAATCACTGTAGTCTTCCCGGAGCCCGGCCCTGCCAGAACAAGGCAAGGGCCGGTTCCGTGAGTGATCGCTTCTTCCTGAGCCTTACTAAAACCCATGTATTCCTCTTTCTGCCTAACTTAAAGCTGCTTCTAACTTTTCAATTGCAATCTTTATGCGCTTCAGAGACTCCTCTTTTCCGATAATCTCCATAATCTCCGTAGCTCCCCCCGGGGTATTCTGCTTTCCGGATACAGCCGTTCTCACAGGCCACATCACATAGCCGGTTTTGAAACCGTTGTCCGACGCATACTTTTTCAAAGTCTCAAATAATGCATCATTACTGTAATCCCCCTGGGCCTCCAAAAGTGGAAGCAGGCTCGTAAGCACTGCAAAAGAGGTCTGCGCATTTGTCTTCATCTTCTTATGTGTGTACATACTGATATCATATTCCGGAAGTTCCTCAAAGAAGTCTATCTGCTCATTTATATCCGGGAAAATCTCGATTCTTGTCTTTACAAGAGCCGCGATTTTCTTCAAATTGTAGTCTTTTGTTACAGTCTCTCTAATATAAGGCTCTGCCATCTCGTAAAATTTGTCAAAGTCCATAGCCTTTAGATATTCCCCATTCATCCATTTAAGCTTTACCGTATCAAACACTGCCGGAGATTTGTTCATGTGATGATAGTCAAAGGCTTCTACCAGTTCTTCCAGTGAAAATATCTCCTTTGTATCCGCCGGACTCCAACCGAGCAGTGCTACAAAATTTACAACAGCTTCAGAAATAAATCCCTGATCAATCAAATCTTCATAGGAAGAATGTCCGCTGCGTTTGCTTAACTTCTTATGGTTCTCATCGGTTATCAGCGGGCAGTGCACATAAATCGGCACATCCCAGCCGAAAGCCTGATACAGGCGGTTATATTTCGGTGCAGAGGAGAGATATTCATTTCCTCTGACCACATGCGTAATTTCCATCAAATGGTCATCAATCACATTTGCAAAATTATACGTCGGGAAACCGTCAGATTTAATCAATATCATATCATCCAGTTCATCATTGGGAACTTCAATATCTCCGTAAATCTCATCATGGAAAACGGTTGTACCCTCATTTGGCACATTCAGGCGGATTACCCACGGCTTTCCGGCTGCCAGATTGGCCTTAACTTCTTCTCTGGAAAGCCCTAGACAATGCTTGTCATATTTCACAATATCAGTTCCGCTTTCTTCAGATACAGTGGTTTTTAAAGAGTCCAGTCTTTCCTTATCGCAAAAGCAATAGTAGGCATCCCCCTGCTCTACCAACTGCTTTGCGTACTTGATATACAGGCCGCTGGCAGAGCGCTCACTCTGCACGTAGGGGCCGTATCCCCCATCCTTATCCGGACCTTCATCATGAACCAGACCTGTCTTTTCCATAGTTCTGTATATAATATCCAAAGCTCCCTCCACAAAACGCTCCTGGTCGGTGTCTTCTACACGAAGGATAAAATCTCCCCCCTCATGCTTTGCTATCAGATATGCGTACAATGCCGTACGCAGATTACCCACATGCATCCGCCCTGTGGGGCTCGGTGCAAATCTCGTTCTTACTTTACCCATTTTTCTATCCCCGCTTCTTCTTTATATCTTATGTCTTACTCATTATAGGACAAATTGTATCATTCTTCAACATAGAAAAAACTTTCTATTTCTTTTCCTATTTTTTTTCAACCTTTTTTAAACGCACCCGAAACAGCGTGTCCATAATAAAAATAGCCAGTGCAATTACCCCTGCAATTTCCAGTGTCTGTGTCAGATAATAGCTGCTTCTGGCTCTGTCATCTGTAATAATATAGTACACAGTCCGGTACATCCCTGCTCCCGGTACCGTAGGCAGAATTCCCGCAATCAGGAAAATTGTCACTGGAGCTTTAAATATCCTGGCAAACGTATGAGAAGCTAGCGCAATTGCAAGAGCCGAGAAAAAAGTTGCAAGAACCGTACCAAAATCGTTATGCAGCCCAAGAAGATATACAAAGCTTCCTATTGCTCCTGTTGCCCCGGCATGGGGCAGGTACTTTTTAGGAGTCTCCAAAAGTATTGCAAATGCTACAACAGCTGCAAAAGAGCCGGCTACTCCAAAAAATAATTTCACAGCAGACCACCTCCTGTAAAAAAATGATTTGCGAGGGCCATACCGGCCCCCGCTCCGAGGGCTATGGCCACAGCTTTTAAAAATGCCTCCAGAATTCTCGCTCCGCCGGAAATATAGTCACCCTGCAGAGTGTCACGCACTGCATTTGTTATTGCGACCCCCGGCACCAGGGGCATAATAGCACTTATAATGACTGTATCATTGTTCAGGAAGGGAAACAGTCCTTTTAAAAGCATTGCCGCTGCAGCCACTGCCAGAGAAGATAAAGTGTCCAGTATAAATCCGTTAATCTGTAATCTCTTTCCACCCGTTATCACCAGTGCCAGGATTGCCCCCACTGCCGCTGAAGCCAGCACCTCCGCACTGCCGCCGCCATACAGAGGTGCGAAGCCTGCAGGAACCACCACCGTAGCAAGATTATACACCCAGATACGATATTGCTTTCCACTGATGACTTTCAGTTCCTCAAAGGCATCTTCCAGAGATAATTCTCCTGTACAATAATTTCTGGATATTTCATTTACCCGCATAATCCGGTTCAGGTTCGTCCCTCTTTCCTGTACTCTCTTAATCATTGTAATTGGCTCCATATCCGGATTGCTGATAGTCGCCACAATTCCCGTCATCATCACACTGGCCTCTACAGTCTGGGTCTCCGCCGTGCGCAGGATGTGGTACATAGTATCTTCCACCCTGTATGTCTCCGCTCCGCTGCGCAGCATCAGTTCCCCTGCCATAACTGCCATATTCATCACAAGCTTATAATCCATATTCTTATCCTGCCTCCGCGAAGTATTCTAACATACTTCCGAAATAAATTCATCATTGTAAGGTAAATTTATGTTCCTTCCCGGAAGAACAGTATGCAAAACATAATTACCTGCCTGCAATTTCTTTTTCAGGAAACATGATCCTGTATTCCTCCACGTACTCTCTGGGCACGCATATTGTTAGGGCACTGCCCTCCAGCGCATTTTCTGCAATCCCGACAATACCGCACTCCACCACATTCAGAACTGACAGCTTTGAGCCTGCAAAAGAATATTCGGCCAGTCCGGTTACGGAACCGGGAACCCTATAAATTCCCACCCGGTCTGTCGGAAATGCCAGAATGGAGGTCATGCTGCGGTCCAGCAGTACACCTTCACTGCTTACATAAGCAGGATTGTCTGTGCTCACTTCAATATCCGCGAGTTCCGTCAGGTCTTTCAGTGCACCTGCTTCGATAAAAGTCATATTGGCAGGAATGTGCAGTTCGCAGATACCAGCTCCCACCCCGGCGAAAGTCCCTGCCAGAATGCCTGTACATTCCTCCCCCGGAAGCTCTAAGATACCATCTTCATTCAGCATGCCTGCTCCCGGGTCATAGCTGTAAATCATTCCTTCCTCGTTTACAAGAAATCCTCCGTATTGGTCTACAGGGGCTTCCCCATTACCACTTTCCTCCGGCTCCGTTTCTTCACCACCGCTTTCCTCTGCATTACCCGGATCCACAGTTTCCGGTGATTCCGTAACAGGATTATTTACTGCTGGCAAACCCTCCTTTTCCGGTGCCGGCGCTGTCGAAGAATCCCCCTGTTTAATAGGTACTGTAGGGATGTCTTGTCCGGCCGGTACTGTGGACGGTTTCTCATCCACCGGTTTTTCCGAGACGTTCGGGGCCGCTGCCCCAGAATTAGCGGGTGGAATTTGCGGTATCATATTACCCGGAAAAATATCCGATACAGTTTCGGAAATATTCTCCACTGACGGTGAAGCTACCATAGGCAGTACTCTTTCACCGCTCCGGGAAATACCCGCTTTTAGCCCGCTCAGCGGAACCTTTATATGCATAACTTCTTTTTGCATCCTTTCCTCGGTGCCTTTTAATTGTATGGTTTCCGCCGGCACTACCTCTGCTCCCTGTGCATCAGTCTCAGACCGGGGTTCACATGCAGAATTCGTTTTCGAAAAATCAACTTCCGGCAGTTCATGAGCCGTCCCGATAACAAAAGAAAATGAAAATATTGCTAATATTATACGCAAACCCCGCTTTCTGACCTCATCAAATTCAACTCTCTTCACACACAATTCCATAATTCTCCTCCTCTCCCCCTGCCTTGCCGGGGCTCCTTTCTCCTTAGTAAAATAGATAATATGATATCAGGGGCAAAAGGCCATGCGTTTCATACTTGCATGCAAAAGCATGGCCTTGCTACATCATAACTATTTTACATACTAAAAAAGAATGCTGCCACAATCTGCAACATTCCTTTGCATTATTTTGGTTATTGTCCGGCCGTACAGCAGTATACTGCCTGCTACCAGCTCCCGCCTCCGCCGCCGCCGAAACCTCCCCCGGAAAAGCCACCGCCTCCGCCGCCGAAGCTTCCCCCGGAAGAACCACCTGATGAGCCTGAACTGCTGGGCTTTGGCACCGACAATTGGGTGGCTGCCTTATCAAAGCTGTTTACCATTAAACTATTGAACACATAGTAATCAAAAAATGTATATTGATGGTACGGTACATACCACTCAGGGGCCGGCAGTGAGAGATCTTTCAATTTTTCGGCAAACACATCAGAGAGTCCGAAAACATAAGCATAAGGTATGATATGGTAAAACCACTCCGGATTTGTTTTTGCCAGTTCATTCATACGCTCCAGCTCCGCAGTCTCAATAAAATCTCTTAACCCGGCCAGTTTCCCCATCCATTCCACACACTTCGGTGTTCTTTTTTTCATAAAACCTGCCATTGCCACCATTATCCCAGTCATAATCACTACCAAAAACAGCACCCAGACATATTGAAATATCTCTCTACGGTATACTCGTAGGATGTAGTTGATTACATATGCAGAGACGGCAAAAAGGCACATTCCTGCACTAATCTCTATGGTTACTCTCCTTGACTTTGCAGATTTCGCATACCATTTATCAACTCCTGTGCAGAATACAAAAGTCCCTGCTGCAAGAAGCCCCCACAAAATCACCTGGATCACCGTTTGAATCGTACCTGTAAGTGAATACCGCCCTGTGACAAGCATAAACCAGCCAAAAGGCAGAGTACAGCATACCGCTGCCACCCAACGGGAAATTCTGGATGCCGCAGTGTATAATCCGCCCCGCTCTTCAATAGAATTTTTGAGCTGCTTTTTTGCTATATCCAGCGTCCCTGCGAAATTATATGTCAAACTGTTGACTTTACGCTTATCGCTGCGTCCGAACAGTTTCTTGAATATAGTAATCTGATATCCAGGTGCATCTTTTGGAATATCCTTCAATTTATAGAGGCAGAGATTATTGCTCTTCTGCTCCTCAATGCGCAGATACCCTTGTTCTGCCCAATATATAATCAGGGAAATCATGTCTTTATTATCAGCATTATCATCGATAATGTAGCCTACCGCTGCACTGTCCAGATTATCCGGAGGCTGATATTGTACGGAAGGAATAATCTGCTCGTCTCTGCCGAATTTCAAGTATAAAAATACAATCAGCGCACACAGCACAACCCCAGGGAGAAGAAGCATCCATGGAAGGAAATCAACATGACCGATTCCGGTAAAATATCCTTCCTTCATCGGTGCATAGAATGTAACCCCATTCCCCATTGGAAGATCCCTCTGTAAAACCCCGGTCACTGTATTTCCCTCCCATGACAATGCAAGGATATCCGCCGCATCCGAGCGTTCTCCTTGTTCTCCATAGTAAAATTTCAACCTGTCATGGTCAAAATCCTTCGGGAATGTAACTGTAAATCGGCTGCCCGCCGGGATATCATTCTGCCACTGTTTCGGAAACACATTATAGTAGGCATTATTATAATCCTTCGTCTCAAATTGCGGTGTAAATGTGTAGGAAATCTGATATTCCCCGCCTGTTTTATACTCGCCTTCGGTGCCCAGACGCCCGAGCCAGCTGCCATTTTTCCTGCTGACCTCCAGAGGTTCATTTGCCTTTGCCTCCGTAATTTTTGCATAATAAGGCACGGATACCAGGTTGTCTTCTTGATCATAATCAACCACCGTTCCTTTATATGGGATATGACGGTAGATTCCCTGCCTGCCCGTATAAAAGCTCACTCCGATATTTTCTGTAACCTTATATGACTGGCCGCCCCCTATAACGATATCTGTATTAAAATACTGCGTTTCCATATTCTGATCCATTGTAAGCTCCGATTCTGAATCATCGAAGATACCTGAAGTCAGAAACATAAAAAGCACATAGAGAAGAACTGGAAAAAGCCACTTGATAGAACCATTTCTGGACTTACTCATGCCAATATCCTCCTCTTTTTAAAAACTCACCTTCACATTCTCTCTCTGTTGTGTCTCTGTCACTTCATACAGCGGTTTTCTCCTGAATCCAAAAATGCCCGCAACAATATTGCCCGGGAACATCTCCACCTTTGTGTTAAAGCGGTTCGCTACGCCATTATAATATCTTCTGGAACCAGCAATCTCCTCCTCAATCCGCTGCAGCTGATCCTGTAACTGCAGAAAATTCTGGTTTGCCTTCAAATCCGGGTAGCTCTCGGAAAGTGCAAAAAGTGATTTTAAAGTACCACTTAAAATATTATCGTTTGCAATCTTTTCTTCCTCGGTAGATGCATTCATCGCCGCGTTGCGTGCGGCAATCACCTTCTCCAGAGTTGCCGACTCGTGTTTTGCATAACCTTTTACTGTCTCTACATAATTTGGAATTAAATCATATCTCTTTTTCAGCGATACATCCATAGCTGAAAATGCTTCCTCCGTCTTATTTCTGAGCCGGATAAACCCATTGTAGGAACCTACCAGCCAGATAACAATGATAACAATCACTGCAAGTATAATCCAAATTGCCATACCTCTAACCTCCTTTTTCTCGTTGGACCTTGCTGCCATTTTGCTGTAAGCACAGTCTTACTTTGGCAGAGTACTAAATAGATTTTATGTCCTGTTATTAAGATTATACATTAATTTCTGCTTTCACGCCAAGTTCTTTTTTATTCTTCTCCAATAACGGATCAATCACGTTTTTCAGATAAGCTTCCACCTGCTCCTTTGAACGGCCCACATATTTTACCGGATCCATTATTTTCTGCAGATCCTCCGGACTAAGATTAAACCCATCGTCCTGGGAAATCAGTTCCAAAAGATTATTGTCCAGGCCTTTTTCTTTTACGTTTCTCCCTGCCTCCATGGACAATTTACGTATTCTCTCATGCAGCTCCTGTCTGTCTCCTCCCGCTTTTACAGCATCCATCATAATGTTTTCTGTCGCCATGAAAGGCAGCTCAGACATCAGATGTTTTTCAATTACTTTTGGATATACCACAAGTCCATCCACTACATTCAGGCACAGATCCAGAATACCGTCGACTGCCAAAAAACCTTCCGGAATACTCAATCGTTTATTTGCAGAATCATCTAGAGTTCTCTCAAACCACTGTACGGAGGCTGTAATTGCCGGATTCAGTGAATCCGCCAGAACATAGCGTGACAGTGAGGCAATTCTCTCACTTCTCATGGGATTTCTCTTGTACGCCATGGCAGAAGACCCAATCTGAGATTTTTCAAAAGGCTCCTCCACTTCTTTCAGGTGCTGAAGCAGACGGATATCATTGGAAAACTTATGGGCACTTGAGGCAATCCCCGCCAGTACGTTTATTACTCTGGTATCCACCTTTCTGGAATAAGTCTGCCCGGACACCGGATAGCAGGCCTCAAATCCCATTTTTTCTGCTATCATGGGGTCTATTTTATCAATAGTTTTCTGATCTCCATCAAACAATTCCAGGAAGCTTGCCTGAGTCCCTGTAGTCCCCTTGGAGCCCAAAAGCTTTAAACTGCCTAAAACGTATTCCAGATCTTCCAGATCCATCTCAAATTCCTGCATCCAGAGAGTGGCTCTTTTGCCTACCGTGGTTGGCTGGGCAGGCTGGAAATGTGTAAACCCTAAAGTTGGGAGTTCCTTGTACTTGCCTGCAAACTTCGCCAGCTCAAAAATCACATTCACCAGTTTCGTTTTTACCAGTTTCAGTGCCTCCGACATGATAATAATGTCTGTATTATCCCCAACATAGCAGGAGGTGGCTCCCAGATGAATAATCCCTTTTGCCTTAGGACACTGCACCCCATAGGCATATACGTGGGACATCACATCATGGCGCACCACTTTTTCTCTTTCTTTAGCAACATCATAATTGATATCTTCTGCGTGAGCTTTCATTTCTTCAATCTGCTCATCTGTGATATTCAGTCCCAGCTCTTTCTCTGTCTCCGCGAGAGCAATCCAGAGTCTCCTCCATGTCCTGAATTTCTTATCCTGTGAAAAAATATACTGCATCTCCCTGCTCGCATAACGCTCGGAAAGAGGGCTGATATAACGGTCTGTACTCATATAGTATAATCTCCTGTTCTATAATGTAACATCCTGTCACTAGACTCGATAAGACCTCGTCAAGTGTCAGGATGTGGCTCGCACTAAGCTCGAAAGGACCTCACTAAGTGCTCTGCTCAAATTCATGGCTGATGTCTCTGCCGGGGACAGGCATGGGGTATTTCCCTGTAAAACATGCATCGCAAAAACTTAAGCCTCCAACCATATTTTTTAGCTTTTCCACTTCCATGTAGCCAAGTGTGTCTGCATCTATCATTTGACATATCTGCTCCGGTGTATGGGAATGTGCAATCAGATGCTCGTTGGACGGCACATCGGTTCCAAAATAGCAGGGAAACAGAAACGGCGGCGAGCTTATTCTTACATGCACCTCTGTGGCACCTGCTTTTTTCAGCATTCTGATAATGTTGGCACAGGTTGTTCCCCTTACCATGGAATCGTCCACCATGACAATCCGCTTTCCTTTGACCACCTCGGGAATCACATTCAGCTTAATTTTTACACTGGATTCCCTGTCACTTTGTTTTGGCTTTATAAACGTTCTGCCCACATAACTGTTTTTATGGAAAGCCATTCCATAAGGAATCCCGGATTGCTCAGAATAGCCTTTGGCGGCCACAAGTCCGGAGTCCGGCACACCAACCACCAGGTCTGCCTCCACCGGATAAGATTCTGCCAGTGCCTTTCCGGCCTTAATTCTGGCATGGTAGACATTCACACCGTCAATGGTACTGTCCGTGCGGGCGAAATAAATGTATTCAAATATACATCTGGCCTGCTGGTTGTCCGAAACTGCCATACTCATATCAGAAGCTATCCCATCTTTTGTAAAACTTACAATCTCACCCGGCAGCACATCCCGTACAAACTCAGCACCTGCTGCGGTTATTGCACAGCTCTCAGACGCAAGAATATAAGTGTTATCCTTCATTCCGATACACAGGGGCTTTATTCCAAGGGGGTCTCTTACGCCAATCAGCTTGCGGGGACTGCCTATAACAAGAGCATAGGCTCCTTTGATCTTTTTCATGGCATTTTTTACAGCATCTTCAACTGTTGATACATGAAGGCGTTCCCTTGCAATATGATATGCAATCACTTCTGAGTCAACAGTCGTCTGAAAAATGGCCCCTGTATATTCCAGTTCCCGCCTAAGTGCAGATGCATTGACCAGATTGCCATTATGGGCAATAGCAAGTGTCCCTTTTACATAATTGATGACCAATGGCTGTGCATTCTCAGCGCAGCTCCCTCCTGCCGTGGAATATCGGACATGCCCGACTCCCAGATTGCCTTTTAGTTTTTCCAAAGATTCTTCATCAAATACATCATCCACATGTCCCAGACCTTTTTGGGATAAAACTCTGCGCGTTCCACATGTGTCTGTTACTGCAATGCCGCAGCTTTCCTGTCCTCTGTGCTGCAGGGCAAAAAGGCCATAATATATGGATGGCGTCACATCGCCGCCATCCAGATCATATGCCCCAAAAACTCCGCACTCTTCACCTAAACCTGTAGTAAGCCTTTCCAATTTGTTCATGAATACACTCCTGATTATTGAATGCCGATACGGTGAAATACTTCTTTATATGCGTCCTCCACATTTCCCATATCTCTCCGAAACCGATCCTTGTCCAGCTTCTCATGTGTCTCTTTATCCCACAGCCTGCATGTATCCGGCGAAATCTCATCTGCCAGAATAATATCACCGTGAAATCTTCCATATTCAATCTTAAAATCAATCAACTCAATTCCTGCCTCGTCAAAGAATTTTTTCAATACCTCATTTACCTTAAAAGTATACTCTGTGATCTTGTCAATCTCTTCTCTTGTGGCAGCCCCGATTGCTATGGCAAAGTAGTCATTGATCATCGGGTCCCCCAGCTCATCATCCTTATAACTGAATTCTAAAGTAGGTGCTAACAGTTTTCTTCCTTCTTCAATTCCAAGCTTTTTTGAAAAACTTCCAGCAGCCACATTGCGGACAATCACTTCCAGTGGAACAATCTCCACCTTTTTTACTGCGGTTTCTCTCTCACTGAGCTCTTCCACATAGTGCGTCGGCACACCTTCCCTTTCCAGCACCTGAAAAATATAGTTGGTCATCCGATTGTTAATCACACCTTTTCCAACGATTGTTCCCTTCTTCTCTCCGTTAAATGCAGTAGCGTCGTCTTTATAGTCCACAATTACAATATCCGGGTCATCTGTGGCAAATACCTTTTTGGCTTTTCCTTCGTAAAGCTGCTCCAGTTTTTTCATACGTTCACACCTGTCCTTTTGTACTTTCATTGAGTTAAGCTACCATAAAAGTATAATACAAGGCAATGGTAAAATCAATATATCCACTGCCTTGTATGGGTTCGCGTTCATTATTTATTTGCACCGGTATATATAAGTTATGCTTATGTGATATGCCTTATTTATCATTTATCAGTAGCCAACTTCCCAAGAAATCCTTTCATTCTGGCATTATCGGAGCCAAATACTTCCTCCGGTGTACCCTGTTCTTCAATGATGCCTTTATCCATAAATATGATATGGTCAGCCACATTTTTTGCAAAATTCATCTCATGGGTCACGATAACCATGGTCATCTGTTCTGCTGCCAGATCCTTGATTACTTTCAGAATTTCTCCTGTAAGCTCCGGATCCAGAGCCGATGTAGGCTCATCAAAGAAAAGTATTTTCGGATTCATAGCCAGTGCTCTCGCTATAGAGACCCGCTGCTGCTGTCCTCCGGAAAGCTGATAAGGATAGGTGTTTTCTTTATCTTCCAGTCCCATCTTTTTCAAAAGTGCCCTGGCTTCTCTGAGTACTTCCTCTTTTTCCCTCTTTTGCACCTTCAGAGGGGCATCTGTAATATTCTTCAGTACAGAAAAATGAGGGAACAAGTTGAAGTTCTGGAACACCAGTCCAAATTTCCCTTCATAGTGAATATCACCGCCATCCGGTGTCTCCAAATCTGTGGCACAGCGGAGCAGTGTTGATTTTCCCGAGCCGGAAGGGCCAATAATTGCCAGAACCTCCCCTTCCTCTACTTTCAGAGAAATGTCCTTCAATACTTCCACACCGTCAAAACTTTTCTTAATATGGCTCATTTCCAGTAAACTCATGCATTTCCTCCTACTTGTAGTAATCCAATTTCTTTTCCAGCAATTCCATCGTCACGGCCACAAGCAAGTTAAACAGATAATAGAATATTCCAGCTGAGACTAAAGGAATAATAGAGGTCTGAGATGATGCGATCTGTTTCGCTGTAGTAAACATCTCCGCATAGGCAATGGAAAATGCAAGAGAGGTATCTTTTACAAGGGTAATTACTTCATTTGTCACAGACGGCATAATTCTCTTGATTACCTGAGGAAAAATAATGCGGAAAAAGGTCTGCCCTTTATTGTAGCCTAAAAGCCGTGCCGCCTCATACTGCCCTGTCGGCATAGATTCAATGCCTCCGCGGTAAATTTCCGCAAAATATGCAGCGTAGTTGATTGCAAACGCAATGAGTACGGCACCGAGCCGGTAGGAAGCTGAAATCTGGATTCCAAATATGTAGTAGGGCCCAAAGTATACCACCATCAGCTGCAGCATAAGAGGGGTTCCCCGCATAATGGAAATATAAATCTTCGCTATCCATTGAATAATCTTTATTTTTGACATTCTTCCAAATGCCACAAGTAGCCCCAGTGGCAGGGAGAATAGCAGGGTCGCAAAGAATATGCCTATCGTACCTATCATTCCACCGGACAATTGTCCCAGCATAGCCGCAATACTTATGTTCATTCTTTTAATCCTCCGGATTTACTTGCCCAGGCAGACAGCATCCTCAACGCCCCACTTTTCTGCGATAGTCATAAATGTACCGTCTTTGGCCATCTCATCCAGCGTCTTTTGTACCTGGTCCTTAAGTTTCTCATTTCCTTTTTTAAAGCCGACAGCATACTGTTCGGTAGAAATAGAATCATCCAGTATAACGTATCCGTCTCCTCTTGATTCAATCTGATAATCTGCAACCCCCACATCCATAGCAACGGCTTCCGCTGCCCCTGCTTCTAAGTCCATGAACGCGGTATTATAATCCGGCACTTGTGTCAGTGTCCCAAATGTCCCTGCCAATTCCTTCTGATCCCCCTCCAGTGCTTTCAATGCAGAGGAATCAGCCTGTACTTCCACAATTTTACCTGCAAGATCATCTAAAGTCTTAATTCCCGAGTTCTGGGAAACTACCACCACCTGACTGTTATCCACGTAGGGCTCTGACCATGTATAGTCTTCTTCGCGCCCGTTTATGGTAAATCCGTTCCAGATACAATCGATTGTCCCGGAATTAAGCTCCATGTCCTTGGCATCCCAGTCAATTGGCTGTTTCTCCAGCTCCCAGCCGTTTCTCTTACACACTTCCTGGGCCAAATCTAAATCAAAGCCTACATATTCTCCGTCGTCATCTTTGTATCCGTAGGGCGGAAAGCTTGCATCAAACCCTACTGTAAAAGTGTCTCCCTCTTTCTTTTCCTCGTTGGTTACATCCGCCTTTTTCTCCGTCTTTGCAGAATTACCGGCAGATGCATCCTTACTTTTATCCCCACATCCCACTAAGCCTGCCGACAGTACAAGTATGGCTGCCATTGCCGCTGCCAAGTTTCTCTTCATAATATAATGTCCTCCTCAATCCAGTATACTGACCAGCCTATATTTTTCAAAACATAAACTGGCCAGCGCAATTCACTTTCTTCTTTTATCAATTGATTACTTTACCTTGCTAAAATACCTGCACATAATAACACATTTCGCACTTTGTGTCAAACGCCTTCCATGCTCAATTCCAGTCCCTATAAAACACACTTCACTTCCCCGGTTCTATATGTGGCTTCTTCTATACTGTTGCTTCCATTTTTCCAGCAGTGCAGCACTTCGCTCCATCTGTAAGTGCTCCTTGATATCTTCCATCTCCTGCCGCATTTGGGCATTGACCTCCACATAATCATCATGCTTCGTCAACAAAATATGATACTCCTCCAGGGACATATATTTATAAGATGCATAGAGATATGGCTTTAGCAGCTGGGTATCTTCGCATATCTGATAAGCTCTGTCATACATCTTGGCCGACTCCTGATACAGAAAAAGCCTTCCGTAGGCGGCTCCCAGGCCGGCATAAATCTTCCCATAGAACTTGGGATCCACACTCTCATCCGCTTCCTCATTGAGTATGGCCTGATACACAAGAATTGCCTCCTCAATTTCACCGCTCTCTAAAAGGTTGTCTCCCTTGAATTTCTGCCTCTCAATATCCTTCTGATTCTTCAGACGCTCCAGCACATTCTGAATACGGATCATCTCCGGCTCTCTGAATATCCTGGAGCTTTTCAAGATTGTCAAAACAAACTTCTCCACCGAACCGCGCATGCGGATAACGTCCCTTAAGTCTGCCGCCAGTTCCGGCATTCCAATCTCCTCGTCCAGCCATGTACAGAGCTGTTCATTCATAATTGTGTAATCCACCAGATAAAGATTATTGCACAGATAATAGCATAATTCCTCAATTGTAAATATCTTACAGTGGATCCTTGTAATTTCATAGGGATGCGTTGCATGTCTGTCATGACAGAGAATTAAACTTCCCATCGTTGCCTCCTAAATGTATAATCTTCTCCTCCTGGAAATCTGTAGGCAGGAAGAACTCTCCAAAGCCTACATCACGCACAGTGATCTTGCAGGTCTTCTCATCCAGAAATAGAGTTTCAATCTGAAGCCGCATTGAATACTCCCCTCTTTTCGGGAAGTTTTTTAAAGAAATCACTTCCGTCTTCAAGGTTCCCTGAACAAGAGATTCAACGTGCAGTTCAATGTCCTCAACATCTTCCAGCAGTACTTCCCACTGATTGTTGGACTCATACCAGTGCGCCCCCCAGGAGACGATAGGATACCACATTTCCTGTCCATCCACCCTCATATTAACTGTAATCTGGTCTGTCAGCTTTGTCTCCGACAGATACACCGGATCCTCAATATGCATGAACATCTTACGGTATGCTGTATAACAGGCACCCTTACTGTAAAGATTGTTCCCGATAAATGCCCGTCTTCCGTTGCACAAAACCCGCAGGGATGTGGGATACCAGTTATTCTCAAAACCTTCTCCTGTCAAAAAAACGGAGGAAACAATCCGCTTATCGAATACACCTTCGATGAACTTAGTGAAACGTGCATCTGCCTCCTTTGCCTTGTCTTCATTCAACACAGGATAGACCGCGGCCAGTTCCTTCATATGAGCGCTTGCCACCTCGTCCACAGTTACAAACGTAGTCTTGCCGCCCCCCAGGCCGGGCTTTAACCTGCGCAGCATGTATGCCCTGATCTCATTTCTTTCACAGCAAAACAATGCCGCCTCATATTGCCAGAGCTCCTTCGGCTGATAAAACAAATAGTTACAGAAGCTTTCTTTATAGTCCTGGATAAAAATATGCCTTTTATCAACATTCATTCTGACCGCAATTCCCCGCAGGAGACGCGCCAACTCTTCAGTCAGCTCCGGCACACTAAAGACAATGCCTTCTATCTGTGGAAAAGGCTGCAGGGACATTTGAATGAACTTGGACAGAAGCCATACCGCATCATATGTCTCTTCCCCAAATTCAATCTTCTCTCCTGCCAGGCTCTTCTCCAAAAGCCTGGTCACTGTAAATCCTTCTTTAACAGTCACAAGACGCTTCGCCTCTTTGCCGTAGGCCCATGTATCTCTCAGCTTACCGATAATCAGAGGAATCTGATAATTATCAGAATCCACCTCCAGAGTCTCCGGTTCAAGCTGCTGATCGTTATAGAAGCTGATCTGGCAGGCCTTATCATTTATTTCATATCCAATTATATTGCCTTGTCCCACGATAAACCTCCTGCTTATGCTGATTGTTTCTCTTAATACCTTCCAAACATATGTACCGCTACTGCATCTTCTACTGCATAGGATTTCATCCTGTTTTCTCTCTCTTCGCCTTCACACAGGAGAATATCATTCAGGCGGCCATATCTCCCTAATTCCCCAGCCTCTACTTTCTTTATGCAGATTTCCTTATCACTGCGGTATGTATTGCCGTCGATTGTCTCTTTGAAATAATATTTCAGCTTTTCATTTGCAAACAGGACAAACTTTTTCACATAAAGGTCCTCATACATTGGGGTCAGCACTTCCATGGAATAATCCACCTCTTCAAAATCTCCCTTCTGGAGCTGATAGTAAAGCATAACACGGCTGCCCTTCTGACCTTTATATTCGATTAAGGTCTTGTCCCAGAGCTGAAGCTCAATCAACCAGTCCTTTTCATAGGCAAGGAAAAATGGAAAATAAATCTGTTTTCCGCTGAGCTCCTGCAGAAACTTCTTCAATGTCTTGCGCGTCCCGGAGCTGTATTCCCGGTTCGAATAATATTTCAGAACTGCAATCTTACAGATATCAATAGTGTCTTCTCCCTTTTCATACTCTTTACATATGATGTCGATTACACTCTTGCCTATCTTCCGGTCTTCCACCACATAACCTCTGGCCATATAGGCAAGATATGCCTGCTGAAGCCTGAAGTACGCACCTTCCGCATAATATTCCTCAAATATCTGTACCTCTGCAAATAACTCCTCCGAAAACAACATCTGTGTCAGAATCCGTTCTGCCAGGTTATGAGTATGAACCTCGTATTCTTTTGCCTCCCGCCAAAGCCTTTTCATGTCCACAGTTGCACCACAGTAGTAATTTGCAAGATAAGTCAGAATCACCTTGTCATAATTTCCCTGTTTAAACAGCTCAAAACAGATATAGGTCAGAAAATCATCATTCTCGTAATTGTTCTCCCTGATCGTTTTACTGCAGAAGGTGAACAATTCTTCTTCCTCGTAATTTTCTACCCCTTTTCCCTTGACAACGTCCAGGGTCAGAGGCTCCTCTTCTTCCTTCTGCCGGCTCATGCGCATACCGTTTAAATACTTTTTGCACATGTCCATATAGCGAAGCTCATAAAACAGCCGGCGGCTCTCATAAGGAATAGAGTCAGTGTAATGCCTTCCGTCCCTGGCCTCCCACACAAGACGGTCGGTCTTTGAATAAAGGAATACATGTGCTCCTCTGTCAGTATAAGGTACTCTCTGCACAATATTCCCGTCGTCGGCTATGACATAAATAAACTTCATGTTCGGTATTTTGGTTGTAATTTCATAGGCATAGCAAATATCAAACAGTGCCTTAATCCGCTCTGTGTTCATGGCCTCCTCTACAATGAATCGCTTGTAGATAATACGCAGCCTCTCATCAATGTGTCGTCTTTCCAGCTGATTCCACGCAAATGCCTCCATCTCATCCCTGTAATGAGCATAAATTTCACTGGATTCATCTTCATATGTGATGAGATTTGAATACAATAGTGCACACTTGCGATAATCCAAC
>ENA-UOOM01001417-UOOM01001417.1-fermentation-metagenome-genome-assembly--contig:-NODE-1417-length-23146-cov-4.890217_pt1 | contig 23146 bp, 25 predicted proteins | sample MGYA00245781_ERZ724031 | MGnify/ENA primary metagenome ERZ724031 (study PRJEB28704, sample SAMN03018317) | fermentation metagenome | biome: anthropogenic terrestrial biome; feature: soil; material... | reverse complement strand
TGGTGCAGCTGCCGGTTGAGCGACTGGTGCAGGTACAGCTGTTGGTTGAACGACAGGGGCTGTTGGAGCAGCTTGAGGTACAGGTGATGGCACAGCTTGAACTGCAGCTGTTGTCTGTGGTGTGCTTTCAGTACCTCCAATTTCTTCAACCTCTACTTCATAGCTTCTGCCATTGACATTTATCATAAATTTACGCATGCTTATTCCTCCCGATTATATACAATAATTTTATAAAATAGCTTATGAATACCAGGTTCTCGTCAAATCAAGCCTTGCTGCTCTATTCCAGGCTGGTGAACAAGCAGGTACCTGCTTAATGGAACGAACCACCAAAGAATGGGTGGAACGATTCAATGACGCAGCAACTGCAGCGGTAATTACAGCTATAAGCTCATCGTCGTCCACGGAAACAATATGATACTCAGCTTGCTCTATTAGCTCTAAACCCAAGATATTTACACCTCTTTTCAGGATTGAATATGGATATAAGATGATTCCTATAGAGGAATATTCCCATGTTTTTTAGGTGGTCTTGTTTCTCTTTTGCTTTGAAGCATTTCCAAAGCGTTGATTAAGCGCGGTCTGGTGGCTTCAGGTTCAATGATGTCGTCAATATAGCCTCGAGCTGCTGCGGTATAGGGGTTGGTGAACCGTTCACGATATTCCTGTATCTTTTCCTGGCGATAACTAATCGGATCAGCTGATTTTTCAATGTCTTTTCTGAAAATTATATTGGCAGCACCTTCTGGTCCCATTACAGCGATTTCTGCTGTCGGCCATGCGAAAACCAAGTCAGTTCCAAGATGTTTACTGCTCATGGCAATGTAGGCTCCGCCATATGCTTTACGTAAAATAATATTAATCTTTGGTACGCTTGCTTCAGAGTATGCATATAGAAGCTTTGCACCATGTCGGATTATACCATTATGCTCTTGATCTACTCCAGGCAGGAAGGCTGGTACATCAGTAAAGGTTACGACGGGAATGTTGAAGCTGTCGCAGAATCTAATGAAGCGGGCAGCTTTGTCAGACGCGTTAATATCCAATGCCCCTGCTTTTACCATAGGCTGATTGGCTACAATACCTATAGACTTTCCATTAAGCCTTGCGAAACCTATAATGATATTCTGAGCAAACAGAGCTTGTATTTCAAAAAACTGCCCATTGTCAACAATTCTTTCTATGATTTCTTTCACATCATAGGATTTATTGGGGCTGTTTGGTATGATGGAATTCAGTTCCGCTGAAAGACGATTCAAATCATCATTATTGTCAAAGATTGGAGTCTCTTCCAAATTGTTTTGAGGAAGGTAGGATAGAAGAGCACGGATGCCATTAAAACAATCCTCTTCTGTTGTATATTGGAAGTGAGCTACACCACTGGTTGTGTTGTGGGTTTGGGCACCGCCCAGCTGTTCCTCGCTTACCTTTTCCCCTGTTGCGGTTTCTACAACTTGAGGACCGGTAATGAACATTTTACTGATGTTGTCAACCATGAATATGAAGTCGGTAAGGGCAGGAGAATATACTGCGCCACCTGCACATGGCCCAAGAATGACTGAAATCTGAGGGATGACACCAGAAGCCATGGTGTTTCGGTAGAAAATTTCTCCATATCCGCTGAGACTGTCGATTCCTTCCTGGATTCGAGCACCACCGGAATCGTTGATGCAAACAATGGGGCAACCCATTTTCATTGCCAAATCCATTATTTTGGTAATTTTCCCGGCATGCATTTCGCCTAAAGAGCCGCCTTTAACAGTAAAGTCTTGGGAGTATAGGTAAACAGGACGACCTTCAATGGCAGCGTAACCAGTGATAACTCCGTCAGCAGGGGCTGTATCCTTATCCATGTCAAAGTCATGGCAGCGGTGAGTAACAAAAGCATCAATTTCAACAAAACTTTCGGGATCCACAAGCTTCGCAATTCTCTCACATGCAGTTAATTTTCCCTTGTTATGTTGTTGAATGATTTTTTTATGACCGCCGCCTTGCTGCAGAGAATGTTTTTTATTCTGCATTTCAATAATCTTTTGTTCAGTAGACACTTGCTAACCTCCATAGAACGATTTTTATGTATCTTTATCCGGACAATATGAATAAAAAATACCGATTTACACCCAATTTTACTTATTTCTATACAAAGTCCTTTATTCCTTCTTTAACAGCCCCTTTCTTTGAAAAAATTTTTTAGGTCTATCCAATAAATGGAGTTCGTATTTGCAAACTCCTCTTCCATATGTCTTACAAGTCCGACACTAAAGCTTTCGTCTTCTTGCAGCAAATGAAATCCTATGTCGGTATAGATTGTGTCTTCGTCTCTTACTATCAAGAAATCCATGCCATCAAGTTCAAGGAAATGAATCATGGCGCGAATCAAGCCGTCTTTATATACAGTACTGTTTTCATGCTGTTTAACAACAATATTTTGCAGTAAGGCAGCATTTTCCATTATGTAACCGCTGGCTCCGCCCTGAATATGGTTATTCTCTTCAATTACCACAGCGAATTTTGGTTTATTTGGTGATGATGTGGTAATTATAGAACGGATTTCCTGGTCTTTGTAAATGGAGTCCAGATCTCCAATTTTCATTCTTCTAAAATTAACCATCTTCTGTCTTACCCCCTGATAAAAGTTTTAGTTTTCCTAATTCCTGCTTTGTCAACTCACGCCATTCACCTGATTGCAGTCCCTTTAAGGTCAGACAGCCAAATCTTTCTCTTCTCAGATATATAATTGGATGATCTATGGCTTCAAACATCCTTCGCACTTGACGTTTTTTTCCTTCATGAATAATAACGCGAAAAATAGAATGTTTTTCTTGCTGCTCGATCGGAGTTACCTCGGCAGGTGAAGTTATAAAACCATTAATTTCTACTCCACGTCTTAGCTGATTTATTGCTTTTTGATCAGGTGAACCTTGTACAACACAATAGTATTCTTTTTCCACTTCAAACTTTGGATGAGTCATTTCATATGCAAATTTTCCATCATTACTTAAAATGAGTACGCCTTCCGTATCATAATCCAATCTCCCTACTGGGTAAATACGGCTGCCCTTCCAGTCAATATGCTCCAATACAGTTTTCCTGCCGTATGGATCTGATACAGAAGTAATAGTGGCTCTGGGTTTATATAACAGAATATAAACTTTTTGTTCCTCAAGCTTTAATATCTGATTTTGATCCAGTCTAACCTCGTCCTTTTCTACATCAACTTGAACACCCATCTCAGTCACTTTTTCTCTGTTTACGTATACTCTCCCCTGCTTTATGAGCTCTTCACACTTTCGCCGGGAACCAACCCCGCAATGAGCCATGTATTTTTGAAGCCGCATACTTCTTTCTACCTCCCAAACCTCACCACCCTGCGGAAGAAGTCCCAAATGGTTCTTTTTGCTACTGCTTGTTGTGTAACCAACGGTATCTCTTCCATCAATCGATCTTCCATATAAATTTGCAGGGAGCCCACCCATTGTCCTTTTTCTATTGGTGCTTCCAATTCACTGGGCAAGATCAGCTTTTTTCTTATCTTCTCGGTTTCTCCCGACCTAAGAGCCACAGTATAATCTTGTTTTGTTACCAATTGTACTTCCTTTTTCCTGCCATTGGCAATAGGAAGTGTTTGAATTGCTTGTCCCTCCTCTATAAGTGTAACTCTCTTGTAATTGGCAAAGCCATAATCCATTAAAGCCACTGATTCTTCAAACATTGGCCCACAGTTTAATACAACAGCAATAAGCTGCAAACCCTCTCTCTTTGAGGAGCCGACAAAGCAACGCCCAGCCTTTTTGGTGTAACCTGTTTTTACACCATTAGCTCCTTCGTAACTCCAGAGTATTTTATTTTTATTTCTCATAGCCCTGTCCCACTTATGTCCTTCCCATGGGATAGTATGATGTTTAGTGGAAACTATAGCTTCAAAATCAGGATTTCTCATTCCGTAGGATGTAATCAAAGCAAGGTCATAAGCTGTGGTGTAATGGTTTTCTTCGTGTAAGCCATGTGGGTTCATAAAATTAGTGTCCATTGCACCAATTTTTCTTGCTGTTTGATTCATAAGTTTGGCAAAACCTTCTACTGAGCCGCCTATATGGATAGCAATCGCAGTAGCTGCATCATTACCAGAACGTAGCATAAGGCCATAGAGCAGATCTTCCAAGGTATGGGTTTCTTCTGGAGACAACCAGATAGAAGAGCCCTCCACTCCTGAAGCTTCTGGTGCTACTATTACTTTTTCATCCAATTTGCAATGCTCCAAAGCTACAATAGCCGTCATAATTTTAGTTGTGCTGGCCATGGGAAGCTTTTCCCGACTATTTTCTTCATAAAGAGGTCGGCCACTGCCTCCATCCATGAGAACCGATGACTTGCCGCTTGTTTCAGGAGGCATGGCAAATACTACGCTATTAGTATACATGAACAATAAGAATGTCACCAGTATGATTTTTACATTTTTCAATCTATTGACTCCTATTCCTTTACTATTCACAGCTTGGAAATAATAAATTAATTTGATAAAGTAAAACGGCTTTTAGCCGTTTTATTGGGGAACATTGGTAGTTATGATGGTTTCGCTCTTTTTATCCTTCTGTTTATTTGGTCCTTTACTCAATAATGACTGTAATTCTCCTACCATTGTAGGTACCAGCTCAACGATTCGATCAACTGTAGAGTTGTAGTGTACCGGCAGTAATTTGATTTTGTCTTCGCCAACCACCAGGAAAGCTATAGGGTTAACGGATACACCTGCCCCACTGCCTCCTGCAAACGGTAAATCCGACTCCTGCCCATCCACTGAGTCATAGCTGTTGTTAGCGCTGGATTTGGAATTCTGGTTCTCCTTGTAGTCACCGCCACCAACCACAAACCCGAAGGAAACCTTCGATACGGGTACAATAACTGTACCTTCGGCTGTTTCTACAGCGTCCCCTACAATGGTATTGACATCAATCATTTCCTTTAGATTTTCCATTGTTGTTTTCATAACATTCTCAATCGTATGTTCAGACATTTATGACACCGCCTTTTCATTTTTTGTAAGCAATTTCAAGCCTGTAATTATAATATGACCGAATTTAAAATTGATTATGCAGTCCAAGTCAAGATCAAAGAAAGGGCCTGTAAAATTAGGCAGTATATGCAGTTTGCTTTTTTGAAGCTGATAGTGTCTATAAAGATAACGTGAGATAAAAGTAAAAAATGCATAGCAGCTGCCAATGGTCAATGCTGTAGAAGCAGCATCACCTGTGCCAATGCATGAACGCACAGAAAAATTACTGAACTTTACTTTGGTTTTAAAATAGCGAAAAGGTCCAACATGAGACCCGTAAAATTTTTTAAAACTTCTTGCTGCTTCCCAGAACTGCTCTAAAGAAGGCTTTGTTTCCGTATCAGAATCGATTTTACGAAGAGTTAGAGCTATGAGACTTGTCCCATCTTTTTTAAGTGAAAGATTCATGCGCAATCGGAAAAAAACCAGGAAGCGGATAATGATGAATGAAAAATTCTTACCATCCTTAATGATCACTTTAATCTCAACCTGTATTTTTAAAAGAAGCAATAATAGTAAAGATACAATTATCAAAAACACATAGTATATCAAAGGCGCAACACCTCATAGGATTTTTACTATTTTTTCTCATTTTCAGAAAAAAATACAGCAGCATCCTTTTCATCCATTTCCAATGGTGGAAGCTCTTCCAAGGTGGACAGACCGAAGCTTCGAAGGAAAAGATCCGTGGTACCATATAAAATCGGACGACCTGGTGTAGACATTCTACCTGTTTCATGAATCAATTCTCTATTTATCAGTGTATTTATAATGTAATCACACTTTACACCTCTGACAGCCTCAATGTCTGACTTGGTGACCGGTTGTCGATATGCAATGATTGCAAGAGTCTCCAAACTGGCTTGAGAGAGCTTCTGCGTCTGTGCCTGTCCTATATGTTTTTCGATATAACTGCTGTATTCAGGTCGTGTAGCCAGCTGATATGTATCATTTACCATTATGATTTGCAGACCGCGGCCTTCGAAATTAAAGCAGTCTATTAATTTTTTCATAAATTTTCTTAGCATTCGCAGGTCCATATCCAATATCCTGGCAATTTCTCTTGATTCTACCGGATCACCTGATACAAAAAGAATGGATTCCACCACAGCCATCATTTCTCTTTCATCCACAATAGTCTCTCCTCTTAATCACAATATCCTCATATGGGTAATCCTGTTCTACATATAGAAAGTTTTCTTTTATGAGCTCCAGAAGCGCAAGAAAAGTAGCAATTATATCTTCTCGGTGAGTATCACTTTGAAAGATAGTGAAAAATGTGGTCCGCTTATTTTGATTAAAAAAGAACTTAAGGAGACTTACTTTTTCATGTATGGTTACAGAGTCTTTTTTGATTTCATGAATCATGGGAGCTATGTTTTCTTTTTTACCTGAACCTCTTGTGTTCAACACGTTTTTAAGAGCTCTCTGGAGTACATCAATATTGATATCAAATGCCAAGTCATCCTTATCTTCATCAATATACAGTTCCTCTGGAAGCTTATAGAACATACCGGAAAAATAAGCTTCTCTCTCCCTCATCTTTCCTGCTGCTTCTTTATATTTTTTATATTCCAACAAACGGGTAATAAGTTCTTGCCTGGGATCATCATCATCTTGTTCTGCAGGATCTGCAGTTCTCGGTATCAGACTGCAGGATTTAATATACATAAGGGTTGAAGCCATTACCAGGAATTCACTGGCAAGCTCTATATCGAATTGCTCCATCAATTGCAGGGCTTCCATATATTGCTCTGTAATCTCTGTTATGGAGATATCTTCTATACGAACTTTGGATTTGGAAATCAGGTGAAGCAACAAATCCAAGGGTCCTTCAAATTCTTGCAATTTAATCAAATAAGCCATGCTGATAAGCACCTCGATTCTCTATTGAAGCAAAGTCAGTATACTTTGACCTGTTGTCATTAAAAAACTATAAATAGTCAGAGCAGGGCGACTGACAGCAAAATCAAACAAGCCAAACAGTAAAAAAGCAAATAAGATGAAAATACCAAGCTTTTCATATGCAATAAAAAAGCGGGTCCATGATCGAAAAAGGAGGGTTTTTATAACATGATATCCGTCCAAAGGAGGAATCGGTATCAGATTCAGTAATGCAAATACAATGTTTAAGTATATGCAATAATCTACTACAGCCAGAATGGTATCCATTGCAGCAGCAGATGAATTAACTGCTATTAAGGCAACATAGAGTAAAAGACATATAATGGCAACTAAAAAATTGGCTGCAGGTCCGGATAAGGATACAAGAATGTCTCCCGTTTTTTTATTCTTGAAATTGGATGGATTAACTTGTACCGGTTTAGCCCATCCGTATCCAAACAGGGCAAACAGGATTAAGCCGATCCAGTCCACATGTGCCAATGGTGCAAGAGTTAAGCGCCCTTGCCTTCGCGGGGTGTCATCACCAAGTTTATCTGCTGTGAAAGCATGAGCGTATTCATGAAAAGATATAGCTAGAAAAACAGCCGGCAGACTGAGAAGAATTTCAATAGCTTGTTGAAACATTAATCATCCTCCAATGCATATTTGCAGGTATTTGTTGGCTGAGCCTTTACATTACATTGGAATTTATTATAACACAAAAAAGTGTGCATCAGCACACTTTTTTAACTGTCTATCAGTACAATGTAAATCTTATTTTCTAACCCAATTGTTGAAAATCTTTTTAAAATAGTCAAACACATTGGCTTTCAGTACATCGCGATCAGAAACAATATCCAGACTTTGTACCAGCTTGTCATTTTGCTTCAGGTATAATGTGCCGATCTTATCACCCTTCTTTAGTGGCGCTTTGATCTTTTCATCTAAAATTGTTTCTCTTTCATATTCCTTCGAATCCCCTGTTTTAATTAGAAAATTCACGTCTTGGGAAACAACACCATTAATTATTTCTTCTTTACCGCCATATACAGTTACCTGATTCTCTACAGGCTGATCTTTTTTCAATAAAGACACCAATTCAAAATTTGCAAAGCCATAATCCATCATTTTTGTAGATTCAGAAAATCGTATTTTGGTGGTAGGTGCATTCAGTACAATTGACAAAAGTCGCATATTACCTCTTTTAGCGGTAGCAGACAGACAATAACCTGCTTCCTGGGTTGACCCGGTTTTTATGCCATCAGCACCATCATAGAATCGAACCAGTCGATTTGTGTTGGCAAGCTCAGTTTTATTTCGGCTTTCTTCCAAGGTTTCTACCCAAATAGTACTCCAACAGTAAAACAATGGATGCTTCAAAAGCTCTCTGGACATTAATGAAACATCCATGGCTGTAGAGTAGTGATTATCAGCAGGCAAACCGGTAGCATTGGCAAACCGCGTATTGGTCATGCCCAATTCTCTGGCTCGCTCATTCATCCTGGATACAAATACTTCGTTCGTACCTGCTATTTTCTCACCAAGAGCAACACTGGCATCATTACCGGAAGCTACTACAACAGCCTTCAGCAATGAATCAACTGATATGACTTCCCCTTCATGTAAAAAGACTTGGGAACCACCCATGGAAGATGCATATTCGCTGATCTGAACTTTATCATCCAAGCTCAGCTTGCCATCATCTATAGCTTCCAAGACCAGTAAAATAGTCATAATTTTGGTAAGGCTTGCTACAGGCAGTTTTTCATGGGGGTTCTTTTCATAAAGAAAAGTGCCGGTTTCATAATCCATTAATATGGCAGATTTTGCTTGCAGGTCAAATAGCGGCTGTTCGGCAAAGGTACTGGCAGCATTTGACATAATAAGCAAAACAGCTAAGATCAAAGACAAACAACTGCTTCGGTATTTCCTCATTTTATCCCTCCTTGTTGGTCTTTTCTATTCAATAGGTTTTCCAACAAGAAACTTTGTTATGCGATAGGTCAAATGATGGAAATAACAGTTTCCAGCAAGCGGATGAATTTACCTTTCACCTGTTTTGCTGTTTCTAACACCTCTTCGTGCGTCAAAGTCTGTTTTAAAATTCCAGCCGCCATATTGGTGATACAGGAAATACCAAGTACTTTAATTTTGGCATGAACGGCAGTTATTGCCTCTGGTATCGTTGACATGCCGACTGCATCTGCACCTAATATGCGCAGCATTCTTATCTCTGCAGGAGTTTCAAAATTAGGACCTAGCATCATAGCGTAGACACCGATTTTTAAATCCAAATCAATTTTTTTTGCCGCATCAATTGCCAATTGTCTAAGCTCGAGGTTGTATGCAAAGGTCATATCTGGAAACCTGGGACCGCCCAGAACATCCAAGTTTTTACCTCTCAAAGGGCTGACGCCGCTCATATTAATGTGATCAGTAATCAGCATTAGATCCCCTGGCTGAAAACTTGGATTCACACCACCTGCAGCATTGGTTAAAATCAAAATCTCTATTCCCAGTATTTTCATTACACGAACGGGAAATACAACTTCTTCTATGCTTTTACCTTCATAATAGTGAAAACGTCCTTGCATGGCCAACACTGCTTTTCCTTGAAAGCTTCCATAAACAAATCTTCCTGCATGACCTTCTACTGTTGTTTGAGGAAAACCTGGTATATCTTTGTATGGGATGTATACTGGTTTTTCTATGTGTTCTGTAAGAACACCCAGTCCGGAACCCAGTATTAAGCCGATTTTTGGTGCTTGACTTTTTGGAAGCTGTGATTTTATATACTCAGCTGCTCTCTGAAACAAAAATCTTCATCCTTCCTGTTTATATTTTCATGCTTTCCTTTTTCTTTGGCATTATGCTGACCTCCACTTTTTCCCAACCTGCATTTAAATGATTTTATTGATAAAGCTTGTCCCATTTAAGCTTGTCTTTACACCAAGTAAGTCCAGGACAGTTGCTCCAATATCACTAAAGGAGTTAAGTATGCCAAGATTGACTCCTTTTCCAAGGAGTTTTCCATAGACCAATACAGGTATATATTCCCTGCTGTGATCTGTGCTTGGTGTGGTTGGATCGCATCCGTGATCAGCAGTGAGTATCAACACATCATTTTCATTCAATGCTTCCAGCAGCTCGGGAATTCGTCTGTCAAGAGCTTCCAAGGATGCTCCGTAGCCTTTCACATCATTTCTATGACCGTAAAGCATATCAAAATCTACTAAATTGACAAATACTAAGCCTTTTGTATGGCTTTTTATCAAATCCAGAACTACATTTATTCCATCCTCATTGGTTTTGGCTGCAAAGGATTTCTGTAATCCGCGACCTGTGAAAATATCGTTTATTTTACCTACGCCAGTGGTGGATATGCCTTCTTCTGTTAACACATCCAATATGGTAGGTCCTACTGGAGGTAAAGAAAAGTCCTTTCTATTTTTCGTCCTAATATAATTTCCAGAGCTGCCTACAAATGGTCGGGCAATGACTCTGCCAACTCCATGCTTTCCCTGTAAAATATTCCTGGCAGCTTTGCAGTATCTATACAGGTCATCCAAGGGGATAATATCTTCATGAGCTGCAATTTGAAAAACGCTGTCAGCTGATGTATATACTATTACTTTTCCTGTTTTTACATGTTCATCCCCAAGCACATTAATGATTTCACTGCCTGATGCAGGCTTATTCCATAATGAATAGTTATTTACAGCCTGATGAAAGGCATCCATAACTTCTGGTGGAAATCCATTTGGATATACGGGAAAAGAATCCTCCAATTGGATACCGGCTATTTCCCAGTGTCCGGTGGTGGTGTCTTTTCCTTTGGAAATTTCACTGGCTTTGCCATAATTCCCAATAGGAGAAGCAACAGTGCAGGGAATATTAATGCCGTTTATATTTCCTATGCCTAATTGCACCAGGTTGGGTATTTCAAGACTGCCCAACTCTTTTATAATATTGCCGAGGGTATGACTGCCTTCATCTCCAAAATCTGCTGCATCAGGCATTTCCCCCACTCCAAGACTATCCATAACAATTAGAAAAACTCTATCTGCCATATTGTACCTCTCCATCAGTTCTTCTGACTTGTTTTAATTTACTAACACTTAAAACATATTCTACTCTATAGGTTTTTTTTCATTTCCGAATGCAGCTGACTGTACACCTGAGTCGTAGAAATGTCGGAATGACCCAGGATTTCCTGGACAGATCTAATATCTGCTCCCTCTTCTACCAAGTGTACTGCAAATGAATGGCGAAGGGTTTGCGGAGTAACATCCTTATCGATTTCCGCTGTTTCCTTGTAGTACTTGATTATCTTCCAGAAGCCCTGACGAGTCATGCGTTTACCATGAGTATTTACAAAAAGTGCTTTTTCATCGAGGGATTTCCTGATCAGCGTTTCTCTTGCTTTATGCAGATAATTCTCCAAGTGCTGAAGGGCTGAATCCGGAATGGGAATGATTCTTTCTCGAGAGGCTTGTCCAATGCATTGCAGGTAAGCATGCTGCCTGTTTATATCTTCAAGGTTCAGGGAGATTAGTTCACTAACCCTGATTCCCGTAGCATAGAGAAGCTCCAACATCGCCTTATCTCTGATAGATTTGGCATCATTACCATTAGGTTGATTCAACAAACGGGTTGCCTCATCAAAAGTCAAGGCTTCCGGGATTTTCCTTTGGTTTTTCGGTGGGACGAGGTTGGCAGTTGGGTCTTTACTTATCAATTGATTCCACAACAAATATTTGTAATAGCTCCTTATGGAGGACAGTTTTCTATGAATGGTAGAAGAAGCCGCTCCTTCTTTTTCAAGTGAAAGCATGTATGATACCAGAGCTGCATTGGAAGAATTACGTATATCTTTTATTGCTTTTGATTTCAGAAAATTAATATATTGCTTGATATCACTTAAATAAGACTCCATGGTGTTGTCGGATAAATCCTTTTCGGATTTAATGTAAGCAGAATACTTGTCCAAATAAAAACCCATTAAAATAAACTCCTTCAACATTTTCTCATTAAGTATTCAACAAAAGTTGCAAAAATCCTCTTAATTTTCCAGATTCAGCATGCTATTTAAATACCCATTGAAAAAAGCTAAAAAAAATTGGGCTGATAAAAGCTTCAAAAAAACTGCCTGCAATCAATACTAAAAATAAAGCAATGATTTTCCAGGTATAAATTCCGGTATTTCGTTTCACTTGCTCTCTGGATTTCGTTAATTTTCTGTTCTTCAACTTTTCTATTGAATTCTCCAAGGCCAGAACTCCTATACCCAAGAAACAACTGAAATAAATCAGAGTTTGCGGCAGAATACATAAAAGAGCAAAAAGGAATCCACCAAAATGAAATTGACTAATCAGAAATCCAATGGCAAAACCAGTAAAGAAGCTGCGTATACCGACCAATAAAAATACTAGAGGAATCCCAAACAAAAAGAGACCGGACAGCCAGATAAAAAAAACACTTTGAAAATTCTGCAGTATAGACTGCCAAAAAACTGAGTTTTTATTGACAGGATCAAAAGACGATTGTTGAAAAAAGTTTTGCAGATAAGCTCCCAGAGCTGTTTTCTGCTCTTCAGGCATAGCGCCTGCTGTAAAAATACCGGAAGCCAGACCGGTTAGGATGGCAAACAGAATTACCAGATAGATTGTCAAGTTATTCTGAATATGTTGTATAATATCTGTCTTCCATCTTTTCAGCACAAACCTTGCCCCCTCGAAACTGGTTATACTGATAAATATGACAGACAAGCTTGTTTTATACCCTGTCAAAATGAGAAATAATTGACAATGACTTCCTTGCAGCAGCACCAATCCCCAGAAAGAAAGCCGGATCTTCTTCCGTACTTCTGCCCATGGAAGTTACTGAAAGACGAAAATGCTTCATAGCTTTCCGGATTCCTTCGCCATTGTAAAAGCAAATTCCATACCTGTCTGAGATACGGTTTCTCTGTATTTGTCTAAGCATTATTTGAGTATTTGATTTTTGAAGTACAGGCAATATCAAAGGAATAGGTGATTGTATGATGTCTCTTAGAATTGTCAATGTGTGGTGACTGATACCGTGATGTCTCTCCCTCTTATCTGCAAAGCTGATTCTAGGTACAAAACAACATACTCCACCCATACGAAATACGAGATCAATATAAAAGCCCAAATCCAGACCTGAAAATCCATAAGTTGTATTGGTACCTGTGATACCCGGTCCCATGGAAACCAGGACAATATCGCAATTTTCTACCTGAATTGCAGTCTGCAGTCCTGTATATATATTGACACATTCATGTTTTCCGCCAAAAGCATTTCCTATGGTAATGGTAGTATCCAATAAACTTTTTTCTATTAAGGCGGTGATGTTCCTGCTAAAGGACAAGGGAAGGGCTGCATGATCTGTCATAATATAGCCGATTCGCAGTTTGTCAGGGTAGTAATATCGAAAATATGCACATAAAGGCGGTATCATACTATGCAGCTCACCAAAGCATACCAGCCTCCCTTTTAAGTCTAAAGCTTGTTGAAAAGCTTCTCTTGCTTCAATCAATTCCTGTTCAACAAAAGGCACTTTAACTTGAACAGGTGTATACCGCAGTTTCATACCATGACCGACAGGAGTCATATGGTTCTGACGACGGGAATCATTTGCCATGACAAAATGGTAACCTCCTGTTCCCAGGGACAAGGTTCCGGCAGTTGTGTTAAGATACAGCCAATCTCCTACTGATACGCTGCCTGTAATAAAGTCATAGTTGACTGCTTTCTTTACAGGATGATCTATCTCCAAGAGCACTTCTGTTATCCGGTCTTTGTGGGAAAGGATTTCAACTGCCTTCCCCATCCGCATTTCCAGCATTTATTCTACTCCTTTTTCTTACTCTGCCCAGCATATCCAATCTATTCAACCATGATGTATGTTCAATCAATTCAGAAAGAGAAACAAATTCGGACAAAACATGCATGGAAAATAACAGTGAAAAAAGAATAACTTTGGCAGTCGGATTTAAAACCATTAATCCGTAAAATCCTAAAATGCCTCCTAACAGACTGGCACCAGTATCTCCAAGCATGTAGACTTCTTCCAGTTCACCGCCTATGTATAATAATAATACAATAATGACAGGCAGGACGAATTGCAGCTCGGCAAAGCGTGCAACAGCAGCGATGATTAGAATTAGAAAGCCAAACCCCTTTATAGCTCTGCCAGGTCGAAGATCCAGTAAGTTAATGGCATTTACAGAAAGAGCAAATATAAAAACATCTAAAAACATTACAAGTAAACTCTGGTAGCTTATCCATGCAAGAAGCAAACCTATCATGCCGCCTGATAATGCTTTCAGAATACCAGTAGAAAAACCATTTTTAAGTATTACATTGGCATGTCCGGTCAAACCCTTGGACAAGGTATCGCCTAAAATATCATCAATCAAACCGGTAAATGCAAGTACAGGAATCATAAGGATAAAAATCACCTTAACGGGTCTCGGATTTAACAGAAAAATTGGGAGCGATGCCAATAAGACAGGCATAAGGAGCATAAGACCTCCACTGTTGATTACCTGTCTGCCTGCATAATTAACAGTAATCAAATTTTTCCGCTTCATGAATAATAACAGCACTTCTGCCGTAATCAGGTAAACAATAACAGCTGTACTTACAGAAAGAAATAAAAATAATAGAGCCCAGTAGCGATTCAAATTTTATCCTGCTCCTCCGAAATTACCCTGTGTCTATTCTGAAAGGGTTTCTTAATCAGCTTTTGTATGAAAACATTGAAAATATTGCAAAACTGACGAAAACGGTGTTTATAACCTATTATATCCTTACCGGTAGTGCGATGCCTCATTACAACATCTACTTCCTGTATTTTAATATCTCTGGACAGCAGATCCACTGTCATTCCAAATTCGATTCCATAACCATTATAATCAAAAAATTCAGATAACAGCACATTTCGAAGGAAAGCTCTTTGTCCGGATAGTACACTGGACAAGCTTTGACCGGTTAATATATAAAGACCTTTTTGAGCCAGTCCTTTAACAAACCCAAAACCGCCTTTCCCGGGTGTCATGGGGAAACGTGCAATAACCGCTTCAGCTGTACCATCCCAAAGAGGCTCTACCAGTCTTTTTATTTGTTCTGCTCCTTCATCGATATCACCATCAAGAAAGATCAGAATATCGCTGCTTGAATTTTGATAACCGGTTTTCATTGCATATGCCTTTCCTTTGTTGATCGGGAGAGAAATAACGTCAGCACCTGCGTTTAACGCAGTCTCAGCAGTGTTATCGGTGGAACCGTCATCTATAACAAGAATACGATCGATCCAGGAATAATGCTGTATTGAAGCTATTGTTATGCCGATTTTGTCTCCTTCATTATATGCAGGAATGATAATCTCTACAGTCTTCTTTGCTTCAATCATTGGCTGTTATCCTCGTTAATAAAATTATCTTGATCCTGAACTATTTCAATTTCATAAAACAAAGGGCTGGGTAAGAGATCCAAAGCTTCTTCTCCAAACCCAAAATTTCCTGTATGTCCTGAAATAACTGATGCAAGTGCAAGTCTTCCATATATGGATTCTACATGATCTACTGTTGATATCCCCCAATTTTTGTAATTCGATATACAGCTTGTCTCCACTTGTCCGGTTTCAACAGCAACAACAGTAATTCCAGCCTCTTTAACCTTGTTTACAAGAATATTGTCATAACTTAAGGTCGCAGTTCCCTGTCCCAGCAAAATAATGATATCTACCGGAAACAAATATTGTCGTGTATATGAATGTATCAGAAAATCCTCTGCTTCTTGAACAAGCGGTGTTAATTCGGCATAATTCATGCTGTATACCAGTTCTTGAATTATGGTTGTAACAAGCTCATCGGGCTGCTGCATCGTATGGACAGCAGTGTCACCTGCAATTGTAGAATCTGGCAGCAAGCTAACCGCACATTGAATCGATACTCCTGTTAATTGCAGAAAATCTACCAACTCAGTCATGGAATTTTCCTGAGAAAAGCTTATTACACCAACATTAAAATCAGATAGTTTGTTTTGTATAACTTCCTTGAACAGCATGGAAGATAGATCCTGAAGCTGAGTTGTTTGATCGTTTAAACCTGCAAGCTCCAGCTTTAGTTGCGATGTTTCACTTTGGAGGCTGACAAAATGATCTTCAATTTGATGGATCAATTGAGTTTGTTGATTTTCTATAATATTTTGGTTCTCCAGAGTAATTCCAATCATAATTCCCAAGCCCAGGGATAGAAAAATACCTATCAAAAGGAATACAAAATATTTTATATTGATCATACAGCTCACCTACAAACCTATTAATATTTTCAACCGGAGTGCAACCAAGTGGTACCACTCCTGTATCATAGGTGACATTTTGGCAATCATGGCAATAGGAAAAAGCGCAGACAGAAACATTGCTGCCAAATAAGAAGGTTTCAGTTTGTTACGGTAAAGCTCGCTGACTCCTTTGGCATCTATCACCTTGTATCCAACTTTCATACGTACCAGGAAGGTACTGGCCATTCCGGGTCTTCCCTTTTCCAAAAAGTCAATCATGTTTGTATGACTACCCACAGCAACTATCAGCTCTGCTTTGTTCTCATAGGCCAGTATCATGGCAATATCCTCGCTGGTGCCCGGGTAGGAAAAGATGTCTGAATCAAGTCCCATCCCCTGTATTCGTTTCAAACCCGGTGCCTGTCCGTCAGGATATGCATGAACAATGATTTGCCTGCACTTCGACAAGGCATAATCGCTGACACTGTCCATATCGCCTATAATAATATCAGGAGTATACCCAAATTCCAGCAAAGCATCTGCACCACCATCTACTCCGATCATAACAGGATTTACCTCTTCTATATAGGAACGGATGGTTTTTAAGTCTTGCTTGTAATTTTTACCTCTTATGACAATCAGTATATGCTTTTCTTTCATATTAACTTTAACCACAGGCATATCGGCAGGTGATAGAATTATCTCCTTTTCTCGACTGGCATAATCCAAAGTATTATCTATAAAATCATGAAGTACATCTCGTATATTATCCGATGCTTGTTCCATCAATCTATTAATTTCATTACCCAATAATTGGCTGCAGCGGCATATTGCCTTTTGATTGTGATAAATAACATTGTCTGATATCACAATCAGGTCATTATCCTTAACCTTTAGGAAAAAATCCATTCCAACATTATCATACAGAGGAATTCCAGCTTCTATCAGTATTTTGGGACCTTGATTGGGAAAGGTTCCGCTTATGGAACAATCGCAATTGATGACAGCTCTTACTTTCCGCTCTACTAGATGAATCGCTGCAACTTCATCTAAATCCTTATGATGTATTACAGCAATATCATTAGGTTCAAGACGATTTATCAAGTTCTTGGTTTTTCTGTCTTTTTTCACTGTTCCTCGAATCATGATTTTGCTCCTGCAATAAAGTAATAATAATATCTTTAGCAATATCATCCAATTTATACATTATTGTTCTCCATAAAAAATCAACAGCTTAAAGGGTGGACAGAGTCGTCCACCCCTACAAATGTTAAATGTTTCGAACATTGATGTTGCTTGTTATGATAATTTGCAGATAATTGTCGGTTTTCCATACCTATTGATAATTTGAAGATAATTGCTGGTTTTCCATATCTATTTGGAGTTGTATAATCTTCCTTTCTGTTTCTGCATTCTCAATCTGTCAGCCACCATCGCAATAAATTCGCCATTGGTTGGTTTTCCTTTTTCATCATGAATGGTATAGCCGAAAAGCTTATTGATAGTTTCAACCCGTCCGCGGCTCCATGCTACTTCAATGGCATGTCGAATAGCTCGTTCTACTCTGCTGGGTGTGGTGTTGAATGTCTGTGCGATTCTTGGATATAGCTCTTTGGTAATACCGTTCAACAGTTCTATATTATTAACTACCATGGTAATAGCTTCCCTTAGGTATTGGTAGCCTTTTATATGAGCAGGCACACCTATTTCATGTATAATATTTGTGATATCTGCTTCCAAATCAAGTTGCTCATTGGTCTTTGAGAAGATGTCCTGATTATGCCTGTAGTTTTCCTGCGACCGAATTTCGTTTCCCAATTCAAAAGATGTAAGAGATTTCGCACTGAAAAAATAGTCGGACGATAAAAACTGGTTATTACCCAGCTCTCGGATACGCTTTACAAAGAGTTCAAGATCAAAAGGTTTTACCATGTAATAATCAGCACCCAATGCTATGGCACGTTGTGTGATTTTGTCCTGCCCGACTGCTGAAAGAATGATTATTTTAGGTGGTTTCTTCATTTGTTCTTCACTCAGCTTTTCAAGCACAGCCAAACCATCCTTGTGAGGCATGATGATATCCAGAACCACTACATCGGGAAGGAATTTAACAATATGATTCAGTGCTTCTATTCCATCGTGAGCCACTCCAACAACTTCAATATCATCCTGTTTGGACAGATATTGTACCAGGATATCACAAAAATCTTTATTGTCATCAGCGATAAGAACTGTCAGCCTTTCTTGCATCTAAAATACCCCCTTATTCTATCATTTTATATACAATTGCCGAACACTCGCATTTTGATATGAGATGAACGCAATTAGTCTTGAAGCTCCAGATTATTACTTCATATTTTAGAAAAACTTACCATGTATGTTTATTAAACTGGATTCGACAAAACATCAATGAATCCTGCTTGTCTAATGGAAAAATTATGAATATTTTTAATTTCCGCTATTCAATAATTTTATCCGTCTCTTCCAGCATCCATTCGATAAAAATGCCATAACCTTTGGTCGGATCATTAACGAATACATGTGTTATTGCACCTGCGATTTTTCCATCTTGTATGATAGGACTGCCACTCATTCCCTGAACTATACCTCCGGTTTTTTCCAGCAATATTGGATCAGTTATCTCCAGTACCAAGCCTTTGGATCCTGAAGAGGCCTGCCTTATGACTTTGGTAATCTGTATATCAAACTCTTGTATTCCAGTATCATCAATTGTTGTCAGTATGGTGGCTTTACCTGGTTTAATTTGATGCTGATAGGCTATCGGTAGATGCTTGGTGTATATTGGATTGTTTATTTTACGGTCTGCTTTCCCATAAATCCCGTATCTGGTGTTTTTTACAATGGTACCCAATACATTTTTATTGCTGGAAAAGTTTCCTACCAATTCACCAGGGAGCCCTTTCTTTCCAATCTTTACATCGATAATGGTAGATTCCGAGATTTCACCATCCTTTACAGACAACAAAGCTCCTGTATCAACGTCAGTTATAGCATGACCCAGAGCAGCCAAATATTTGGTATCAGGATCTACAAAGGTCAGTGTACCAACACCTGCTGTGCTGTCTCTAACCCATAAACCTATTCGAAATTTTTTATCCGATGCATCCAATATTGGATAGATTTCTGTTACAAATAGTCGATTATCTCTTTTGCAGCCAAGCTCAACTGATTTACCTTTTACCTTGTTTACCAATTTGGTTAAATGAGCTGCATCCTTAACCGTTACACCATTTACCTTTTCAATAATATCTCCAGGCAGCAACCCGGCATCGATGGCTGGAAAATGAGTAATTCCCTTATCATCCGTTACTTCGGAGGTTCCAACAATCAATGCGCCGTTTGTATATAATGATACGCCGATGGAATTACCTCCTGGAATCAGTTTCTTAGGTGATGTAACATGTATGGTCAGCTTTTTTATGGGAATGAATCCAAACAGCATGAAATCAAGGTCTACATTACCTTGATTTATCGACTCTATAGCTAAAGGTTTTCCTATATCATAAACTTGATGACTTGTTAAAGAATCACCATTGAACTTCAGTACATTTACATCATTGCTGTCACTTATTTTAGCTTGTATGGGCAGCTTGAAATCCAGTATTTGAGTATCACCTTGGAATATCTGCAATTCAGCAGGTAAGCGAACTATATCCTGTACTATTGGGGAATAATTAAATAAAAGAAATAATATTGATAATAAGATTCCAAATGTTTTCTTAAACACTCGCTTTTTCATACTGCACGCTCCCGCTCAATCATTTTCTTTTTACCTTAAATGAACTTACTATAACTAGTTTTAAGGTAACCTATAAAGAATGATTTATACGGGAAATAATAAGCAAAAAACAATTTACTTTGAGTTTACGCTATGTTCTTTCTTTTGCTGCAAAGCGGATTTTATCAGCTCGCCTGCATGTTCCAAACTTAAAGCTGTCAGTTTACTGCCACCGATCATTCTAGCAATTTCTGCTTTTCGTTCCTGCATTTCCAATCTGAAAACTTCAATTCGGGTATATTCATCTTTCTGCTTCTTTACTATGCTGAAATGACAATCTGCCATTGATGCAATTTGAGGAAGGTGGGTAACACAAATGACTTGACGGTTTCTGGAAATACCTCCGATTTTCTCAGCTGTCTTTTGTGCGGTTCTGCCGCTGATGCCTGCATCAATTTCATCGAATATCATGGTAGGGATTTCGTCCAGATCTCCTAGAATGGTCTTGAATGCCAACATCAATCTGGACATTTCTCCACCGGATATAATCTTAGACAGGGGTTTCAAGGGTTCACCTGGATTAGGTGAGATAAGAAATTCTACATCATCATAACCGTCCCTGGTAATCCCGGTAATTTCAACTTCTTCTGCAGTCGCATTATCTGTCGAAGTCATAGCCACCTCAAATAAGGTGCGACCCATGTTTAAGTCTGCAAGTTCTCTGGTCAGCTGTTGTTCCAGCATGTGAGCAGAACTTTTTCTTTTTTTGGATAATATTCTGCATTGCTTAAGCACATACTGGTATTGATTCCAATATTGTGTTTGCAGTTCTTCAAGTTTTTCCTGACTGTTTTCCAACAAGTCCAGTTCTGATTCCATTTCTGCCTTTATTTGCAGTACATCCTCTATGGTTTTTCCATATTTGCGTTTCATAGTTAAAAGAATCTCCAGCCGATTGTCCAACTGCTCCAATCGATCAGGTTCGTATTCGAGACTGTCGCGGTAAACCCTCAGCTCTTGAACAGTATCTTCCAAGGTATATTGCAAGCTTTCCAGCCTTTCTATTATGATATCCAGTCTATCGTCGATTCCATGTATGAGTTTTAATTGGCTGACAACGCCGGAAAGTCCATCCAACACTGAAGCAGCACCAGCGTTGCCTGTATACAAAATCTCATAAGCATCCGCTATGGAATTGGCTATCTTTTCTGCATGGGCAAGAATTGAACGTTCCTTGCGGATAGCTTCCTCTTCACCAGGCTGCAATGCCGCATTTTCAATTTCATCGATCTGATAGCGCAGAATATCTCTGCGTCGTTCTCCATTCTCGTTCAAACCCTGCAGTTTTGTAATTTCTTTTTTAGTGGTTTGCCAGCTTGACCATGCTTTTCGTAATTCTGTTTTTGTATCTCCTAGATCCGAACCGCCCAAACGATCCAAAAAAGCAACATGAGACTCCGAGCTCAATAATGACTGATGTTGGTGCTGTCCATGAACATCCACCAATTGGCTTGTGATTTCACGCAGCATGCTTAGAGTGACGGAACGTCCATTCACTTTGCACAAGTTTCTCCCATGTATGGATAATTCTCGCATTAGAAGGAGGCTCCCATCCTCTTCTGCAGGTATTCCATATTCTACAAGGATTTCATCCAATCTTCGATCTGTCAGGTAAAAAAGAAGTTCAACCCTTGCGAAATCTTTACCGGTTTGGATTAACTCACGATCCGCTCTCTCACCTAATGCTAAATTAACGGAATCAATGATGATTGACTTTCCAGCTCCGGTCTCTCCAGTCAGCACATTGAACCCTTCTTCAAAAGCAATGGTCAGTTCATCGATAAGGGCAATGTTCTGAATTGAAATCTCTCGAATCATGCTATCCCCCAACCTTATCTCTTGTATAAGTTCAAATTCTATATCGCATCATATTTGAGAATCGATTCAATACATCATTTACCATGGAATTCTCTCGTACAATGACTAAAATGGTATCATCACCTGCAATACAGCCAATGATTTCCGGCCAGCTCATGGAGTCAATAGCAGACGCTGCAGCTTGGGCACCTGCAACTATGGTACGAATAACAATTAGATTGTTGGCATGATCCATGCTGATAACAGACTCAGAAAAGACTCTGAACAAACGATCTGTCATATCTGAATCTTGCTTCTCCATAGCAGCATATTTGTATACCCCGTTTTTTCCCATGACTTTAACAAGCCGCAGCTCCTTAATATCTCTGGACACAGTAGCCTGAGTAACATCAATACCTTTTCCCCGAAGCTCGGCTGCCAGCTCCTCCTGGGTCACAATGTCCTTTTCCTCAATCAATTTTAGAATCATGGCATGTCTACTGTATTTCATCTCTCACACTACCTTCCTGATGGTTATTTAAATCTCCTGTGGAAAAATATTCATTCCTTACGTGTGGAAAATTTATAGCGAAGTATATTATAAAAGCTGCAACCGGAAATTCGAATTAAATGGGTCTTAAGAGCAGATTTTTCAATGCTGATGTGATCTCCTTCTGCCAGGTTGACAATTTGCTGCCCATCAATGCTTATCTGTATGTCTCTGTTTTTGTCTGTGCCTTCTATTTCAATCAAGGAAGAGGCATGAGTAACAATAGGTCGAGAAGTCAAGGTGTGGGGGCAAACAGGCGTTACCAGCAGACATTCCATACCTGGGTCAATTACAGGACCACCAGCAGACAATGAATATGCAGTTGAACCTGTCGGAGTTGAAACTAATAGACCATCCGCTGCATAGCAGCTGACAAATTCTCCATTGATCTTCAAATTCAAGTGTATGATTCTTCCATTGACACCTTTGCTGACAATTACATCGTTTAATGCCAGCTCTTGTTTCAGAATCTGCTGATTTCGTATCACCTTTGCTTCCAACATCATACGTCTGTCAATTTTATAACTTTTGCATGATAATGAATCCAGTATGGAAGGCAGGTTAGCCATCTCTGCCTCAGCTAAAAATCCCAGATGACCCAAATTAATCCCCAGAAGAGGCTTCTGATATTCAGCAGCTTTTCGAGATGTGTGTAATATGGTGCCGTCACCGCCAAGCACCAATATGAGATCTGATTTGTTGAATATCTCGTTTTCTGATGACAAGGTACCCAGTTGGCATATTTGATATACAGA
>ENA-UOOM01001416-UOOM01001416.1-fermentation-metagenome-genome-assembly--contig:-NODE-1416-length-23157-cov-6.307549_pt1 | contig 23157 bp, 20 predicted proteins | sample MGYA00245781_ERZ724031 | MGnify/ENA primary metagenome ERZ724031 (study PRJEB28704, sample SAMN03018317) | fermentation metagenome | biome: anthropogenic terrestrial biome; feature: soil; material... | reverse complement strand
GATCATGTATTTCTCTGTGCCCGCTGCATTTCTGGCTTCCTGCCATTTGAACCAGGCCGGAAAGCCGGCACCGCCACGTCCGCGCAGACCGGATTCTTTAATCAGCTCAATTACTTCACCCTGAGACAGCTCCCTAACACAGCTCTCCAGGGCGGTATAGCCACCTTGGCCAATATAATCATCAATAGATTCCGGATTGATAACGCCGCAATTGCGCAAGACAACGCGTACCTGCTTATCTAAAATAACTTCGTCAGCAGGTGCAATTCTCATTTCATCGCAGACATCTTCGTCAAAGTGTTCCAGAATTGTGTTAAGATCTTCAGCTTTGACATTTGTAAAGCGGTGAAACTGCCCGCAGTCGTCATAAATATCAACAATAGGTTCCAGATAACACATGCCGATACAGCCGGTAATACCCAGATCAATATTTAGTCCGAGATCTCTGCCCTTAAGTTCTTCAATTAATCTGTCCGCCCCGGCTGCAATTCCACAGCTGCCGGCACCAACCACCACTCTCATTAAAAGCTCCTCACATTTCGGCTGATTGCAATAGATCAGAGGGGCTGAATGTATTTTGCTGCCTCGCCCTCTGATTCCTTGCACAGCTTGCGCAGGATTCTGCGAACCTTGTCATCTGATTCCTAATTACACTCGCCATCTGCTTCTTTGCGCAGGATTCTGCGAACCGAGTCAGATGTAAGATTTGCATAAGTTTCTCCGTCAATCTTCATCACTGGAGCGAGCGAGCAGCAGCCCAGACAAGCTACTGTCAGCAAAGTGAACAACCTGTCTTCTGTAGTTTCACCGTTTTCAATACGCAGCTCATCCTCTATCGCCTGTTGAACGCGATCTGCTCCCATAACATGGCAGGCCGTACCCTGACAAAGCATGATGAGATGCCTGCCCGTCGGCTTCATGCGAAACTGGGTGTAAAAAGTAGCTACTCCATAGAGCTTGGCCAAAGGCTCTTTTGTAACTTCCGATATTTTTTCCAGCACCTCTAAAGGCAGGTAACCAAATATTGCTTGAGCTTCCTGTAATATGGCAATTGCATTGCCTCTTTGACCTTTGTTACTTGCCAGGATCGGCTCCAGGAGACTGAGGTCCGCTTTTTGGTCGGAATTAATATTTTGTGAAAAGGCTTTCATTAGCTGTTAATCTCTTCCTAATCTACTTCTTCTTATTCACTCGAGATCTGCAATAATTTGCTGACGAGAATCAAACTTATCCTTTTGCATCGGCTTGGTACAAGGTTTTTAATAATTGTTTTACCTATTATAACGACTTTGGTTTTAAAGCGCGATCTTCAACCAAACAGGAAGTAACCAAGGCGTGGTGTAACCTTGACAATGAAGTATGATGCAGTTGCGCTAAGTATCTTTGTGGACATCAATTCCCACACAAACTATACTCTTAATTAGTGTATCTAATTAAATACAATACAGGCAACTTTACCAGGCAAAACGATCTGATTCAACTGGCAGCCTTAAAACAATAATGACAACTTTATCCAGGGCCAACGCTCTGATTCAACAGGCAGCCTTACATACAATAAAGACAACTTAATCCAGGCACAAACGAACTGGTTTAACAGAAAGTCTTACATACAATAAAGACAACTTAATCCAGGCACAAACGAACTGGTTTAACAGAAAGTCTTACATACAATAAAGACAACTTAATCCAAGACCAACGCTCTGATTCAACAGGGAGGCCAATTCAACCCTGGATAAATTAAGCAGGAGGACTGATATGATAAACGAAACCGATATGAAACATCTGCGCCGATGCATAGAGCTGGCTGAGATCGCCCTGAATGAGAATGATCAGCCCTTTGGCTCCGTGCTCGTCTCTGAAGAAGGCGAAGTGCTTGCAGAAGATCACAACCGCATCAGCAGCGGTGATCGTACGCAGCACCCGGAATTTGCTTTAGCACGCTGGGCAGCAAAAAACATGACCGCCGAAGACAGGAGAAATGCTACAGTTTATACATCAGGTGAACACTGCCCTATGTGTTCCGGCGCTCACGGCTGGGTCGGTCTGGGCAGAATTGTTTATGCCAGCAGCTCTGAACAACTGGCTCAATGGCTGAAAGAGATGGGGGCAGAACCCTCACCTGTTTATAATCTGCGTATTCAAGATGTCATTCGTGATGCACAGGTAGACGGTCCGGTGCCTGAATTAGCCAAACAAGTTCACGAGCTCCAGCGCAGATATAACTCCAGATAAGCAAGTTCACGAGCTTCCTGCGCAGATATCACTACAGATGAAAAGTTCACAGGATCCAGCGCAGATACCGCTGCAGATGAACAAGTTCACGGACTCCAGCAGATATCACTGCAGGTAAACTTGAGCTCATAAACGAAGATGCCGCCTGAAATAAAACATGTTTCAAGATTCGACTACTTATGTTACAGGGTTCATAAGTTCGTGTCATGAATTGATGATGACATCAATTGATTTTTGAATCTTTCTCTGCCCGTAAAAAAGACCCCTCCGACTTAGGTCAGAGGGGTCTAATAAATCTATTGACTATGGTTTAGCCAATGGTGGTGTATGTGAAGTATTTGTACCCTAGCGGGATAGAATAGAAACCCTCTACTGCATCGTCCAACATGTAAAGGTCGGTATAGTAGTAGATAGGTGTAACTGCACCGGTGCTCATTAGCAGGTCTTCAGCGGCATGCATTAAGCCATAACGCTGCTCATCATCTGTGGAAGCCTTGATTTGTGCAATGATGACGTCATAGGTTTCAGCCCAGGTTCCGTCTTCGACTACGATATCAAGACCGTATTCTGTCAGATCGATATCATAAGCCGCTACATCAGCGTGTGCGCCTTTACCAAACTGAACGTCGTTATTACCGGAGCCGGAAGCCCACAGGTCCAGCAAGGTGATGGGATCGTTGTAGTCAGCAATCCAGCCGTTACGAGCGACGACGTAGTCGCCTTCTTTACGGGTGTTAAGGAAGGTTGCCCATTCCTGATTTTCCATCGTCATGCTGATGCCGACACCTTCCAGAGCGCTCTGCAGATATTCACCAATAGCTTTATGGCCTTCACTGGTGTTATAGAGATAATCCAGAGTCGGGACATCAGTGAATTTACCTGTAGCTTCATCGAAAGTATAATATTTCTTTAAGGTCTCAATAGCGGCCGTAAAGTTAGCATCCATTACTTCTTCAGCAGCATCTGTATTATAGTAACCAACAAATTCTGCACTGTTTCCGGCATTTTGATAGAACTCGGTGCCGTCTACATCAGTTAAGCCCATGGCGACGAATGATGAGGCCGGGACTTGTCCGCCCTGTGCGATCTCCTCAACAATATAGTTGCGGTCAAAGAGTAAACTTATGGCATTGCGGATCTCAGCCTGGGCCATCTCTGCTTCAACTCCGGTCAAAGCACTGCCTTCGGGCAAGATGTTTGCATTAACGTTCCAGCAGACATAATAGGTGCCTATCTGTCCTTGAATATAGAACTCATCAGGAAATTCTTCCTTCAAAGAAGAGATCTCATTGGTAGGAACGTCATCGATTAACTGCCAGGCACCACTCTTGAAGTTGGCCAGCATATTGTTGGAATCATCGGAAAGATAGAATTCGATTTTGTCCATGGTGACAGTATCAGCATCAATCCAATCCGGATTCTTCTCGAGAGTAATCAGGCTGTTGTGGTCCCAGCTGCTCATGGTGTAAGGGCCATTAGAGACATAAGTAGCGGGATCTGTTGCCCAAGCTTCATCAGCAACTACATCCTCACGTACCGGGAAGTAGGTTGGGAAAGCCAGCAGCTCATTCCAGTAAGGAACAGCATTAGCCAAAGTAACTTCCAATGTCTTTTCATCTACTGCATGAACATTAAGCTCTGCATCAGCTGCAGGATTCTCTGCCCAGACATCTGCATAGCCGTCAATTACTTCAAACATATAGCCATAGTCAGCACCCAGTTCAACTGAAGAGGCGCGCTTCCAGGCAAATTCGAAGTCAGCGGCTGTGACATCCTGGCCATCAGACCATTTCATTCCATCGCGCAGAGTGTAGGTGTAGGTGACTGTACCATCGTCATTTAGTACGCCTTCAGTCAACTCTTCAGCTCCATCTGCCTCGATTGTATAATTGCCCTCCGCGTCAGTTGCCCATTTGGCTAAGCCGGAAAACAGGTGTACCATCATGGTAGCACCGTCAACTGCGGAGTTGAGGGCAGGGTCTAGGGTGTCGGGCTCGGAAGATAGTGAAACAGCAATCGAATTTGCCTCCCCCGGCTCGGTCGTTTCGTCAGTTTCCGACTCTGTCGGTTCTTCTGTACCAGTTTCATCAGTAACCGCGGGGTCAGTAACCTCGGGTTCATCAGTACCGGCACAAGCTACCAGGCCAAACGCGAGCGCCAGAACTAGCAGCAGAGATAGGATCTTTTTCATAATTTTCTTTCCTTTCCTATTGCATTAGATATTAAAGCTATATTTCAAAATATGTGCAGGTTTACCGCAGCATATTTGAAACCAAATTAATTAATTTCGTTTACCCTGTGACAGGCTACGAAATGACCTTCATGTATCTCCTCAAATTCAGGTACCGACTCGGCACAGCACTCGATGGCGTAAGGACAGCGTGTACGGAAACAGCATCCTGAAGGAGCGTTTAAGGGACTGGGAATTTCCCCTTTAAGTACAATACGCTCATGCGCTCTGGCCACTCGCGGATCAGGTACGGGAACTGCAGAGATCAATGATCGTGAATAAGGATGCAGCGGATGCTCATATATTTCGTTGGCAGAGGACATTTCCACTATCTTGCCCAAATACATTACAGCAATACGGTCAGAAATGTGGCGTACGACCAGAAGATCGTGGGCAATAAAGAGATAGGTGAGTCCCAGATCATCCTGCAGCTCTTCGAACATATTGATTACCTGCGCCTGAATAGAAACGTCCAGAGCGGATACCGGTTCATCGCAGACCATAAAGTCGGGATCAACTGCCAATGCTCTGGCAATTCCGATCCTCTGCCTCTGACCGCCAGAAAACTCGTGCGCATAGCGTGCGGCGTGTTCGCTGTTGAGGCCAACCTTATCCATCAGATCAAGGATTCGTTCTTTGCGCTCGGTTTTGGAAGAACATAATTTATGCACGTCCAGTGGCTCACCTATGATATCGGCAACAGTCATTCGGGGATTCAAAGAAGAATAAGGGTCCTGGAACACCATCGTCGCCTGTTGACGGAAGTTACCTATGTCCTTGTCGCTCTTAATTACAGCGCCCTTATAACTTATAGTCCCCTCCGTAGGTTCATACAGGTGAAGGATACTGCGGCCGATAGTTGTCTTTCCGCAGCCTGATTCTCCAACAAGTCCCAGTGTTTTACCCTCATTAATAGTAAAGGAAACACCGTCAACGGCTTTTAGAGGCCTGGAGCGGAAGACACCGACATTAATGTCAAAATATTGTTTTAAATTATTTACCTCAATCAAAGGCTGAGCAGTAAGAGAATTATTCATGTACTAACACCTCCTTTTGCTGATGAGGCACTGTAGAATTATCGAGAATAACTGAACCGTCAGACAAGCCCTTCTTGACATTCACCCAGCAATAGGCAATGTGTTCATCATTGATTTGCATCTTGGGTGCGTGCTCACGCAGACATATTTTCATAGCTTCATCACATCGGGGAGCAAATGGACATCCGTCAGGCAGATTTAGCAAATCTATAGGAGTGCCGCTGATCGGCTTTAGCTTTTGGCCTGCAGTAGCGATAGTAGGAATTGATGCAAGCAGGCCCTTTGTGTATTCGTGATGAGAGTTGTAATAAATCTCATCCGCGGTTCCTTGTTCGCAGATTTCACCGGCATACATAACTACTACTTCATCACATATCTGCGCTACAACGCCTAAATCATGGGTAATCAAAATAATTGACATGCCGATCTCGTCTTGCAATGAATTCATCAGTTCCAGAATTTGGGCTTGTATTGTAACATCCAGTGCGGTAGTAGGCTCATCTGCAATTAGAATGTCGGGCTCACAGGCCAAAGCCATAGCGATCATGACACGTTGACGCATGCCGCCGGAGAATTCATAAGGATATTGTTTTATGCGTTTCCCCGGGTCATTAACATTGACCAGGCGCAGTAATTCAACAGTGCGCTCACGTGCGGCAGCTCCCTGATAATCCGTATGCAGAGTAATGGCCTCCATCAGCTGATGTCCAATGGTATACACCGGATTAAGAGAGGTCATGGGATCCTGGAAGATCATAGAGATTCTCTTGCCGCGAATGGAGCGCATGGTTTTTTCACCAATTCCGATCAGCTCCATTCCGTCAAATTTAATTGAACCGGATACAATTTTCCCTGTCGGTGCCAAAATCTGCATGATGGAATAGGCTGAAACGGATTTCCCTGACCCTGACTCACCCACGATACCAAGTATTTTGCCGCAATCGAGATTAAATGAAATGCCGTTAACAGCTTTGACTTCACCTGCATCGGTGAAAAATGATGTATGTAAATCTTTAACTTCTAATAGTGCCACTTTTTTCCCTTTCTTCAGTTGTTCAATTTCGGATCGAAAGCGTCGCGCAAACCGTCGCCTAACAAGTTCAGTGATAAAACAATCAGTGAAATCGACACAGCGGGAACTACTAAGCGGTATGAATATGAATTAATACCGTTTAACGCATCGGATGCCAATGAACCCAGCGATGGCATGGGAGCGTTAACTCCAAGACCCAAAAATGACAGATAGCTCTCAGTGAAGATGGCACTGGGAATTTGCAGTGCGGTAGAGATGATAATTACACTGATAGAGTTGGGCAGTAAGTGTTTTCTGATGATCCATGGGCCTTTGGCTCCTGTAGCTCTGGCTGAGAGGACGTATTCTTCTTCCCGAAGAGAGAGGATTTGTCCTCGAACCAGGCGAGCCATGGAGACCCAGTAAAGGAGAGCAAAAACAATAAACAAGCTTATTATGTTGGATCCGATACTTTCTAATGCTGTCCCTTCGAGTCTATCCCCGAGAGTAACTCTTAGTATAGATGCGAGCAGGATAACCATCAAAGTATCGGGTAATGAATAAATGATGTCAACAATACGCATTATGATAAGGTCAACTTTGCCGCCAAAATAACCTGCGACGGACCCTACAACCAGACCAATCATCAAAACAATGATGCTGGCAAAAAAACCGACAGCCAACGAAATGCGTGTTCCATAAATAACTCTGATGAAATAATCACGTCCGGCTGAGTCTGTGCCAAAGATGTGCGGGAAGATACTCTCACCCGCGTCCATCCTCTCCTGCTCAGTGCTGCCATATTCAAATGGCGCCAAGTTGTTGTAGGAAGGATCTACCCTTTTCCCGGATTGGACACCAAGCTGCTGCTCATAAGAATAGGGCCAAAACATTGGCAAAAAGATAGAGGAGAGAGTAATCAATACTATGACTATCAGACTGAACATAGCCACTTTATTTCTGCTCAAACGTCTGGCACCGTCCCGGAAAAAAGTTGAAGAGGCGCGCATCTGCACCATATATTCTTTATCTTCCTTCGTTGCCGGAATAAAGTCGTCCAAATCAACTTGTAAACTTAAAGGATTTTTTTTCATCATTCAGTGCTTCCCTTACTCAAAGCTTATACGAGGATCAACAAGCTTATACATTATGTCACCCAGAAGATTCATGAGAACAATTAAGGTTGACAAGACAATGGTTGTTCCCATAACCAGAGGATAATCGCGGCCGGTTATGCTATTGGCGAAAGATCTGCCGATACCCGGTACTGCAAAAATTCGCTCAACGACCAGTGAACCTGTGACAATATAAGCTAACATAGGACCAAAATAAGTAATAACAGGTATGATAGCGTTCTTAAGAGCATGGCCACGAATTATTTCGGAACGGGATACTCCCTTGGCCCGGGCTGTTCTAATATAATCCTGTCCCAGTACATCAAGCATGGACGAGCGTGTCAAGCGAGTAATATATGCCATGGGGTAGAGGGACAAAGTTATAACAGGTAAGATCAGTCCGGCTCCGGTTGATCCGTTAGCAGGCACAATTGCTAACTGTACCGCAAATATTAATAACAGCAGCGACCCCATAATAAACGATGGCATCGAAACAAAGGCGGTAGTCACCACCATAATAGCCCTGTCAATAGTAGTATTGCGGCGCAGTGACGCTATAGAGCCGAGGGTAAGTCCAAAAAACAAAGCGATGCCGGCAGCAATTACACCTAGGCGAATGGAGGTTTTAAGTCCATCCATAATTATGTCAATAACCATCATGCCGCGCTGTTTAAGTGATGGCCCAAAATCAAAATCTAAAAATATCCCTCTCAAATACGTTAAGTACTGCTCGAGAAGGGGCTTATCCAAACCGTATTTAGCTTCTAATGCTTCAATTACCGCCGGTGAAACAGCCTTTTCACCCAAAAACGGGCCGCCCGGAATTGCATGCATGGCAAAAAAGGTGATTGTGATAACTATCAAAACCGTTACAAAAGCCAATACAACACGCTTCAGGATATAAAATAAAGTCTTTGAATTCACATTTCCCCCTCATACATTCAATGCGGAAATTCGCGGCACATTTAGCGCCGCAGTCAAATAAGTTTGCACATAATTTATATTAATTCATCTATCTATTGCTAACTAATCTCATGTCTGTTCCCGTATACGCGGGGTTTCTGCTCGTTAAAGCTTATACTAAAGTATATTAATAAAAATAAACTGTCAATCGAATGTCAAATCAAGATCAGCAATTAGTCAATTTAACAATGAAAACAATAGTTTTGGTTGTTGTTTTGGTCGTTGTTTGTGTATTCATACAAATATTTATGCTTCGATTTTGTATGTAATAATTATACTCAAACATTATTCTCCTAAATTATACTAGGATTGCTTATATAAACTCAAGCATATAATTTTTGAGAGGCGCATAAAGTCCGGTAATTTTTTCTCGTTAATTTCCCCAGCGCTTAAGAATCTACAATTAAACGAAGAATTGGAACGGGCGCAGTAGCAGTAAGATAAAAAGAAAATATGTTAGTTTTTTTTAATCAGGAAAACGTCGGCTGCCTTAACCCCCTCGGAAAGAATGCACATTCCTGTGTCACCATTAATATGGCAGCCGTGCTTACCCGACAAAATCCTGTCGTGTCGATAAACTGATAAATTATTATTCTGTAAATTCAACACAGATGTCATCCGGATCCTTGACATTAAAATGTTTGGGTTTGGGCGAATTATCGATAATCTCTGAAGGAAAATAGCCAGACTCTAACAGTTGTTGTCTTTTCTCTTCCAGCGGACGATCAGACGTATAACTCATAACCAGTCCTGATGTCTTAACTTTTTCGTATTCTGCGAATTCAATAAATTCAAGCATTATTGAGTCTCCGGCATGACCCATAAAGACAATTTTGCCTTGCGCCGGATTAAATCTTCTCTTGACTTCCATGCCAATAATTTGCTCGTAAAAAGCGATAGTCTTCTCGATATCTCTGACCATGATTGTAATAAAACTTAGCTTCATAAATAACCCCTCCATTTTTAATTACTATAATATTGGCAGGTGAATTACGCCAGCTTTCTACTCGAAAGCATATTTAACAAATTCCGTACCTTTATATGTCATAATCTAGTATATGGAAAAGCTAGCGAGCAGAAATAAGATGACGCAGGGTCAGGTCAGGGCAAAGTGGATACGTCTCGACAACGCTTCCAAACTCTTCCCTGCCACAGCAAACTATCAAGATACCAAAGTTTTTCGAGTTGCTGCCGAGCTTAATGAGTCCGTCGATCCCGCGATCCTTCAGCAGGCTTTGGACAATATTATGCCGCGCTTCCCGAGCTTTAATGCAGTACTGAGGCGAGGAGTATTCTGGTATTATTTCGAGCAAAGCGAACTGCGCTGCATCGTCCAGCCAGAGACTGATGACCTATACGAGCCACTCTATATACGGGGTCAGAAAATGCTGCCCTTCAGAGTTCTTTATTATGGCAGCCGCATCAACGTGGAAATATTCCATGCTGTATGCGATGGCGCAGTTGCGGTATCTTTCGTCAGGTCATTGCTGGGCCAGTATTTGCTGCTGCGCCACCCTGAGATGATTGAAGTCGAAGACATCCAGCCTCTGTTTGAACGCTCGCCTGCCGGTGAGAAAATGAACGACAGCTTCAAGAGGTATTTCAAGCATGGCGCTAAACTAAAAAGCAAACAAGCGAAAGCTGAAATACTGAAAAAGCGCGTCAGAGCCTGGAATTACAGGGGAACAATGCTGACCAGACATCGAGCAAACCTCATAGAAGGGACGATGTCGATCAAAGCAGTTATGGACGCAGCCAAACGTCACCAAACCACCTTAACTGTATATATTTCTGCAAGTTATGCCAAGGCTCTCTGGGAGGTACGCCAGGGCGAAAGACCGCTCCCGATCATTCTGGCGATCCCTGTAAACCTGAGACCACTGTTTAGATCCAAGACGGAACGCAACTTCTTCAGAGTTATGCACGTTAAACTGCCAGAGCCTACTAAAGCAGAAGCTTCCACCCTGACATGGTGGATCAAGGTAATCGCAGACGGATTTGAAGACTCCCTCCAACCCGAAAAACTTGCTGCAGACTCAGCCGGGTTGCTGAAGCTGGAATCTAACCCGGCACTTCGTATCCTGCCGACAGGTCTGAAGGATATCAGCTTGCGCATCGCCCATCGTATAAGCGACCGTAAACACACAACAAGTATTTCCAATGTGGGGCGAATTGATCTGCCGGAGAAACTCCTGCCCTTTGTAAGAAGCTGTCATGTATCCGTTGCTACTCGCGGGATCACCTTGACTGCAATCAGCAGTGCAGGGCTGTTCTCTGTCAGCTTCACATCTATTTTCAGGGAGAACGAGCTGCAGTATCGCTTCTTTACTACACTGCAAGATGAAGGTGTCCCGATCGAGATCACCAGCAACGTGAATATCATTACGGCCGAGGCGGACGACGGGAACGATGCAGCAAGCTTTCCCCCCGCAGAAGGTGTCAGTCCCACCGGGACGTCGACTTGCCCAAACTGTGGCTGTGCCATCCGGGGCTACAAGGCAAGGTGTCCCTTAGACAATGAGCCCCTGCAGGCATCAGCTGATGCCAGATCGGATGAGGCAAGGGACGTCTTTCCTGCTATTAAACAAAAGACGAACCGTCACCTCCTGACCAAGTTGTTCGCTTTTATATCCTTTGCTGCAATAATCATCAGCATCATTATTGACTATTTCCTGGAGCTGCCCCTCAATCTGCCGCTCATGACCCTACTGGGGATCATCTCGACCTGGACAAGCATTGGCGCTGTTGTGACCAGGCAACGACAGATCAGCAAAATTGTCACCTGGCAGGTCACTATCTTGTCGATCCTGATGTTAGCCTGGGACTGGATACTCGGATGGCAGGGCTGGTCACTGAATTACGCTATCCCGATCATCCTGCTGGCGGCTCAGGCAACGCTTTATATCCTCGCCCGGGCGCTGCATCTGGAAAGTGGCGACTACATGATCTATCTGCTGTTGTGTGCGCTGCTGGGACTCGTGCCGCTGATCTTCCTCATCTTCGGATGGGTCACGATTCAGTTGCCTTCTGTTATCTGCGTGGGTGTAAGCCTGCTCATGATCGCAGGTGCCCTCATCTTCCAAGGTAGTGTCATTAAACACGAACTGACCAAACGCCTTCACATCTGATCGACGACGAGGCAGTTATTTCTTGACGGATTTTCTGCGCTCTCGCTCCGTTAAAAGTCTCTTGCGAATTCTTATGTTTGAAGGCGTTATTTCTACGAGTTCATCGTCGTTTATAAATTCAAGTGCTTCCTCGAGCGTAAAAACTCGATGAGGAGGAAGTTTAATAGCTTCATCGCTCCCCGCAGCGCGAATATTGCTGGCTTTTTTCGCCTTAGCCGGATTCACGACCATATCTTCATTGCGGCTGTTAAGCCCGATGATCATTCCTTCATAGACATGTGTTCCCGGTGCTACAAAGATTTCCGCCCGTTCGGCAATATTGGCTAACGCATATGCTGTTGTGGTGCCTTCCTCCAGAGCGATAACAGTACCGTTTATTCTTTCGGAGATCTCACCTTTGTGCTCCTCATATGCAAAAAAGCGTCGTACCATTGTACCCTCGCCGCGCGTCTGATTCATAAAGACAGTCCTTAATCCTAACAGTCCTCGTGTCGGCACTTTGTAGATGAGCTTGACGCGGTTGTTCCTCATGTTCATGCTCTCCATCATGCCTTTGCGCAGATTAAGCTCAGAAATGATGCTGCCTGAATACTCTTCAGGAACTTCGATGACTACTTCTTCCACAGGCTCTGACCTTTTCCCCTGAGCGTCTTCCTTTAATATGACTTCAGGCTTAGAGACCGCAAGTTCGTATCCTTCCCTCCTCATTTGCTCAATTAAGATCGAAAGGTGAAGTTCGCCTCGTCCTGATACTTTAAAAGCATCCGTGGAATCCGTCTCTTCAACAAGCAGACCGACATTGACTTCAAGTTCCTTTCCCAGACGCTCCCTAATATGCCTGGTTGTTACGTACTTTCCTTCCCTGCCGGCAAAGGGAGAAGTATTAACCATGAAGTTCATACTCATCGTCGGCTCTTCTATCTTGATAGAAGACATCTGGACCGGATGATCCTGATCGCAGATTGTATCTCCGATCGTAATATCCTTGATACCTGATACAACACAGATATCCCCGCAGGATACTTCAGATTCTTCTACTCTCTTCAAGCCCTGATAGCTAAAGGCCTGATTGATCTTTTCCAATCTGCTTTTCCCCTGGCCGTCAACAATCGCAACTGTCTCACCCGGATGAATCGCTCCTCTGTCTATGCGGCCGATCCCCAGACGTCCGATGTAGTCGTCATACGCTAAAGAAGATATTTGAAAACGCAGAGGCTCATCCGAATAGTCGGGATATCCTTTGACTTGCCCTATGATGGTATCAAATAACGGAACAAGGCTAAGGCCGTCCTGGCCGGAAGGTCTCTTGCGAATTTTTTTATCGGCTGATTCTATATTGATATTTGCCACTTCTGCAGGGTCACGCACAACGATTCCTTGTCTGGCGATACCGTACAAAATCTTGAAGTCTAACTGCTCGTTTGTTGCCTCAAGATCCATAAAAAGTTCATAGACCTCGTCAACAACCTCGTCTATCCTGGCATCTTTTTTGTCAATTTTATTAATGAGAAGAATTGGAACTAACCCTTCTTCCAAAGATTTTTGCAGGACGAAGCGCGTCTGCGGCATAGGCCCTTCTGAAGAATCCACCAGAAGAATAACCGTATCGACAGTCTTTATAATGCGCTCTACCTCAGAAGAGAAGTCAGCGTGCCCCGGAGTATCTACTATGTTGATCTTATAACCATCGTGCATAACCGAACAGTTCTTGGAATAAATAGTAATCCCGCGTTCTTGTTCCAGATCATTTGAATCCATAACACGATCGTCCATCTCTTCATTTTCCCGGAAAATTCCGCTTTGTGACAAGAAGGCGTCGACCAGTGTAGATTTTCCGGCATCCACGTGTGCAATGACTGCAATATTAATAATCTTTTTTCTATTAATGATGCTCATAAAATTATTTTAGCATCTCCTTATTTGTCTATGAGAAAATCGATTATCAAATACTAATCAGTTTTCTCTTTATGTTTCTATTTTAATTGACATAAAAATTTAAAGCGCAAGCAATAATAACACAATTCCACTGATACAAGAATGAACAGTGTGCAATTATGGTCTTGTGGCGCTGCTGTGGGCAGCGCCTTGAATTCAGCGAAGCATGTCTGGGATAGGTTTATATGTAAATCATCAGACATCCATGACGATACGTCCATCAGCGATTTCAATAATGCGGTCAGCTTTCTCAGCGATACGGCGGTCATGAGTGATGACGACAAAAGTCGTACCGATTGTCTGGTTAATCTCGCGCATCAAATTGTAGATGATTTCAGTAGTGTCTGTGTCAAGGTTTCCGGTTGGCTCATCTGCCAGAATGATTTTGGGCTCATTCATCAGGGCTCGTGCTATCGCAGTTCTTTGTTGCTGCCCGCCGGACATCTTTCCCGATGGGTTGTTTTTTACTTTCTCCAGTCCCACAAGGTTCATAATCTCATTTGCCCGTTCAACAGCAGATTTAGGAGCACCGCCATGCTCAATACGATAAGGCATGAGCACATTCTCAAAAGCCGTAAACTCCGGCAATAAATAGTGGAACTGAAAAATAAACCCCAGAGTTCTGTTGCGCAGAATGGCCAGTTCCTTTTTATTCATCTGATCAGTTCGGTTTCCATTGATCCAGACTTCACCATTTGTAGGCTGATCCAGTGTTCCCACAATATTAAGCAGCGTACTTTTGCCGCTGCCTGACTGCCCGATAATAGAGGTAAAGGAACCAGCTTTGATATCTAGATCGACATCATGTAATACATGAGTCTGGTATTGTCCGGAACCATAAATTTTGTTAATTTTTTTCAATTCAATAACGTTAGCCATTGCGGATCACCTCGATAGGATTCAGTTTGGAAGATTTTCTTGCAGGAATCAGGGCAGCTATCGTAGATACAGTAATGGCAAAAGCTGCTGATAAGGCAATAAAGCCGGGATCTATATAGAGTGGAACGACCGGTGTGCCATCGGGGTTCAAAGCAAAAGCAGTGAAGGCATAAGATAAGCCTAGTCCAAGGAGGACCCCGAGGATGGCGCCAGCAATGCCCAGCATCAGTCCCTGAAAGATGAAGATCAGGCTGGCCTGACCGTCCTGAATGCCCATGGCTTTAAGAATACCGATTTGTCGGGATTTCTGGATTACTGTGATCGCAAGCACGCTGGCAATTCCCAGCAATACAGATATCATGACAAAAATCTGAATCATATAAGAGGATACTCTCTGACCGTTAAGGCCGGACAGTAAAGATGCGTTCAGATCTTTCCAGTTTTCTACTGTCAGATCACCTGCGTGTGCAGATTGAATGTCAGCTGCCAGTGTATAAGCCTCGAAAACGTCCTCAAGCTGCATTTCGATGCTTGTTGCCTTGTCTTCATAGCCAAAGAAACTTTGTGTTGTGGGTAAAGTGCTGAGAACCCAGGACATATTCAGGTTAGAGACTCCCAGATCAAAGACACCGGTGACTTTCATGTTTTCTCTTTTGCCTTCGCCCGACAGCAAGACAATCTCGTCTCCCAGGGAAATTCCGGCTTCTTCTTTCAGTTCCCTGCCAATCAGAACTTCGCCTACAGAAACAGGAGCATTACCTTCCAGCTTGTCAGATATTTTATAGATACCATCCGCAGTATCAAAATCAAGACCACGCAGTAAAATACTGTAGCTGTCTTCATCAAGACTAAGCAGGGCGGGACCGTCCGCAGTTGCTGAGACGAATCGAATTGTTTCATAGTTTCCAGTAATTTCCTGCACCAGATCAGAGTAATTATCAATCAGTGCCTCATCTGATTTATTGCTGATGGTAATCTGAGACTGACTGCCAATTGTAGAGTCAACCAGCTCAATCTGTAATCCCTGAATCAAAGAACCGATAAAGATCTGAACAGAAACGCCAATTGCAATTCCTACGGCAATAAGGATGGTTTGTCCTCTGCCTGAACGTAAGAAGCGAACGGCAATATTGAAAGCAAGTTTCATAAAATAGCTCCTTCCAAATTGCTCAAATCGTCAAGTGAATTTGATATGAAGTCTGCTTTTAACGTTTCGAGTTCATCTCCTAGTTTGCTGATCGCACTGCCGCCGATGATTATCTTTACAGCAGGGAAAGTTTTGCGCAGAGACTCGGTGATCCTGCGAGCTGAAAAAAGATGATAAGGATTTGAAATGCTGATCGCAACATAGTCGATTTTTTCATGCTCCAGTCCTGCTTCATAGACACGCAGAGGTGTGTTACCACCCACAAATATGCTCTTATAGCCATTAATGGTCAGGATGTCTGATACCATACGAGCTCCCAGATCATGATATTCTTCAGGTGGGCAGATTACAGCTACTGTCTTCTTCCGCGGTGTGTTGACAGTATTTCTTTCTTCAATAACAAAGGGATATAGATTTTCAACAATTGTTTTGATAATGGCTGTGCGCACATGTTCCTTCCAAATATCAATATTCTCATCTTCGTTTTGCTGCATGTTGTTAAGGGAGTAAGTCAGAATTTCGAAGATCTCCATAACAGACAGCCCTTTACTCTCCTTGAGATCAATAATGAAGCGAAGGGCTTCAAAGCGATCTTCGTCTCTCAATATTTCCAAAAATCTGGATAAATCCGAATTCATATATCTTCACCCTCTTAATCAGTTAAATTTAATATTTGTTATATGGAATGAGCTTAATATACTATTGATTGCAGCACAAATAAAGTGTGGTTATAGAAATTTAGAATAATGGTCGCAAAAAATTCTTTCGTGAGCCGGTGCATGGGAAAAGTGTATAATTGGCTTGAACACGGAGGAATAAATCTATGAAAAAATCGCTTGTAATATTTTTCCTTCTTCTGTTTGTTTCTGGCATGATTTTCGGGGGATTCAGTCAAAAACCTGAATTGCCAAATGCTGAGTACACTGTTGTAGATGTCGTCTATGTGGGTTGGTTATCATCTGCTACTCAAGATTATCTAAGAGAAGCGAAAGCAGATACTGAAGTGATTATCACAGAAGATTCTCTTACTATCATCCACCCCGACAATACTGAACAGTGGACAGACATTAAATTTACCAAAGACACACTAACTGCTGAATTTATCAGATCAAATTATCATGAAGAAGACGAGCAATTGATGAAATTTTTCAATGAATACTCCGAGAGATACAGATACAGTCTGTTTGACAAAAGTGCAAATCAGATCAATTACTATCTGTTTAAGATGGATGATGAATTATTCATCAGTCAGTTTGCCAAAGACGATTCACTGATCTTTTCTATAGATAAGATCGCTTAGTTACCAGTAATATTCCTTAAGAAGACCTAATCATCCGAGCGAATTTTTCCAGATGAGAAGTCAGAAATTCTTATCTTCTGCGCCCACGCCGGCTGCTTTCTATTCTGCCAAACACATTTTTCAGTGAAAAATATCCTTTTAGGAGTGTGTCTGTAATCGATTCTGTAACTTAGGGGTCAGGCAATTACAACAACTGTTATATATTTATATCACAATCAAAAGTTAATCTAATAACTTTTGACAAACTAAAGGAGGACGTAAAAATGCTTTGGAATATTATTGTCTGGATCATAGTTGGTGCTTTGGCTGGCTGGATTGCCAGCATGATTATGGGTAGAGATGCCTCAATGGGTGCCATCGCCAACATTATCATTGGAATAATAGGCGCATTTATCGGAGGTTGGGTTATCAGCCTCTTCGGAATTGACGTCAGTACTGGCAAATTAACGCTAGCTTCAATATTAACGGCAATTCTGGGAGCTGTGATATTGCTCGCGATCATAAAACTTTTGACCAGAGGTCGGGCACGGTAAAGTGAAAAATCAAATAAATTGTTAAATCTCTTGCCCATAAGGACAGCAAAAAATGAAAGACCGGCTCAAGCAACTGAGACGGTCTTTTTTAAACAAATAGACACTTACATTATCTGCTTCAATGCGTGTAATGAATTTACAACGCCGATCAAAATATCTTTTCGGGCTTACACAATAATTGACCATAGGTCCTTCAAAAACCATATAGTCCATTTCCTTAATGCTAATTAGATATTATTATTGAATCAACCAGAGTTTCACCCTCAATATCTGCAATTGTCACCTTGCCTCTAACTGGCGATTGAATTTGCTCTAAATCTTGATCGGCTTCTAAAAAACTTCAAAATTATATGAATTTTCGTTTGCCGACTCCAGTGTTATCTTATCCACTTCAACATTTACAGCATATTCAGCAAAGAGGGCATCATATTTAATAGGAAGTCGACCAGCCTGCATGTTGTCAATACAGCTATCAGAAGCCGTATCTGCAAATGGCAGATAGTAGTCTTCATAAGCCTTTTGAATATGCTCGGGCAATTCAGAAACACCATTAGGTGACGAATAGCTGCTGTCACTTATGGCGGTGAGTTCCATAAGCTTGTCATAGCGACCCCGATTATTGATACTGAAAAATTCATTTAGAAAATTCTTCACCGTATCTTCTTCTGAACTGGCATCTCTATTTTGACAAGCTGTAAATGAAATACTTATTATCATTAAAGTCAGGGCAATTACAATTAAGACTTCATTTTTTTTCATGTGTGCTTCCTCAGTGATCACAGTTCTGCTTTACTTGTACATATGATAGCTACAAGACGAACATTGGTTTCAGAGATCTCTCACGATAAATATGAACTTACATATACGATAGCATAATACAATCAGCATACGAATCTGATTAATAAGTCAGATCCAGGTAGAGAAAGCACGGCAGAGAAGAAACATGGGGAATAAAGAAGGCAAAGTTTCAATTGAATTCTTAATCTGGCGTAGGTAAATATTGCATTTATAGTTCACTTGACTAGAAGTATCTACTAAATAGGAAATGATATATTATTAGACTAACCAAAAATAGTAAGCAATACACCACAATTGACAGCCTCACGTTCATCTCACCAACATTTGTCCACGCACTGAAAGCATTCTGTACCCTTGAGAGCTCCAGTTAGAACTATAAGGCTAGAGGTAAAAATGAAAACGATACTGCCGTTTGAAGTGAAACATACCCCCATGAATAAACTGGCTATTATAAACTTTGAGAAGAATCCATTATTTTTCTTGTATAATTTTGATTTCATTAGAAGAAAAAATACCATCGTAGATATTCATATTGATGAAAATACTTTGAAGTTAGACCCTTTTCCACTTCTGATACCTATGAATGGACAAATGAGATATTATTCCAGATATACCATGGAAAGTCAGATTATCGAGTTCATTCCAATTAATATGCAATTGAAAGAAGTGGTATTAGACGAGCAGATGCGGTATTTTGATCAGGATATAAAATATCAGTTTGTTGAAACATCAAACGGACCGGGCTTGTCGCTAATTGAATTAATTCAAGATAAACGAGTAATAATAAATTTCAATCCAGCATTTGTCTTGTATGATCAGAAGGGTGAGTTTTCCATCTGTCCATCTGAAGAAATGGGACATATAAATGGTATATATCAGGTGAAAAGAAATGGAAATCTTGCAGACATTTCTTTAACACCAGACAAAGGATGGACAAGTACTCCAAATTCATTGATTACAAAAATTATATTATCGTCCAAATCAATATTTTGTACTTGGAGTAAAAAATATCAGTATTCAGCATTGCTTGATCTGACAATGCTGAGTTCAAGAGCAAAATGGACTAATCAGAATAAAAACTAATCAATAATTAACATACGAAATGCATAATTGAAAATACGCGCAAGATCTATAGTTTGATTATGAAGCAACTCTGCTTCCAGATCTTCTTAAGCAAAACGCGCTTTCTATATTACTAAGCCACCATATCTCTGTGGAGCTTCAATGGAAAATCAATATGCCGAAAGATCCTAATCCCGGTTAAGAATATCATAACGCTGGTTTATATTAAGGAATAATATTTCTGAATGACTGCTGAAACCTGTTTATAGTTTTCTTCCGTGCAAAACACCGCGATTGATTCTCCCAAGGCCGCACGGAGCATGATCGTTCTTTGACGATCCAGATACTTGACCTTTCTGATTTGCTTCCAGTGAAGTCGTTCCCTGGTTCTGGATCCTGCCATCAAACCTGCGCCAATCGCAGCAGGGTTTCCAGCAAGGACGCCCATCACTGCTGTAGCTGAGGCCATTCTGCGCACACGTTTCTTCTGCTTGTTTTGTGTTTCACATGTAATACCCTGCTCGTTCAGCGAAAATTCTACATCATAGGTGCCTCGGAATATGAGCAAAACAAGCAGAAATCCCAGCGCCAGCGCTGCGCCCACCATCACAAGCCCGTTGTACGCTTGCACCGCCAATAGCACTATGCACAGTATTCCAAAAGGTATTCCAATCGCCAGAGCAAGCTGATTGCGAATAAGCCTATTTTTCAAGAGTGGAGTGCGAATAGACCAGTTCAATTGATCCAACAGGGTTCCTCCTTCCGCAATTATGAATAACCATTCGGATATGGGCTTGTTAAGTTTCCGGCTGTAATTTCCGGAGCGGTCATGATTATTTGGGGAGCTCTTCAACCTTGAGCATTTCGAAATCGACCTTGGTCGGGGGACTGAGGTTTACATCGATAGGATTTGAATCGGAACCATCCACCGTTGCTGTTGCATGCCAGTCATAGGTTAGTGTACCCTTAGCAGTCATCGGTATGCTGTCAAAATCAAATGTAATCGTGGTGTCAGCACCCATCCACCAAGTGAAAGCGAAAATATCGGCCGGCTTATTACGGTCAATGCCGACAAACACGCCGGTTGTCTCGTCATAGTTACCGGTCAAAACGGTGCCGGCGGAATTATAGAATGTAATCGTCATTTCGCCGTCCCCCATATCTTCAACTTGTGCACGCCAGTCTGTAAGAGGCTCCGGACCATCGCCGCTATCCCAGACACCCTTCACCTCATAGATTCCTGAAACAGACTCGTAAATCTTTAGCGTCATAAAGGCGCAACCTTCAGTATCCGTTCTGACAACCCTGACAAAGACCGAATCGTCCTCAATCGTGAGATTCCAAACGGCATCCTCGCCGACTTGTACGCTTTGCACCGTGTCTTCTTCTATGATGCATTTCCCCGTTACTTCCATTTTCAAAGATACGCCGGAGCCCTCGGCATCGGGCACACTAGCTCTGACTGTAAATTCTCGAAAGCCTGTTTCCGCAAAGAGATCCACTGTGCTCCTGTCCAGAAGCTTCTGCATGCTGTAAGGACTCTTGCCTTGCTTGTCGCGTTCGTTGTTGATGGCCTGGAGAACTGCCTCATCAACTCGTAGAAACTCCTTGCCCATTCCACCCGGGATGGGTATTGTCCCACTTTCCGTAGTAAGCTCGTTCGCTGCCGTTTGGACAAGTAAATCTTTAATCTGAGCTGCGTCCATGCCGGGACTGATTGATTGAACCAGGGCGATAGCCGCAGTAACCTGAGGTGCTGAAAAACTGGTGCCGCTTGCTTTGATCGGCAGTCCGTTTTCATCAGTGCCAACAATCATTTCTACCCCCGGGGCGGAAAGAGTGACCTCGGCATCTTCGGTGGCAAAACCCGAAAATTCAGCGCGCGAACCGTCGTTGTTGATTGCTCCGACTGTGATCACATTAGGAAGTTTTATACCGGCCGGGCAGTCGTTTTTGCCGTTCAGCGCTCCCTTGCTTCCATCAGCATTGCCCGAGTTGCCTGCGCTTGCTACAAAAACGACATTCGGATTTGTTTCCTGCATTTTCTTGAAAAACTTTGTGTAAGCTTTTACTATGGGTTCATAATTATCACTTGGTGGCCTGAAGTTGAAGGAACAATTAATTACAAGCGCACCCTCATCCACCATCTTTTTTAAATAAACCAGTGTCTTGTCGGTATAGGCCACCCCGGATGGATACGAAATCTGCAACAGATCATCATCAGCAGCCTGCGTAGCAATATATTGCGGGTTGGCATCAAAGACATTTTTAACATTGATCGTAAGGTTTTCTTCCAGTAACCCGGCAACGCCTACCATTCCGCCATTTTCAGCATCGGCGCCAATCACATGGGCAACTTTTGATCCGTGGCTTAGTCCGCCATTGACAATCTGGTCGTTTTTCATAACGGGATCGTCTGTCTTATCGCCGGACAGCATCACGCTGCCGTTGAACTCCTTCGACCCGCTATAAAAGGCTTCATCCAGGACACCGACATTCACCTTATTCAGCTTTATGCCGCTCCCTTTGATGATTTTCCAAGCGTTCTCCATTCCGATAAGCTTGTAGTGAGAATTTGAAGGATCTGCGTATGTGGGATCCTGGAGCGGTGTGCAGGGCTGACCCGCCATATCCGAACCATATGCCGGCACATTGGGAAAAACGAGTTCGACGTCCTCCAAACCTGATAAAGCGTCAAGTCTGGCATTCAGCCCGGATTCGGTTTTATCGTCAGTTTCAACCAGATACAGGTTGATAAATTCAAGTTCGCCGACAATGGTTCCATCGATTTGCCCAATAACCTTTTTTGCTGCGACTTTATCTACATCATCATTAAATACGATAATGATCTGATTGGCCGGCACATAACCCCACTTATCCGTCTTAATGATAGAGGCGGGATCCGGATCAATTTCGCATATGGTTTCGGCCAGAATCTGGCGCAGCTGGTCCATTGAATCCCGATCATGAAACAGCAGCGTCACCGTGAAATTGCCTGTGCGGATATGAACCGGGTATTCATTAAAGATGGTTCTACCTTCCCACGTCTGGAAACGGGTGTGTTTGTTGATATGAATGTTCACCTTAACCCTCCTTTTAAAATGCAATGGCGGCATCTTCCTGGACCGTTTGAATAATCTCGGCATCTATCGCCCGGACTTTTTTTTGGCACCCCACCAGAAGCGCTTTTTCAGCCAGGTTGTTCACCTTCCTGGGCAGCCCGCCTGAAAAAGAAGCAATCGCTTCTACAGCATCCGGGGTAAACAGCGGCTCTGTGATGCCGGCTGTCTTGAGCAGGGTGCTTAAATACGATCCGATCTCTTCCTTGTCCAGGCCCTTAAACCCGTAATTGATGGTAATCCTTTGGCGCAACGGTTCATTGATCTGTAAAGACAGCTGGTGCAGGAAAACAGACTGGCCGGACAAAAGCACCATGGCATAGTTTTTCGAGTCCATCTGGAAGTTAAATACCAGGCGCAAATCGTTTAAGATCGCATTTTGGATGAACTGGGCCTCGTCAACGATCACAAAGATGGTCATGTTTTTTTGGTGATAAGCATTGGCGATGTAGTCCTGGATCTGGTGGAAGAGATCCACTTTCCTGAAGCGGGGTTCCAGCCCCAAACCCACACTCAGGTGGCGGTAAAAATCCTGTACCGTGACTGTGGAAAGGGGCAGGTAGACTACCCGGAAGAGTTGCGGATTTAACTTGGCGGTAAAGCTGCGGATACTTGTGGTTTTCCCGCAGCCGGGTTCTCCTAAAACCAGGGCAAAGCCCTTGGCCGT
>ENA-UOOM01001415-UOOM01001415.1-fermentation-metagenome-genome-assembly--contig:-NODE-1415-length-23157-cov-7.570860_pt1 | contig 23157 bp, 20 predicted proteins | sample MGYA00245781_ERZ724031 | MGnify/ENA primary metagenome ERZ724031 (study PRJEB28704, sample SAMN03018317) | fermentation metagenome | biome: anthropogenic terrestrial biome; feature: soil; material... | reverse complement strand
ATCGCCGGAAGGTGTTGATTTATCTTGGGTTTGGAGCTGTTCAGCAGACACTACCATATCAAGCAAAGCGCAGAAAAACGCATATTAGACTGCGTTTTACTAAGCAGGCCGGTTTTTTACGACGATAACTTGATGCACAGATTTGCTATGTAATCCGCCCCATACTTCGTCAGCCTGTTTCTGGCGTCTTTGGATTCGTAAAAATCAATCATGGCGAAGCCTTGGGCTAACTGCCCCCGTATTTGCTCCTCTAAGGTGTGGCTGAATTCATAACCATATTCCGGATCTATCGTGATATCTCCCTGGGCCTCAAGTTTTCTTGGGTTAAACGGCAAGCTGTATTGCAGCCGCAGTTCCTGATCCGGATGATCCCACACCACATCCAAATCATACATATAAATCCAGGGGTTCATATAGCCAACCATCAACAAGCCACCCCTTTTAAGCACCCTGTATGACTCTTTCCACATGTTTTCCAAGTCTTCGATGTAGACATTGGAGACAGGACAAAAAACGATGTCAAAACGCTGGTCTTCAAAAGGAAAGGCTTCTGTCATATCAGCCAATACTGTTTTTATATCAAGGCCTTCCCGGTCAGCGACCAATCTGTCCGACGTCAACTGCGCTTCTGAAAAATCCATAATCGTTGTGTCAAAGCCTTTCACAGCAAACAGCGGCCCCTGTTGTCCGCCGCCACAGGCTAAGCCCAGGATTTTATTCCCTTTCGCTTTTTCAAACCACCAGGCCGGAACAGTCCGGCCGACCGTAAGGCCCACTTCAATGGGTTTGTCCCTGGCTTGCATCAATGCTTCATGGCTGATGGGGATGGTATACGGATTTCCCTTTTTCCTGGCGACCTGATTCCATCTGTTTTGGTTAAACGCAATGCAATCCTTCATCGTTTTGTCCCCTTAAAACATTATTCTCCCCTGTCATTGGCGCGGATACATTATATCAAAAAAAGAAGTTCTGGACTTCGCTTTCCAAAACTTCTGTAGGTAAAAAGTTTTAGACTATCTCACTGAACAGCCCTGGCAGCCAGCGCAGCCGCCTTCGCCGCAGCCTTCGTCCTCATCCTCGCCCTGCAGGGCGATTTGGAGCACCCGGTTCACCTGGGCCATCAGGGCGTTGAAGCTGGCCCGGGCCGCTTCCAGATCGCGAATCTCCGGGCGGTTATTGAGCTGCTCCTCCAGGGCATCCAGGTCGCGCCGCAGGTTATCAGCGGCCACGTCGCCGCCTTCTTCCCCCATGTCAAGCGCTTCCAGCTGCTCCCTGAGGTCGGAATATTCGCCGTAGATGTCGGTGATGTCCGCGTCTTCCATGGCGGCCTGCTCCAGCTTTACCATCTGGGTAAAGGGTTCGCTCTGCGCCAGCATCTCGCCCAGCTCCCGGGCTTTCTCCATAATCTGTTCCATGCTCATGTGTTGATCCTTTCTCCTTTTAGCGTGTTGCTGCCCTGTCCTGTGATCAGGACAGGGATGATCTGTCCGGTGAGGGATTCCTCCCCCTCAAAGTTTACCCCAATGTTGCGCCCGGTCTTTCCAGTCACTTGCCCGCGGCCCCTTTTGGCGGGGCCTTCCACCAGCACCTGGGCGGCGGTGCCGATGAGGCTTTCAAATACCTCCCGGGTGATGTCCTCCTGGGCCTTGATCAGGCGGGTGATGCGGTCCCGGGCAATGGCAGGGGAAACACGCCCGGGCAGTTCAGCTGCCACAGTGCCAGTCCGGGGGCTGAAGATAAAGGTGAAGGCGCTGTCGTAGCGGGTGCGGCGCACCAAGTCCAGGGTTTCGTCAAAGTCCGCCTCGGTTTCGCCGGGGTAGGCCACAATCAGGTCGGTGGTGAGGCCGATGTGGGGCATGGCCTGGCGCAGGGCGCGCACCCGCTCGTCATAGCGCTCCCTGGTGTAGCGCCGGTTCATGGCAGAAAGCATTCGGTCGCTGCCCGACTGGGCCGGCAGGTGCAGGTGGGGGCAGACGGCGGGGTTGCGAGCCATTTCGGCAATCAGCTCATCAGACAAATCCTTGGGGTTGCTGGTCATAAACCTGAGGCGCTGGATGCCGGTTTCCTCATGCAGCGCGCGCAGCAAGGTCGGAAACCGGGGGCCTGCTCCATCTGTGCCAAAGGAGTTCACGTTTTGCCCCAGCAGCATGATTTCCTTCACCCCGTCATTCACCAGCCCCTTGGCCTCTGCCACGATGTCACTCAGCTGCCGGGAGCGCTCCCGCCCGCGGACCGAGGGCACCACACAGTAGGAGCAGAAGTTGTCACAGCCGTACATCACCGTCACATAGGCCATGAAGGGGGACTTGCGCATAACCGGCATCCCCTCATACAGGGTGCTGTCCTCTCCCCGGGCAAATGCGGCCTCCCGCCGCCCCTCCAGCGCGTGCATAATGCGCTCTGGCAGCCGGTAAATCTCCCCCGGCCCGCAGGTGAAATCCACGTGGCGGTGCTTGTCCCGCAGCTTCCCCGCGGCACCCCCCTGCTGCACCATGCAGCCCATCACACCCACCAGGGTTTGGGGCCTTTTCTTTTTGATCTCTTTTGTAAAGATGATATGGCCCATGGCCCGGCGCTCGGCATTGTCCCGGATGCAGCAGGTGTTGAACAGGATCAGATCGGCATGCTCCTGATCCTGTTCGGCTTTCATGCCCATGTCCCTGAGGATACCGGCGATGGTCTCCGAATCGTGGCTGTTCATCTGGCAGCCAAAGGTGGTGAGGTGGTAGCTCTTGGGCGCGTCAGGCCGGGCGGCGATCTGCCGGGCCAGGCCGCGCTGGGCCATCACCTCCTGGGCGCTGATGGTGGTGGTGTTATCGCGCATGGGCGCTGTCTTCCTCCTGAATAAGTCCGGTATAGCCGCTGCCACCGCAGTGGGGGCAGGGGGCCAGGGTCTGGGCATGGAGCGCCTCCGCCGTCTTCTTGCGGGTCAGCTCCATAATACCCAGCTGGGTAAAGCCATGCACCACGGTTTTCACCGGGTCATGGGCCAGTGCCTCCGATAAAGCGTCCTGCACCCGTTGCCGGGAGGTCTCGTCTTTCATGTCGATGAAGTCAATCAGGATGATGCCGCCCAGGTTCCTAAGCCGCATCAGCCTGGCCGCCTCGCTGGCCGCCTCCAGGTTGGTTTTGAGGATGATGTCCGCCCCTTTCAGGCTGTTTTTGCCGGTGTTCACGTCCATCACCGTGCCCGCCTCGCAGGGGTCGATCACCAGGGTGCCGCCCGAGGGCAAGTATACCCGGCGGCGCAGGGCCAGATACAACTGGTGGGACACATTGTACAGCGCAAAGGGGTCAGCGCTTTCCTCTGCCGGAATGCCCAGGCTTTGGGCCCGCTTGAGGTCATCGGTCAAAATGCGCTGGGGCAGGGGTTTTTCCTCCCGCAGGATGTGCGTGAGGGGGGATGGGGCTGCCAGCAGCAGCTGCGGGGCAGAGGCGGCCCTGGCTTTTTCTTCAATAGCCTGCCAGGTGGCCATTAGCGCGTCAACATCCGCCTGGATCTCCGCTTCTTCCGCGTCCTGGGCCGCCTGGCGCAGCACCAGGCCCATGCCCTGGGGCCGCAGCTTCACCGCCAGCCGGGTGAGGGCCAGTTTATCCGCCTTTTCCATCCTGTTGGAGGCGTGGGCCACCTGGCCCTTTGGCAGCAGCATCCCATAGCGCCCAGGCAGGGCGATGTCCGCCGTCAGAAAGGCGGCCTTGTTGCCCTGGGGCGGTTTTTTCACCTGCACAATGAGAAGGTCGCCGCCCTTGGGCCGGGTGCCGCCCGGAATCTCACCAAAGGGCAGGTAGCCGGAGGCGCCGCCCGGCAAATCGATAAACAGCGCCTCCAGGTTTTTGAGCACCCGGCCTGCCCGCCCCACAAACACCGCCTCAGGGACGATCTCCGCCTGGGAGGCGAGGGGGAAATAGGCCACCAGGCGGCCCTCCTGCGTGATGGCCGCCGCGGGCTTATCCCCCCGGCTTCTGATCACCAGCTCTTTCACGGCTTTTCCAGGGGGGCGAAATGGTCATCCAATAGCTGCAGCCTCCTGATGTCACAGCCCGGCACCGGGATGCCCGCGGTTTGGGCCAGGGAGATCAGCAGCTGGTCGGGCTTGGCGGTCAACTGCTGGTTTAATGCCAGGGTGGCCACCAGCTCCCCGTTTTTCACCAGCAGGTTGAAGATGCCGGGGCGCAGGTCGTCTGGCCTTTCGCCGGATTTGGTTTTTCGGATGTAGGGGATGCTCTCCCGGGCCAAAAACGCGGGCAGGGCAGCCACCAGGGCGTCAAAGCCCCCCTCCTCGCCTTCCCTTTTTGAAAAGGCGTACTGGGCAGCAAACACCCGGGCCATGGCCGCCGGGGCATCGTCAGGCAGGGGGATCGCCTCCACCGCCACCAGCCCTTTGGGCAGGGCCTTTTCCATGCGGTGCATAAAATCCGCCGGTGACACGGGCAGGGCCAGGGGAATTTCGGCGATCTCCCGCTCCCCCGGGATGCCCACCGAAAGCGGCGCCGCGAAGCTCAGGATGATGTGCGGGTTAAAGCCCTGGGAGTAGCTGGCCGGAAGCCCGCTGCGCCTGAGCGCCCGCTGCATGGTGCGCTGCAAATCCAGGTGGCCGATAAAGCGCAGCGCCCGGCTCTTTTCAAACACAAACAGCATTTTCATTTTGCGCATGCCCCCTCAAACCGGGTGAGCCCGCAGCCCAGGCAATACTCCCGGCAGTCAGGCGTGGTCTGGGCCTCGTGGGCCCGCTCATTCTCCCGCCATAGAAAGGCCTTAGTGACGCCAATGTCCAGCAGCTCCCAGGGGAACAGCTCGTCCTTGCCCCGAAGCCTATTGGCATAAAAAGCCGGGTCAACACCCGCCGCTTCAAAGGCCGCCAGCCAGGCGTCAAGCTTGAAGTGCTCGGTCCAGCCGTCCAGCATGCAGCCCCGCAGATACGCCTCGTAGAGCACATCCGCCATCCTCCGGTCACCCCGGGCAAAGCAGGCCTCCAGGAAGCTGAGTTCCGAATCATGCCAGTTGAAGGTGAGGTTTTTGATGTTAAGCGCCTCCCGCAGCAGCTTCTGCTTGCGCCTCACCTCTTCCATGGTGTCCTGGGCGGCCCACTGGAAGGGGGTGAAGGGCTTGGGCACAAAAACCGCGCAGGACACGACGATTTTAAGCCCCCGGGCGCGCTGGCCCTTGGGAATGGCGTAGTAGCAGCCCGCCACCTTGCGGGCAAGGTCGGCGATGCCCAAAAGGTCCTCATCGGTCTCCGTGGGCAGGCCCATCATGAAATACAGCTTGATCTGGCTGTAGCCCTGGGAGAAGGCCTCAGTCGCCGTGCGCAGCAGGTCCTCCTCGGTGACGCCCTTGTTGATCACGTCCCTGAGCCTCTGGGTGCCGGCCTCGGGCGCAAAGGTGAGGCCGCTTTTCTTGACTTTCGCGGTGTCGGTGAGCGCCTCCTGCAGGTGGCCGTCAATGCGCAGGCTGGGCAGCGACAGGCTCACCCTTTGGTCGGCAAAGCGCTCATTGAGCCCCCTCACCAGCTCGTTGAGCTGCGTATAGTCCCCTGTGGAGAGGCTGGACAGGCTCATCTCCTCATAGCCGGTGGCATCCACCAGCTTTTGGGCCAGTTTAAACAGCCTTTCAGCGCTCCGCTCCCTCACCGGGCGGTAGAGCATCCCCGCCTGGCAAAACCGGCAGCCCCGGGTGCAGCCCCGCATCACCTCCAGCACAATCCGGTCGTGCACAATCTCGGTGAAGGGCACGGGGATGTCCTCCGGGTAAGCCGCCTCATCCAAATCCAGCACCACCCGCTTTATAATGGGCAAGCTTGCCGCTTTGTCCGTGGGCTGGAAGTCCTTTAGCGTGCCATCCTCGTGGTAGCTGGCCTCATAAAACCGGGGCACATAGGTGCCGGGGATGGCGGCCAGCTCCCGCAGAATGTCCACCCGGCTAAGGCCCTTCTCCCGCCCTTTGGCAATGGCCCTGAGCACCTCCACCACCGATTCCTCCCCATCGCCCATCAGAAAGGCGTCGATGAAAGGATGCAGCGGCTCCGGGTTGCAGGCGCAGGGACCGCCCGCCAGCACGATGGGGGCGCCCTCATCCCGCTCTTCATTTTTAACGGCGATGCCGCCCATGTCCAGCATGTGCAGGATATTGGTATAGCTCATCTCATATTGCAGGGTGAAGCCCACGGCGGCAAACGAGGAAAGGGGCTTCCGGTTTTCCAGGGAAAACAGGGGGATGTTTTCCGCCTTCATCCCCGCCAGCATATCCACCCAGGGCATCATCACCCGCTCGCAGAGCATGTCCGGCTGCCGGTTCACCACGTCATAGATGATTTTCATGCCCAGGTGGCTCATCGCCACCTCGTAGCTGTCCGGAAAGCAAAAAGCGAAGGGGATGACCCCTGCCTGCCACTCCTTCACCACGGCGTTCATCTCGCCCCCCACATAGCGGGCAGGCTTCTGCACCCTTTCAAGCAGCGCCTCCAGGCGCTGGTTCGTCTGCTGGTTCAAAAACAATACCTCCACAGTAAATCAGCGCATATCATAGCACAGGGAGCCGAAAAAAACACTGATTTAGATCAATACCCTGCTGCTCAGCGGCATCTGTCATTTTTTCCATTAGTTAACATCGGTTTAACTATTCTATCATTTCGTACAGTTGGGCGCAGCCTGTTTCCTCAACAATTTTACACAAACCACATCATTCCGTCCAACGCTCATCCCTTTAAACGTGAATCACATCATGTTTTGTGAATTATCCAATCGCTATGGGATGATGATAGAATCAAAGCGAAAAAAGAACCTGCGTTATAAATAGCCCACCCGGCGTCTAATAGGGTGAAAGGAGGCGGCAGGATGCAGGATTGTCAGGTACCGGACAATACAGAGGAGCTGGAGCGCATGATGGATGACTACGGCCCCAGGCTTCTGCGCCTGTGCTTCCTCCGGCTTCAGGATGTGCAACTGGCGGAGGATGCCCTTCAGGACACCTTTGTGAAGGCCTGGCAGGCCTACCCCAAATTCCGCCATGATAGCAGCGAAATCACCTGGCTTTCAGCCATCGCTATCAACTGCTGCCGCTCCATCCAAAGGAAGGCCTGGCACCGCTTGGTGGACTTGAAAGCGCCCCTGGATAAGCTGCCGGATGCCTCTACTCCCTTCACCCCCTATGACGACACGGTGACCCAAGCGGTGATGAAGCTGCCCCGGCGCGATCAAGAGGTCATCCTGCTGCACTACTACCAGGGCCTGCCGGTGAAGGACATCGCCAGCGCCCTGTCCATTCCCCTCTCAACCGTCACCACGCGCCTGATCAGGGCGCGGAAAAAACTGGAAAAAAGCCTGGAAAGGTGGTATCACGATGCCTAAACCCTTAGCCGATTCCCTGGATGCCCGCCTGTCCGGACTGAGCCTCAACCACGGCCTCAAGTACCGCACCCTTGCGGCCATCCGCGAGAAAGGAAACCCACCCATGAAAAAGAAACTATCTCTCAGCCTGGCCCTGATGATGGGCCTGATGATCATAAGCCTTGCCACCGCCTTCGCCCTCACCAACGGCTTTGGCCTGTTTGATGTGATGCGCACCTCCGTCATGGACAAGTTTGGCGTGGCCCAGCCCGAAGCCAGGCAGATGCTGCGCCAGAACCTGGCTAGTCTGGAAACAGAGCACACCAACATCCAGGTCACCCAGGCCGCCTATGACGGCAAATTCCTGCGCCTGGTCTATTCCGTCCAAGCCAAAGGCATCGACAAGCCCCTTACCGCTGAACCCACCAACATGGATAGCCTGCTGATTGTGAAGGACGAAAACGGAAACGAAATCTCAGGCGTCCCCGAAGGCCCCCTTAAGCAGTTCATGGACGCGGTCAGTGCCGACCAGGTCTCCTGGAGCACCCTAGACAGCGCGGAGGTGGACGGGCAAAGCGTTTCCGCCCTGGGCCACACCGGCTCTGTCAGCGGGATGAACCCCGGCGAGGTGCTCACCTGGGTGCAGTTTGACCTCTCCGGCGCCACGCTGTCTGATCCCCTCACCGTGAAACTGCGCCTCACCGGCCTGGAGAAGCCCCAGTACCTCACTTTCCAGCTGCCCTCAAAGAACCTGCCCGGCGTAAAGAAGCTGGCGCTGCCCGAGGAAAAACACCTGGACGGCTACAGCATCAAAATGACCGAAGCCCTCATCACCCCCTTCCGGGTCTATGTGGCGGCGGAAATCACCGTGGATGCCGGTGCCCCCATGGAAACCTGTGACCGCATCCTCATGGCCTGGCTGACAGAGGCCCAACTGGCCGACAGCAACCGCAACCTGGCCCTGGCCTGGGTGGATTCCAACGGTGCAGGCTACCCGTTGGAAGACGGTAACGTGGCCTTCCCCACCCAGGACAACAACTTCACCCAGTCCATCATCGACCCGGAAAAACCGGTGAAAATCATCCTCTCCCACGAGTTTATGACCGCGGAGACCTACCCCGATCCCCTCAGGTTTGGTGTGAGCGAGACGGAGTATGTGCTGATTCCCTTTGAGGAAGCGAAGTAACGATTTTGGGGGATTTCTTGAAAGAAATCCCCCAACCCTCAATTTAGTATGGTCATTTGCTTTCCTGTGCATAGCCGATAGCAAACTCCACGCTTTTTTGAACTGACGGCTCGCACTCAGAAAGGAATCCTGATGAAACGCACTCAATCATTTTGCATTTTCCTGTCATTTCTCCTGCTGTGGTTGGTTTTTTCAGCCAACGCAGACCATTCCGAAGCCCAATATACCCTGTCCCAGCTTCGTCAGCAGGCACAGGGTGGCTGGCACCAGGTCTACAAAGCTCATGGGCGAACTATTCAGGTGGATATCCCTATTGATGTGCCCAATGCCAGGCATTTCCCTGCCTTCAGGGCTGCTTTGCAGCCACCCTCTGCCATGATCCCTGCAGGTGAGAAGAGTGCTCTGTTTGGTTACTACGACGGCGAGAACACCCTTGTCAATTTTTCCGGTCTCCTTCAATGGCATGCGGGTGACACCCAGGCATACCATAGTCAATGCAAAGGTTCTGAACCGCCCTTTGAAGGGCACATCCTATACCCACCTAATGTGGATTGGGACACCCCTTATTCCATCAACAACACTGCCACCGTGCGCACATTGTTTCACAAGGCCATGGGCATCTGGCAGAAGTATTTCCCGGGGCAGACGCTGGATTTGCGCTTGATAGAGGTCTGGGCAGGAACAGCGCACCGAAAATTCGACTGGTCCATTGAAGAATTTGTTGGCCCTGCGCTTGACACAAAAGCCAATGCCTACCTGGCCCCCAAGTTTGAGCAGCTTATTTCTGACATCCCCCTTTTGGCCTATGCGGATGACAGCTTTTTGAGGTTTGGCGGCATGCTGGATGGCTTCCAGTCCCTGCCCTTTGGCTACACCCCGCCAGGGGTGAGGATTTATTCCCGCAGCCTGCAAGCCATGTGCGGGGTTGATGGCCTACAAGAAAATATCAATTTCTCCACCCTGCAGGTTATAAACTCCCTGGTGGAGGATCTTCCTCTGTGCAGTTTGGACAAGGTGATTGCTTCCTATGAAACGCTAATATCCGCCGGTCAACTGCGCCATATACAAAGTCTCCGCTTGGGATACGCCATTTGGGAGGACAGGGAAAGTCCCGGCACGTACCTGCTCTTGCCCGCCTGGGTGGCCTGGGGTGTTTTGGTACAAAAACCAGAGAAAGAGGCATGGTTCAACAAGAAATTCAGCTCTTTGGCGGATAGCCGCTTCTGGGAATCCAACGAATACGGACCCATCCTGGTCAACGCCCAGACCGGGGGACTCATCAATCCCTGGAACACTAGCAAGACCCGGGCCCAGGATGCCCCTGGCCTTATCCCCTGGCAATAATCACAGGAACGGAAAGGATTCATCATGAAACGCATCCTGTCTATGCTGCTTTGCTGTGCTTTGGCGCTTGCCCTGCTCCCCGCCCAAGCCCTGAGCCTTTTGGACATCCACCAGCAGGCGCCGATACATAGCACCCGGCTGGGCATCCCCATCATTCTCCCCCAATCCGAGCGTGCCCCCGTGCTGCGGCTCACCAAAAGCCCTGTCCTGCCCCAGCTTTCTGAGCCGGTCAGCGCTTCCCATGCCCAGGCCATCCCCGGCGCCTATGGCGTGGCTTATCATGACCCCGTTTGGCACAACTATGGCCAGGCTGACATGCGCTACAACCTGCCCAAGGGCCAGGAATTTGCCTGGAAAAGAATATCGCCGCCCTGGGACGCCACCCAGGTTTACCCGGAAAACAGCGCCTTGAGCCTGGGGGAAGCCCTGGCCTTTGTGCAGAGGCACGCGGCAACGGCCATCGGCGGGGATGTGCAGGTCGACCTCTTTTCCTTCAGCGTGATCAATTCCGGCATCCGGGGCAGCGCCAGCGCCCGGGGCTATGAGATTCTTCCGCCCTATGGCGCAGGCGCTTATGAGCTGAACCTACGACAGGTGATAGGTGGCTGGATGCTGATGGACAGCATTCAGCACCACCTGGCCGACAGCTACCGGGGCAAACACCCGGAAGCCCTGGCCCGGGATTCTCAGGCCCGCATCGCCTCAGCGGAATCCTACTTTATTGGTATCAGCGCCCTAATGATAGAAACGGTGCTGGCCGATGACATCACCCTGTGTCCGATTGAAGAAGTCAGCACCGCCTATGAGCGTTTGCGCAGCGCAGGCCAAATAGGCAGGTTGAGTGAACTGCGCCTGGGCTATATATTGTTTCCCGATAGCGCCCAAGCGGAAAAAGCCATTGCCTTTCCCTGCTGGCTCTTAAAGGCCGAATACCTGGACCAGCCGTATAAGAACAATGACAGCTTTTCTGATACCAGCGTGGAGGATTCCCCCCATTACGCCCAGCTGCTGGTGAACGCCCATACAGGGCAATTACTTGGCCCCCGCATCACCCGGGAGCAGGACGCCATGGCACCGGCATGGGGTAAGTAAAAGTCCGCCCCTTTGGTCAGAGGACGGACGCAGATTAAGCTCATTTATTATGCTTTGAGCAGGTTGTTTAGCGTGCTTTCGTCCTTGCTCAGCAGATACAGCAGGTGGCGCGCGGCGCCATTGGGCCTGTTGGCACCCGCTTCCCAGGCTTCCACCGTCCGGGGGGACACGCCCACCACCTGAGCCAGGCCGCGCTGGGTGAGGTTCAGTTTGAGGCGCACAGAGGCGATCTCCTCCGGCTTATACTCTGGAATATCAATGACGCGAACCACCGAGCGGGCAGCCATCCGGTTGCCCCGTTTGTGATCCAGCGCTTGCTGCATGCTTTCTGAAAGCAAGTCAAAATGCTCTTTTTTCATGGTTTCACTCCTTTAATGCCCTGATAAAGTCCCGCACATGTTTTTTCTGAGGTTCTGTCAGGTCAACTTGGTCGCCCTTTTGATAGGCCGCCAGCAAATAGATCTCTTCCAACACCACGATATCCACATAGATAACCCGCGCGCCGTCACGGTTTCCTTTTCCTTTGGCGCTGACTCATATCTTGCGCGCGCCTCCTGTGCCGGGAATCACCACCCCCGCATCCGGATCCGCCAGAAGGGTGTTCTGCAGCGCTGTCAAGTCGTCATCATCCAGTCCGATAGCCGCCCAGGAGCGGTCAAATGCCGGGGTCATCATAAATGTTCGCCTCAAGATGATGCCCTCCTGCAAACTCGTCTTATACTATTTTATCGTAGTTTTCAAGAACGAAACACAAAGGATGAGTTTTGGTGGTTGACAAGCATAGTAGACGCTTGTACACTCTTCAAGTAGACGATTGTCCACTTGTCTGAGGAGGTGTTTTCTGATGGCTGTGCAGTGCACGGAAGCTGAATGGAAGATCATGGAGGTGCTCTGGGACGCGTCCCCGCGCACCATGGCGGATATCACAAAGACCCTTGAGCCGCAGACCGGCTGGACGCGCCACACGGTGATTACGCTGCTTAAGCGCATGCAGGAAAAAGGCAGCGTGGCGGTGGACGAAACCGGCCCCGCCAAAACCTATACCCCCAAAATCACCCGGGAGGAAGCCTCCGCCAGCCAGACCAAAAAGCTGCTCTCCCATGTGTTTGAGGGGAAGGCCTCGCTGCTGATCAACAACCTGGTGGATTCAGGGGAAATGAGCCTGGATGAAATCCAGGAGCTGCTTGACCTGATGCGCCAGAAAGAACAACTGTAAGGAGGGAACCATGCGCACCGCAATCCTCTATAACTTTCTGCTGGAAGCCAACCTAATGGCAACCATCGCCATCATCCTGATGATGATCCTGCGCAAAACCCTGAGAAAAACCCTGGGCAATTCCGCCCTGTCCTTTGGCTGGCTGCTCATCGCCATCCGCCTGCTTGTGCCCCTGAGCCTTCCCAATCCCTTCATTCACCTGATCCGCACGCCCTACGCGCCGGATGAAGCCATCCGGCCCATCGCCGGGCAGATCAAGGTGCGGCTGTCTGACGTGTTGGGGCGCTTGATTGGGCCGGATGACGGCCCTGTGGGGCAGACGGCCAGATCCCTGCAAAGCAGCCTGAACAACGCCAGCCTGCCCATCACCCTGTTCAAAATCTACCTGATTGGCCTGGCGCTGGTGATCCTCTGGTTCATCTTCACCAATGTGCGCTTCCGCCAAAGGCTCAAGGCTGACCGCATCGAGCCCATCAGCGGAAAACTGCTGGAGGGCTATCAGGCCCTGTGCCTTAGCCTGGGGATTACAAAGCCCCTGCCGGTTTATCTGGTGGACCCGCTGCCCTCCGCCTGCCTGGTGGGGGTGGCAAGGCCCACCATCGCCCTGCCGCTGACTGTCACGCCCCAGGACGCGCTGCATGTCTTGCGCCATGAGCTGTGCCATTTTAAGAACCGGGATCACCTCTGGGGCATCCTGCGGCTGGCCTGCTGCGCCCTCCACTGGTTTAACCCCCTGGTGTGGCTGGCCGCGTCCATGAGCGATACTGACAGCGAGCTGCGCTGTGATGACCGGGTCACCGCCTCCCTGGCGCCCCAGGAGCGGGAGGCCTATGCCAATGTGCTGGTGCTCACCGCCGCCAGGCGCACTGCCCCGGGGCTGTCTGTGCTGGCCACCGGCATGACCACCACCACCAAAAAACTCAAGGCCCGGGTGCTGGCGATCCTGGGCAACAAGAAGCCCCTGCGCTGGCTGTCCATCGCCTTTGTGGTGCTTGCCACCATGCTGCTGGCGGGGGCCTTTGCCACCTCGGAGGCCCCGCTCAACCCCCGGCTCACCCGCTTGTCCCCGGCGCCTTCTGTGCAGAACATCACAAGCGATGAGGCGGCCTACGCCTATGCCAAAACGCTTTTGGCCCGGGAGGAGATGGGCATTGACCAAATCCGGGATGACTTAAGATGGGAAACCATCGAAAATGACCGGAACGCAGGGGACTACAACGTGGGCGCCACCCTGCCGGATGAGGACAGGGGGCTGTATGGCGCCGCCTTTAACAAGGATGGCCGGGTGCTCTTCCTGGGGAATTTTGATTCTGATGTGGATAATTCCTTGAACGTGAACGTGAGCGTGGACAAAAGCGCCCAGGACGCCCTGGCGGAGGATGTTGTCCGCTTCCTGCGCCTGATCAACCCTGAGGAGGCGGTGAAGGCCAACCACTGGATGCTGCTCCGCCAGGAGAAAGGGCTGACCACCAACCAATTGACCTACCTGTTTTATGACCGGGAGGAGGACATGGGCAATGAGGATGTCACAACCATCACGGTCACGGTGCAGATCGCGCCGGTGGTGAGGGTTTTGCGGGTCAACTTCCGCTCCACCGAGCACGCCGGCAACGGCTGATAGGAGAGAAAAGACGATGAAACGCTTTATATGTCTGGTGGCGGCGCTTTTGCTGGCGCTGCCCGCGGCCCTGGCCGCACCCGAGGACCTGATAGCATCCGCCAAATCCCACCTCACCGAGGTCTATGGCTACACGATGGCGGACGCAGAGCAGTTTGAATTTTCCTTTGATGGCAAGGACACCTTACGCTTCTGGCACAAGGATCACCCCGAATGGGTGTATACCGCGAACAACCGACCCCGGGACCCGGATACGCCCAGCGCCACAACGCCCTTTTACAAGGGCCAGTTCATCGGCTACCCCGGGGAAAATGACATCCGCTGGGTGCTAAACGCCACTAGGGATAATGGCTGGTTCAAAAACTGGGATAAAACGGCCATGGGGGAATTCCGCGAGGCGCTGAGAGAGGCGGCCAACATCCGCGTGTCCATCCCCCTGGCGGCGGGGCTTGAGGCTGGCGACATCACAGCGGCCCAGGCGGTAGAGGGCTTCTTCCGCTCCTGCCTGGGGGAGCCCTACCAGTGGACAGAGGCCGCCCGCCAGTGGCGGGACTGGGTGCTCAAGGAAAACGGGCTGGTGCCTGAATCCCCCTATCTGCCCCCTGATGGCCTGCCTGTCACGGTGGACTCCCGCCACAGCGGGAACTTTATCATCACCCATTTTAAAGAGAACATCCCAGAAGCGCTCACAGCCGCCTTCTCTCACCCAAAGCTTTCCGGCTGGGCCTGCCTGGGCGGGGTCACCCAGGAGCACCAGTATCAGGTAAAGCCCACTGCGGCCAGCGGCATCGCCGGCTTTGAAAAAGCGGGCGAAAGGCTTCTGGTGATGCTGTTCAAAGATAAAAATGCCCCCTGGTACGTGGTGCCCGTGGGGGAAAACGCGCTGTATCAAAACCGGGAGATCTCTTATACCCTTGCCAGCAGTTTTTATAGCATGCGCATTGAATATCCACTGGCGGATGGGGAGCTGGAAGTCTTCACGGTGATGCCCAGCCGCCTGGAACAGGGGATATATGCCTGCGAAATCTCAAGCTATACCCACATCAATCACGTTCCCGGGCATACCCTGCAGGCCAACAACACCATCAGCGGCTGGCAGCTGGTGGAAACCCTGCCAGATGGGCTGCAGGCCCATTCCGCCCTGGAAAACGCCGCGGTGTTTGGCTTTCTGGACGCGATTTCAGACATCAGCGCCTTTCCAAGAACCCCCGAGGCCTGGTTTAATGCCCAGGAAGGCCGCCTGATTCCAGAGGGCACCGCCATGCTCTCCGGCGTCAATTTGCGGCAGAAAACCTCCTCCCGCTCCGCCTCCCTGGGGGAGTTCAATCCCGGCACCCTGGCAAAGGTGCTTGGCTTTGAAAAAGGCGATCCCTATCCCTGGCTCCATGCCCAGATCGGCACAAACACCGGCTACGCCAGCACCAGCTATGTGAACCCGCCTGAATCCGACTTTGGCAACGCCACCTCCGCCACCCGGCCCCTGCCAGTGGCCCAGGCCAAAGAGGATATGGCGCTAAAAAGCGGCACGGGGCTATTTGACGGCACCATAAGGAACCTGCCCGCAGGCACCCGGATGCATGTGCTGTGCGAGGAAAAGGGCTGGCTGTATGTGTCAGTGCCCCGGGGGGAGGCCGGGTGGCTGATGGATGTAGAAGGGACCTACGGCTATGTGAAGCCGGGGGAGGTCACCCTCGCCGGCACAGCAATCCAGCTGGACTGGATGGATTAATCCTCTGGCGTCAGCCCCAGCTCCCGCATCCTGGCGTGGCGCTGGGGTTTGTCATCCAGCACCAGCATCTTGGTGTCACTGGGGATGTTGGTCCACAGCCAGAAGGCGTTGACCCCGCCCTCCCCGGGGAAGCGGTCCATCCGCAGGCACCCGTGGGAGGCCTTCTGCCCCATCACGGCGTCCTCCATATCGAAGTTCATCTGGGTGGTGGTGGGGTGCCCCAGCTGGTGCATGAGGTTGCGTCCGTCCACTCGCACCGCGTAGCGGTAACGGTAGCCCAGGTTGTCAAAAAACGGCAGCCGCTGCCCCAGGGTGAAGGCGCCGGCGCGGCTCTCCTGCTGGGGGGCGCGGGCGGTCATCAGCCCCGTGCTGGTGCGGGTCTGCCCCACGGGCTTACCGTTCTCATACACCGTGATGGTCTGGGCGGCCTTGTCCAGCACCAGGCCCCAGCGCTGGTTGGGCAGGAAGGTCTCAAGCCTGTCCTGCCGGATATATCCCTCCACATAGCCGCCATCCTGCAATCGCCAGGCGCCCACCCTGGCATAGGCGCCCGCCAGTTCCAGCACCTTGAGCCCGGCGCTTCCGCTTGACACCAGGCCCAGCACCTGGGCCTTTTCATCAGGCGCCGCCAGGATCCTGTCCCGCACAATCTGCCGGCCCCGGATCACCGTAATGGGGGCGGTGATGGCTCGCCACACGGCCGCGTCATCCAGGGTTTCAGGCAGGAAATCCCCTTGGGGTGTCACCTGCAGGGGGTATTGGGGAGGCGCTGCGTTGATGGCCTCCAGGGGCATCTCATACCGGGGGGAGCCCAGCTCGCTGGCGCTGAAGGTGAGGGTGTATTTCCCCGGCTTGATTTTTCCACTTTTCACCTTGCCATCCCAGGAGAAGACCAGGGGGTTTTCCGTGTCCTTAAGCCAGGTGACCGGCTGTTCCTTGCTGTCCCCCTCCCGGCGGATGGACACCTGCGGCTTTTTGCCCGCGGTGTGGTAATAATCCGCCTGCCAGATGCCGCCTTTTAAATACAGCTTGTCGCTGCGGGGCAGCACGTACTGGAGATAGGGCGCGGCGTTCCCGCCCTGCACCTTCAGTTCCGCCGTCCAGCTGCCGGCGCTGCCGGTCACCTGGGCGGTCAGGGTGAGGGCCCCCCGGTGGATGGGCTCCTGGTTGACGAACAGGCCGTCATAGAACACCTCGTTTTTGCCGGCCTCAACGGGATAATCCTCCGCAATGGTCCAGTCCAGCACCCGGCTTGTGATCCGCAGCGTCAGCGTCCCTGCCGCAGGGCTGGTGACCACAATGCGGTTCTGGGCATAGGGGGCGATGTCCCCCTTCACATACAGGCGCAGCCTGTCCTCCTGGGCAAAGGCCCCTGTGCCCGCCGCCAGCACCAGACAGAGCAGCACCAAAAACCCTCGTTTCATCATGACGACCTCCGGAGATAATGCGGGACGGAACGCCAGCCGGCTTCCGCAGCTGGGGCCCATTGTATCACATTTATCCTGGTCAATAAAACAAAGCAAAGCGGTCAACCGGACCTGTGCGGCATCGCGCTTGAAAACGGGAAGGACATTGTCTTTCTGCCGGCAGGATGGTATAATCAACCCACAATTGAACAAAAGGGACATGGTGCCGTTGGCGCGGGAAAAGGGAAACTGGTTCAAATCCAGTACAACAGCCATTACTGTGTTTGGCAAAGCGGAGCAAAAGCCATTGGGCAAACGCCTGAGAAGGTGCTTCCGCGGGGCAAGAGCCCGGCCATCAGTCAGGAAACCTGCCATGACCCCTGGGTGCTGATTTTTCGGGCAGCGGAAAAAGAAAGTACAGGGCAGCATGAGTCATCTGATGCGCAAGCGCTTTCTTTTGGTGTGGAAAGCGCTTTTTTGTTGCCCTGTGCGCAGGCATGAGGAGGGTGCGGTGGTCAGGAAACCGGTTTGGAATCGCTCAGGCGAGGGGGCCTCGCCCAGGGACTTTGGCATCATGACGCTGGCCATCATGCTCTCTGCCACGGGCGTTTATTTCTTCAAATTTCCCAACAATTTTTCAACCGGCGGCGTCACCGGCATCGCCGTGGTTTTGGCCCGGTTGATGCCGGCGCTTTCAGTGGCAGGGCTGAGCAATCTTCTGAACATCTCGCTGCTGTTTATCGGCTTGGTGTTTGTGGGCAGGGATTTTGGCATCAAAACCGTCTACTGCACCCTGCTGCTCTCCTTCCTGCTGTTTTTGTTTGAGCGCCTGTTTCCCCTGAACGCTCCCCTGACAGACCAGCCTTTTATGGAGCTGATGGTGGCCATGCTGCTCTCCGCCGCCGGGGCGGGGCTGCTGTTTAACGTGGGCGCGTCCAGCGGGGGCACGGATGTGGTGGCCATGGTGCTCAAAAAGCACGCCCACCTCTACAACATCACCACCGCGCTCATCATCACGGATTTTCTGGCAGCGCTCGCCACCTTTATTGTCTTTGATATCAAAACCGGCATCTTCTCCTGTTTTGGGCTGATCATCCGCGGGGCTGTGCTCCAAGGCGTGCTCCACGCCCTGCGGCAGCGCAAGTATTTTCATATCATCACAGCAGATGACCGCATCATCAACCAGTTCATCATCAAAAACCTCGCCCGCAGCGCCACCATTTTTGAGGGCCAGGGCGCTTATTCCGGCGAAAAACGCAGGCTGATTTTCACAGCGGTTTCCACCCAGGAAGCGGTCCTGCTCAAGCAATTTGTCAAAGCCCACAGCCCCCGGTCTTTTGTGCTGATCACCAACACCGATGACATCATTGGCAACGGCTTTCGAAACAGCCTCTGAAGAAAGAAGGGAACATCATGACGCACCTGTCAAAACTGCTCCACCAGAAATCCGCCCAGGCCTTTTTGCGCCACCTGTTTTGGGATACCCTGGGCGGCATCGCCTATGGGGTTGGGGTCTATACCTTTGCCTCCCATGCCGGGTTTGCCCCCGGGGGCATCACCGGGCTGGGGGTGATTCTCAACTACCTGTTCAAAGCGCCCATCGGCACCACGGCGCTTCTGCTCAATATTCCGATTGTGATCATATCGCTTGGATACCTGGGCAAGCGCTATTTGCTGCGCACCCTGCAAACGCTTATCATCAGCGCCTTGTTGATGGATCTGGTCATGCCCCTGTTCCCGCACTACACCGGAAACCCGCTGCTGGCCGCCCTGTTTGGCGGGGGCATCAGCGGGTTTGGCCTGGCGCTTATCTACCAGGCGGGCAGCTGCACCGGGGGCAGCGACCTGGTGATCATGTCCCTGCGCAAGCTGCGCCCCCATCTGTCTGTGGGGCAGATCACCCTGATGATTGACGGCTCCCTGATTGTGCTGGGCGCCTTTGTTTATAACAACATCGACGCGGTGCTCTATGGCATCCTGTTCACGCTGGTGTCCACCTTTGTGATCGACCGGCTGATGGATGGCTTCGCGGGCGGAAAAATGGCGCTGGTGATCAGCCAGCACCACGGGCAGATTGCCAGCCGCATCCAGGGGGAGCTGAACAGGGGCGTCACCCTGCTCAAGGGCCAGGGCATGTATACGGGCGCCCAGCGGGATGTGCTGATGTGCGCCTGCGCCAGGGCGCAATTGCCCCTCATCCGGCGCATCGTCAGCGACTGTGACCCGGAGACCCTGCTGATCGTGATGGACTATAACGAGGTCAGGGGCAACGGCTTTCTGCCCCACGGCGAATAGGGTTTATTTCCCCAGCTTCACCGGCTTTTCACCGCCCGCCTTGGGCAGGATGTACAGCGTTTTCCCCTTCCGGGCCTCAAAGGCGATGTGGTCATCAAACACATACACGCTGCCAGCGGCTGTGTCTGCCAGGGTTTCCGCCTTGTCAGTCCCTGTCGCAAAGCGGCAGACCTTGTATTTGTCCCCGGCGTTGGTGAAATACACATATTCCTTATCGGCGTTGAGCGCGCCCGCCCTGATGCCCGAGACCTCCTTAGCCTCACCGCCGGAAGCCGCCACCACATGCACCTGGCGCTTGGCATCGGCGAAGTACAGCAGGGTTTCCCCGTCCTTTTCCGCCAGGGTGAATGCCTCTGCCTTCACCTGGGTCAGCTGGGTCGCCACCTGGCCGTCCAGGGCCATCCGGTAGAGCTTGGCGTCCTTTTTGTCCCGGAAGTAGGCATAGCCGTTAAAGGGGAGGGCGTGATCAGGCGTCAGCTCCCGGCCCTGATGATAGGCGCGCAGGGCGACGGCGCTGCCGCCGGCCAGTTCCACCCGGTACATCAGCCCCTCCTGGATGTACAGGGCGATCTTGTCGGTGACGGCCAGGTCCGCCACATCCTTCCGGCGCAGGTCAAGGAGCGTGGCGCGCCCCTTTTTGCCGATGGGATCAGAGGCGATGCGGATGACATAGCCGTCAGGCGCCTTGGTGGCATCCGGGTTCGCAGGGGCGGGGGCGCGCTGGGAGAGGTAGCGGTGGTAGTAATACATCATGTCGCCGGTGGTATCAAGCCAGGCATACTCCCGGGCCTTGTACACCAGCGCCGCCTTCTTGAAGGGCGCCACCGCCTCATACAGATAGCCCTTTGGGTCCAGGAAATAGGCCTTGTCCCCATGCATGGCCACGCGCCCGCCGTTTGGGCCGTTGGAGACGCCGGCGATCGGGTCAAAGCCCAGGCCGATGACGCGGCTGTCAAGGCCCCCGGCGGATAGCTGGCTCTCATCAAAGGGCAGCACCCGGAGCTTCATCACCCGGTCACCAGAGCCCTTGTTGTTGGTGGCCCTGACGGTGAACACCAGGGTGCCCGGGTGCTCCGGGATGCCCGAGAGCACCCCCGCCTCGGACAGCTTGAGCGCCCGGGGAAAATCATTGCGCTCCGAGGCCGCATAGGCCACGGTGAAGTAAAGGGGCGCGTCCCCGTCCGCCTTGATGCGGGCGTTGTAGTACACCCCCACCATGGCGTCAGGCAGGTGCTGGGTGATGATTTCGGGCGCCTGGGCCTGGGCCTGGGCCTGGGCACTGCAGAAAAGCAGCGGCACCATCAGCAGGAGTACGGCAATTCTTTTCATTTGATCCTCCATGAACACACGGCGGTGGCTTGGTTTTGGCATCCCCTGCATTATAGCACACCCCAGGCCATTTTTTAGCCGTTGACCGCCGGGTCCATCATCAGCTGCTGGCCGTCCTCCTCCAAAAACGCCACCTCGATGGTGATGAAGTGCTCGTTTAACACCGGGTCATCGCTCATGAAGTCAATCAGCCAGGCCATTTTCTTGTCGTCCAGGTCTTTGGGAATATGCGCGTTGCTGAAATCCCGCAGCTGGCCTATGGGCATCAGGGCGGGCAGCACCTGAAAACCCTCCAGGATATCCCGGGTCAGGCCCTTTTCCCTGGCCCAGTCGGTCTCCAGGGCCGCCTGCTTCGCCTTTTCCAGGATGTCCGCCGGAACTTCCGGCGGTTTTTTGTCCTCAGACGGGGTGTACAGGCCGCTGCGCTCCTCCACATCGTGGTATTCCGCCTTGCCGCCGGGGCTTTCCACCTCAACCCGGTAGGCTTTATAGCCATCCCCGGGCTCAGCTTGGGGGGATTTGAAGATGATGATCCAGGATTTACCGCTGGCCAGCTCCCAAAAGTCGTACTCCTTCTCCCACTGGCTCAGCTCCTCCTCCCTCAGGTCATAGGCGCCTGTCAGGGCGGCAATGGCCTTGTCCGTGGCCTCCTCTTGTGATAAGTCGTCCTTCCCCGGCAGGCGGCTGATCATACGGTTGCTGCCGGTCATCCATGGTTCTTTGTCATAGGGTGCATCCAGGGCCGCCTTCTGCTCAATTGTCCAGGCGCTGTAGGGTCCGTGCGCCTTGAGCATCCGGGCCCTTTCGCCCAGGTACTTTTGGTAGCTGTCAGGCTTTGCTTCCCCCAGGGCGGGGCTTAGCATCATGAGGCATAGCAGCAACAGCAGGCCCTGCGTCAGTTTTTTCATCCTATCCTCCCGCTTTTTATCCGTTGCCTTCCGGGTTCCAGATGCCGATCACGTCCCCCGTGAGGGCATTGACCCGCACCACATAGTCCCCGGCCATGCCGGGCGCCACGGCATCCGGCACCCGGAAGGAAACCTCCCAGTACTCCCGCTCCGTTCCCTCTTCAAAGTCAAAGGTGTAGTGTACCCGCATGGGCCAGCTGTCCAGCTGGCTGGCGGAGGCAGATTCCTGGTTGGCCAGCGCATCCCGGGCGATTTTAACGGCCTGCGCCATGGTGATCACGGCGTTTTCACCCACCACCGGGCCTGGCAGCTGCCGCATATCCAGCACCTGCCCTTTGTTATCCAGGCGCACGGCGCAGTTAGGCGCCCCAATCAGCCAGAAGGTGAAATCCCACTCCCGTTCATCGGGGCTGTTCTCATGGTGGGCAAAGTTTATGCTGTGGCGCATCACCATCTTTTCATCAAAGCCGAATTCTCCCATGGCGGCTTTCAGGGCGATCTGGTAGGCCTCCTCCTGGCCCAGCTCCCCGGGCTCTGGCAGCACCTGTATCATGTGGCCGCCGTCCGGCGCGTGCAGCCAGGTGAAGCCGTATTCCAGGGCAATTTTACTGCCCTGCGCCCTCCCCTCAAGGGGCCATTCGCTCACATCGCCATATTGATTGTACAGGGTGTGCAGCTTCTTTTCATACTCCGCCTTCCTGGGCATCCAGCCGGGCTCCACGTTGTCAAAGGGATCCTCGGGCTGGAAGGCGGCCAGCGCCGCCTGGGTCTTGTCATCAATATTCAGGGCGTCCAGGGGAACATAGCCCGCGGCGTCCCCCGCCTGAACGTAGTAGTAATGGAGGCTCTGCCCCAAAAGGGTGACCTCCTGCCCAATTTTCAAGGTGCTCCAAGCGTCACCGGTCAGCCCCGTGTTTTTAAGCAGGGGCGTTTTGTCCGTTTGGATGCTGCCTTTGAGGACCGGGGCTTCCGGCTTTTCATACACCAGGTCACCAAGGGGCACATAGCCGGACACCTCCGGCTTGCTATCGGTGTTGCCCAGGATCACATCCGCCCATTCCTCCTGGGTGTTGCCACCCACGGCGGGGGTGACCCGGGCGAGGGTCACAGCAGCGCCCGGAAACAAAATCATGGCGGGGTAATCACGGGCGTAGGGATAGTTATTCAGATGGGTGGCTTCCTTAGCCCAGGCCTGTTGGTTTTTGTCCCGCGGGATTTCGGGCCTATAGCCCGGCCCCTCCCAGAGGGGAGCATTCCCCTGGCCGATATAGACCGCAGCCTTGTCCTCAGGCAGAATACGCACCTCCAGCCGCTCCTGGCTGCTGCCAGTAGCCGCATCCAGGGTCACCACCCACATGCCACTCCAGATACCGGCCCATTCCCGCCAGGCTATCTCGGCCTTGATGTTTGAAAAACCCTGGATGCCAGCGTCATACACAACATAGCTCATCACCGCATCCTTAGCCGTTTTGATGGCCTCCTCTTCCGTCATCATCTGGATGATCTCCTGGGTGTTGATCGTGGAGGTGGGCGGCGCGTCAGCAGCAGGGGCGGGGGTCGCCTGGGAGGCTGAGGTAAACAGCAGGGGCATCATCAGGGCCAGCACCAGCGCCAAGGCCAAGGCGGGGCCCCGGCGTTTTTTCTTCAAATTGGCTATCATAGCGATCCTTTCCTTCATCTGTCGTTTGCCGCAGGACATGGCGGTGTC
>ENA-UOOM01001414-UOOM01001414.1-fermentation-metagenome-genome-assembly--contig:-NODE-1414-length-23169-cov-4.233452_pt1 | contig 23169 bp, 16 predicted proteins | sample MGYA00245781_ERZ724031 | MGnify/ENA primary metagenome ERZ724031 (study PRJEB28704, sample SAMN03018317) | fermentation metagenome | biome: anthropogenic terrestrial biome; feature: soil; material... | reverse complement strand
GCAGGAAAAAAAGAGAAATCCTGCGATCCACAAAAGAAACAGGTAGGAAACAAAGGTCTTTTTCATCGAAAGTTTTATTATGAATTGTATTTTTATAGTTTTATCGTTTTCTTTTCTCCCGAATAACAAACAATCAATCCTTTTGTATCAGGGTTAAATGGTTTTGCCGATGATCTGTCGATATAAATAACGTTGAATGTTCTGTGTTGCAACATACCGGTATAACTCCCTTTTCTCGTGTCTATCGTGAGTGTTTTGGAGGTTTCGTCATACATGAAATCGATGGTTGAAAACGCCCCTTTTTCGTAATTATAATTCACTCCTTCATCTTCGTAAAGCGTGAAAGAGCCGTTTTTACCTCCATAAACATAAAGAGTAATGTTTTCCGGCTTTTCCTGGTCGACATATTGAATTTCCGGCCCGAACGGGAGGAGGGATCCTTCCGGGACATAAAGCGGGATGCGCGAATAAGGGGCTTCTACTTCCAGCGATTGTCCACCCGATATATATTTACCGGTATAAAAGTCGTACCAGCCGGTTGTGTTGGGAAAATATACCGTACGTCCGGTGGCTCTATATTCATAAACCGGACAAACCATCAGCGAATTTCCAAACATATATTGGTCGCCAATACCGTGCACGCGGTTGTCCTTGCCATAATCCATCACCAATGCACGCATGATGGTGTAATCGTTGAAATACGTCATGCCGGTCAAAGAGTAAATATACGGCATCATCCTGTACCTCAACCTGTTGTAATAAACAATGGATTGATAGGCAGGATGATGGCGCGGGGCAATATTAAAAACCTCCCGAAAAGGGTATTGACCGTGCGAGCGATACAAAGGTACAAACGTACCGAACTGATACCAACGGGTGTTCAGTTCACGCCATTCTTTCAAGTCTTCGTTTTCCTTACCTGTCCGGTCGAAAATCCGTTGCGCATTCTCGTATCTTCTTTCCACACAGAATCCGCCAATATCCATTGTCCAGTACGGAATCCCGCTCAGGGCAAAATTCAATCCTGCTGAAATTTGTGCTTCCATATCTTCCCAGCGTGTACCTATATCGCCGCTCCAAACAGCAGTAGAATAGCGCTGGATACCGGCAAAACCGGAGCGGGTAAGGAGAAACACGCGTTTATCGGGGTCAACGCCACGCTGGCCCCGATAAATGGCTTTAGCGTTTTCAAGTGCATAGGCATTGAAATATTTAGTGGAAGGCCCGAGCGCCGTAGGACCACAAAGGGATTTACGGTAATCCATATCGGTATTATCCAGCACGTTGGGTTCCGAAGCATCCATCCACCAGGCATCAAATCCGAGCGGATAGAGTTTGTTCTCCATTTGTTGCCAGAACAGTTTTTGTGCACCTTCAGCATACGCATCATAAAACGAACCGATATATCCGGGATAAATCCAGTCGCGGATGCTATCTTTCACTGCTTGTTGATACATCCATCCGTTGCGGTCGAACTCCTTGTAATGTTCGGTAGCGGTGTAGAATTTTGGCCATACGGAAATCATGATTTTAGCGTTCATGGCGTGGACGGCGTCTACCATACCTTTCGGATCGGGAAAACGTTCCCGGTCAAAGTCGTGGCTTCCCCACGCATCCACCGGCCAGTAAGACCAGTCCTGAACAATGTTGTCGATAGGGATACCCCGTTTGCGGAACTCCGCCAGCGTCTTGAGCAGCTCATCTTGTGTTTTGTATCGCTCGCGGCTTTGCCAGAAACCCATTGCCCATTTAGGCATCACCTGGGATTTTCCGGTAAGCGTGCGGTAGCCGCTGATAACATTGTCCATTGTTGCGCCGGCCACGAAATAGTAATCGATTTCATTGCCCATCTCGCTCCAGAGCGATAATTTTTTTTGCTCCTCGGCCGGAACCGGGCTTAACGCTTTCAGTGCAATGTACGAAGTTCCTCCGTCGGGCTCCCACTCTACGCGTAGCGGCATTCTTTCGCCCGCTTTCAGGTCGATGGTGAATTTGTAATAGTTGGGGTTCCAAGCTGTGCGCCATCGCTCTTTCACTTTCAGTTCATGGTTAACATATACTTTCACATATCCGGCATAATGCAGGTAGAAATGATAGGTACCGTTTTCGGAAGACTCAATTTCTCCGTTCCAAACTACCGTTGAGTTGTCTAATTCAAACCTTTCGGGTAGGTTTTTCATGTTGGATAAAAACTCATAGTTCAAGGTCGGTTCGGTTCTGACAATTACTTCCGACGGATACTCTTTTCGGGTGTAGGTAGCAGTCAATCCGCCCTGCTTGCCTTCGGCATCGTAAAGTATAAACTGGTCCAGTTGTTGATAATCCCGGCTGTCACCAAACTTGCTCAACGAATAATTATCCCACAAAATTCCATAATTCTTGCTCGATACCACGAAAGGCACAGAAACTTTGGTATTGTACTGATAAAGCGATTCGTTTTTCCCTTTGTAGTTAAAATCACCTGCCTGATGTTGTCCCAGACCGTAAAAAGCTTCATCATCCGAAGATTCAAAAACCTGTTGAACCGTATAACCTTTTGTTCCTTCAACCTCAATGGGCAAAAACGATTTTCCCCCACCCCTGTTTTCGGAAAGAATCGTGTTCCCGTTTTTATCAATGAAAGCGATTTCTCCTGTTTCTTTGTCCACTTTCACATCCATTGAGTCACTGGACAAAACAACGAATAAACTATCATCAACCGCATCAAATTTATCAGAGAACGATAGTTCGGGGACGATCATCAAACTCTTTTCGGAAGAGAAATTTTTATCGACAGTAGCCACAACCCGAACAATGTTGTCGCTGACAAACTGAAGCTTTATTGTGTGTGCCGGTGTACGGTAGTTTTGTTCAATATGAATAACCACCCCGTCTTTCGTCCTCAGAAATGCGGGTGGGGAGCATCCGACGAGTACGATAGACAAAATCACCGTTGCCGAAAAAAAAAGACGTTGCATTTTTCTGTTTAGCTATCTCGTTTACTTTTCTTGTACAATTTCTTATCGAACCTGTAAAGCCTGGGAGCTCTGTAAGGTACATCTTTCTGCACTTCGTCCAATTGTTCCAGCCCCTCCATCTGCATTATTTTTTTCTTGAAGTTCCGAACATCAGACGTTGTACCCATTATACTGTCATACAGGTTACGAAGCTGGGTCATCGTGAATTTTTGAGGCAGTAGTTCGAATAACATCAACGGTTCCGACTTTACCTTATGACGAATATATTCGAGGGCCGTATCGGCTATTTCATTGTGGTCGAAAGCCAACTGAAACGATTTCAACGAATCTATATCGTACCAGTTTGCAGCGGTATTTTCCGATTCAAATATTATTTTTCTACTTATTTTTATCAACGCCACATACCCCACAGTCACTATCCGACCTATTTTCATCCTGGTAAGTCTCTCCAGCCAGTTCCTGTCGCGAACATCTTTGGTTCTGTTTGGATTGCCAAAACAGCGAAACTGGCTCAGGTAGATATTTTTCAATCCTGTCAGTTCGTTCAAGATACGACTGGCAGCTTCATCCAAATCTTCTTCTTCGAAAATGATGCTCCCCGGTAGTTTTTTGTCGCTGAAATTTTGCTCCTCTATGGTGCGTTCAATGAGCAATATCTTCAATTTCCCACCATCAAACCCAAAAACAACACAATCCACAGAAACATGGGGGTTATAGGTGTAGCTGATTTTCTTCACGATTAATTTTAAATTACAATACAAAATTATGTATATATGTTTAATAAAATAGTGATTTTTATATGTTTTACAACATTATTATCAGCAATTTATATAAAGTAAAAAATACATATATAAAAATACTCATAGTGTATATATCACGTACTGAACTTCTGTTAGAAGAGATGCGGGGGTCGAACCTCTTGTATTGCTTCAAAAAAATGCCCGGCGGGAGGGTCACCGGAGCATCCAAGCTAAAGCAAAAACCAGCGAAGCTTGCCAGTTGATGGCTATTTCGTTGTGAGAATAGCTTTCTTCCTTATCCACCCAATCAATGGCAGAATGTCCGCCACCTACCAGGTATCCGGGCCAGGGGTCAACAACATCATCGGCACCGCATCGACGGTCGTGGGGATTCATCGGAGGATTAAAACCCAATCCAGTTATATAAGAGCGGTTGTAGTAATTTCTTCCGAACAGATGTGCCACTGTATCGTAGGCGGTATTTTTGTATTTTTTGTTCGATTCGAGTTTGTCGGCAACAAATAAATTTACGGTCAACCGGGCAAGTGTACCGTTGCATCCCCAATAGTATCTCTCAAACGGACGGCGGTAAACATCCTTAACTGATTTCAGAACTATCCCGTCAGCCACTTTCAGGGTATTTTGACGCAACCGTTGCTCTATCGCTCTATTCTTCCCTTTTCTTTCCGATAGCAAATAGGAGAAGACACCCAAATTGGACACGTTTCCCCAATCCCAATTTTCTTCTACCTCAACATTCATACCCGAAACTTGTCGTTCGAAATCGTTTAAAAACTCTTCTTCGCCGGTAACATTCCACATCTCGGCAGCAGCCCACAGTTTATCGTCCGCATCGTTGGTTTGGTAGCCTCCGGTTTGAAAATCTCCCTGAACAAAGGCTTTCTCTTCAGGATATTGTTTTAAATACCGATAACTCAACCGTGCAGCGTCCAGGCATTTTTTCGAAAAAGCCGGATCGTATGGGGCGAAAACTAGCGATGCTTTAGCTGCCATCGCCACAAAAGAAGCGGTAGCCGCAGAACTCCATTCGGTAAAATACCGTTTTTCTTTATCGGATTCAGGCATGATAAACGCGGAAAAATCCGTACGGGTAAGTTTGTGGGATACACGACCGCTTCCATCGGGATATTGCATTTTCAAAACCCAGTCCATCTCCCATTTCAACTCTCTCAGGAAGTCGGGTAACTCGTTTTTAGAATCCGGAATAAATGAGATGTCCTGCACTTCAGGTTGAAAATGCTCCCAGGCCATGAACAAAACTCCCAACGTGATACCGGTGTTGACTACGTATTTTCCAAAATCGCCCGCGTCGTGCCAGCCGCCCACACCGTCTCTTCGGTGACCATTATACCCGATGTAGTCGTCGTATCCGTCTTCGAGATGGCATGCAGCGTGAGAAAATATATTGCCGTTGTGTTCCGCATAAACGGCAGTTCCGCATCGCCACAGGTAAAATCCAAGCATAGAAACACGAAAGGGCTCGCGATAAACGTTGTTGTTTATGGGAAAAACAGCTGATCTTTCTCCCGAAGGAAGTTCAAGATAATAACTCCCCGTTTTCTTAAGTTTGGTGAAATCGGCAATCCAGACCGATTGGTTCACGTCTTTTTGAAAAAAAGGCCCGGTTGTTTTTCCCGACAAAACACTTTTGTTTGTTGAAGCATCTTTTATTACAAATGAGGAACTTTTTACCGTAACAGTAGCTTCTTTTTTTTGTCTCGTCAGAAAGCCGAGAGAATTTAAATGAATGCTGTTGCTCGTTTGCTGGGCAGATAACATCGTTCCCAGCAAAAAGAAGACAACAATCGTTTTAGTCTGTTTCATATTTTTCGTTTCTTAAAAATGATCGGTTATTTTAAGTAATTTCCACGTCAGCTGAAACAAAAACGCTCAATAACCTCCAAGCACATTCGTCCGTTGTGATAAGGACATTTCCAGATACCCGCCTTGTCCTCTTTGCGGTTTACCGAACCGTCGGGACAAATACTCCAAAACCACTCGCCATTTTCGTGATCGATCAGTTTGCTTTTTATGTAATTCCAGCAAGACAGCGCTTTATCAAGCGATTTTTCATCGTTGTAATGTTGGTAATGATTTAGCAAACCGACAACGGTTTCGGCTTGTACCCACCAATGCCTTTCTGTATCTCTGCTGCCGGTAAGGGTGTTCGCTTCATACATCATGCTCCCGTCCGGAAGCAACCCTTGTACGGCTGCATTTACAACCAGAGGCACCGTCTTCCGGACTTTCTCCAGTGTCTCTTCGTCGTCGAGCACCAGGGCAGCTTCGTGCAGAAGCCAGGATGCTTCGATGTCGTGTCCGAAAGAAACGGAGTTTCCCTTGTTGTTCCAATCGGCATCAAAAAATAAATTTAAGTGATGCGTGCTGTCATTCAGTATTTTATCTAAAAAAAGGTCGATAAGGTTTTTGAGTTTTTCTTTTAATCCGTTGTCTTTCCATACCCGGTAAAGATTGGCATATGGTTCCAGAATATGGAGATGCGTGTTCGTCGTTTTCTGTTCGTTAACGTCTTTTTCGCTCAACCGCATGTCTTCAATGGGGTGCCAGTCGCGTGTAAACGCCTCCCGATAACCGTTATTTTTTGCATCGAAGCTGTACTTTTCGATCAAGCGATACAGGTTGATTGCCTGTAAGAGCGCTTCGCTGTCATCGGTGGCCCGGTAATACTCACTCAGCCCGTAAATGACGAAACCTTGCGCATAAATCTGTTTCTTGGGCTCAACAGGCTTTCCCTTGTAGTCGAGTAACCAATAGACTCCTCCGAATTCTTTATCGAAAAATTTATCGATGATGTAGTTTTTGGCTCTCGTGGCAAGAGTTAAATAACCGGGGTTCCTGTAAATTCGATACGCCGCAGAAAAGGTCCACAGGATCCTCGAATTCAAAACAGCCCCTTTGTGGGCCTCGTGAATTATTCCTTCCTCTCCTGTAATTTGTCCGTAGAACCCTCCGTTCTTCTTATCCGGCATTTTGGTCGCCCAGTAAGGAAGAATATTTTCCACAAGCTCTTTTTCAATTTCCCGACGAAACGGTTGAAGTTCATTTTGCATACTGACGACGAATATTAAGTTCTTCGGAAATCTCCCTTACTTTTTTGTCTGTCAGGGGGTAAAACAGCATACCTGCAAAGGCCAGCATGCAGCAAAGGGCAGGTATCAGGCTAATCATGACATGCTCTCCGAATAAGGTCCGCTGGGTCTGCTCCATTGCATCCGGAGCGTAATGGAATAAGGCGAGGATCCAGCCGCTAAGCGCAGCACCCAAGGCCCAGCCAAGCTTCTGAGACATGGAGGAAGAAGAGAAAATCAAACCCGTTGCACGCCGTCCGGTAAGAAATTCCTGATGGTCAACAATGTCGGCAAACATCGACCACAGCAGCGGAAGCACATATCCGGCAAAGATAGAAATTGCGAACTGAAACAGCAGGATCCAGGTTATGCTGTTGGGGATAAAATAGAACCCTGCGCTCAAGATCCCCGCCATACAGACAGACAACATATATGTTCTCTTTTTACCGTATCTGGCCGAAAGAGAAGGGGCAGCCATTACGCCAATCAGGTTGGCAGCCTGGCCCACAAGGAAGTAGATTGTTGTCATGTCCCAGTTGGTCCCGGGCATCCGGTAGTTTACACGCACCACATCCCTGAAAAAGTAAATAGCAACACTGTCCCGAATCGCATTGAAAAGCAAAGCTGCCAGCCCTGTTGCTACCAATATCCACCAGGGAGCGTTGCGGAGCAAATCTTTAATATCCCGTTTAATCGAAACACTTTTTCCCGTTTCGATCTGTGTCACCCTCTCTTTCGTCCAGCGAAAGCAAAGAAAAAACAAGACGATGCATATCAATCCAATGGATCCCACGCCCATTACCCACCCGATAGGTGAAGTGCTGACAGAAGATTCTGCGGCTTGCACCGTTTGAGAGAAGTTGCCGGGATCAAACATTTTTGCATAAGTATCTATCAGCGGCTGCAACAACATAAACGTCACAAAACTACCGATAAAAGCAAACGACATGCGATAGGAAGCCAGTGAATTTCTTTCTCCGGGATCGGGAGAGATTACTCCCAATAGAGACGCGTACGGTACATTAATCAACGAATAAACGATCATCATCAATGAATAGGTAACGTAGGCATAAATCAATTTGCCCGTTTGTCCGAAACCGGGGACAAAAAACGTGATTACTCCCATCACGGCAAACGGCACGGCAAACCACAGCAGATAAGGGCGGTATTTTCCCCAACGTGTCCTGGTACGGTCGCTGACAATTCCCACAAAAAGATCGAAAAAAGAATCCCACAGGCGTGCAACAAGAAACATCGTTCCGGCTGCAGCAGCTGTAATGCCAAAAACATCGGTGTAAAAAAACAAAGAGTACATTCCGAAAATTTTCCAGAACATCGACGAGGCAGCATCCCCGAAACCGTATCCGATTTTTTCTTTCAGTGTTATCATATCTTAGAAAAACGAGTAAAGAACAATGAACAAACGCCAAAATAAATAAGAATTTCTTATTTATTCGTTGATTGGACTTAAAATCTCCAGGTTGCTGTCAATCATTGTCCTTAGTGTTTCTACCGAGGCAGTTGTTGTCAACCCATCTTGGGGCGTATGCAAACAATAATCGACCAGGCGGTCGACGGTAGAAGTAGCCACATGCATTCTCGTGTCGGACGATGCATAATAGATGAGTACCCTGCCATCCTCATCCGCGAGCCAGCCGTTGGAGAAGAGCACATTGGAAACATCACCCACGCGTTCCTTCCCTTTGGGAGCCATAAAGTAACCTCCGGGAGCGGCGATTAACCGTGAGGGATCTTCTAAGGCCGTCATGTAAAGGTACAACACGTACCTCAATCCGGCGGCACAACTTCTCACTCCGTGCGCCAGGTGCAACCATCCTTTTCCGGTTTTCAGCGGAGCCGGCCCTTCCCCGTTTTTCACCTCTTTAATGGTGTGATAGTATCGCTTGTCGATGATTTTCTCCTCAACAATTCTTGCATGGGTTATGTCGTCCACGAGAGCCCATCCTATTCCCGAACCGCTTCCTGCATCAATGAACCCATCCTGCGGACGCGTGTAAAGAGCATATTTCCCGTTTACAAATTCGGGATGCAGCACCACGTTCCGCTGCTGCCTTTCAGATTGCAAGTCCGGCAAACGTTCCCAGTTTTTCAGGTCCTTTGTTCTTGCAATGCCTGCTGAAGCCGTTGCTTTTGAAAGATCTCCCTGTCCGGCGGTAGGGTCGAATCGTTCCGCACAGAAGATCCCGTATATCCACTTATCCTCGTGAGCCGTAAGCCTCATATCGTAGATGTTGGTCGCCGGATCATCATTGTCGGGCATGGCAACCGGATAATCCCAGAAGCGGAAATTATCGATTCCGTTGGGACTTTCCGCTACCGCAAAAAATGATTTCCGGTCGACTCCCTCAACCCTTGCCATCAAGAGGTATTTATCGTTCCATTTTATTGCCCCGGAATTCATCACCGCATTTATACCTATACGCTCCATCAGGAAAGCGTTTCTATCCCTGTTGAAATCGTATCTCCAGTGAACCGGTACATGCATCGCGGTAAGAACCGGCCATTTGTATCGCTGATACCAGCCGTTTGAATCTTTCGTCGGCTCGTTTTTTCTCTTCAACAGTGCTTCCTGATCTTCCAGCAGTTTTTTCATTGTAGAAGTAAATGGTTTCATAACTCAGCACCTCCATCGTATAAATTTGGAACATCTTTACAGAAAAGAGTTTCGGGTTTTTTGTAAAACTCGGTGAAATCCTCGGCGGAAACTTGTCCCGGATAGGGAGCATAGTAGTGATTCGCAATGTCGTGTGCATTTCTCCAGACCAGGACATAACTCACCGGATAGTTAATCAACACGGGGAATAGAACGTTTGTCCACCAGTCGCCAATGGGAACGGATTCGAGGCCGGTTTCGGTCAACGCAACCGGTTTGTTTCTTTTTCCGCCTTCTTCCGTTATAAACGCAAGAATACTGTTCAGTGAATACTGATAAGCCTCTACTCCTTCCTCGTTATTCCGGTGATAACAGTCAAAACCCAACAGATCGACGTATTCATCACCGGGATACCGCTCCATGTATGTATCTCCGGGTCCCTGACTGTCAGGAGAATAGACATAAAGCAGGTTGTCGACGGCCTGACTTGCCATATAATTGTGTGTCATTGTCCACAGTTGCTTGTATTCACTGGCAGTACAGAGTTCTTTTCCCCACCAGAACCAGCTACCGGTATGTTCATGCCAGGGGCGGAACAAGACCGGAACCCTGACGCCCTCTTCGGTCTCTAGCGATTTGAAAAATTCGGCTACTGCCTGAAGCCACGAAAGAAACTTCCCGTGATTATCCCCGTTTGGAAGGATAGACGAAACCACACCTTTCTCCTCCACATCCCACGAATTTCCACCTGTAAGAGGGTTGTTCAGGTGCCAACTGACGGTCGACACCCCACCCCGGTTATATTGATTAATTATTTCCTGGCGGATCCGGGCAAACCAAACATTGTCCAGGCTTCTCTCGGAGCTTGATTCGATATGTCCGATGTCGAATCCCATCACGGCAGGATAGTCGCCGACCACACTTTTCACATCCGACCGCGCTGAATCTCCGTTCCAGCCGATCCCATACAGCGGATCGTCCTGATGACCAAACATGAATCCTTTTTCTGTGACTGCTTTCAGGTTGTGAAGCAGGTTCTCCGTCTCCGCAGTGCGTATCGGCCTGTTCTTTTCATTATCCGGACTTCCGGAGGACCTTTTCTCTCCGCAAGATGTACCGGTAAATATCAAAGTAACCAGCCACATCATTCCTATAGTTGTTATTCTCTTCTTCATGTTACGTTATTTGAAATCAGGTAATTCATCGCGCGTGAGTACATAAGGCTGTGCCAGTGCATTCTCCCACCAAACGATGGAGGCATGCTGGTGTGTCTTTAGCAGAAAAGCCTCACTTTGGGGATTGCCGGTACGGGCATAATCATACCAGGGCATAAACCAGAGCCAACGGGCACCGGCGCTCCACTGATCCGATATATTAGCCACGTTACCGCATTCGCTGAGCGCTACCGGCTTGTCGGGATAGCGTTCCCGGAGGAGAACATACTCGTTCTTGACCGTTGCAGCGTCTGACTCGTTGTAATTGTCTCTACCCACCACATCCACATAGTCATCACCGGGATACCAGTCCGAATCGATCACCTGTGAAGTCCAGACCCAAATCAGGTTGTCGAGTCCGTGGTAGTGCGTCATCCGGTCGAACATAAGCCGCCACAATTTCTTGAAAGGCTCCGCACCGCCAGCGCCCCACCAGAACCAGGCGGTTCCCCCCGGGTAGACTCCGATATTGCCGGCCGCCTCGTGCAGCGGTCGCCAGAGAACCGGTATGCCTCTATCTTTCAGCATCTTAAGATATCCTGAAAGTTTGTCAATATCAGCTGTCATCCGTTTGTACTCCTCCGAGTCGGGATCGTCGATCTTCTTCACATCGAAGAGCGTCTGCTCCGGCTTGCTCCCCCAGTAAAAGCTATAGGCACCCTGCTCCCCGCTGTTAGCCGGCACGTTCCAATGCCACATGGCCGACACTACTCCCCCGTTGTTCCACCACGTCTCCACCACGGAAATGTTTCCGTAATCAATCCAGTTGGCAGGTGATGACTGCAGGTGGATATAGTCGAAGCAATTAAGGGCTGGCCATTTACCGGTATGGTAATGGACCCACTCCGCTTCGCTGGTATTCCACGCCACATTGGCCATGCTACCGGAGAGGATAACTTTCCCCGCCTGCTGTTTCAGAAATTGAAGCAGATTCTCCGCCCGGGGCGAGAGTCCATCGCGTGGCGGTACCGGCGTGCGTGTTTTGAAAGAAATTCTGATATCCGAGGCGTTAAAGAGTCCTGTGGGTCCTTTCACCGTATGGGCAGGGATCAACAGCGTGTAGCCGGTGGCGAGCAGCAGGGGAGACACCACCATTTTCAGTTCCCCTTTCAACCCGGGCCTCAGGTCGGTAATCAGCTGCCCGTTAAGGGTAGCCTGTGGCGACGATGCCAACGTCACGTTCTGGTCGAAACGCAGGGTGATCACGGTAATCCCTTCTGCCACATCGGTCTGTCCGTCAGCAGGATCACTGGCAAGTAGCTGAGGGGGATCTCCGACAGGCGGTTTTTCTCCTCCCTCCGAGCAGGAGATTACCAGTAGCAGGCTGAAAAACAACAGGTATACAACTCCCCTTGAAATGATTTTTCGAACCATTTTTTATCATTTTCTGCCGGCTTTGCAACCGGTGTGGAATATTCAGAAACTCCTATTCGATCGTGATCTTCTTTAGTTTACAATCCTGTCCTTGCACAATGAGACAGTAGCCCCAGTCTATATACTCTTTCAGGTTGGCGGCAATCCCGGCATCTATCGGCAGCGTGATCACGTTTCCGCTCCATACGGCACTGTTTGTCGCATCAATGGAGATGTCACCAAAAATCCTCTCCCAGTGACCGTTGAAGAGCTGAATCTTGGGTTCGGCTCCGTAGGAATCCGTATAGATTCGCAGTTTCATGCCTGCCTTGACACCCGCATCGAGGAAGATGCTGGGAGGCTTCACTTCATAGTTGATGGACCAGCTGCCCAAGTCCACGTCACCAATCCAGACAGTGGTTTCCAGCGAGATCTTATAGGTGATGGAGATCTTCGAGATGATCCAATCGGATCCTTGCATGATTATTCCGTTGTTATCGCGAAAACGTTGTACCAGTTCAGGTGTGAGGGTGAGTGAAATCTCTTTCACATCCTTGCCGCCGGCGTTATCTGTTGATAGCGTTGCACCTCCCAGTTCCGGGAAAACGATACCGCTATTGCTCCAATTTCCGTCATTGATCTGCACCTGCCCCCAAGCCTCTTTCTGTGCGAAATAAATCTTCATCTTGGCATCGGCGGGGATATCCCTTTCAAACTCACTGGCCGGGATGTAGACGCGCGGATCGGACCAGTTACCCAGATCGGTAAGAGTGTTGAAAATCACGATCTCTACATCGGTGGCAGGGACAAAGGCGATGCTGTAGGTGATCTCGCCATTGGAAGAGATCAACTTCACCTTGCTGTTTGCATTGGCCAGCTGCGGTATCTCGAAGTAGAGCAGATCGTTGTTGATAATATACTGTACTTCCTTGCCATCCACCTGTACTCCTGTCAGTTTGTCACCATTGGCGATACCGATAGACATCACGGTACCTCCCTTGTTGGGTTCATCCTCTTCACCCGGTAGCGCGGGGAAGTAGGCAAACTGCGGAGCCTCTATGGTGAGTGATGGTATCTCCACACTCTCGCCATTGACCATGAAGAGGGTCAACGCGCCCGTCTCCACGTTCATCGTCGGCATGCCCACCAGCAGGCTGGAGGACGAACCACCGGTCACATCCACCTCGGCACCGCCTGTGAACACCACTTTAGAGACCAGATCAAGATGTTCACCCGTGATCACCACATTATCGCCCAGCGGCACGGTGCTGTTTCCGTATGCCGTGAATGTGGGTTTCAGTGTTTCGATGGGCACCTCAACCGAGACGCCGCTGCCGGTATTGAGCAGCAGGTTTCCGCTGGTCGCGGCGGCAGGCATGGTGGCGGTCACTTTTGTAGCTGATTGGGATTCCGACTCAACGGCCTCTGTCAGACCCGGAAAGGTGAGCGAAGTGATCAGCTCCATGTTCAGCCCCTCAAGGGTGATGAGGTCGCCAGCTCGCAATCCTGTCGCTGGCGTAGCCACCACATTGGCGGGCAGTGCCATGCCAATGTTGGCAATAGCCACTTCCACCCCCGATGCAGGCTTCACGATCACCACGCCGTCGGTCATGTTGGCCGGCAGAGTAAAGCGAATCATTTCGCCTGCTTCAGTCTCAATCACTTCAAACGGCACCTCATCGCCATTGGGCATAAGGAGGGATACTACCAGGTCAAGGTCTTCCCCGGCAATCTCGATCACCTCTCCCGGTTTCTTACCGGTCAGATCGGCAGGTGCTGCCACTGAGGGAAGTACCACCTCCACATCGCTTTCGGAATAAACCTCAATGGGTATCTCCTCTGCGTTGGAGATGATGATTTTTCCGCTCTTAGCTTCCACCGGCACCACCAGCTCCAGCTTCTTGCGCGTCTGGCCCGGCAGGAAGTCAACGGCCTCCACAAACACGTTGTCAAAGAAGATCACCCGTTTAATCAGGTTGAGGTAATCACCCTCGATGGTGAGTGTTTCGCCTGGCTTCACCCTCAGTGGCGACACCTTGCTGATGGATATCGGTTCCGAGTAAGTGAGCGGTGTATGTGTTCTGATTTCGCTACCGGCAGTGATAAGCGTTACGACTCCCACACCTGCTTCCTGTGGAATGACGACCTTGATCTCCCGTTCGTTTACGGTGATGATATCGGTTACCTGCAGGGTACCTCCAGTAAGACCGGGGAAGATCACCGCCGTAACTTGACTTAGGTTCTGCCCGATAAAGCGGAGTTCACCGCCACGTAGGGCCGGAGAAGGTCCAAACGAAAGAAGTACGGGATTGTTGTTCACCTCCTCCTTTTCGCACGATGGTATCAGCAGGAGACTGATCGACAAGAGCATGAGGAATACCACGCCGGACCATCTGTTTTTGTTGGTAATTGTATTTTTCATAATCTGGGATAATTTATTCGTTCGGAACAACTCGGATATTGTCGATACAGATATAGGGTGTACAGGCAGTACCGGCGATGCCACCATGGTAGACGAAAAAGGTAAGTCCTCCGTAGCTACCTTTGGGAGCCACCTCCAGCGTACCACCCGTATGATCGTACTTGAACTCGGTCAGGGGTATGGAAACAGTCATCCAGCCGTCGGTCACGAAGCTTCCGCTGCTCTCCCACGGCCTCCATAGACCGCGCGGAGTGGTGCCGTCGGCAATGTAGCCGTTGGTGCCTGACACGCTCCAGGGGGTAAAGATCATCTGCAATGCCAGGGATGACCAGGGTTGCGTTACGTTGATCTCAAACTTGAGGGTGGAGTTGGCCGGATCGGATGAGAAAAGGTCGCCCTCGGGACGTCCGTTGGCCGTTCCCCACAGGTTGAAAGAGAACTCGTCCTCCGCCCAGTTGGCAGTGGGATCCCCGTCGAGTGCACCGGTGAAGTAGACATAGTTACCGCTGATCCCTTCCGGATCGCTGTTTTTGATCTTACCGGCACGCCAACCACCGTCGGCATTGAGGTTGTCCCAGTCGAGGATCATGCCGCGGTCATCCCTGAACTGGAATTTCGAACGACCGTTGCCGTAGATGGTCCTCACGTTGAGGTATCCTTTCTGGGCTCCTTCGGGAACGCGGAAAGTCACTTTCGTCTTTTCGATGCTAATGATCTCGGTAACCGGGATATTACCTGCCATGGTGATGGCAAGCGGCACGTTGGGGTCATCGATGAAATAATCGCCGTGAAGGATCGCCTCATCGCCGTCGTGTGCATATTCACAGGAGATGCGTGATACCACTTGTCGGTCACCACGGTGGGGATCTCTTTCGGCACGGTAACAAACAGGTTGTTGTCGGTGATAAAGCTGGAATTGAGGAGCGCTTTCTTGTCGTTGAACCACATTTCGCGGATGCTGGTCAGGTTCTTCCCTACCAGCACAATGCTGTTGTCCATGAAAGCTTTTACCAGGAGGGAATCGGCCGATTCCGGATTGGGTACACGGACATAATAGATTTCGGGAATTCCGTCAGAAAGCTCAAACTTGTCTGGATTGTCGTCACACGACTGTATACCGAACATGAAGAGGGCAGTCAACAGCAGAAGCAGCGACCATCCATTTTTTTCTGTAACTATCTTTTTCATAATGATAAATCTCCTCTGGGTTAATATTGAATGGTCGACAGGTCAAACTCTACCGGATCCTTTAGCAGGTTGGGATTCATCGTCAGGTCGGTGTCGGGAAATGGCAACTGGAAATGAGCATCGGTCACGTTGGGAGCCGATGCACCGGTATCATAGTAAGTATCGTCCGGATTGAGGACTCCGGAAGTATAGTACTGACTCAGTCCGTTGTACTGATTCCTGCGCTGCGCCTTGATCTCGGCGATTGCCTTTGCCGGCTCGTAGTAGTGCCAGCGCACGTAGTCGTACCAGCGGTCACCCTCACAGGCCAACTCCAGACGACGTTCTTTCCAGATATCCTGCCAGGTGATGGAGGTTTTGGGTTCATAACCCTGGAGGGACCGTCCCCGCACGTCGTTGAACGCCTTGAGTGCTTTCGCGTCGGAAGTGGAGGCATTGTTACCAAGCACCGCCTCAGCATAGATCAGGTAAACATCGGAGAGGCGCAACAAATGTGTACTCAGGCTGGTAGCCATGCGCGCCATCGCGTGACCGATACCGATCTGATGATCGTTGTCGTTGCCCACCAGGTGCTTCACTTCGTTAGCGCCTACCGGACTCTGGTACTCCATGCCCTCCACGGCAAACTCGGTATAGTCGAAGCCACCCTTGTCCACCCAGAAGTAGTCGTATTTGTCGCCATACATCATCATGGTAGCCTTTCGGCGAGAATCCACGTTGTTGCGGGTAAGACTCAGGGCGTTCTCGCCAAAAGCATCCTGCAGATCGACAGAGGGACCGGCATAACCGCCCCAGGTGGCACCATACTCGTCGAAGCCAACGATGCCGAGGTCCGACTGGAGGGTGTTCTGGGAGGTCCACTGGTTGGAGACCACCCAGTGCCATGCCAGCAGGCTTTCTTCGCTGAAATTATTCTTCAGGCGGAAGATATCGGAATAGACCGGCAACAGGTTACGGCCGCTCTCCTCGATCACCTTACGTGCATACTCGGCCGCCTTGTCAAGATCTTCCTGGTTGCGGCTGCTACTCATTCCGTAACCCGCTTTGGTGAGGTATACTTTTGAGAGCAGGCCATAGGCGGAGTATCGGTCGATACGTCCCGGCTCATTGCTTTCCGGCAACCACTCGATTGCTTTCTCCAATGTCATGATGATATAGTCATAGACGTTGGGTATGGTAGCCTTAAAGATGCCGTTGTAGTCGCCGGCAGAGATGGCGGCCGAGTTGTTGTGGATGATGGGCACCGCACCAAAAGTACGTACCAGGTAGAAGTAGGTCATCGCTTTCCATACCAGTGCTTCGCCCTTGACCGTATTTTTTGCATATTCGCTGACACCGGGACCGGCTTTCATGTCCAGGTTCTCGATGATACCGTTGCAGTAGGCGTTTACCGACCAGAGAGAAGCCGACATGTTCACCAGATCCTGATCGGTAGAGTTGATGGTGAAAGTGAGGTAAGGGGAGGATCCCCAGTAATAGTTACCCGAGAGCACTTCCCCCACCTTGAAGAAACCTCGCTGGAAGTCGTACCAGGGGGAGTTGTAGACCGGGTTGACTGCCTGGAAGCACTGCTCGTCGGTCTTGTAGAAGCTGTCCACCGTGTAGTTGTCTTCCGTAGGTCGGTTGAGAAAATCTTCACAACCGGACAACAGGAACAGCGCTACGGCGATAATAATGCTTTTTTTGGTGATACTATATGTGTTCATATCCTTTTACTTATTGAAATTGATTAAAACGAAAGACTCAAACCGAAAGAGTAGACCTGTGGGGAGGGATAGCGTCCGTTATCGAGCCCGAAAACGTTCTGACTAGCAGTGCTGGCACCAATCTCAGGATCATATCCTGTATAGTTGGTAAAGGTATAGAGGTTCTGGATGTTGGCATACACCCGGACACTCTCCAGCAACCACTTGCGCGCCATTGTTGCAGGGAAAGTATACCCCAGCGTGATGTTGCGTATGCGCAGGTAGGAGCCATCCTCTACATAACGATCGCTGATGCGGTCGTTGTCGTTCGGGTCGTTGGCAATCGCCCTCGGAATATGCGTGTCGGGGTTGGTCACCCGCACATTGGTGATGTCTTCGGTCCACTCGTAGACAGTAACCCCATTGATGATGGCGGGATAACTCTTGGCAGGATCGACCGGCTCCAGGCTGGCACGCCCGGTAATCACCCGTAACTGATTATCCCAGGCACTCTTCATGTTGGAGAGGTTGATGGCTGTATAGTTGTATACCTTGTTGCCGTAGGTTCCGTTGAAGAAGACCGAAAAATCGATGTTACTGTAACTGAAGGTATTGGTCATTCCAAAAGTGAATTTGGGCAGCGGTGAACCGATGTTGGTGCGGTCGTAAGTGTCTATCACACCGTCGGGCACCCCTTCCGGGCCACTCAGGTCTTCAAACTTGAGATCGCCTACCCACGTGGTGTTGTAACGGTTGAAAACACCGTCGGTGGGGTACTTTTCCGGTTTAGGCGAGTTTTGTAAATCCTCCAGATCCCTGTAGACGCCGGCTGTCTTGTATCCGTAGAAGTTATAGAGCGACTCACCCACGTTGCTGATGGAGACCACGTCGCTCCATTGTCCATATCCTTCAATGTGTGCCGCATCTGTGCCGTCGAGAGCTACCAGCTTGTTTTTATTGAAAGAGATCTGGAACTCAGTGTTCCAGGTGAATGCTCCTGTCAGGTTTTGTGTGTTGACAGTAAACTCAACCCCTTTGTTATTGATGGTTCCATAGTTTCCGAAAGGCGCTGCCAATGCTGAGGAAACATTCCCCCGGGTCCCCATGTAGGAAGGAAGCTGCAAGGGCATCAACATATCCCTGGAAGTCTTATCATAAGCATCTACTACCAGGCCGATCCGGTTGTTTAGAAAGTTGAGGTCGAGTCCCAGGTTCCACTGCTCCTGCGTCTCCCATTTGATATAGGGGTTGGCAATATTTGACTGCCGATATCCGAGGCCGAGACCGGAAGGCATTCGCGCAATGGCGGCGCCCCAACGGTATCCGCCAATGTTTGCGTTGCCGGTCTGTCCCCAGCCAATACGCAACTTGCCGTTGCTCATCAACTCCGCCAACGGTTCAAAGAATGCTTCATTGGTGAAGCGCCACGAGGCAGCAAAAGCGTGGAAGCCGGCCCAGCGGTTCTTGGGCCCGAAGTTGGAGGATCCGTCGCGACGATAAGTATAAGTTCCCATATAACGGTCGTCGTAGTTGTAGGTGCCTCTTCCAAAAAAAGAAGCCATGGCAGTACTACCAAAACCGGAAGTAATCAACGGGTCGGTGCCTAGGCTGGGATTTTTGATATCGTTAGAGGGCAACGAGGAAGCTGTGACACTCTGGTACTCATAGGAGGATTCCCACATCTCCTGTCCGAGCATCACCGTAAAATCATGCTTGTCAACATTACCGTTGTAGGTTAAATAGTTCTTCAGTTGCCAGAAGCGGTTGTCGTTCTTCTGTATGGAGCTCATGTTCTTCTCCCTGCTCCAGTTCCCGTACCGTACGGCCGGTTCGAAACGTTCACCGCGCGAGCTGCCGATATCGAAACCCAGCTCGCTGTGCCACACCAGGTCTTCCATCGGGGTAATATCTGCGAAGATGCTGCCGTTCAGTTTGTTTCTTCCTAAAAGGATATCTTCATCGAGCACCATGGCGATGGGATTGATGCGGGTATATCCTTCACGAATTACTGAAGCGTAGTTGCCATCCAAGTCGTAGATCGGAATATCGGGAGGAGTCAGCAACGAGTAGTTGATCACCCCTTCCTGGCTGTCCGCCAGCCCCAATCGTTCATCCGTCTGCGAGTACATAGCATTGAGCCCCAACTTAAACCACTTCTTCAACTGAGAGTCAAGATTGGCACGAAAAGAGTAACGGCTGAACTCGGTACCGATGATGGTACCGTCCTGCTCCATAAAAGAGCCGGATACAAAATAACGCACCGCATCGGTGCCTCCTTGTGCGGAGAGCTGGTGCTGGTGCATCGGAGCACGACGGAAAACGGCATCCTGCCAGTTGGTGCCGGCACCCAATAGTGACGGATCAGCAAACTCAGGACGGTTGTCGGAAAGAGACACCTGGTTGCTGTACTCGGCAAACTCTTTCAGGTTCATCATATCCACGCGGGCAACCTGACGCTGTAAACCGTACATCCCTTCGTAAGTGAATTTGGCATCTCCTGCTTTGCCTCGCTTGGTCGTAATCAATACCACTCCATTAGCACCCTGTGCTCCATAAATCGCTGTAGCAGAAGCATCTTTCAGTATCTCCATCGAAAGGATATCGGACGGATTAATGGTCGACAAGGGGGAGATGGTGGAGACAGGACTATTACCCAATGCATCTCCCAGACCGAAGTCATGGCCGCTGCGTCCTCCACCCTGCACGATCACCCCGTCGATCACATAAAGGGGTTCTGCATTGGCATTGATCGTGGATTGTCCATGTACGCGAATGGACACGGAAGAACCGGGAGCGCCGGAGGTCATCACGGAAGTCACACCGGCTGCCCTTCCCTGCAGTGCCTGGTCGAGGTTAGTGATGACCGACCCCTTTATGGCATCTTCCCCTACCGTAACGGAAGCGCCGGAGATATCGCTTTTTCTCATTGTACCGTAACCTACAACGACCACCTCATCGAGCAATTCAGTATCTTCGTCCATCTCGAGGTTGAGAGTAGAACGGTTACCAACCGTCACCTCCAGCGTTTCGTAGCCTATGCTCGATATCACCAGCACCGAACTCGCAGAGGTTACAGTAATAGAAAAATATCCGTCAGTATTGGTGACAGTACCGTTCGAGGTCCCTTTTTCCACAATATTGGTGCCAATCATCGCAGACCTATCTTTACTATCAATTATAGTACCCGATACTCTGCGTTGCTGGGCCATCGTTTGAAAGCTCAAAATAAGAGCCACACACAACACAAAAACGTTTTTCATAAAATACTAATTTATTAAATTTAAAAATGTATCTCTCACAGTTGTCCCCCACTCTTTTAAATCGTTATCGCTCCAGTTCCCCTCAGATGATGCTGAAGGCAACATCATGGAACACGTTTCATCTTTATCGGAGACAGACCAGGCCACCCAGCTGATGCTGTTCTCAGCCATCCAATCCACCCATTTTCTCCACTCATCATAGTTTATGGGGCCGTCTCCCGTAGCCTCCATTCCGGCACATTCCGATACGAAAAGAGGCAGTCCTTTCGAAAGGGCATAATCACCCCTGTCCCTCAGAAACTGATGATGGGTGGCGGCATAGAAATGGAGGGTGTACATGATGTTGTCGTATCCGGAAACCGGATTGTCGGCAGCGAGATGCACATCTTGGTCCCAATGAGGTGAACCCACGAGAATAATGTTCGACCTGTCAATCCCGCGAATAGTTTTGATGACTTCTTCGGAATAGGCTTTTACGTCTTCCCACGAATTCCTTTCGGGCTCGTTGAAAATTTCATAAATGACGTTGGGATAATCTTTGTATCTTTGTGCCATTTCGCGGAAAAATCCGACTGCTTCTGGGGTTCGAACAGTGTGGCTGTGCCAGTCGATAATGACGTAAACCCCGTGTTTGATGGCAGCGTCGACCACACGGGTGACACATTCCGTAGAAAATTGCGGGTCGCGAATGTATCCCCGGTCGGGGTCAATCCCCATTGCCGCACGTACGACAGTGCATTCCCAATCGTTCACAAATGTACCAACGGCCTTTTCATTGTAAAAGCGGGGCCACCAGTTATGCCAGCCGAAACTGACCCCTTTCAGCACCACTTTTTCTCCTCTTTCATTTAGGAGAAAAGTACCATCAACAGAAAGTTTTCCGTGTTTTTCTACTGCTGTTTTCCCGGTAAAATCTGTGATTTCATTTTCTGTTTTTTCCTGCTTAACTTCGCTGCATTGAAACAGAAGAAAAAAAAGGCAAAACGCTAAATTTAAAACATGTGATTTCATTTTTTGCATTTTGGATATATCAATGCAAAAATAGCACAGGTAATTTAAAAAAAATATGCATTATTTATCAAATAATGATACTTTCTTTCAAGAAAAGTTAAATTATCACCTTGGTTTTTCTGAAGTTTTCCCTGAATTCTTTCGGGGAGCAATCTTTTTTCTTCCTGAAGATTCTGTTAAAGTTGGACAAGTTGTTGAACCCGCACTCGTAGCATATTTCGGAAATTGAATGTGTAGTATCTAAAAGAAGTCTTGTCGCGTAACCCAGCCTAATATCGAGAATGTAATTCGTCACGGTCTTCCCCGACCGAAGCTTAAAAAAGCGGCTGAAAGCGACCGGGGTCATCCCAACCAAACCGGCCAACTCTTCCAGTCGAATAGGGTTTTGGTAATGCCTGCTTATATATTCGTATATTTTTGACACCCGCCTGCTGTCGGAGCTATCGTCAATATGCGCAAAAGATGAACTTGCCAGGGTACGGTAATTTCCACCAACAGATAATTCATGCAGCAGAGTCAGGAATTTAATGACGGTGTAGAAGCCCTCTTCTTCAGCAGCCAGTCTATCCAGGACGGGATATATCCTCATGATGGCTTCCATGGGAAAATTCACTCCTTTTTTCGCGTTGTTCAGCATGGTACGAATACTGGCAAACTGATTCTTATGAATAAAGTTCCCAAAAAAAAGATCCGAAGAAAACTGAATGGTGATTTCCCTTATATTTTTCGATTTGCAATTGTGCTGCTCCCAAACGTGCTCAAGATCCGTACCGGCTATCAGCGTCAAATCATACTTCCCGATAACTTCAACAGAATCACCGACAATACGCCTGACCCCTTCGGCATTCTCAATATAATTTAATTCATATTCACTGTGTGAGTGCAGGGGATAAGTAAATTCAGTCTTTCTTCTGTCTACAATATAAAAACAATCTTTATCCGACAACGGCGTTATTTCCCGGATAATGTAGCTGGGCAAAGCATTCATTATTCTACTATTTTTTCCAAAAATAGTACTTTTTTGTTAATCACTCCACTCGGATGCTTCGAAAGTTTTCTGACATAATTCAACAAAAAACCTGATTCAAGGAATTATCTTCTTTTTTTTTTGTTATTTTGTGCGTAAACTCCCTTAACAATACTTTTTATGATTCACAGATTAGCTGAACTTACCGAAAAAGCCAAACAGAAACCCATACGGAAGATTGCAGTTGCGGCAGCAGAAGACGGATCGGTACTAAAATCCATCAAAGCAGCTATGCAACAAGGACTTGTCAGTCCTGTACTGGTTGGTAACAAAAGTGAAATTGAAAGAATCGCGCAACTCATTGATTTTGATCTGAGTCAGGTAGAAATTATCCACAACGACAACGGAGCCAATGAATCGGCAAAAATAGCTGTGTCTGAGATAAAGAAAGGTAATGCCGGTATTCTTATGAAAGGCCTTGTCAGCACGGGCGACCTGCTAAAAGCTGTTCTCGACAAAGAAAACGGCCTGCGAAAAGCAGCAGTCCTCAGTCACGTGGCCTTTTTTGAGTCGCCTTACTACCACAAACTTTTCTGTGTAACGGATGCGGCCATGAACATTGCTCCCGATCTGGATACCAAGGTACAT